>Ga0194133_10009608_pt1 | contig 11054 bp, 8 predicted proteins | sample TA2KigOf40mmetaG_FD_155448 | JGI IMG/M metagenome (GOLD analysis project Ga0194133, IMG submission 155448) | Freshwater microbial communities from Lake Tanganyika, Tanzania - TA2015055 Kigoma Offshore 40m | ecosystem: Environmental > Aquatic > Freshwater > Lake | place: Tanzania: Lake Tanganyika...
GTGAACCCACAAGTGACTTCATGTCAATATCGAGTGCGACACCATTTTCTGTGCCGTCTCTGTGGTCGACGACCTGTCTCGTGAGACCTCCTGTCTTGGCTGCGATAATAGGTGTGCCGGCCTGCATTGCCTCTAGCGTCGAGAGACCAAAACCTTCTGCAAACGACATATTGAGAACGCAGTCCGCAATGTTGTGCACAACATTCATCTTTTCAAACTCAATCCTGTCAGGAGAGAAGACGATGGAATCTTCAACTCCAAGCATCTCAGCCGTCGCATAAAGGTTTGGTCCTTCTTGATCGTCTGGCTGTGTATGCATTAAGAGAACTGCTTTGTCTGTGTTGTGCTTTGCGCGAAGATTGTCCATGAAGATCTTCCACGCCCAAAGGACGTCATTTGGCCGCTTTCTTTTTGCATTTCTATTTACCCAAAGTGCAACAAAATGATCTGCCTTGGCTGGCGACAAAATTGCTGCCTTTTGCCTCTTAACTTCACTTTCTGGTAGTGGATAAAAAAGGCTGGGTGGCAATGTATGAGGAACAAAATTTGTTCGATCTGGAAACATGTCTTTCACAAAAGAGTACGTAAGGTGTGAATGACAATTAATTAAATCAGTGCTCTCGTAGAGAACATGATTGTATTTTGGAACTGGCAGGTTGTCCCAAACGTGCCAATAGGCAATAGGGCAGACCTGGTGAATTTCATCTTCCATTTCCCAAACCCAGTGAAAGAAACGTGGGTCTGTAAAAAGCAGAAGAACATCGGGGCGCTCTGTCGCAAGTGCACTGCGAAGAAGTCTTGGGTCACCAAAACCATCAATAGGTTTGATGATAAAATCATCATTTACCTTAATTGTTCTGTAGTCAGAATGCTTTACAGCGGCGCCAAATTGACGAAATGACCATTTGCCTGTCTTTACGAGACCGTCAATTAAAAATCTAGATTGACAGCCTACACCAGATGTACTCAATGCATGATCAGATAGTAAGAGTATCTTCTTTTTACTCAATGTAATCCCTCAGAATAAATGACTATAGTAACTACTATACATCCTGAGTGGATTATTTATCCAGCAAATTGAGAAAAAACTAAAAAATTATGTGCAATGACTTGTTCCTTGAAAGTCACAGAACTTGCAAGAATTTCTATTCTTCAGGTACATTTTTTTTGAAACTGTCGAAATCATACTGCCCACAAGCTTATTTGACTTCTCAAGTGCGCTCGGGCCTGTTGAAACCTCTATAAGCTGGCAGCTCTTATTGGCAGCGACGCCCTTCTTCAAGAGAATAAAGCCTGTCTTAATATCGCGATAGGCAATATTATTTTTCTTGCCCCAAAATGATTTATAGAGAGCAATCTGCGCATGCATCATGAAGTCTCGCTTTTTTTCAAGACTCCAACCTCTTGGAGATGCCGTCTTCCAGTCCAATATCCAGTACTTAAACTTCTCATTTTTGATAGGAACTTTGATAATTGCGTCGATAAATCCTTTAAATTTTATAGACTTTGCATCAATTGGCTCATAAAGCGGCTCCTCAGCAGAAACTAGTTCCCAACCGGGAAATGTCTCCTCTAAAAATTTTGGGACTGCGGCGACAGAGTTTTTAGCCCAAGCAAGCCAGTCTTCGACACCGCTGTGTGTGTAGTTCCAGCCTTGAAGCCTTGCGCGCTGTTTTTGTTCCTCTATAAACTCCGGCGTGTCAAAACCGGACTTATCCCACTCTTCTCTCATTTCGGCTTCTAGAACCGCCAGTCTATCATCAATTGTCTTGTTGAGAAGATAATGCTCAACGCAGGCATGCACCAATGTGCCGTACGATAGATGCTGTGTAGGTTTTCCTGTTTCGACGCCGTCGACATACGTCAGCTTATGGCGCCATGCGCACTCCTTCCAGATTTTAACCTCAGAATAGGAGACGTGAGGCTTTTTTGTTGGAAAGTCTTGAATTACAATTAGATTTTCTTCTGTGTTCATTTTTGCTCTTTCTCCCTCTACTTTAGGTTAAAATGCAAACATGTACAATTTGTTACTAGTCGCCGATGACTCCTGTAATTGCGCACCATTCACGCATTTTAAGCCCTGAGGTGCGCAACGAAAGGACGAGATTGTCGTGTTTTTCTTTTGGAAAACCAATTTTTTCAAAATGCCACTCGCCAAAAAGCTGCTTGATATAATTGATAGCTCCTGTCTTAATGAGATCAGGAATTACGTTATATTCTGCGCCTTCGATGTCGATTTTAAGAACAATATTGTCTGATCGATTAAAATTATTAATAATAAACTTTGAAAGTGATGTTGCTTCGACTTTGACAGGATTGTCCTTGTCGAGATTACCGGATGTCTTCTCTTTAATTAAAGTGCAACCGGCTGAAGACCCAAGAAAGAAGTCAAGTACACAATCATCGATCCATGCTGCTTTCTCATAAAGTGTGACATTCTTGAACTGGCCGCACGAACTCCTAAAAATCTGTGCAGACTTAGGGTTTGGTTCGAAAGAGTGAATAGAATACTTGTCTGCATTGACAACTCTTTTCATGAAAAGCTTCACGGACTCGCCTGTGTGTGCACCGCAGTCAATAAAAATATTTCTCATTTTAAAATCCTATGCGATATATCCACGTGACCTAATCCACTCTGCAGAGTTTTTCTGCTTATGGGCTCTCTCAGTCTTAAATAGGTTGGGATTCTCAAGGTCAATTGAATAATGATACATCACAAGGGGAATAAATTTGCATGATTTGCCCTCCCGCAGAGATTTGTGTATCATCGGCAAAAAAATTGCCTGGTCGCATGCGATCATTATGAAGTCTCCCTCGTCGTCTCTAAAGTTTTCGTTTTTAATTCCGCTAAAAGACTTTCGTCTAAACGTCTTGAGATGACTCGTGACCCAGGGTTGGTCATAAATACTTCTCTTGAGATCAATTTCTCCGGAGATATTAATGTTTGTTGAATAAGCCCATCTATGTGCAGTCCATGCAACCGCAAGATTGTTGTCCTGGTACACATGATTCAAGTAAAAAAGTCCATCATTTTCTGTGAGCCAATCTCCTCCATCGAGGCGACAGACAATCTCATTGTCGTCGATGCTCTCGACAGCGTCTAGAGTATTTCTTACTTCTCCAAATTTTTCTGTCCTTGAAACAACTTTGAGTTTATCACCCAGCGAGAGTTTTTTTGAAAGGTCTGCGACAACTTGCGCAGTATTGTCAGTCGACATATCATCATAGACGACCATCCTCCAGCTGTCATAAGATTGTGAGTAAACGCTCTTGACAGTCTGCACAATTTCTTTTTCGCAATTGAATGCCGGTGTCACAAAGACAAAATTATTTTTCATTTTTTGTTCTTCCTAAGACTTCAATGTATTTATCAACAATCGTGCCAATGTCGATGTAATCTTTTCTCAAAGAGGACTTTTTAGCAATCAATTGATCAATTTTGTCAAAAAGTGTTGCATCTTCAATGTTGATGTCTGGCGGATTCGTGTAATCATGAGGTTTAAAATTAAAAACTTTTTCCTCTTGTATTACAAGACCATTTTCCCTTACAAGCTCATGAGTTCCACCAGAAGATGCACAGATGACAGGACAATCTTGAGAAATTGATTCAACAACTGTGTTCGGGCAGTGATCTAGGTAGGCGAGATGAATCATTGCATCTGCAATTGAAAAAACTTGAAGGCATATTTCGTGAGGCAAAGACCCTGTAAAAAATACATTTTTTCTTGGAGAGCCATCTGCATAATCTGGTGCGTCACCTAGGACTATTAGCGCACAAGAAAGATCAGGTCTAGAACGCTCATAGTTCCTGAAAAGTTCAATATTTTCCTTGAGTCGCTTGTGTCGTCTCCAGTTGGCCGATGAAACAAAAACTTTGTCGAATTTAGTCCTAAGACGAATAATTTCGCTGTTCGTAACGATAGACTTTCTTATATCAATACCATTATTAATGACCTCGCCCAGCTTTGGGCCCCAGTGAAATTGAGACATGTCCTTATCAAACTGTGATTGCCATATGATAAAGTCAGACATCTCATATGTCTTTTTAATAACTTCATTGCGAGGCAAAAAGTCTTCAGGTTTCATCCAGACACCATCGAGTCTCTGGACAATAAGCGCATCTCGCCTGGGCAAACTAACTGCATTAATAAAGGCTAGATAGGCATCATAATCTTCGTGAAAACCAACAGAATTGTGACCTCTTGCCTCTAGGCCCTGTATTAATCTTTTCGCGAATGTGTTAGGCCCGGTCCTAGAATTTATGTCCACATTTGCTATATGAACATTCATTAGACATTCTTCATAATGACAGGTTGACAGTCGCCTAGACTGACAGACGGCGTGGGTCGAGAGAAGTCTACCGGCGCATGAAAAATCCAGCCTCCCATCTCATCCTTGAGTTTTGTGGCCATTTCTGCAATATCAGACTCACTGACTTCAGACCATGGCCGCCTAAAGAACATATTGTTCTCCGCAGTATCTTCCTGGACGATGTTATATAAGCTCTGCCAAAACTTTGTCCAAAAATTCTTGTATGTCCTAATCTTTCTCTCGAGATTGAACCAAGAATAATGATGAACAGTTGGATAGGCACCTATAACGTGCTTAAACCACTGCTCGTAGGCACGTAATGCCTCCTGGTTGCCCTGCAAAGCAGCAATTCTCGCATTGTGTACATCTTGTGTGTAGAAGTTCGCATGTGGAACAATTTCAAGAGTGTCTGCAAAAATGTAGTCACAGCCATCTGTTCCCTGAGCTGCATAAAGTCTGCCAGATTCATCCAGCTTTCTTAGATGGCCTGGTATGCCATGTGTAATATTTGGCTTATTTCTGCTGAGGCGCCATTTCCACGGGTTGACATCAGCTCTGACTTTTTCGGGGCCACCCCAGTACTCAACAACAGGCAATGCGACAATATCGATGAGATCTGGAAAATTCTTGCAAAGTTTGACAATTTTTTCATAATCGCGCTCGTGAACAACTTCGTCTGCGTCCTGCTGCCACAAGAAGTCGCCAGTGCATCGAGAACGCGCCTCAGCTTTTTGCATTCCATCAAAGACACCGAAGCGTGTATCATTCCAGTCTCTTGGAACTTCAAAAACTTTAAGTCGATCTTCACTTGACGCCCACTCTCTAAGAGATTCAAGTGTGCCGTCATTTGAGCCACCATCGACAACTACAACTTCGTCACAAAATCCTAGGAGAGATTGAATGCACTGGCGCCACGGGTAACTACTGTTTATAAAGTTATAGGCAGTCGTGTAACCGCTAATCTTTGGCTTCCACTCAACTGTATTCTTGATTGATGTCCAAAAGAGATGCCGCGCGCCGTAGAGATACTCTTCTATCTCGAGAATATTGTCCGTGTCAAACCATGTCTCTTTTGAGTGTTGAACATTTTCATTGGCAATGATCTTGCATCCAAGCAGCTTTGCCTCAATTACCATCCTAGGGCAAGTGTCCCAGCCTTTTGGCAAGTAAACAAACCCTTCGGCTTCTGAGAATTTTTCAAGGACGCTAGCATAAGGTAGATTCCAGACAACCTCATAATCTAGGCCATTGTCCTTACAATATTGCTCGGCATCATCGGAACCCTTAACCCAAGATGAGCTTCCAAGAACAATCCAGCCTTTTCTAACATGCTCTCTGCTAGCATCTCTAAGCATTTTGACTTTGACAAAAAATTCATCATCGAAAACAGAGCTAAGAACAACATTTGGTCTCTCAGCCAAAAATGGAAAAAGCTTTTGATAGTGAGCCATCTGAGCTTCCGACATCCACCAGAGGCTCTTGGCGCCATACATAAACGCAGAAACAAGCTTACCAATCGCCGACGAGGCGTCATTGCAGGGTTCATTCTCTGTAAAGGCATGCTTCTGTGGTGAGCGCCACTTGCAATATTTATAGTCATACTCGAGTATTGAGTAGTTTAGATTAGCAACAATGCTAGGTATGAGATTAAAGTCCAGGCTGGAATAGTTTCCAAAAATCCAGTATCTATCGTGTCCTGCCTCCAGGACTTGAAGGTTGACGTCCTTTGAGTGGAGCTTAAATACCTTAAATGGGCTTGACTTGATGAGTGACTCACTCGTTAGTTCTGCACCACCAACGTAGTCTTCGACAAAAAGATCTGCGACAAAAATAATTTGCGCATCGTCAGGAATATTCTTTGTTGCACTCTCAAATGGACTTACTAGCATTGACTCTCCAAATTTAATTGAATATCGATATTATCTATAAAATTAATTTTTTGTACATAATTGCACAAACTTAATCAGCACTCATAAAATCTCGACCAGGAAGTTTTTTTCCGTTCTTTAGCGCAACCAGATCTGCAACAATATATGGGACCTCCCACTGGCAAGGCCAAGGTCCCATTTGACAAGTGTCGTTAAATATTCTTACAGGCTGAAAGCTTGCCTTTAGCCCCGGGAATGCCTGATCTCTATACTCTTTTAGTTCACCAGACCAAAAATATGCCCAGGTTCTTGTATTCCATCTACTTAGGTGAGACAAATCGCAGGAGGCACCGACACCATCTTCGGCCGGTGTTTTTGTTAGAAGCCATCCACCGTGTCTCAGGACTCTCCAACACTCACTTATAAACCACGCTGCGTCTCTTGGATCAAGGTGCTCCAGGAAATCATGTGCCCTTATTGCGAAGACACTATTGTCCGCAAAAGGCAAACCTCGTCGAACATCTCTCGTAATGTTTCCATTACACATGTCAACAGAGACCCAGCCCGCCGGGCAGCCAACGCCGCCTCCGATGTCCAGCATTATCTCTCCAGATCTTTTGCCTTCCATCTCAACTAATCGATAGAGGTATTTATCTCGAAGTGTAATTTTTTGAGAAAAGTCTGGGACAGCACTACCATTAGGGTATTTCAAGATCCCTTGGCCTGAAAGAGATTGGATCTTTGCATTGAGTTTTCCGGAAAATGTATTAGGAATTGCCGAAGAATCGCGGCGATAGTAGTAGAGAGTTTCCGGAATTTGAATAAATTCTGTATTAGGATTAAGATAAGTCCTACAGACGAGATCATGATCATCACAAATGTCCATGTTTGCGTCGTGGCCGCCTGCCTCCATGTAGGCTTTTCTTGTCCATGCCCTAAAATGGTCAGGTGCATAAAGTATTTGGCAGAGTGACCTGGCAGTCGCTTCGTGTGTCACCATGCCTAAAAGACGCTTGCAGTGTATTCTTGTTCCTGGGGAATTTACAAAAACCTCTTGAGGACTCCAGCCGTAAACAGGGCTATAGACAATCGGCTCAAGAGTTTTGTCATTAAAACTGGCAGAGTTGGAGTAAATAAAAGCATTTTCATTGTCTCCCACTGCATTAATTAACTTCTCTAGAGCATTTTCTTCAAGTATGTCGTCATGATCAAGCTCAACAAGTATTTCTCCCTTCGATGCTAGGCAGAGTGATCTTTTAAGATAACCGATCCTTGTTTCTTCACGATTAATTTTTGGGAAAACAGGGACAAGCCTTTCAGGCAATTTTCCAATCGCCTTAATTACTTGTTCTTCTGTTATATTTCCGTTGTAACCTATGACCCACTCAATTGCGCAATTGAGTGCCAAAACAGTCTGTGAGGAAAGTGAATTTGCAGTCTCTGCAATATGACTAAGATTATGTGTTGGAGTAAAAACTGTAATAAGCATGCGACTAATATATTTTAGATACTATTTTTGTACATTGTGATGCCATGTAAGCAAAAAAATAGTAAATTAAGGCTTTTAGCTTGACCTATGAAATAATTTTCTATTTAACAGAGCAGTAGTAGCGCTGAAAGTAGTTTGCCTAGTTAATGTAATTTTTTGACATTTGTGCAAACTCTAGAACTGTCGTCTGCGACGACATGTATCTCCTCGCATGAGTCCATATGTCATTCCTCAAATTAAATCAATCGCTCAATACTCACATAGTTGTCATATGGACTTGACCCAGTAGTAACCTGCCAGATGATACGGTACATTTTACTATTGGTAATGTCTGTGAGTATAGTTGTGGCCTGCTGCCCGGCCGCGGAAAAATAGTAACCACTGTCTCCTATTGTGGCAGGAGTTGTAGTTGCTGACATAGTGCCGGAACGGCCAGATGCATCAGTAGTTGAACTACCCATTTGATAAGTTAGAGCATAAGCAAAGGTAGCAGTTCCGCTGACAGTAGCAGCATGGATCCATACACCAATACTTTGGGCACGAATTTGTATGACCAAGCTGTCAAGGGTTAAACTGGTATCCAGTGCCAGGTTCGCTGCACTAGTAGCACTTACGATTCCTGCACCTGCAGGACCTTGTGGTCCTTGTGAACCAGTTTCTCCTTGTGGTCCTGTGGCACCTGGTTCTCCTTGTGGTCCTTGTGCCCCAGTGGCTCCGGTAGCGCCAGCAGGTCCAGTTTCTCCTTGTGGTCCTGTGGCACCTGGTTCTCCTTGTGGTCCTTGTGCCCCAGTGGCTCCGGTAGCGCCAGCAGGTCCAGTTTCTCCTTGTGGTCCTTGTGGTCCCGGTGTTCCACCTCCTCCCAATACACTATCACCATTGCTGTCTTTGATATCACCGCCGGCGGGTAATGTTAGATTACCGTCTGCTTCAAATCTCCATGTATTTGAACTTCCACGGTTGTTAGTAATGATCGCTACTGGCTCAGTGTTGCTATTGTTTATTAAATATAAATCGTCTCCTGCCTCAATATGAATGTCTTCATCACTTTCTATAGAGATGTCCATCTCACCACGACCTCTTATCGATATTTCCTCATCGTCGTAGTTGATATCAATAACGCTTTCGTGTGTATAGAAAATTTCTAAACTTGTGATCGTTGTTGGATCAGGATCAGCACTGACAGTTGTGAATATATTTACAGTTCCACTGCCGTAACTTGATCCATTAAATGGCAATCTATCGCCGCCGTTGATACTAAATGCTGAGAGAGTACCCGTGAAACTACTAAAGAAATTTATAAGGTTTGTAGCGCCCGTAAAATTAGCATTAGCCCCAGACCAAGTTGCCGAACTCCAGTCACTATCACTAAAATACTCACTGTCCTCTTCGCTTATAGCACTCAATGTTGCTTGACCATCAGATGGATATAAGAATAGTTTTGCTCGGACAAGACTATCACTATCTTTGACTTCCATAGTGATTGAGTTGTCATCATCACTTGATATTGTAGTATCATCAAAAGTGATATCACCGGTATTGGCACTACCACCGCCTCCCTCACCAGGTTCGCCCTGTGGTCCTTGTGGACCCGTAGCACCTGCAGATCCAGTTTCTCCCTGTGGTCCTGTTGCGCCTGTGGCACCTGCTGGTCCGGCTGAGCCCTGTGCACCGACATCGCCCTGTGTGCCTGAAGGCCCTTGGACACCAGCAGCGCCTTGTACAGACATATCTGTGATGAAGTTCCAATTGCTGCCAGTCCACAAATAGAGAAGACCATAGTTAGGATCATCTTGTGATAATGTTCCTGCAACTAGTCCAAATTTTCCTGGTGCAACATTTAAACTTAAATTATCTAACAAAAGTTCTTCAAGACTGTTGTAGATGTGGTCAATCTCAAAACCAAAGCCCGACGCGCCTTGTGCGCCTGTCGAACCTTGATTTCCTTGGTCTCCCTTAGCGCCTGTCGAACCTTGGCTTCCCTGGCTGCCTTGTTCTCCCTGACTACCTTGACTACCCTGACTTCCTTGGCTTCCCTGACTTCCTTGTTCTCCCTGGCTGCCTTGACTGCCTTGGCTTCCTTGGCTTCCTTGGCTTCCTTGCGCGCCAATTGATCCTTGAGCACCCTGAGCACCTTGTGCGCCAAGACCACCAGCGCCACCTGCAAATCCCTGTGCTCCCTGTGCGCCAGTAGCACCTACAGACCCTTGATTCCCTTTAAAAACTAAGCCTTTAAGCGTCGTTGTTGTCGATGACATTAAGAATCCTTAAAATAAAGTATACGAACTAAGTATTTAATTAATGAAGTCTAATCAAAAACTAGTTTTCTTCTTAACTCATTAGATTCTTCCGGCTGGGAGAATCGGAAAAGTTCTAGAATTTTCTTCTGTGTCGTCTGCGCTAACAACAAAAATAAAATTAGTAACTGCTGGGAGATCATTATTATTGATTGACAGCTTTTCGGTTGGCAAAGGAGGAAAAGATCTTCTTGACTCAAACCGTTCTGAGCCTCTAGACATGATTAAAATTCTTGCTTCATTTGCCATGGCTAAGGAAATGTTGTTCCGTCTGAAAGCCATGCAATTGCCGGCTGTTGAGCACTTTCTGTTATATACGCGATATTCCCGTCGTTAAGCGTTCCCTGGAGAGCCCCTGCTGTGAGTGCTATGTGAACTTCGCCAATATATCTTGCAAATCCTACGAAATGTTGGTGTGAAGTGTCGGTAAAATGAATCCCAAGAGGAAAAACAGTCCATTTTCCTTCGCCGGACATATTGCCATCTTGCGAAGTAGTCGTAACTATTGGAAAACTTCCCCCATACCAGATGTGGCATTCTTGGCCACTTGTCAGTTTTGTACTCGCATCAATGGGACTTAACCTTCTCCACGGCGGAGATCCTGTTCCAACCTGCGTGTATATATTTCCCATATTTGTTCTAATTACATACGGTGCATCATCATCGGGGCTAGCGGCATCAACCTGTCCAATATAAGCAAGTCTAGCATTGCTTGTAGTTGTATGGTTAATAAGAAAAAATATCATTTCCTCATCAGCAACACACCAAATTTTTGACTCAGAAGCTTGTATTGTTGTGCTTGTCGTCGATGATCTTGTGACAATTGTTGCATTAAAAGTTGAGTAATATTCCGGAATCATATTCGCAGGAATTCCAAAATTTGAATATGCATCTGCTGCTGTAACAACAGAAGCGCTAATTGCATCTCTTTCAGCATCACTGCTGGGAAGTGATGGCCATGAACTACCTACTGTAAAACCTCCCGTAGGCAATAAAATAGCTGTAATTTGATGATTAAGTCCAACGAACGAATACTCAAAAAAAACTTGAAATCTTTTATTAGGATCCGCATGTGCTGATTGTAAAACAATC
>Ga0194133_10009610_pt1 | contig 11053 bp, 21 predicted proteins | sample TA2KigOf40mmetaG_FD_155448 | JGI IMG/M metagenome (GOLD analysis project Ga0194133, IMG submission 155448) | Freshwater microbial communities from Lake Tanganyika, Tanzania - TA2015055 Kigoma Offshore 40m | ecosystem: Environmental > Aquatic > Freshwater > Lake | place: Tanzania: Lake...
AACCAGCACGCAGAAAATATCGGAAAGAGCAGAAAGGCCGCAACAAGGGCATTTCGCACGAACGTGGTACGGCGGTGTCGTTTGGAGAATTTGGCCTCAAGGCAGTCGCCCGTGGTCGGATTACTGCGCGTCAGATCGAATCAGCCCGTCGGGCAATGACCCGCCACATCAAGCGCGGTGGGCGTATCTGGATTCGTATCTTCCCGGACAAGCCGATTTCGAACAAGCCTGCAGAAGTTCGTATGGGTAACGGCAAGGGTAATCCCGAGTACTACGTTGCCGAGATCCAGCCAGGCAAGGTTCTGTACGAGATGGATGGCGTTGACGAGGCGCTGGCGCGTGAGGCGTTCCGCCTCGCCGCGGCAAAGTTGCCTTTGGCGACCACCTTCGTTGTGCGCCAGGTTGGCCAATAAGGGGATACGAATGAAAGCATCAGAACTCCAAGGCAAGGACGTCCCGGCGCTGAAGAAAGAGCTCAACGACCTGCTCAAAGCCCAGTTCGGCCTGCGCATGCAGGTTGCGACGCAACAGCTGCAAAACACATCGCAGCTCAAGAAAGTGCGTCGGGACATTGCACGTGTCAAGACTGCGATTAACCAGAAGGACGGCCAATAATGAGCGCGACAGAAAAGAAAGCGTTAAAGCGTACCCTGGTCGGTACGGTCGTTTCAGACAAAATGGACAAGACAGTCACGGTATTGATCGAGCGCCGTGTGCGTCACCCTCTATACGGCAAGATCATCGTTCGTTCGAACAAGTATCACGCGCATGACGAAGGCAATGTTGCCAAGACTGGCGATACGGTCGAGATTCAGGAGGGTCGTCCTATCTCCAAGACCAAGGCGTGGACTCTCACGCGGGTGGTTGAGGTAGCGCAGACCGTTTAAAAGCTTGCGAGCCCGACCTTAACCAGTGCATAATGTCGGGCTATCTTGTGGGAATTGGCAGGTGCCGCAAGAGTAGCAAAACTCCGTAGCTTTTTTGTCAACCCAATCGGTGGCGCCGCCTAGCGGAATTGTCGACGGGACCAAGACTGACCGTTGAAGGGTGCATCGTGCATCCGGCGCGGATTAAGTTGGGAAAGAAAAATCATGATTCAAACAGAAAGCCGGCTCGAAGTAGCCGACAACACTGGCGCACGCGAAGTGCTCTGCATTAAGGTGCTGGGTGGTTCTAAGCGCCGATATGCAGGTATCGGCGACATCATCAAGGTCACCATCAAGGAGGCGCAGCCACGCGGTCGTGTCAAGAAAGGCGAGATCTACAACGCTGTCGTCGTGCGCACCGCCAAAGGTGTGCGTCGTCAGGACGGTTCGCTGGTGCGTTTCGACCGTAATGCTGCTGTGCTGTTGAATGCCAAGCTGGAGCCTATTGGCACACGTATTTTCGGACCGGTTACCCGTGAGCTGCGCACAGAGCGCTTCATGAAGATCGTGTCCCTTGCGCCCGAAGTTTTGTAAGGAGTCGCCATGGATAAGATTCGTACAAAAGACGAAGTCATCATTTTGACCGGAAAAGACAAAGGCAAGCGTGGTGTCGTGACACAACGCGTTGATGCCAATCATCTGGTTGTTGGTGGCATCAACGTCGCAAAAAAGGCTGTGAAGCCCAACCCGATGACGGGCGCAACGGGTGGTATCGTCGACAAGCTGATGCCAATCCATATTTCCAACGTCGCGCTGTTCAATGCAGCGACTGGCAAGGCAGACCGCGTGGGTATCAAGATGGTGGACGGTAAAAAAGTCCGCGTCTACAAATCCACTTGCGAAGTCGTGAAGGTGTAATCAAATGGCACGTCTACAACAACACTACAAAGAAAAAGTCGTCGCTGATTTGACGGCCAAATTTGGCTACAAGTCGGTGATGGAAGTGCCGCGTCTGACCAAGATCACGCTGAACATGGGTCTTTCGGAAGCGGTTGCTGACAAAAAAATCATCGAGCACGCTGTAGGCGATCTGACCAAGATCGCGGGTCAAAAGCCTGTGGTGACCAAGGCTCGCAAAGCGATTGCCGGCTTCAAGATTCGTGAGGGCTATCCGATCGGATGCATGGTCACGCTTCGTGGTGCTCGGATGTACGAATTTCTGGATCGTCTCGTTACCATCGCCTTTCCCCGAGTGCGCGACTTCCGTGGCGTGTCAGGCAAAGCATTTGACGGCCGCGGCAACTACAACATCGGTGTAAAAGAGCAGATCATTTTCCCCGAGATCGAGTACGACAAGATCGACGCGCTACGTGGTATGAACATCAGCATCACCACGACAGCAAAGACTGACGATGAAGCCAAAGCGCTTCTCGCCGCATTCAAATTCCCCTTCAGAAACTGAGGCTGCCATGGCAAAACTGGCACTGATTAACCGCGAACAGAAGCGCGCCGCACTGGTAAAGAAATACGCTGCCAAGCGCGCCGAGTTGAAGTCCATTATCGACGATCAGTCGAAATCGCAAGAAGAGCGTTACGACGCGCGTCTGAAGTTGCAGTCGCTGCCACGTAACTCTGCGCCGAATCGTCAACGTAATCGTTGCGCACTGACTGGTCGTCCGCGCGGCACATTCCGCAAATTCGGTCTGGGTCGCACCAAGCTCCGTGAAATCGCCATGCGTGGCGAGATTCCGGGTATGACTAAAGCCAGCTGGTAATAGGAGAATAAGCGATGAGTATGAGCGATCCTATCGCCGATCTGCTAACGCGTATCCGCAACGCGCAGAGCGTCAATAAAACAACCGTGGCCATGCCTTCATCAAAGCTCAAGGTCGCGATTGCCCGTGTGCTGAAAGAAGAGGGCTATATCGAGGATTTTGCGGTTGCAGATCAAGGCGGCAAGCCTGAGTTGCGTATCGTGCTGAAGTACTACGCAGGTCGCCCGGTCATCGAGCGTATCGAGCGTGTATCTCGTCCGGGGCTGCGTATCTACCGTGGCAAGAGCGAAATTCCTACCGTGATGAACGGCTTGGGTGTCGCTATTGTGTCCACACCCAAAGGTGTGATGACCGATCGTAAGGCGCGAGCTACCGGCACCGGTGGCGAGATCCTTTGCTACGTGGCCTAGGGGGAGAGTGACATGTCTCGTGTAGGAAAAATGCCAATCGATTTGCCCAAAGACGTCGAAGTGACGATTTCGGCAGAGAAGATCGCCGTCAAAGGCCCCCAAGGTACGCTGTCGCTACCGTTGACTGGCCAGGTGGTGATCAAGAATGAGAATGGAACGTTAAACCTGACGCCGGCTGATGAAAGCCGTGAGGCCATTGCGATGTCGGGCACTGTTCGCGCGTTGGTCAATAACATGGTCAATGGCGTTACCAAAGGCTTTGAAAAGAAGCTGTCTTTGGTCGGTGTGGGCTTTAAAGCACAGGCCCAGGGTGACAAGCTGAATCTGTCGCTGGGATTTTCGCACCCCATCGTCCACACGATGCCCGCTGGAGTGAAGTGCGAAACTCCAACGCAGACTGAAATCGTTATCAAGGGTATTGACCGCCAAAAGGTGGGTCAGGTTGCCGCTGAAGTGCGCGCCTACCGCAGCCCTGAGCCTTACAAAGGCAAAGGCGTCCGCTACGTGGACGAGGTTGTGGTGATCAAAGAAACCAAGAAGAAGTAAGGGTTGACCATGGACAAGAAAGCATCTCGCCTGCGCCGTGCACGCCAAACGCGTGCCAAGATCGCAGAGCTCAAGGTAAATCGCCTTGCAGTGCATCGCACCAACCTTCATATTTACGCGACCATCATCAGCCCGGACGCGAAAATTCTTGCCAGCGCATCGACTGCTGAGGCAGAAGTTCGCAAGGAGCTCGCCGGCCAGCCAGGCAAAGGTGGTAACACAGCTGCAGCTGCGCTGGTTGGCAAGCGTGTCGCCGAGAAGGCATTGAAGGCCGGTATTGCCGAGGTCGCATTCGATCGCGCCGGTTTCCGCTATCACGGTCGGGTTAAAGCAGTTGCGGAAGCAGCTCGCGAAGCCGGTCTGAAGTTCTAAGGATTAGTCATCATGGCAAAAATGCAACAGAAAATGCAAAGCGACAAGCCCGACGATGGCATGCGCGAAAAAATGATTGCGGTCAATCGCGTCACCAAAGTGGTTAAGGGTGGCCGGATCATGGGCTTCGCGGCGCTGGCAGTCGTCGGTGACGGTGATGGTCGCATCGGCATGGGAAAGGGCAAATCGAAAGAGGTGCCAGTCGCTGTGCAGAAAGCGATGGAAGAAGCTCGGCGCAAGATGATCAAGGTATCCCTCAAAAATGGCACCCTGCATCACACGGTACATGGCCGCCATGGTGCTTCATCCGTGATGATGATTCCCGCAAAGGACGGCACGGGCGTGATCGCGGGTGGTCCAATGCGCGCAATCTTTGAAGTCATGGGTGTGACGAACGTTGTCGCGAAATCGAATGGCTCGACCAATCCGTACAACATGGTTCGTGCGACGCTGAATGGCCTGGCCAAGATGAGCACGCCATCCGAAATTGCTGCCAAGCGCGGCAAGACGGTCGAGGAAATCCTGGGCTAAGGTGATCAAAATGGCAAACACAATCAAAGTCAAACTGGTGAAGGGTCTCATCGGAACACGCGAATCCCATCGTGCCACCGTTCGTGGTCTGGGTTTGCGCCGTGTGAATTCCGTTTCGGAACTCGAAGACACGCCAGCAGTCCGCGGCATGATTAACAAAGTATCGTATCTCGTGAAAGTGGTGTCGTAAGCATCGCTTGCGAACGGAGCATATATGGAACTCAACACTATTCAACCCGCTGCCGGTGCCAAGCACGCGAAACGTCGCGTGGGCCGTGGTATCGGTTCCGGTCTCGGTAAAACCGCCGGCCGTGGTCACAAAGGTCAAAAGTCCCGCGCGGGCGGCTTCCATAAAGTCGGCTTCGAAGGTGGTCAGATGCCTCTGCAGCGGCGTCTGCCGAAGCGGGGTTTCAAATCGCAATCCAAGCCTTTCAAGGCTGAAGTCCGTCTGTCCGATCTGGCGAAGTTGCCGGTGTCCGATATTGATCTGCTGGCGCTCAAGCAGGCTGGCCTGATTTCCGAGCTGGCACGTGTGGTCCGGGTCATCAAGGCGGGCGAGCTGACCAAGAAAGTCACGCTCAAGGGCGTGATCGCAACCAAGGGTGCCAAGGCTGCTATCGAAGCTGCTGGCGGTTCGGTCGAGTAAGCAAGGCCTGACAGGAACAACGTGGCAACTTCACCAAAACTCGCGAAAAGCGCTGCAAGCGGATTCCCTTGGGGGCGCTTGTGGTTTTTGCTCGCCGCGTTGGTGGTGTTCAGGATAGGTGCGCACATACCCGTGCCAGGTATCGATCCTGTCCAGCTTGCCGCATTGTTCAATCAGAACCGCGGCGGCATCCTTGGCATGTTTAACATGTTCTCGGGTGGTGCGCTGTCCCGCTTCACGATTTTCGCGCTCGGCATCATGCCCTACATCTCGGCGTCGATCATCATGCAGTTGCTGTCGGTTGTTTCGCCTCAGCTGGAAGCCTTGAAAAAAGAAGGTGAGTCCGGTCGTCGCAAGATCACGCAGTACACGCGCTATGGGACATTAGTGTTGGCTACGTTCCAGGCGCTGGGTATCGCCATTGCACTTGAATCGCAGGCTGGCCTCGTGATTGATCCGGGTCTGGCATTTCGTTTTACCACCGTCGTGACCTTGGTGACGGGCACGATGTTCCTGATGTGGCTTGGTGAGCAAATCACTGAACGCGGTTTGGGTAATGGTATTTCAATCATTATTTTTGCAGGCATCGCGGCTGGTTTGCCCAATGCGCTGGGTGGACTGTTCGAACTCGTTCGTACTGGCTCAATGAATGCACTGACGGCGATTTTGATCTGCGTGGTGGTCGCGCTGGTGACCTACCTGGTCGTCTTCATCGAACGAGGCCAACGCAAAATTTTGGTCAACTATGCGAAGCGTCAGGTTGGTAACAAGATTTACGGAAGCCAGAGCAGCCATTTGCCGCTCAAATTGAACATGGCTGGTGTTATCCCTCCCATTTTTGCTTCTTCGATCATTTTGTTTCCGGCGACAATTACCAGCTGGTTTACGTCGGGAGAAACGGACAGCGCGGTAGTTCGCTTCTTGAAGGACTTGGCTGCGTCGATGGCGCCGGGAGAACCGATTCACGCTTTGTTGTATGCGGCAGCGATCATTTTCTTTTGCTTTTTTTACACGGCGCTCGTGTTTAACAGCAAGGAAACCGCGGACAACCTGAAGAAAAGTGGTGCCTTTGTGCCGGGTATTCGTCCGGGTGAGCAGACCGCTCGTTATATCGACCGCATCCTGACCAGGCTGACGCTTGCTGGCGCTGTCTACATCACGTTGATCTGTCTGTTGCCCGAATTCCTGATCGCGCGCTGGAATGTACCTTTCTATTTTGGTGGTACCTCCTTGCTGATTATTGTGGTTGTCACCATGGATTTTATGGCGCAAGTGCAAAATTATGTGATGTCGCAGCAGTATGAATCTTTGCTGCGCAAGGCAAATTTCAAGGGCGGCATTGCGCCCCGTTGATTGAGAGGAATAAGCACCTTATATGTCCAAAGATGACGTGATTCAGATGCAGGGCGAGATTCTGGAAAATCTCCCAAATGCGACCTTCAGGGTCAAGCTGGAAAACGGGCATGTGGTACTGGGACATATTTCAGGAAAAATGCGAATGAACTATATTCGCATTCTTCCAGGTGACAAGGTTACGGTGGAGCTTACGCCGTATGATTTGAGCAGGGCGCGGATCGTGTTCCGCACGAAATAATTGGCGTACTTAAAAGACGGAAAGAAAGAGGGCTACCATGAAAGTGCTCGCATCAGTAAAGCGGATTTGCCGCAACTGCAAAATTATCAAGCGCAAGGGCGTCGTTCGCGTCATTTGCACCGAGCCGCGCCACAAGCAGCGTCAGGGTTAATTAACGTTATTGACTGAGGAATAACGAATGGCACGTATTGCAGGGGTCAACATCCCCAACCACCAGCACACCGTGATTGGCCTGACGGCGATCTATGGGATCGGCCGTCCACGTGCGGAGCAGATTTGCGCGATGACAGGTGTACCCACCAACAAGAAAGTCAAAGATCTCGACGACAATGAACTCGAGAAACTGCGCGATGAAATCGGTAAATTCATTGTCGAAGGCGATCTTCGTCGTGAATTGTCGATGAGCATCAAGCGTTTGATGGATCTCGGTTGTTATCGCGGTATGCGGCATCGTAAAGGTTTGCCCTGCCGCGGACAGCGCACTCGTACCAACGCACGTACTCGCAAGGGTCCGCGCAAAGCCGCGCAAGCGCTGAAGAAGTAATCCTGTAGCGGATTCAAGGAAACCATCATGGCAAAATCACCGAACAACGCCGCCTCCGCGCGCGTTCGCAAGAAAGTCAAAAAGAACGTTGCTGAAGGCATTGCGCATATTCACGCATCGTTTAATAACACGATCATTACGATCACCGACCGTCAGGGCAATGCACTATCCTGGGCAACTTCGGGCGGCGCTGGCTTCAAAGGCTCACGGAAATCCACACCGTTTGCGGCCCAGGTCGCTGCCGAGGCGGCGGGCAAAGTCGCTGTCGAATGTGGCGTGAAGAATCTGGAAGTGCGCATCAAGGGCCCGGGTCCAGGTCGTGAGTCGGCTGTTCGTGCGCTCAATAACTTGGGTATCAAGATCACCCAGATTCAAGATGTGACGCCTGTTCCGCATAACGGCTGTCGTCCACCCAAGCGTCGTCGTATTTAATTGTTGTATTGGCAGTACCCGAAGGTAGCCCGCCGTCACCGGCGGGTTTTGTTCTGAAGACCACTGTTCGGTAGCACGCAGACCGAACTTGCGCCTGGTGGAAAACTAAATTCCGTCTGGGGCGTTAAACGATAAGGAAGAACCGTGGCACGTTATATTGGACCCAAAGCAAAACTCTCCCGCCGTGAAGGCACAGACCTCTTCCTGAAGAGCGCGCGTCGCTCGCTGGATTCCAAGTGCAAGCTGGATTCCAAGCCAGGCCAGCATGGTCGTACCTCCGGCGCCCGCACCTCGGATTACGGTAATCAGCTTCGTGAAAAGCAGAAGGTCAAGCGCATGTACGGCGTGCTTGAGCGCCAGTTCCGCCGTTATTTTGCTGAAGCTGATCGCCGTAAAGGCAACACCGGTGAAACGCTGCTGAAATTACTGGAAGCTCGCTTGGACAACGTGGTCTATCGCATGGGTTTCGCATCAACCCGCGCCGAAGGTCGTCAGCTGGTATCGCACAAAGCGATCACCATCAACGGCAATGTCGTTAACATTCCTTCTTACCAAGTGAAGGTCGGCGACGTTGTGGCGATTCGTGAAAAAGCGAAGAAACAGGTGCGTATCGCTGAAGCCTTGTCATTGGCCGAACAGTCCGGCTTCCCAATGTGGGTATCGGTCGATGCAAAGAAAATGGAAGGCTCACTCAAGTCTTGGCCTGACCGTTCGGACTTCAATCAGGAAGTCAACGAATCGCTGATCGTCGAACTGTATTCCCGATAATTTTCCCCGGCATGGGTCGTATTGCGACCTGTGCCTTTCGATATGCCATCAGCCTTATCGGTGTAATGAGCCGAGGGTATTGAAAGGACATTCATGCAAAACAATCTCTTGAAACCCCGCATTATCGAAGTCGAGCCTCTGGGCCCCGGCCATGCCAAAGTTGTGATGGAGCCATTTGAGCGTGGCTATGGTCACACGCTAGGTAATGCGCTGCGCCGCGTACTACTCTCTTCCATGGTTGGCTACGCGCCAACTGAAGTCACTATTGCCGGTGTCGTTCATGAGTACTCGTCACTCGACGGCGTTCAGGAAGACGTTGTCGACATCCTGCTGAACCTCAAAGGCGTGGTGTTCAAGCTTCACAATCGTGATGAAGTCACACTGACTTTGAAAAAAGAAGGCGAAGGAGCCGTTCTGGCCTCTGATATTGACTTGCCGCATGATGTTGAGCTGATCAATCCGAATCATGTGATTGCCCATCTGACTCCTGGTGGCAAGTTGGACATGCAGGTCAAAGTCGAAAAAGGCCGTGGCTATGTGCCAGGCAATGTTCGCCGCCTTGCAGAAGACGCGAACAAAACCATCGGCCGCATCATTCTTGACGCTTCGTTCTCGCCTGTTCGCCGCGTGTCCTACGCGGTGGAGTCTGCGCGGGTCGAGCAGCGCACCGATCTCGACAAATTGGTCATGAACATCGAAACCAATGGTGTGATCACACCAGAGGAAGCGATCCGTCAATCCGCGCGCGTGCTGGTCGACCAGCTCAATGTGTTCGCCGCACTCGAAGGAACGGAAACCGCTGCCGAGGCACCATCGCGCGCTCCGACGGTCGATCCTATCCTGTTGCGTCCTGTCGACGATCTGGAGCTCACAGTACGTTCTGCGAACTGCCTCAAGGCAGAGAACATTTACTACATTGGCGATCTGATCCAGCGTAGCGAGAACGAGCTTCTGAAAACGCCGAATCTGGGCCGTAAATCGCTCAATGAGATCAAGGAGGTCTTGGCCTCACGCGGCCTGACTCTGGGTATGAAGCTGGTAAATTGGCCGCCTGTCGGCTTTGACAAGTAGTTTATTCAACATGCACCGGCCCGCGCCGGCCTCACGGTTGGCGATAGAAGAGCTGGATATAAAACTGTAAAGGAAACATCATGCGTCATCGTCACGGACTTCGTAAGCTCAACCGCACCTCGTCACATCGTCTCGCCATGCTGCGCAACATGACAGTCTCTTTGCTTCGTCATGAAGCGATCAAGACCACACTGCCTAAAGCAAAAGAGCTGCGTCGCGTTGTGGAGCCTATTTTGACTCTGGGTAAAACAGACACCTTGGCCAACAAGCGCCTTGCGTTCAATCGCTTGCGTGATCGCGAAATAGTGGTCAAGCTCTTTGCAGAACTCGGCCCACGGTATGCGACCCGCAATGGCGGTTTTCTTCGTATCCTGAAGATGGGATTCCGTCAGGGCGATAATGCGCCGATGGCTTTTGTGGAACTGGTAGATCGTCCGGATCACACGACAGCCGTCGAGGACAATGGCGGCGAGTAAGCCCATCGTGCGACTCAATAAACAAAAGCCAGGGTAAGCCTGGCTTTTGCTTTTCCAGTATCTTCAAAGGCAGATTCGTCCTCGTAACTGAATGACCATTCTAACCGTCAAAGATCTCTACAAGTCGTATGGTGATGGCGATGCCCGCCACACGGTAGTCGATGGCATCTCTTTCTCGCTCGAACGGGGAGAGTGTTTTGGTCTGCTGGGGCCCAATGGCGCTGGCAAAACAACCACATTGCGACTTTGTCTGGGCCTGACGGTCCCAGACCGGGGCAGAATTACGCTTGTCGGACACGAGGTACCTGCTGATGCCCGTTTAGCGCGCTTGCGCATTGGCGTCGTGCCCCAGATGGACAGTCTCGATCCGGATTTCACCGTCGAGGAAAACATCTACGTTTACGGACGTTACTTCGGCATGAGTCGCGCGCAGGTTCGTGCACGCATTGACTGGCTGCTGGATTTTTCCAGTCTCACAGCCAAGCGACATGCTCGTATAGGTGAACTCTCCGGCGGCATGAAACGGCGACTAACGCTGGCGCGCTCGCTCGTTAACGATCCTGATCTCATTTTCATGGATGAACCCACGACAGGTCTTGATCCGCAAGCGCGACACTTGATCTGGGAGCGCCTCAAAGCCTTGCTAGTCGAAGGCAAGTCACTGCTGCTGACAACGCACTTCATGGACGAAGCCGAGCGGCTTTGCGATCGCTTGGCTGTTATTGATCACGGCCGGCTGATAGCCCAAGGATCACCGCAAGCGCTGATCGCAGAGCATATCGAGTCACAAGTGGTCGAGGTCTTTGGGGATAACGCGAGCCAGTGGGCCAGGCGTAGTTCTCATCTTGCTGATCGAATCGAATTCAGTGAAGAGACTGCCTTTTGCTATACCGATCATGCTGAATCGCTTTTGCAAAACCTCGCTGGAACCGAGGGCCTCCGCTATCTTCACCGACCCGCGAATCTTGAAGATCTGTTTCTCAAATTAACCGGCCGCGACATGCGCGACTGAGAATGTGACC
>Ga0194133_10009613_pt1 | contig 11052 bp, 8 predicted proteins | sample TA2KigOf40mmetaG_FD_155448 | JGI IMG/M metagenome (GOLD analysis project Ga0194133, IMG submission 155448) | Freshwater microbial communities from Lake Tanganyika, Tanzania - TA2015055 Kigoma Offshore 40m | ecosystem: Environmental > Aquatic > Freshwater > Lake | place: Tanzania: Lake Tanganyika...
TGCTCCTTGACTGTTTCGACATACCTGAAGAAGTGCTTGTCACCAGCCGTGAGGATGCTCACCATCCCCAGATGCGGCGACCGCAGCCATGCCTTCAGATTCATCCGGATGTACTCCCGCTTCTTGGAGATGTCCTCCGCGACGATGATGTTTTCGACGCCCAACTCCCCGCACATCCTGCTGATGTTGCGGCGACCCAGATCCGTCACCATGCCCCAGTCATAGGTATAGGTCACTGGTCGCATCTTGAGTTCGTTCACGATCAGGTGCAGCCCGTAACAACTGTCCCGACCGCCGGAAAACGGAACGATGCACTCCGTTCCGCTGGGTCGGCGATACGACTCGACCAAGCGAAACAATTCCTCCTTGGGTCGCGGGATGTTCCGAGGTCGGTAATGCCGACAGTAGTTGCAAACGCCGCTCTCGTCGAAGGTGATGAACGGCATGGTGTGTGGCAAGATGCACTTGGTGCATCGCCGCAACTCATACTTCGGGTACACCAGCATCCGCTCTTCAAGTGATGCGGAGGAGCCAAGCGCAGGGATCAGGTCCATGCGTCGCTCGCTGATGTCTGTCACCGCGAGTTCGCAGTCCAACTTGGGGATATCAACAACTTCCCCTTCCCGAACCTGACGGATCTCAGCACATTCGCACTGCCGAAGCGAGTGCTCCTCCGAGGCAAACAGGGTGGAGCCAGCCTTCGTGCCGATGTAAAGACTCCCATTGTTAGAAAACAGACAGAGCTTTCCGTAGTTAGGAATTGCGAGCGCGCACGCCACGACTCCATGGCACAAGGCCAGGACGCGCGCAGGGATTCCATGAACGTCGCCGCCGTCGGCAAGGTGTCGGGATGCGATCGCTGCGATCACCTCCGTGTCGATCTGCTGGCGCGGGCACGCTCCAATGTCGCCCCAAATCTCGGTATGGTTCACGACGATGCCGTTGTGGAACACACACACACCGTCTCGAACTACCGGCTGATTGTCGGCAAGTCCGTTGGTGATGAGGCGGCTGTGACCAAGCACAGCCCAACTCTCAGCCCACTGAGAAGTGCGCAAGAGTCGAGTGATCGAGTGATCGGCACGATAGACCCGCCCAAAGCCAGGCCGAAGGCAAAGAAGGCCGCTTGAGTCGCGCCCACGCTGCTGGGCGTGCACGGCAAGCGCCTTAAACTCCCTAGTAGGCAGCTTGCTTGTAGAGATAATCCCAAAGATCCCGCACATGGACTATGACGTTCCCATTGAATTGGGCGTGACCGGTTTGCGTTCGGAAAGAAGAGTACGGTATGCACTTTTTAGTCTCGCCGCCTGTGCGCCCCAAGACAGTTCGGCGAGTTTGCCTTTGGGGGCCTGAATCCCCTCACGCTCGACCTTGCGCACCGCTGCCTCAATGCTGCCAGCGTCACTGTCGCAGCAGATTCCAAGGCCGTACTCCCCGACCACCCTTGAAATCTCAGGGAGCCGAGATGCAAGGACCGGCACGCCAGCAAAGGCGTACTCAAACAACTTGTTAGGCAAGCACAGGCGATCGCTCAAAGACACGTCTTCGATGAGACAGAGACCGCAATCTGCCTCACTGATGAGCGGCACCATCCTCTCATGTGATACTGCGGGGTGCAAGTGGATGTTGGCATGTCGACATGCCCAGTCGGACACGCCGACTTGATCGCCGTACCCCATGAAAATCACATGGGAATTGATCCCGGATCTGCTGAATACCTCGAGCAGCCGCTCAATGCCGCGTCCTGATACCAGAAGGCCGACGTAAATGAAGACAATCGTGCGAGCTTCAAGACCGTATAGCCGATGAAAGTAGCGCTGCCCGACGGCCGACACCATCGGACGATTGACTCCATCCGACCAGTGTTGCGATACAATTGGGGTGTTGAGTACCACAATGGAACGCCGCACACCGAAGCGCTGGTGGTACCAGTCGACAATCGCGGGGCTCACCGAAATGAATAATGCGATTCGACTCCAGCACAAACGCTCAACAAGTTCCGTTCCCCACGATAGCAACTTGGACTGACCTGACTTGTGGGACTCCAGTTCGTGAGCGTCGTACACCAGTACGCTCCCGACGGCAAGACTGACCATCGCACCAAGCGGCAGCATCATGGTGTCATGGCAGTGCACCACTGCCGGCCGATGCCGAATCGCGATCGGCAGGACCCTGCACATCAGTTCAACGAGGTTGAGCAGATATCGAAGAGGCCGCGGCACGTACCTGAATCGCTTTGAGCGAAGTTGTACGGTTTGAATCTGAAAGTCCGAGGCACTGGCTCCCTCTGAAGCATCCTCATCAAGCTCAACGCCGATTGCGGACACAGTCGTGTCGGGTAGCTCTTGCAACGCCTGAATCTGGCGGAGAATTCGGGCATCACGACGAATGTCCGTGTGCGAGAGATGGAGAAGGCATTGAGTCCCTGTCATCAGGACATCGTTTCCACAGTGGACAATTAGCGGGCGCACTACCCGCACTATGTACCTCGCCGCGCCGTTATGCTTCCAATTGCGATCAATTGTAGCAAACTCCCGTAGGGTACTCTCCTTTTTCGCCCTGAAGTCACGCAGTTGATCTATCAGGAAGATACCGGACGAAATGAACACAGCAACTTGTACAAGCCAAATCACGCCGATTCGTGGAGTTTCGCTCGGTACAGCTGCGCTCCTGCTGCTGCTCCTTGCCGGTTGTGAGCGTTCCGCTGTCGGGACGCCTCGACCGCCCAGCACGCCGCTCGGCACTGCTACGGTGATCGAAACATCTGGAGTCTCGGCAGTCGTCCTCCATGAGGACGAGTTCTGGCGACTCACGCGCCTTGCTGGAACCGGATATCTCGACGTCTACCACCGACATCGACAAGATGCGCCATGGAAATACGTTGATCTGGCTCTTGACTGGCGTCGAAACACCTATCCGATGGCAGTCTTTCCGACAGCTGAACACTTGGTGGTTGTCGGATATAACGTGGTCGCAAATGTCCCATCGGGTCGACGTCTTGAAAACGTGCGGGATGGCGTCGATGTGGATGAGATTCATCCTGATACGAACGGACATCCGCTCCGACTCGCGGAGGGGATACCCATCGGAGCAATCGATACCAACTTTGTGATCGCCGCAGCCGGCGATGCCCTCCTCGTCGCCGGCGAAAACCGCATCATGCAAATCTCACGCGGCCAACCGGCTCTGGAGTGGGACACCTCTGCGATTCGAGACTATGAGATCGTTGAGATTGAATTCAACGGGATCGCAGCTGCAGCGATTGTTCGTCGGTGTCATGATGACCGTACCGACGGTCCCTTGACGCAGACGTTTGCTCGCTACCACGCTGCTTCACTTGATCCAAGCGGTTCAGCGATTACCGCCGTTGAAGAAGAAGGAGTGCCATGGCGGGTTCGATGGACTCCGAACGGGCCCAGATTCCAAGTGGCACGAAGGCCCGCAGAACTGGCAGCAGTGTTTCTCCACGATCTCCACCGGATGCGGCATGGTGGCATCCTGGACCTTGGGGGCAACAATCTCGAAGGGAGAGTGGCTTGGTCGCAGGCCTACTACCTGCATGGACTATTGAGCATGTTGTCTGGACCGCTCCTCAAGCACACCCCGGAAGCCGAATCGGTGCTGCGGAAGCGGATTGCGATTGAGACACAACTGCTGGCGCAACTCGTCGTCTCCGACTGGCCGGGACTGATGTGCCAGCGTTACTCCGTGGGCCGTGAACCTCTCTACTTTGCCCTCCATGTTGGCCGGACACTTGAGCTGCTGCTTCGAGCCGAAAGCGTGCTTGGATCAAACGAGATCGTTTCGGCTGCCATCGGCAAACTACAACACTCCCTTGCCGAGCCCACGGCGTGCGTTGAGGTACCCGGAAGTGACTCAGAGCGAGGACAAACCTTTCAGACCCTGGCCTATCACCGGGGCTTTCCTTTCTGGGCCGATGGCGGCAATGTTCCCTTCAACTTTTTGAGTGGCATCGTCTGTGGCCTGCTTGGAGGAACACCGAGCGATGAGGCGATCAAGCGCAGTGAAAGTCTCATGCAACCTCTGCTGCAACTTGAATTGAGTGATCCAACCAAGTTCACATGGCGATATTGGTGGGGCCGCGGAGACACGGGATGGAGTCGCGACGATACTGTTTCTGTCAACACACCAAGTTGGTGTGGCAACAAGAGTGAGATTGCTGATATCTCGTATCGCACCATCGACGCGATGGCGGTCCTTGCGCTGGCGCGCTGCCGACCTGGCTCGGTCTCGGCAGCCACCGTCTCGAAGTTACAAAACCTGACCTCCAACGGCTGGCTTTGGCCGCATGTCAATCAGGAACTGGAACTCACGAGCAGCCCTGCCCCTTTATCGCGGAATGCCGCGATGCGATTTTCGCGATCATCTACGGCAGCCGGACTTCAGTCTCAGCCGTGGGCACTTGCCGACTTGGCGAGACGGTCGCAGCCGTGATCACACAGGGACGTGCACTTGACCTGTGGCTTCAGACACTCGGGCAAGACCGTGCTTTCCTAGTCTCCAAGCTTGAACCTCGCATCTGAAACAAATCCACAGAACTCGCCACTCACGCCATCGCCCCACCTGATCCGGACTGCCTTCTTGATGTTCTCGAAGCTCCCCTTAGCAACCGCGACCACACTCCCGTTTTGAAGCACCTCGGCTCGATCACACCAAATACGAAACACCAAGTTCACTCGTTGGCCCCAGCGAAAATGCCAATCGAGCTGATTTGCGACTTTGAAATAAGTCACACTTCCATACTCAACCTCCGCATCGCTAACAGCAACAGCACCATCACTCAATCCAGTTTTGTTCATTGTCGAGACAAATAGGTCGCCCTGAAAGCCCACGATCGAGTTGATCCGCTGACCCCAGTTATTATCCTCCACACCGAGGGAACTATCGCTTGCCTTATAGGGGCTCGAAACTGGCTTGACGGTTGGACCGCTAAACACACGCCCAAGACCTGTCCATGAAACCCCGTCAAATCCGAACAACTGCCCCCAGGGCCAAACTCCAGCCACTAATCGCCCCCTGAAAAATCCAAAGCATTGAAGTTCCCAAATCCAAGCGGTATCAAGTGGCAATCTCTCCGGACACTGCTGGACAGTGAGTCCATCCGTCGAGAAGCACTGTCCCGTCGGGTACTGGCCAACGAGGAGCGATCCGCGGTAGCGGACCATTCCATACCCCTGCCAACTCTCAGGACCGCTGAATTCCCAAATGGGTTTGAACCCAGACGCGTCGAGTGTGTAGATGCGTTTCGTGGAGTTAGTCGAAAATACAATTCGATCACCGATTCGGCCAAAACACAAGGGATAATCAGTATCAAGTTCTTCTGATGCGAACGGAAGGCCCGCGTCCACTTCTGGATCGCCTGGAGCCCAGTGATACGCAAAAACACGACTTAAGACCCCGCTATCCGTGTCCCCATAGCGATAGGCGATTAGAGTTCCGCTTGAGTAATAATAGAAGTACTTTTGCGCCAAGTCAGGCTCTGGGCGAAACACCCAAGCTCCCCCCCACTCAACGCCTGAATCTGATGCAACAAGAGCCTTTCCCTGGACACTAACGACGAACTGCAGTCCCTTGCGAATCAGTTCGGGCCGGTTGTTCACTGGTCGCCATCCCGTCTTGTCAAGAACCATCAATCCACATCCCAGTTTGGGCCGAGTCACCGCATACAGAGAATCTTCGAGCGTGAACAGCGTGGACGCCGGAACATCGGCGAATGGTCTGGGCAATCGCTGCGCGGGGAGAATCTCAACCGAGTCAGGCTCGACGTAGAACTGGGCTCGGCGACCATCGCTTCGACCAAACAACGAGCTCGACTCAGGAGCAAATGCGCCGGCGATCGGTCGCCCACTGACGTCAATCACCTCGAACAACGAGCCCAGTGGTTGGGCGACATCTTTCGGCAAGGTGACGGTCATCTGTATCTCACAAACTGGCTTGTCTACCGGCGAACACGTTGACAGCGTGCAACTCCAAAGGGGCAGGACCAGCCAGATCAGACGTCCTCGTAAGCCCGCCGTGACTCGTGATATTGGAGGTCGTACTTGAATGAGAGATCTCATTGCAGCTCCTTGAGCAACGATAGATACTCAGAACCAAGCACTTGATAGTTGCGATTTGCGATCACCCATTGGCGGGCACGATATCCAAGCCGCGCACATGCCGCAGACCCCAGCCCTTCGAAGCGCAACAACTCACCACGCAACGCGCTGACATCTCCCGCCGGTACGACCGTGCCACAATCCGCTTCATTAATCATCGTCAGATGACCTGTAAAGGATCCAAGAATGGGCTTGCCGGCAAGCATGTAGTCAATGATCTTGTTCAACGACTGACCGAACCGCCAAACCGTAGAAGCTTGGGTTGCGAAGTACAGGAGATCGCACCGATCAAGGAACGCTGACACCTCTCGACGACTCACCGGTTCAAGAAAGCTCACATTCGACAGGTGTCCGAAACGGGACTTGTAATACTCTCTCAGGTCGCCCTCGCCCAATAGAGCAATGTGGATTTTGTCATGCTCGACGAGTCCTTCCGCACACAGGAGGAGGGTATCAAGCGCATTCGAAACTCCCATTGAGCCCGCGTAGCCAACCACGAACTTCCCACTCGGGACACTGAACGAAGATCGGTGTGGATTGGCTTTTGTCTCGGCTTTGTCATTACTGATCTCACGATATCCAATCGGAATACAGCGCACCGGCGGTGCGACGGAAACAACTGAACCTACGTGCTCGACGAGATTAGGCATGGTGCCGACCACGGCATCCGAGTATCGGTAGCCAAGGCGCTCTATGCAGGCCAAGACCATGATCAATGGATTCCACTTGCTGAATCCCCCTTCCTCCACCAACGTCAGGGGCCAGATGTCCCGGACTTCAAACACAAGTTTGCACCGATATCGCATGCGGAGCAGCAGTCCGCTGATAATCGTGAGCAGAGACAGACTTGATGCAATGATCACATCCGGCTTAGGAAAGTTGGCTTTTGGCATAGCCAGCAACCGCAACTCAAAATCGATCCAACTGAGAACTCGGCGTATTGACCGCTGCCTCGTGTACTTCAGCGTTCGCACGCGAATGAGGCGCATACCATTCACATTCATCGTTTCTGCGTAGCGCTGCTCACCAAGTCCTTCACTGCCGAAGAAGTGGTGGCCGGCGTCTGATGACAAAATTGTCACTTTAAGACCACGGCGCGCAAACTCATCCATGAGGTGGTAGCCGCGCGCACCAGGATCAGTTGCAGTTGGTTCAGAGAGGTACTTGGAGATATACCAGACGCTGTCCCAGTGATTGTTGCTAAAAGTTTCCATCGATGTCAATCAGGTTAGATGCTGATGTCCTTGTAGGTGCCACCTTCGCCTCTAGCGCGCCCTGCCCGTATGCATAGCCGATGTAACAAATCCATTAAATCTTGTTTCGGGCGACTATTATTGATAAACCTGCGTCCAACAGTTTTACCATTCCTGATCGACTGAAGCAATTGCGACAATCTCGATGTCACTCCTTTTCCGCCAAACCCGCATCGGCCTCCACGGCAGGACCTTCGCGCTGTACAAGTTCAAGACGAAGCGTGATCCCCGGCCCGGCGAGGACCCGCTGGCGACTGATGCCGTTCGCCTCACGCGCTTCGGCCGGTTCCTCCGCGCGACCAGCCTCGACGAGCTGCCCACGCTCTGGAATGTCGCCAAGGGCGACATGCGCCTCGTCGGCCCGCGCCCTCTGCTCCCCGAGTACCTGCCGCTGTACACGCCCGAGCAGATGCGACGCCATGAGGTAAAGCCCGGCATCACGGGATGGGCGCAAGTCAACAGTCGCAACGCCATCAGCTGGGAGGAGAAGTTCAGGCTCGATGTGTGGTACGTGGACAACCGATCCTTCTGGCTTGACTTGAAGATCCTGTGGCTCACCGCTTGGCAGGTGCTGGCCCGCAAGGACGTGTCCGCCGCAGGCCACGCCACCATGCCGCCGTTTCAAGGCCCTTGTTCACCAAAGACGGCGCCGTAGAATCGTCGGAGCGATGACCACTCCCCTGATCATTGTGGGTGCTGGAGGTCACGCGCGCGAGACTGCCTATGCGCATCTTCTGGGAGCCCCCCGCGCTTCATTCCTTGGCTTTCTCGACGATCACGACACTGGTTCCACGCCTGAGGGATGGCCGATTCTTGGCACGATCGACACGGCGAGCAGTCATCGACATGCAGCTTTTGTGATCGCCATCAATGACCCTCGCACGCGCCGATCCGTCGCGGACCGCCTTGCGCGCAGCGGTGTTTCGCGGTGGGGTTCCGTCGTTCACCCGGATGTGCGCGTGCATGACTCCGTGCATCGCGGCGTTGGGTGCTCGATTCTTGGAGGTTGTCAGTTGACCACCAACATTCGCTTGGGCGATCACTGCATCCTGAATCGAGGCTGTCAGGTAAGTCACGACTGCGTGATCGGGTCCTACTGCTCGCTGAACCCCGCAGCCTGTCTGGCTGGAAGCGTGACGGTGGGCGATGGCTGCGAGATTGGAAGCGCGTGCGCGATCCGTCAAGGCACACGCGTGGGGCGCGGATGCACACTCGGGCTGGCGTGCGCCGTGGTTTCTGACGTGTCTGATGATGCTGTGATGGTGGGAAACCCTGCCCGCCTGCTACGATCAAACATTCCTTGGTAAGCCCCCTGCGAATCGCCAAGTGGCCCGTGTTCGAAGCCGACGAACTCGCTGCAGTCGATGCCGTGCTGCGCTCCGGCCGGGTGAACTACTGGACCGGCACCGCGTGCCGAGACTTTGCGGCTGCATGGTCCGCTGCCCATGGCGGTGTTCACTCGCTGAGCATGGCCAACGGCTCCCTCACCATGGACGCCGCGCTGCGCGCACTTGGCATCGGCCCCGGGGATGAGGTGATCGTGTCGCCGCGCAGCTACGTTGCGAGCGCCATGTGCGTGGTGCTCGCGGGTGCCACGCCTGTCTTCGCCGACGTGGACCCAGAGAGCGGGTGCATCACTCCTGCCACCGCCGAAGCCGTGCGCAGCCCTCGTACACGCGCTGTGATCCCGGTGCACATCGGTGGCTGGCCCTGCGACATGCCGGGCTTTGTGCACTGGGCAGGCCAACACAACTTGTGGATTCTTGAAGACTGCGCCCAGTCGCACGGCGGGCACATCGGCGGCCGCGCGCTCGGCACCTTCGGCACCCTCGCGAGCTGGAGCTTCTGTCAGGACAAGATCATGACCACAGGCGGCGAGGGGGGCATGCTGTGCACACCCGATGAGTCCCTTTACAAGCGCTGCTGGTCCTACTCACAGCACGGCAAGGATCATGATGCCTCGCTTGGTCGAGGTGTGGCATCAAATGGCGAGCCAGGCGATTTTCGCTGGCTTGTGAATCACGAGGGCACCAATCTGCGCATGACCGAGATGCAGGCGGCGATCGGGATGTGCCAACTTCGCAAGTTGCCCACTTGGATCGCTGCGCGTCGCCGCAACAGTCTGATCATGCAAGATGCGCTTCGCGATGTCGGGTTCCTGCGCGTTCCCACCACACCCGAGGGTCATGCCCACTATCGCTGCGTCGCGTTCGTACGGGGTGAGGCTGCCGCGGCAAGACGAAACGCGATCCTGCGGTCACTGCACGCAGCAGGCCTGCCTGGCATGTACGGCTCTTGCGCCGAGATCTACCGTGAACGGCTGTTTGAGCAGCGTGGGTTCACGCCCGCCACCATTGGCCGTGGCGCGCTGGATGCAGACGGTCGCCTGCCGAATGCTCGATTGCTTGGTGAAACTTCGCTGACCTTCCTCTGCCACCACACGATCGACGAGTCTTCGATGCGCGCCTACGCGGATGCCGTTCGCAGTTGCCTGCTCGCGTGCAGCAAAGAGACTTGTTTTCCGCTGCCAGCACATGCTCCGTGAACTGCTGACACTGCTGGTGATGCCGGTGCCGATCGTGCTGGTGTTGCTGGTGATCGCGGTATGGCGAAGGAGCTGGCGCATGGTCGCGGTTGCTGCAGTACTGATGTGGCTGACGTCAACGCCACTCGTGAGTGGACGATTGGTGAAGATCGCCGAGGGTTGGCGTGATCGACTGCCGATCGATGCGATTGCCCATGGTGATGCGGTGTTGGTGCTGAGTGGCGGATACAGCGATGTGCCTGGCACATCGGGCGCGAGCGAGTTCGACGACTTTGACCGAGCGCTCGCCGGCTACGACCTCTACCGCGCGGGCAAGGCGCCGCGGATCATGTTCACGGGCGGGTGGTCGGCACTGCGCCCCGAGCTGGAAACAGTCGGCGCGGCGCTGCGCGAGCGCACGCTGTCGTTTGGCGTTCCGGACAGCGACATCATCGTCGTCGGCCGTGCGTCGAACACCGAAGAAGAGGCGCGCGCAGTGCGCGAACATTTCGCCGCCAATCCCGTGATCGACACTGCCACGAGCCAGCCGCGAACACCGCGCATCATTCTGGTCACCTCCGCGTTCCACATGACGCGCGCGGAGTCGCTCTTTCGCGCGGCTGGGCTTGATGTGACGCCCTTCCCTGTGGACTTTCGCAGCCCTACACGCATCACGCTGCGGTCGTTCATCCCGTCGGGCATTGCCCTTGCCCAGACCGAACTTGCTTTGCACGAGATCTACGGGCGCGTGTACTACTGGCTCCGCGGGCTGGTGGTAGGGTCTTCCATCTGATGCACTCCCAAGCGCCAGTGCCGCAGCCACACGCGCTCGCGCCGATTGACGCGCGCGCACGCGTGCAAGGCATCGACATCGCGCGCGGCATTGCGCTGCTTGGCATCATCTTGGTGAACGCGCGCTTCTTCTTCGGGCTGATGATTGCGATTGGTCTCGTGCACGGGCTGCTCGTGTGGTACGGCGACATCCTGTCGGTGTACGCAGTGATCGGCGTTGTCGTGGTCGCATGCATACGCCTGAGTGATCGCTGGTTGCGCCGCGTCGTGATCGGCCTCGCGTGCATCATGCTGACGCTGACCATGCTGATCGCAACGCTGCAGTTCGCGTTCAGCGGGCGATTGGGGACGGGGACTTCGGCGG
>Ga0194133_10009616_pt1 | contig 11050 bp, 3 predicted proteins | sample TA2KigOf40mmetaG_FD_155448 | JGI IMG/M metagenome (GOLD analysis project Ga0194133, IMG submission 155448) | Freshwater microbial communities from Lake Tanganyika, Tanzania - TA2015055 Kigoma Offshore 40m | ecosystem: Environmental > Aquatic > Freshwater > Lake | place: Tanzania: Lake Tanganyika...
ATTCATAAAATTAGATTAATACTTAATGCTTGAAATTCACAACACCTATATTAGTCAAAATAATGAAACCCAAGGTTTCTTTATGATGCTTTATTAAGATCAAGTAATCTTGTCTTCTAAGTAGATCTCCTCTTGTTACCAATAAGATCATGGTATGAACGTATCCCTGTGGGAACTGTAGATGAACTACTTTTGTGTGGATTAAGATGCTCCTATACTACGATATGTCAACTTAAGAAAGATGACATATTTAGAAAATGTGGAATTCTAGATGTTCTGTTTCTAACAATATTACAAGTTGACAGTGTCTTTTAAAAGTTTTGAAATTTGAATTTCAATATGTTAGCAAAAAATTGCTAATATTTTCTTTTTCAAAAGTCTTCTTACTGGATGTAAGCTCTAGTTAACATAGTCAAACCCTTCAAATACTCGACTCAAAACTTACCCTGCCAAACTGTTCGAAGTACTTTTTGACGTCATCCAAAGTGCTTGGGGCAGAGAGACCTCCAACAAAAATTTTCTTTGTGCGAGTAACCATCTGAAAAAAACAAAAAGTTTCAAGAGGTCAGATCCAAATATATTTTAAGATTAAAAGGCAGAAAAATCAAATTTATTATGTAACTTTTGTCGAGATTGAATGTACTGATGAGCTTTGAATACGCAATTGCTGTTTCACACTTTCCAATTGATGACTTGGAAAAAATTTATTTTTGGCAGTCCAAATATTTTGGTATTTCTTCGATAGAAAATTTAAACGAAACAACTATTATGTAAACTTTTAATGGTACTTCGCTTTATTGGCTGAAAATATTTGAAAGGTTCGTCAACAAGCAACTTGTAGCCCCAGGTAACTTTGACGAAAATCGAAACTTTGTTTCAAGCAAAATTTGTCACGATATAACACCAAACTCTGAGTTTTTATCACGACATGATTTTAGACACCAATAATCATAAATATTATAATAAATATTGATCAAGTAAAAGTTTTCTAGAAATCCTTTAAAAGGTAATAAGGTAAACTTATTTTATTTTTGCTAGTAGCTATTTTTCTAGTCTTATCGAAAACCCTTTCAATTCATTCAAACATTCAACACACAAAATGCCTCTGGGTTGTGGAAAAGCGGTAGAGCTAATACAGATGCAATACCGCTGCCTTAGTTCTTGACCCTCTAAAACGAATCGAAATTTTATTTTACCATAGGTACTGGGGTTTTCAAAACGTTTTTCAAAACATTTGACTGCAGATTCAAGTCAAAGTTGGAACGAAATTTCAGAATCTGTGAAAACATTTTGTGTAACTCACTCCTATCAAGATTGACATTGGTTGATGAATTGAGTATTTGGTTTCCATCCCTCTCTTCAACAGCACCCATACAATAGACAACAGCGATTCAGAACCCTAGAGGCTAATCGATTACTTTGATGCTCAACTAACGGTACCTTTCCTATATATTAGATTAAATAGCTATGATGCAAAGTTTTGTGTAATGAGCCTTCTTTCTTTTGGATAAAAACGGCTGCTCGTTCGTTACTCTTTTTTGTTAATGTTAAGAAATCAGGTCCAGAACTGATGGTTCAAATTTGCATTTGATTGCTGATTGAGAGAATGATGACTAAAGATCTTTTAGGCCAGAGCTAAGAAAAGTATCGACCGCAGGCTTGAATCAAGAGCACTTTTTATCATATTTTGAACTTTCTCCCCTTATTTAACCATGAATTCACAATAAGGAAAATAGTTGAAACTTTTCTAGATTTTGTTTTCGACGAAAAAAATAACGTTTGCCTCCCCAAGCTAAAACCCTCTCACACTCGCTCGTGGTATATGTGGCAATTTAAATATTGTTTTATTATTCGTAATCACATGTTAGGGATCATCTTCATTTTTTGGTTTCTCGCTGCATATTGTTTCTCTGAAAACGGCTGTAAATCTAACATTCTGTGGTTCTCAGCCTGAAATCACCGAGGCAAGAAGGTTGGAGGGCGGTGCCCTCAACGACCCGAACTCTAGCTTCACCAGTCGCGATGCATACCGGTTTTCTAGACAAGAGGAAAACACTGAAAAAAGTAGACCCTCTTAAATGAATACTTATAATTCACTTGATTTTTGAAAAAGAGGTAGTACAGGTCCATAAATCATGTGCAAACCATTCAACTTTTGTTGCTGTAACTTTTAAATTGATAATTTTTCCAGTGCTCTATGTTAAACTGCAACTCTCATAGAATCAAGAATATGTTGATAAAGAAACGATTCAAAGAGCGACAAGGTTCGTTACACCCTACGTAACCTGGAAGAATATCATGAAAAAAAGAAATCAAAACAGCTTCAATTTTCGCCATTATGAAACTAAGACTACAGAAGGCAGATATTTTAAAAAAGAGCTCTTTTGGAAAAACCCAATCCCAACTTTATACTTTTCAAAAACTTGGAAAATTGAAAACTTTTATCAAATAAGAACTGACAACCTTTCGAGTGTATGCCTTTCGACAAATTTAATAATGTATTCATTAAAACGATTAGAATGTAAAGTAATAGTTTCTTAGAGTGCAGACCTTGAATGAATCTACATCGAATATGATGGCAAAAACGATCAAATTAGATGAAAAAACAGAAACCAAAAACAAGCCATGCACAAGAGAAAGTAATATCAAATATCTTGAATACAGAAATCGAGTAGAAAATCTATCTATGGTAGGAAATCTGTGAGCTTCTTCTGTTTGTTTCCCTAAAAATATTTATGGAAAATAAGGAAAACGTAAACAGAGAGAAAAATCATTTTCGATATACTGGAAAGAATTCTTTCATTGCATCAACTTAAATCTTATCATATTCTACTGATAAAAGTGTTTTAGGTTGACTCTAAACAGAAAAAATAATTGAAGAAAAAAATTGCTGGTATAGCGGGTAATAACGTTTTTATACCATTACGACTTGATCCGCGAATCACGTCTTTCGAGATGCCTTCTTTTCCGTTCAGGGAACAACACCTGAGAGTACAACAACTTTGCAAAGTTTAGGCAAGGGTAGCACAACGAAAGGTCAGAGTTTTACAACCACAGTCATTCTGCTTTGACATGTTTTATTTTTTTGCTGAAAGCAAAAGAAAGATGAAGTATTTCTCACTGCTAGCCTCAGAAAGTGGAACAAAATTTGTGAAGCCAGTGATTTTGTTCCATTTTCTTGTTTTGGCGTTCCAACTATGACCTCTGAGAAGGTAGAAAAGAAGCAAACCATCATCAGCTAACACACACACACCCTCTCTCACACACCTTCGTTGGATGGTCCAATCGAACCATAGTCTTTGTTGTTGTTTTTTCAAATGAATCTTTCCAGTTTCTTGACAAAACAGTAGCTTTGATCTCTAGCAGCCAGAGAATGGCATGGAAGTTTTGGTGACATGAATTTGCGTGAGGTCTTGGTAGAAATAAATTCAGAGTAACATGGAACCTGGTAGAATGGAATGGACTTAAATACGACGAATGAATTATTTTTCAACGTTTTATTGGAGCCTCTTTCTTTCATCCATTGTTGCTGAAATCCTCCTATTTGTACAAACTAGTATTTTAAACGAAATTTTAACAGTCAAAGTTTTTGATTTATTGTAGCTAGTAAAAACTGATGGATGATAACTTTTGAAATTTTTCGAATTTTTAGAAAGGATTGACTTTGGGCTTGCTGACAAAAAAGAAGTGAAGACGTTTAAATTTTGGCTGTTTTCCACGTTTCATTTTGTAACATGAAAACATTATCAAGCTATTAAAACAGTGCTTAGAAATACTTGACAATGCATATGAAAGACAATAGGGGGAAGGAGGGAGAGGGCCTCGAGAAAAAAGAATAGCTCCGGTTATGCAGCACGTTAAGACTGATCATGCTTAATTTCATGTACCGTTTTCTTCTCTGTGACATTTTGTCCTTAAGACTTTATACTTTCTAAATGATCTTCAAAATTATTTTTCGATTGCCCACAGACCATTGTCGGAACCTAAACAAACGACACTGTTAACATTTTATAAGATCATGTATTGACTACTTGAATTTGGCCATTGGTTGTTAAATTTTTTTCCCTGAGTTGCGTTCCACACTGCAAACGCAAGAGCTTTAATTAAAACTTTTTAGAGGCTGAAGATTTTTCGCTTTCGATAACTCACAAGGTTCCCTGTTTGTGTAAAACAAAAAGTTTTTTGCTCTGATGGATCGATAACGAAATTCTAGGGGGGGCGGGGGGGGGGGGGTGTAGGGGGACGGGATGTAGGTATTATATTGAGCTCTCATATTATAAAAGGTAGCAAGCAAGCAATGTGAAATGTAAATCTTATTTTCAGTTTTCAATACCGTGTTACAATTTTCTAGTTGATGTATGCAACATGAATCACTACCGATAAGATGAGACTGAATTCTCTATTTTTAATCGCTCTCTACATCTTCATAACATGAAGCTCCGTCAGTGAACTTATCTAACGTTAAAAAATGCCTTGGAATATGTGAGAGGTTAAAACCGTTGAACCTTTACCTCGCTTATTCAGTCATCCGCCACTATACTAGAGAAGAAGACAAAAGAGCAAATCATGTGTTAAAAGCAAATGCTGGTTTTCAATTAGAGCAAATTTAACATACCGTCAGCTGGTTACACCTTCACCAAAGCAACCATTTTCGTCACTATTCTAAATAAATATGAGCACTATAGTTAAAAAAATTGAAGAGAAAACGAAGATTGAAGGTCCCTTTTAGTATTCAATTACGTGGTTGTTGTTTCATTAAGAGTCGTCATTTTTCTAAAGAATTTATCATTTTGGTTGGGCTTTTGAAATATGATTTTAATGTAAACTTATATAATATTGCACGCGAATCAGTTTGAGCAGCTCTGAAGCATTCCTGGTTGACAATCCATGTGACTTTTTTGTCTCTTTTGTTTCAAATGCCTCGCACGCTAGACACATTATCAATGGTGAAAAAGTTTTTCTGTGACAATAGATTGTCGCTACATTGTTCGTTAAGAACGAAGAAAATAAATCTGATATGTGAAACTTGTAAAAAACTTTTTCCTCTACTAATTAACTATGTGCGAACAGAGTAAAATTAATTACCACATGACTTGAACTATTCAAAACTCTTTCTTTTTTCGTCAAAACCAGAATTTAAGAAAATTTAGATTATTGTAAAGGCTGAATTTAGAGCCAGCTTTGTGAGATTATGTAAAGCCATACCTACCAAATTACCTCACAAAAACGTTAAATTAACGTTTTCACGAGCACAAAATTCCCAGTTCAAAAAATGTAATTAAACTTTTTATTTGAAGATCAATCTCGAATCAGTGATTTTTATTGCCCCAAAATTTGATTCTACATCAAAAGTTAGTCGTTTTTGGACTGGAAAATTTGGCAACTCCTGCTTTCTCCCCTACCGTATGTAGGAGAAATTTACCTCAAAGAATATTAAAGCAGAAAATATTAGATCCATAAACATAAAGATATTTATGGTAGGCAGTTTTAAAAATATCCAATTTTATCAGTCTTCAATTTATTCTCTACTAAAACTTTTCTGAAGACAGGCTTTGCACTGACATCAAGATTTATGACAGTTCTAGTTCGAAAAAGCCGTCATAAAAAAGGGGCAACTACGTTTTTGAAAAAGTCACATTCTAAAAGAGACAGTTTGAATTCATCGTTTTGAAAACTTGATTTTACGATTTTTGTGTAATCTCTGCACGAAATTACGTTATATTAAGAACCTGAAAGTAGTTATTTTGAAATTCTATCTTCCCTAAAAGTCACTCCGTTTATTGGAAGCACATTTATTTTTTCAAAAACCAAACAGAATGAACATGAAGGGTCGAAAGTTTTCTCGATTTTTATGGTTGACTTGAAGAGACAGTTAAGACGACTTTTTTGCCCTTTAGGACGTACCCTGGAGCTATTTTATTGTGAAAGCAAATAAAGGTATAGCTCTGTTACTGAAATATTTTGGAAAATGAAGACGTCTTAAGAAAGAGAATCTCTTGACTGAAAAATCTTCAATGATGTGAAAGTGTTCATTGAAGGTAAAAATAAGTGATCTACAAGTAACTAGTTAAACTTTCAGCAATAAGTTTGGAAGAAAACTGAATAACGATTTGATTAAGTGACATAAGTCTAATGTGTTCAAAATTATGATATTACGTGAGCTCAGATAAGTTTTTGCATTAAAATTTAAGTTGATTCAGAGCAGTGATAGACAACAGATTCCCTCAGTTAACAAAGACAGCAGCTGATAAAGTTTGAACAGCTTGTGGTTCCTATACAGGGAAACTGAAAGGAAAATAAATTTTTCCTCAAATCAATAATAAAACTTTTGGTAAACTGGTTTTGTCTGGTTTTTGATGAAAGTTTCTAAATTGTGTATTAAATCAAAAGATAAACTGAGCCATTGAGGGCAAAATTTGAAGATTACGATAGCAGCTTGTGCACAGAAATCACACATCCGATTTTCTTTTCGTTAGATGAGTATCTACATGAGTTCTTTTGTAAGACTGATAAGCCTACTGTCAATTTTCATTTGACTTTTCAGACGTCAATGAGCATATCCAAGTTGGAAATCAATTCTTTAGAGTTCTGGTGTGTGAAGATATGCATTTATACGGTCCTTTTTGTTGAAACTGTTGTAGTTAACATCACATTTTTGTATATAATCTAGCTCCTCTTTGGTCCCAGCGTGATTAAAACAAGCTTTGCTGAAATCTATGTTAAGTTAACCATTAATTATACAGGGAAAAAATTAGTATTTGTTTGTCACAAGGCACAAATTCAGGCATAATGATGTAGTTTTCGGTGGAGCTTCTCAATAAATACAAAAATCGTTGGTTGTGCTAAGAAAAAAGCCTCCGACTTGATTGGATTAAGAAAATTTACGTCCAGAAGCCATTTGAGATTGTCGAAAGACTAATAAGGCTGAACAGGGAGATATGGAAGTCCGTCAGTCAGACCGAAAGAGTCTTCTTCTCCTTTCTAGATGCAGCCAGATGAGAGAGCAGTGAGATTTTTGGTGGGGAAAACATTCTTAGCTAGAGAGCAAAATATTAAATAGCCAACAATAAGTAATCTTTTACATGAGTGTGAAAAAACATGAAAATGGTATTTGCTTTTTGAGCTCACATTAGAGCAAAACTATTAGATTGCTGATAGAATAGTTTAAGTAAATAATCAAAAAGCTTATCAACTAACGCTCCATAAAAATGAATGAACCTCTTTGCTGTTCTTGTTTGGCAAAGCATTTTCTGAGGTCTCCTCGATCGATACTATTGCGGGACATTCATCGAAAGAAATTGGCAGCAGAAGGGTTTGAATTTCCGATAGTTTCTTCTTATTTACTTCTACACATGAGATATTTTTTCCTCCCTGATTTATTTTCTCCTGAAACACGTTTTATGTTCATTCAATTCGTGGAAGTTACTTTCTTTTATCAATTAGACTACCCTCAAACAAAAAAGACTATTTTACCTGATTGGAATTTTAAGACTTTGATGTTTATCGTCTTCCCATTATAAAGATCTGGTCCCCAACAATAACTGAAATTATTGACGGGCCTATTGACGCCTTTAAGTTTTAAACAAATGTTTTTCTCTTCGCTCACAATCTATAGTTTCAGTCCATTCGATGTTTTATGCGTTTTTCTATTTGGAATGACTTCCATTTATACGGGGATTTCGATAGATACCACAGATTTCAATGAAACACGTACTCTTGATGGACCTCCACTTTTCTGATGAAGCATTTATGATGCTAAATACATTTGTTGAATAATTAAACAAAATTTATCCCTGAGTTAATTGATTTTGCAACATGAAAGCCGATTTTTAAATGCATTTAAAGGGTTGCATTTCTTCTCTGTAGATCTGCGCAAGACGTTATTGCTTTTTGCTCCTACCAGATGGGTGAGTGCCCTCAATTTCCAAAGCATTTTAGTGTTATTGTTCTTGGTCCAGTGCCGAGTTGTCTTCGAAACTTTTCGAGCTATTGATTATAAGATCGACCTTTTGCCAATGAGGGACTGAAAATTTTTTGCTTCCCAGAGAGAAAGGCCTCTATCACTTTAAATTTCACCACTTCAAGATTGACTCATTTTTAGTCACTCTATCATTGCAGAAAAGTCCCATTTTGAAACAATTTTGGAAAAATTAGCAGCTATTCCTTTTACAAATTCTATTTGCATTAACTTCACAAAATTTAAGTTAACAAACTTCAGTTTGAAGTCGGCTTCTACTCACTCATCGCCTCTCTTTATCTTCCAATCCCAATAGATCTGTTAACTATAATCTTTAGAAAATCCAAATCTAATAGAAATTTGTAGAGGATTTAATTTGAAACAAAAAGGGCTTCTTTTTGGACTCCTCTATTTTTATGGGAAAGAGCTTTTGTAATTATGAGATTATTTTAACAAGACCGAAGCAAATCCATTCTTATGCAGGTTTAACGAAGAAATACCACATGCAATGTGACCATATGACTTTTAAGTATGGTAAAATTTCTGCTGAAGTATGAAAGAGAGAAAGCTCTTTCAATAAAAGTATATTTATATTTAAAAAAAGGATGGATGGGAAGTCAGAAATTTTAATCAACCCGTCCAATCATGATGATACATGATCAATTTTTTGTTCAAAGCAGCATTCAGGAAAAGAAAATAAACCCTTCCAGTCAACCTGACGCCCACGTCCGACTAAAAAGTTGATCTTTGCATGATGAGGGAAAATCGAAAGAAGCAGTTAAACGAAACTTGCGAACTAAACCCTTTCAAAGCGAAATTTACCAGATTTGAAAGACTTGCTGATTTGGTTCTTTTCCGAAAAGTTCATTATAAAAGCAGTGGCACATCTCTTTTTTCAAATTGGAAACAAACATCAGCAAAAAATATTTTTTCGATACTGTTTAGAAAGTTTCAAAAGCCATTTTTTTCCACAACTAGTTTACCAAAAAAGAATCTGCACTGATAGCAATGGAAAATGCTGGAAGCTGTTGGCATTTATTTGCAGGTGACACTAAAGATTCCAATCAGTTGTTCCCCAGAGCATCCAAATCCAATTTTTCTTCTGACTGAAAAAATTGTTAAGGCTGACTTGATGGAAGATACCATTATTAAAGCTTCATTGACTTTTCTAATCAGAATAATGAGGCGAGATTTTTCAAATGAAAATTAGGTTAAAAATAGGAGATGAATTTCAAAAAGGTTTAATTGAAAAGAAAGAAGAAAGGTAGAGAGAAAAGACAAAGAAGCAATCTGATTTAATTTTATTCAATTGAAAAAGGAGAGACGCAAAAACTTGTTTGAAAATCAAAATCATCAGGGGAGGGGGGATTCTTTAAAATGCATTTTTAACAAAAATGGATTTTTATGAAAAGATTTTTGGACGACTAAACAAGTCCATTCACAGATTAAGTTTTCACACAAAAGTGCTCTTTATGTTGTCGACTTATTGACACGCTTTATAGAGAAATAAAAGTTCTAGAGGTTTTAACTGTCACCTGTTAATATTTATCAGTCGATTTACGAACCAGATATTTCATTGTAGAAACAAACTTATCGAACAATTTCTTATTTGAAATTACATCTAAGTATTTCCGAATATAAATTCAAAGATCAGAGAAAGGTCTTCCGATAAGAACTTATTCGCTCATTGAGAAAGTCACATAAAAAGTAACGATAAATATAAAAAGAATTGTTTTTTTCAAGGAAAAAAATAATCCATTTATTTTGCTCTAAATTCTCGTAGTTTGAAACTTCACATAAGTGGTCTCAACAAAAAAATCTCCTTTGGAACGGTTAACAGAAAAAAGTTAAGCTTAAAACCTTTGTCATAGTATTTGCTTAAATAGCCTAATTTTGCACTGCAATATATTTCACTCTTCAAGCTCAAAGTCTTTTCAAACAGACTGGCACTAGTTTTTCTTTCCTTCCATGAAATGTAAGCCATTCCAAACAGCAGCTGCCCTTGTTTTCATTTCTGTAGTTACTTTTTCCATCGTTTCAGTTTTACCCTCTTCCAAGAGGTTAGTTATTTTACTGATCCATTCTTTAAACCCCTTGGTTCTATCAATAAACAGTTCATTACTAATTCTTTTCTTGATTGGGAAGGTCGTCACTGGGTTCACTGTCAACTTCAACCCCAGTCTCATCACTTCCTCAACCACAACATCAGACTCTTTACTTTTATCATGCTAAAACAAAAAAAGAAGACCTCTTTTGGGCAATTAAGAATGTAGTACATTTAAAGATAAATTTTAGATTTCAATTTGACATCTGACAGGGATGTCTATGATAGAAAAAACCTGTGTGCCCAAGTGGGATTCTAGACCTCTGGCTCCAGATGCAATTTATCTATCCATTAGGTCACACAGTCTTTAATATTAAATAGATATAATATTTGAGGACGTGATAAAGATGAGAAATAATCTATTTGTTTAACAAAATATGTTCATCACCTCCCCCATTCACCCGCTAAAAATCTTCAGAAGATTGGGTAGAATGAAGAATATACTCTAGCTGGAAATGGCTAAGGTAATGGAGAAAGATGATTTGAAATAGAACACTCACCTTCATGTCTTAATGCCTTAAAGTTGCGCAATACAATAAATTTTATATCACAATCAATCAAAATCCCCACAAATAGGTGAGAATGTCTGGCCGGCCTCAGGGATAACCTGAAACAGCGCAAGGTAGCAACCACCCTGAAAGGATTAGAGTTTCTGGCCGGTTACAGGCCACCCCGAAACAGTGTACAGTCTGGCAGAAGGCCAGCTACTAGTATAGACGTTTTTGAAAATTACTTAAACTTTTTTTCAGATCTAAGGGGCGAGTGGCGAAAGAGACAGAAACTTCCATCCCTAGAAAATGCAAAAAAGCTAACTAGTTTTATTTATTTTAAGTAAAAATAAGTGGTTTTAAAGCTTTTTAAATCTGTCATTTTTGTATTTCATACAAAAATGAAAATATTAACCAATTTTATTGTTTTTCATGCCTGACTTTTTTGAATGGTTCATAAAAGTTGTGATATAACCTGATATGAATATCTTGTAACATCAA
>Ga0194133_10009617_pt1 | contig 11050 bp, 8 predicted proteins | sample TA2KigOf40mmetaG_FD_155448 | JGI IMG/M metagenome (GOLD analysis project Ga0194133, IMG submission 155448) | Freshwater microbial communities from Lake Tanganyika, Tanzania - TA2015055 Kigoma Offshore 40m | ecosystem: Environmental > Aquatic > Freshwater > Lake | place: Tanzania: Lake Tanganyika...
AGACCAAAGGAAAAAATAGATTTTTTCACGAGAAATTTTGAGATATTAAAAACAAAAGCCGAACTGTTGCTTCAAAATCAGAGGACATTGTTTTCTTTGATTGAAAACTTTCACCAGATGTACAATCAGACCTCAGATTGGTTGACTGAAGTCGAGGAAGCTCTTCTCACTTTTGAAGACCAAGAAGAAGAAATGAAAAACCTCGAGGAAAATGTTATCAGCAATAAGGTTCTTGTTGAAACTATCCTAGGAAGTGGCTCACAAATTTGTCAAATTTCTCCAGGTGATGGATCAAAAGCTATAGAAGAGTTGGCAACAAGAATCAATCGACGTTATGAAACTATCTGTGAAAAGATTCAGAAAAGAAATGAGAGATTGCAAAAATCAATTCAAAGATCAGTCAAAGTGATTCAGGGCATCAATGAGCTTCTAGATTGGTACAGAGAAGCAGAGGCTCAAATAAAGGATGCAGACCCACCATCATCGGATTCTGAACTGCTGAAAATTCAGCTTCTTGAGCACAAAGCACTCAATGATGACATAGCTTGTCAGAAGGGACGCACAAAGGATGTAATCTCAAGTGCAAAGAAAATTTTGAGAGAAAGCAGCCAAAATAAAGAGCTGGACAATATCAAGGAGAAGCTTGATGATTTGAATGAAGTAATGGGATCAGTGATACAATTGAGCAACAATAGGTTGAGTGTTTTAGAGCAAGCTCTTCCACTTTTAGAGCACTTCGATGAGACCCTTTGTGAGCTAAAAGAATGGCTTGAACTGATTGAAAAAGAGGCATTAAATCAACTCATTCCGGGGATGAGGCCTGACCAGATAGCAAAACAGCAAGAAATCAACAGGTCTCTGAGACAGTCTATACAAGATCATAAATCTGTCTTGGATAGGTTGAACAAGTCTGGAGGAGCATTAATGAAACTTGTTTTTGAAGATGATGCCACTCAGATTCGTGAAACTTTAAATTCAATCAATCAAAGGTATAATGCATTAAAAAATGATGCAAATGAAAGACAGCAAACCCTAGAAGAAGCTATGCATGAATGCTTTCAATTTTCTGACAAACTTGAGGGAATGTTAAATGCATTAGCAAATACTGCTGATCAAATAAAAAATCCTGAGCCGATTTCAGCCAACCCAGAGAAGATCAAGGAACAAATGGAAGACAATAATGCAATAATAAGTGATTTGGCCAAGAAGGAAGCAGCCTACGGAGCAGTAAAGAAAGTTGCAGCTGATATTATTGAAAAGGCTCCAAACAAGAATGATCAAGCCATTGTGGATATAAAGAAAAAGTTGGAGAGATTGAACAACCTATGGGACCAAATACAAAAGGCCACCAAGGAGCGTTCAGAAACTTTGGAAGATGCATTGGCGTTGTCTGAAAAGTTCTGGGATGAGCTCCAGCAAGTAATGGCCAACCTGAAAACCATTCAAGATTCATTGGTGTCTCAAGACCCTCCTGACATTGAACCCAACACCATTAAGTCTCAGCAACTAGAGCTTAAAGGCATTAAAGAAGGAATTGAAAACTCAAAATCAGGGGTAGAAAAATGTCGAGAAACTGGAAACCAATTGATAAATCTAATTGGGAATTCAGAAAAGCCTGAGCTTCAACGGCACATTGAAGATTTGGATAATGCCTGGGACAATGTAACAACAGTTTATGCAAGAAAAGAGAAAAATATACTTGAGGCATTGGAAAAAGCAATGGAGTTTCACAACACACTTCAGAGTTTCTTAACATTTTTAACACAAACAGAATGTAAGTTTGACAATTTAGGACACATTGCAATGGATCTTGATGTTGTGAAAAGTCAAATTGAGGAGCTGAAGAAATTTAAGAGTGAAGTTGATCCCTGGATGGTGAACATAGAAGCTCTGAACAGGTAATACTTTTGATGTTAAGATGTATTTGGTTTACTTTTTGCCACTTTTGTCGATGAAGAACTCGCCTTATATTCATTTCCTTTTACAGGCATGCTAATGACTTGAGCCAATGTACTTCATCCAGTCAAATCAAAGCCATCAAGGAACCTCTAGTTGATGTTAATTGTAGATGGGATGATCTGAACAAGGCCATCAACACCAGGCAAAAAGAGCTTGAACATGCTCTTCTTCATCTTGGTCAACTCCAACATGCTTTGGGAGAAATTCTTGTATGGGTTGATTTCACAGACAAGACACTTGATTCACTGAAGCCTGTTTTTGGAGATCCCTCAGTTATCGACGTAGAACTTGCCAAACTCAAAGTCATGGTCAATGACATCCATGCCCACCAGTCTAGTATTGACACATTGAATGATGCCTCAAGACAGATCATTGACTTAGAGAAAGGATCTCTTTTAGCATCACAAACGCAGCAAACTGTATCTCAAATGAACTCAAACTGGAACAAGGTACTAGAGAAGGCAAAAAATAAGCAAATAGAACTTGAAGATGCCCTGAAAGAAGCACAAGTGTTTAGTATGGAAATACAAGACATGCTGACTTGGTTAGATGACATAGATTCTGCACTTTCATCTGCTAAACCTGTTGGGGGCCTCCCTGAAACTGCCAAAGACCAACTCTCAATCTATATGGAGTTGTACAAGGAGCTTGACAATGCTGGACCCAAAATTGATAGCTTCTTGGAGTCTGGAAGAAACTATTTGAAGAGGTCCAAAGAAGGGTCTCCCGGCAACCTCCAACATAACTTGAAAATTTTAAAGTCTAAATGGGAAAATGCGGTAAGCAAAGCCAATGACAAAAAAATAAAACTTGAAATTGCATTGAAAGAAGCTAGTGAGTTTCATGAGACACTTCAAACCTTCATTGATTGGCTGACAAATTCAGAAAAAGTGTTAAGCAACTTAAAGCCTGTCTCAAAAGTCCTTGAAAATGTGAAGTCTCAAATTGAGGAGCACAAAGAGTTTCAGGGAGAGGTTTCTTTGCAAAGAGAAACCATGCAAAGATTGGACAAGAAAGGCACCCACCTAAAGTACTTTTCTCAAAAACAGGATGTGATTCTCATAAAAAACCTTCTTGCAAGTGTCCAATACAGATGGGAGAAAATTGTATCAAAGTCAGCTGAAAGAACTCGTGCTCTGGATTACGGTTATAAAGAAGCTAGAGAATTCCATGAGGCATGGGAAACTCTTAATGATTGGCTCTACTATGCTGCAGAAGTCCTAAATCAATTGTCAACTCAAGGAAAAAATGATCCAGCAAAAATAAAGAAAGAGATTGAACAACACAAGGAATTTCAAATGGAGTTGAGCTCAAAACAACCCGATTATGACTTTACAATGAAGTGTGGAAAAAATCTCAAAGACAAGGCACAGAAATCGGATGAACCTATTTTAAATGGCATGTTAACTGAGCTCAAAAACAAGTGGCTTCAAATCTGCAATTCATCTGTTGAAAAACAACGTAAGCTGGAAGAGGCTCTTCTCTTCAGTGGTCAATTCAGGGATGCACTGAAGGCACTTATGATTTGGTCAAACAAAATGATCGAAAAATTAGACGAGAACACTCAAGGTATAATTTATAATAGAAAATTGTCTGCAAAAAAATTGGTCATGGTGATGGAATAAGGAATTGTCATTTCATTTTAACTACATTACAAATCTTGGGATTTGATCAGCTTGCATATTGCATTTAACTATTAGGATTGGAAGGGTGGATCTGGCTGGCCAAAAGCACTTTGGATAATGACAGATTATCACATGTTTTTATTGATGGGTCCGGGTCAAAATTTTTTGGACCCGGGTTGGGTCAGATCAATTTTTTGTTGCTCGGGTCAGGTTGGGTTGGGTCAGCCATCCTTGGCTTGGGTTTGGAAAATTTCCCCTAAAAATCTCAATTTTTCAATTCTTTCCCTGCGGTTAAAAAAAATCTCACCAAGTTGGTCAAAAAGTACCTGTATCAAAGACGTCTCAGCCTACTTATTTATTGTAGGTCAAAAGTATGCTCGCGTCGGGTCGGGTAATGGCCCATCTCTACATGTTTTCACCTTCTATTCCACTAGATATTTGTAATCTCAGATAATTAAAGTTTTTGATAGAAAAGCACAAATATGAAAAGTTTTTTTGCCAAACTCGGGTAAATCTCACTTGCTGGTTGATCAAGCTCTGACAAAATTCTAAATTCAATTTTCAGTTCATGGAGATCTGGACACTGTTATGTCTCTTATTGAGGCCTACAATGGGCTTGATGAAGAACTCAAAGGTCGTGTGGAACAAGTAAAATCTCTAAAACAAACTGCAGAAAAGCTTCTATTATCTGCCGACAAAGAAGATTGTGATAAAATAAATTCAGAAATGTCAGAGCTTGGCAGGAATTGGGAATTACTGTGGACATTGGCTAATAGAAAACAAGATCGATTGAATGAAGCTCTGAAGAAAGCTGAAGAGCTTCACAAGTCTGTAAACATGTTACTTGAATGGCTCTCAGATGCAGAAATGAAGTTGAGATTTTTTGGCCCCTTATCTGAAGATGAATTGGAAGTAATGAAACAAATCCAAGATCATGAAAAGTTTTTGGAAGAGCTTCAAGTCAAAGAAAAAGAGAAAGATCATACTCTATTTCTGACAGATGAAATCCTTTTAAGTTGCTCTCCAGAAGCAGAAACAGTTATTAAACAATGGATAACAATCATTCAATCAAGGTGGGACGAAGTTGCCTCTTGGGCAGCTCAAAGATATGTTAGATTGCAGGTATTTTAACATGAACTGTTGAGTCAAACTTGATCCTTTTAAAAACTTCATTTTAGGATCATCTGAAAGAGCTTAAGGAGCTTTTGGCTTTAATGGAAGAACTTCTGTTATTCTTGACTAGCAAAGAAAAGTTTCTGTTAGAAATTGAACAAGAATCTTTACCAGATGATTTAGATGAGATTAAAGTTTTGATCGAGGAACATCAAAACTTTTTAGCCTCCATGACCTCACGTCAGGGTGAAATTACTTCAATCTGCAAGCAATCTAGAGCAAAAACAGTGACAAATCCAATTCAAAAGCGATCAAGAAGTACAAAATTCCAAAGGTGGTTGATTAATGTGTAAAAATTTCACACATGCTGTGAACTAATTATCTTATTTTTATTTTTAGTAATGACACAGTTGAAGATTCACATGACAACGAGACACCCAGAAAAACAAGGTATTTTATTTTACAAAATATTTTTTAGCAATATTTTTCACTTGAAAATTCTCACTTTTCCAACAGTCGAAGTAGCTGGGGGAGCAAATCCATTTCAGAGAGCTATTCTTCCCCAAGGTTTACATTGAAGAAAAAATCCAGGTAGTTTCAGATAAATGAACTTAATTAAACCAATCAACTTGATTTGATGAATTTAGTTTTCGATTGGAGACCAGTCAGGAAGTGAAGAGTCCAAGGACCAAACCTTTATGGGACAAATGGAATCAAGTGTGGCAAATGGCAAGAGAATACGATCAAAGGCTGAAAGACAAACAAAGTTATTTGGTAGAACTGGAAAGGGTCAAACATTTTGACTGGGATGACTGGAGGAAGTTGTTTCTCAAGCATCACAATAACAAAAAGTCCAGAGTTTCAGACCTGTTCAGAAAACTTGATGAAGATGGCGATGGGTTCCTTGCACGTGAAAACTTTGTGGATGGACTTTTAAAAACTAAACTTCTTTCGTCAAAACTTGAGCTGAATGCAGTTGCTGATAAATTTGACCATGGTGAAGCTGTAATTGACTGGAGAGAATTCATGGCAGCACTTAGACCTGATTGGCAAGATCGTGGCCTCTTGTCAGATGCAGAACGGATCGATGATGAAATCAACCGACAAGTGGCATTGTGTTCTTGCAAGCAGAAATTCAAGGTCTTTCAAGTTGGAGAGGGAAAATATAGGGTATCAAAGTCTTAGGATAGCTATGTGAATCAAATGTCATATTTTTGTGTTGATTTTAGTTTGGCGACTCCCAAAAGCTTCGCCTTGTCCGGATTCTAAGATCAACGGTTATGGTTCGAGTAGGAGGTGGATGGGCAGGACTTGAAGAATTTCTGCTCAAAAATGATCCTTGTAGAGGTAATGCTTTTATCTTGATGAAAATATGATTATCATAATGGATGTGTTGGAATCAATTAGGTGACCATGAACAACACAACTGTTGCCCTATTGAGATTGAAATAAATTGTAGAGATCAACAAAGAAACAAATCTTCCCAAACAAAATGTAAAAAAATAGTTTTGGATGATAAAAAAATAAGAAATTTCATAGAAAAATTATTTTTTTATTTTGGGGTTTTATGTGCTGATTTTTTTTAATTTATGCTCGCAAACAAACTTTTTGGGGTATTTTTATTTTGATCTATTCAACTTTATAATTTTTTTTGCTTGGGTTTTTTACTATCTTTTTTCAAAATCTTAAATTTAAAAATTGCTGTTTCAATGTAGCTAAGGGCCGAACAAACATCGAGCTTCGTGAACAATTCATCCTGGCCTCGGGGGTCTCTCAAGCCATGACACCTTTTCGATCTCGCCCATCATTTATTGGACAAAATCCAGATATTTATATTGCCAAAACGCAAGGTCAAAGGCTTAGTGTTGTCAACCAAGGCTCAAAGGTATCAAATAATTTTGAATAAAAAAGTAGAACTATTCTCAAAAATTAAAATCATAGGAACGTGTAACACAAATGTCTGGTCGAGCATCTTTCAATTCCGGTGCAAGTTACGTTGAGACCCAATTCAGCATTAACCCTCGGCGTCAAACGGGTCTAACCGGCAATAAGAGCATCTCCAGGCCTCCATCTCAAGCAGGTACACATTTTAGGACTTGTTTAAAAACAAGCCAACCAGGGCCCAGGAATGTCTGAAACAGTCCAAAGTTTTGAGACCCAAATCTAAGGGGTAGGAGAATGCCAGGGTTGAAACCAGACAAAATATAGTCCAACTGGTTGGTCCAAGCTGCCCAAAAATCAATTGATTGGTTGACTACGGAAGGCAGAGACAGATTCTAACATCAAGTTTAGACAGCCAAACCAACCTCTATGAAATTTAGTACAAATCCCAATTCCTTTGCTTAGGGGATGTTTGAGTTTGGACTTAGACAGCCTATATAGTGATGGGTCCGGGTCAAAAATTTTTGACCCAGGTTGGATCGGGTCATCCATTTATGGTTTGGGATTGGGTTTGGAAAATTTCCCTGCTAAAAATGTCAAAAAGTACCCGGGTCAAAGGTGGGTCAGCCTCCTATTTACTGCGGGTCGAAAGTAAGTTCGGGTCGGGTCAGGTGAGCGCCCATCTCTAAACCTATCCCTCTAGGGTTAGGGACCAAAAATTTCAATTTATTCCAAATAAGGCTAGCCTATAAAATATTTTTTCAATCAACAAGGATCCAATATTTCTTTGGACTCTGATAATTCCTCCCTTCGAGGTGGGACAATTCGCAGGACGTCAAGTGTCCGGTCTGGAGCAAGAAGTTCTCTTGCAGGTGAGAGATCCAAGGGTAGGCCAGAGGTCTACACTCCTTTAGGATTTGGATCTTCAGTGGCAAGGAAGTGGTCAACACCTCAAACAAATGGTAGGACAAAACGTAACTCATCGTCTGATAGAACCCCACTTGCTGGAAGGTAAAATGTCACATTTAATTTCCATTTAAAACTAATTTCAACTAACCCCACAACAACTAATCATTTGCTGCTCTCTAACAACTTGAATAATAGAATGCGTTCAAAATCCTACATAACACCAAGGCCTAGTGATCTAATCAATTCAACATCAGCAACTAATATTCCTAAATTTATTGGCTGCTACTCCTCAAATAACAATTCGGCAACTTCAACCCCTGCAAGGTAAGTTTAATGAAATAAAACTTGGGACAATCTTTTTAACAATAAATTTAGTAGACGGGTATTTTTTGTGCGGGGAAAAATACCTTACCCTCCCGAGCAACCTGCCTACTTAAAAGATTCATTTCTCCGTCAATTTTAAAGCTAAAGAAAAGTTTATTAAACAAAATTTTAGCTAAACGTTTGAACAAAAAATGTTATCTAAAAAAATTTCTGTAGCTTTAAAATTATGGGAGCTATTAAAGATGTAAATATAAAACTTTAAACTTAAATATCTCGGCTTCTAAGCAAAATATCAAAAAACTTTTGAGCCGCATATATGTGCTGAATATGCATGCCAATTTTCAAGTCTCTAGCTCCACTGGTGTGGGAGGATAATGAGGCGACATACGGATATGGAAGGACGGACGTCATGCCATATTCAAAAATTCTAAACTCCCCCTCTGCTTTGCTCCGGAGGGATTAATTGTTAATTTTTTCTCACAACTGATTTTCAAAATTGAATTCTAGATCTCGAACACCATCGTCCTCTAACATACCTGTGCCAATAAGTCAAAGGTACTTGATTCTTAAATAAAATATTCATAGTTTTTCTTGATGGATGATCTTTTACAAATCTTGTTTAGAAATCGAGCAACCCTGAACCCGCAAAACTTGATAGAGGTCCTGCTTCCAGCAAACTTCGAAAATTAGGTGCAGAACCCTTTGAAGTTCAAATCAGATTGACAAATTAAAAATCATGTTCTTATATAAGTGTATATAATAAGAATATTACCTTACTGTTTTTTGTGTCGTTTTACTTGCTTATATCTAGAAGTAAGTGGGTAAATACAGCTGTGGCTTTTTGAAGGCAAGGGTGTTTTGACTGGTTCCTGACCAATTGATAAAAAATGCCCAGCATTTAATCCCAAACTTATGATGAAAATGCCGAGCTAATGTCAAAAATGCCGAGTTCTTGCCAAAAATGCCAAACCTATAGGCCAAAAACCTCCAGCATTACAACAAAAATGCCAAGCTTATGACAAAAATGCTGAGTTTATGACAAAATTGCCGAGCTTACAACAAAAAAAAGCTGAGCTAGACAAAAGCACCAACTTTAAGCCAAAAATGCTAAACCAAATACAAAAGGCAGAGCTTAGGGAAAAATGCCGAGCTAAAAACCAAAATGCCTAGCTTGCAATAAAAATGCTGAGCTCACGAATTAAATGCAGAGCTTTACTTACACCAAGAAATGCTGAGCTCAAGCCAAAAATGTCTATCTAATTCTAAAAATGCCAAACTCAAGCAAAAAAGACAGGTTTGTTGTAACTGAAGAGTTCATCTCAAAGAGTAGGCAAAGAACAAAACAGAGGAAATATTTTTATTTTTGCCAGCTACTTTTTTTATTATTTCAATCATTCATCTAAGTTTTTGGCTAAATTTAAGCTTGGCATTTCTTTTGCCAATTTGTGTCAACTGAAAGGTCTCTAATCTCTTTGGAAACTCAGTCTGGCCATAGAGGAAAACCCCTGGTCCTCAACCCTAGATCTCTATTTCTCATACAGCAGGCTTTATCACCAAGCAACTCCTTGACTTTATAGCACATGAACTCTCTCTGAGAGAACAATCTCTCTATATAAAAGTGACTGTTTGAACATATGTACCTGTGTACCTACCTATGTCCCCTTTTCACGCCCAAACCGACAGACCAATCTCCACCAAATTTTGCACAGACCTCCCCACCAGCTCAGGGAAGGTTCTTAACACAAGCATGACCCCACAAACCTGACCCCTGGACCCCAAACTCTAAAACCCAAATGTGTCACGGGGGAGAAAACTTTGTGTGACATAAAATGTCCAGATGGGTGATGTAAGCTCATCAAATTTTTCCCGGGCAGCGCCGGGGCCTGGTTGACTAGTTTTTAATATAAGAAAATTACATCTTTTGACAAACTGAGACACTATATATTTATTAAAAATCTCACACATTTAAAATCACTGGATTCTTGGTTGTACAGAAACTATAATTTGGAATGAAAAACAATTCTAAATTTTTTTAAATGATCCATAATTGAATAGTGATAAAAACAAGCATGAGTAGATCTTGAAAAAGTCTTGAGCAATTGTTTTGCAGAGAGAGAAATCAGGTAAATTAGGTAAGTTAATACAACACTTTGGAAACAGGGCTTTGTAGCTTTTCAAGATAAAGTCCTGTTTTGCATTGAGTATTTTCTCTTAATGATACTGCAACCTCCATCCTATATAGAGTTTTTTGAACTTGTCAAATCCAGAGAGGACCCCGGCACCAGCTACCCCTCGAATGACGTTGACACCAGCACCTCTGAACAATGAATTCCAGCCTTCGTGTTTGACAACTTGGCGAAAGCAATCCATGCTGCCATTGTATTTAACTTTTTCTCCACTAAAAAACATAATTTTAATACTCAATCCAATTTATGTAAGATGTATTGCTATTACCTTGTCATCATCATCCGTCGCTTTACAGTGTCGATTGGATAAGCAACCTTAAATAGATTGATAAAAATATGTATTTCCTTTTATCATTTTACAATTGCAAATTGCAATTTTAGGAATTTTAACAAGGTAGTCAAATAGAATTTTCTAACGGCCCTAACTAAGGTAACCATGGAGTTTTAATCAATTGGCACCCTTCTTTTTTGGGAGGGAAAAAACCTGGGTTTTAGCTAACAGGATTCTTACTCGCTCCACCAGGTGGAAAAACCTCCGATGCCAATAGACTGGTTTTAATACAATGCCTTAGCTGTAAAATGCTAACTAAATCACGGATGACAATTTTAAATCCACTCATTCCGTTTGGAACTGTGCTCTGAGCTTGGACTTGAAATCTATTTTGGACAAACCGACCAATTCAAAGTTCCAACTTTCTGTGTAATTTTTGATTACTTTCGTAACACACTTTTTGCCGAATTCTGTCTTGGTTGTGCTAAAGAATGAGATCTCCCTGGGATGTCTTTCATTGAAGTACGATTTACTCAAGAATAAACTTAATAATGTAGTTGGGCTAAGATTGTTTATAACATTGAAAATGAATATTGATGTTCTCTTGAGGAAAGTGTCTTCAATACTTTCCATAGCTAGATATTTTTAGCATTTCGGATCTATTTAGCTTCCGACCAAAATCTCTCTGAACAGTCCTTAAAATCAAGAAATATACAGATCTTATTTGGGCCCTTAGTCGATAATTCAGAGAGAAGGACCATAACCTTGCATGTTCACAAATA
>Ga0194133_10009618_pt1 | contig 11049 bp, 9 predicted proteins | sample TA2KigOf40mmetaG_FD_155448 | JGI IMG/M metagenome (GOLD analysis project Ga0194133, IMG submission 155448) | Freshwater microbial communities from Lake Tanganyika, Tanzania - TA2015055 Kigoma Offshore 40m | ecosystem: Environmental > Aquatic > Freshwater > Lake | place: Tanzania: Lake Tanganyika...
TCGTGACGGCGTTCTCCCTCCTCTTCGGCCTGCTCGGCGCGGGCATCTGGGTCGGACTGACGCTGATGGCGACCGGCGTGCTGCTCCTAGCCTTCTTCCGCAACATCCCGCTCGAGCGCCTGCTGCCCCAGTACACATGGAACATCCTGACGACGTCGGAGCTGCTGGCCCTGCCACTCTTCATCATCATGGGAGAGCTGCTCTTCCGCACCCGGCTCTCGCGGTCGCTGTTCCAGGGCCTGGCGCCCTGGGCGGGGCTGCTTCCCGGCCGGCTGCTCCACGTGAACATCTTCGGCTGCTCGATCTTCGCCGCGATCTCGGGATCGTCGGCCGCGACCACGCAGGTCGTCGGCAGGATCTCGCTGACGGAGCTCATGCGCCGCGGCTACGACCGCCGCATCGCGATCGGCAGCCTTGCCGGCGCCGGGACGCTCGGCTTCCTGATCCCGCCGTCGAACATCATGATCATCTACGGCGTGCTCGGCGAGGTCTCGATCCTCAAGCTCTTCACCGCCGGCTTCATCCCGGGCTTCCTGCTCGCCGGCTGCTTCATGGCCTGGATCATGGTCCATACGCGGATCGATCCGTCGCTCGTCCCGGAACAGGAGAAGCAGCTGCGCGCCGCGTCCTGGGGCGAGCGCCTCGCATCGCTGCGCGAGCTCGGGCCCGCGGTCTTCCTCATCGCCTGCGTCCTCGGGTCGATGTATGGCGGCATCGCGACGCCGTCGGAAGCGGCCGCGGTGGGCGTGCTCGGCGCCGTGCTCGTCGGCTGGATGCAGGGCGCGCTCGACCGCGAGACGATACGCGACGTCTGCCTCGGCTCGGTCCAGACCTGCAGCATGATCGGCATCATCGTGCTCGGAGCCTCGATCCTGGGGAACGCGAGCGCCTTCCTCGGCGTGCCGCGCGCGGTCGCCGACTTCGTGACCGGCCTCGGCCTCTCGCCGTTCATGCTGATGATGGCGCTGATGGCCTTCTACATACTGCTGGGCTGCTTCCTCGACGGCTTCAGCATGATCGTGATGACCCTGCCGATCGTGCTCCCGATCGTTAAGGCCGCGGGCTTCGACCCGATCTGGTTCGGCGTGTTCATCGTGCTCGTGGTCGAGATGGCGCAGATCACGCCCCCCGTCGGCTTCAACCTCTTCGTCATCCAGGGCCTGACCGGGGACGGGCTGGGGGCGATCGCGCGCTACACCCTGCCCTACCTCGTGATCATGATCCTCTTCACCGCGGCGATCACGGTGTTCCCCCAGATCGCGCTCTGGCTGCCCTCGAAGATCTGACGCTCACCCGCGCCGCGTCGCCATGACGAGGCCGGTCGCGATCCCGGCGATGCCGACGGCGTGGAATGGCTTCAGCGTCTCGCCCAGCACCGTCACCGCCAGCACGGTCGCGACGACAGGCGTCATGTAGAGCAGCGCGCCTGCGGTCGCGGCGCCCACGCGCTGGACGCCCGCGGTGAAGGAAAGGTTCCCCACCAGCGACGGCCCGATCGCGATGTAGGCGACCAGCAGCGCGGCGGCCCCGTCGCCCAGCACGGCGCCCTCCTGGCGCAGCCAGGGACGGCCGGAGAGGCCCCAGGCCGCGTAGAGCGCGCCCAGCAGCACGAGGCCAACCGCCGCGCAGCATGCGGTCGTCGCCAGCGGGTGGATCTCGCGCGGCAGGCGCTTCATCTGGAACGAGAACACGGCCCAGAGGATCGCGGCCGCCACCGCGATCACGTCGCCGGCCGCGAACTCGATCGTGGCGACGCGCATCCATTCGCCGGCGAAGACGATATGCGCCGTGCCCGCGAAGGCGATCGCGATGCCCGCGGCCTGGCGCGTCGTGATCGCCTCGATGCGCGTCAGCGCCGCGATCAGCAGCACCCAGAGCGGCGTGGTCGAGCTGATCAGGCTCACGTTGGCCGCGGTCGTGTAGTACGGCGCGGCGCTGATCGCGAGGCCGAAGACGCCCATGCCGTTGAGGCCCGCCAGGACGACGCCCCGCGCGTTCGCGCGCAGCAGCGCGGCGTCGCGGCGGATCCAGCGCCAGGCGATCGGCACCATGAACGCCACCGCGATCGCCCAGCGCCAGAAGGTCAGCGCGACGAGCGGCACCTCCTCGCTCAGCGCGCGCGTCGCGACATGGTTCGTGCCCCAGACGAAGGCCGCCAAGACGACGGCGGCATGGCCCCAGCCCATCGAGGTCAGGCTGGCGCCTTCCCGAGCGGGCCGCCGGCGCCGGTGCGCTCGAGGATCAGCCCGTAGTGCTCGGGGCGCCTGTGCCGGGCGAAGTCGAAGATGTGCTTCTTGTAGATGGCGCAGCGGTCGAGGTCGCAGCGCGCGACGACCACCTCGTCGCCAAGCGTGCTCGCCTGCGCCACGATCTCGCCGGATGGCGCGACGATGCAGCTCTGCCCGATCTGGTCGACGCCCTCCTCCACGCCCGCCTTCGCGACGCCCACGGCCCAGGTGCCGTTCTGGTAGGCGCCGGCCTGCATCGAGAGGCGGTTGTGGAAGTTGTTGAGGTCGTCGGTCTCCGGCGTGTTCGGGTTGTGCACGGGCGTGTTGTAGCCGAGCATCGCGAGCTCGACGCCCTGAAGGCCGAGCACGCGCCAGCTCTCCGGCCAGCGGCGGTCGTTGCAGATCAGCATCCCCATGCGCCCGCCCATCGTGTCCCATACCGGGAAGCCGAGGTCGCCGACCTCGAAGTAGCGCTTCTCGAGGTTCTGGAACGGATGCTCCGGCCGGTGCCGGTCGGTCCCGGGCAGGTGGATCTTGCGGTACTTGCCGACGATCCGGCCCTCGCGGTCGACGAGGATCGCGGTGTTGAAGCGGCGCTTGCGTCCCGCGGAGAAGTCGAGCTCGCAATAGCCGAGCTTGAAGCCGACGCGCAGGCGGCGCGCCGCCTCGAAGAGCGGCCGGGTCGCCGCGTTCGGCATCTCGCGCTCGAACCAGAAATCGAGTTCCGCTTCGTCGTCGATCCACCAATGCGGGAAGAAGGCGGTGAGCGCCGCCTCCGGGTAGACGACGAGGTCGGCTCCCATGCGCCGCGCCTCCTCCATCATGGCCACGAGGCGCGACACGGCCTCCTCGCGCGACTGGCCGCGCGGGATGGGGCCCAGCTGGGCGGCGGCGACGATCAGGACGCGCGGCATGGCTTGGCGAGCTCCCCGGTCATGGCCGCGAGAACGGCCCGAGCACCGGCCCGGATCCCGCGACGGTGGTGCGGCGCATGACGCGGCGATGGCGCGCCGCGTCGTAATCGATCGCGCGATGCAGCAGGCAGCGATTGTCCCAGATCAGCAGGTCGCCCGCGCGCCACTGGTGCCGGTAGCAGAACTCGGGGCGGCCCGCGTGCTCGGCGAGTTCCCTCAGCAGGCGCTGCCCCTCCTCCAGTTCCATGCCGGACACCTCGTTGCCCGCGTTGACCGTGAAGAAGAGGCTGCGGCGACCGTCCCGGTCCGGATGGACGCGGATGAGCGGGTGGCAGGTCGGCGGAACCAAGTCGCGCTCGACCTGCGAGACAGGCGGCAGCTGCGGGAAGATGCGCCTCCCGAACTCGTAGTAGTGGACCATGAAGAGCGGCTCGAGCCGCCGGCGCATCCCCGGCGACAGCGCGTCATGCGCGAGGAAGAGGTTGGCGAACTCGGTCTGCCCGCCCACCGCGTCCGGCGGCAGGACCTCGATCCCGTAGAGCAGCGAGCAGTAGGACGGGATGAAGCGGTAGGAGCTGTCGGTGTGCCAGCGCGCGTTGACCTTCTGCGCGATCACGCGATGGTCGTCGACCGGCAGGTGCCGCCCCTCGGGCGAGACGTTGGCGACGTTGTAGATCGCCGACTGCGACTTGGTCTTGTCCTTCTCGGGAAAGGCCTCGAGCGGGCCGAACAGCTCGGAGAAGGCGATCTGCTGCGCCTCGGTCAGGGCCTGGCCGCGCACGCAGACGACATGGTGCTCCTGCAGCGCCGCGCGCAGCGCCTCGAACACCGCCGCCGTCACGGGGCGCGAGAGGTCCAGCCCCTCCACCTCCGCGCCGAGCGCAGGAGAGAGCCGCCGCAGCACGAGGCCGCCCTTCGCTTCCAGTTCCGTCGTAGCCATGTCCCGTTCCCTTCCTGCGGCCAAGCCGTCACTCGCGCCGGATGGCCTCCGCCAGCGTCGCCTCGTCCATGCGCGGCGACAGGACCAGGCCCCTGCGCGCCGCCCACACGTTCTCCTGGAAATGCGTCGGGATCACCGCGACGTCGTCTATCGCGACGCGCTGGAGCTCGGCGATAGCACGATCGCGACGGGGCTTGTCCATCTCCACGCGGATCGCGGCCAGCAGCGAATCAGCCACGGGGCTGGACCAGCGCCCGTAGTTGTTGGTCGCGCCGGCCTGGAACGTCTCGCGCAGGATCACGTAGGGATCGCCGGTGTTGAAGCCCCAGCCGACCAGCGCGAAGGAGAACTCGAACCGGCGCGCCTCGTTGAAGTAGACGGCGAGCGGCAGGCTGGCGACCTTCACCTCGATGCCGATGCGCGCGAGCATCTGCGCCACGGCCTGTGCCTGCTTGACGTCGTTTGGATAGCGGTTCGCGGTGACGTGTATCGTGAGCCGGAACCCGTCCGCGTGCCCCGCCTCGGCAATCAAGCGGCGCGCCGCGGCGAGGTCGGCGGACGGCATGCGCAGCGCGGGATCGTGGCCCGGCAGCCCGGGCGGGACCACCTGCATCGCCGGCACGGCGAGCCCGTCCATCACCTGCTGCACGATCGCATTGCGGTCCACCGCCAGCGCGATGGCACGGCGCACGCGCGGGTCGCGCATCGGATTGGCGATCGGGCCGCCATCCTTCGCGAGGACATGTGGGCTGGCCTCGCGATGGACATCCATCATCCAGAAGATGACGCGCGAGGACAGGCCGCGCGCGAGGGAGAGCTTCGGGTCGCGGGACAGGCGCGGCACGTCAACGGGCGGCACGTCGTTGATCACGTCGACGTCGCCTGCGAGGAGCGCCGCGACGCGCGCGCCGGGATTGGTGATCGGCCGGAGGACGACCTCGCCCCAGGCCGGCTTGCCGCGCCAGTGGCCAGGATCCGCGGCGAGGCGCACATGGCTGCCCGGCACCCACTCGACGAAGCGGTAGGGACCGGTGCCGATGGCATGCTGGCCGGAGTTGAAGGCCGCGGGCTCGGCGCGCTCGCCGATGCGATGGCTGACGATGGCGATCGGAGCCAGGCTGTTCGGCAGGGTCGGCAGCGGCAGCTTCGTGCGCACGAGGAGCCGGTGGTCGTCGAGCGCCTCGACCGACGCGATGTCCTCGAGGTGGCGTCGGTAGCTCGACGGCGCGTTCGGCACGTCGGGCGCGCGGCGCAGCGAGTGCACGGCGTCGCGCGCGGTGAACGGGCTGCCGTCGTGGAACCTGACGCCGCGGCGCAGCTCGATCTCCCACGCGAGCGGGTCGGAGGTCGGGCGCCACGACGTGGCGAGGCCAGGCTGGAGTTCCATCGCCGGCCCGACATCGACCAGCGAGTCGAAGACATGCTGCCGGACGACGATGTTGGTGCCGATCTCGGCGAAGTGCGGGTCGATCGACGTCGTGTCGGACGAGATCCCGATGCGAAGCACCTGCGCCGGCGCCGCGGCCTGCAGCGCCACGACGGCCACGAGCGCGGCGGCGAGCCGTGCGATCGACTTCATATCCATCCCCCGGGTCGGAGCTTCACGCTAGAGTGGCCGCGGCGGCGGGGTTTGGCAATGCGCGGGACCTCGAGGGGGAATGCGGGCATGGGCGCGGCGACACGAAGCGAGATCGACATCGACCTCGACCTCCCGGGCAAGCGGCTTGGGACGATCGGGCTCGTCCACTCCGACGACCGCCACGCCTTCTCCCGCATCCCCGTGCCGATCGCGGCGATCGTCGGCGGCGATGGCCCGGGCGTCATGCTCAGCGCCGGCACGCATGGCGACGAGTACGAGGGCCAGGCGGTGATGCAGGCCCTGCTGCGCGAGATCGAGCCCGCGGACGTCGCGGGGCGCCTCTACATCCTGCCGGCGCTGAACTACCCAGCGGTGCTGGCCGAGGCGCGCTGCTCGCCGCTGGATGGCGGCAACCTCAACCGCGTCTTCCCGGGCGAGGCCAGGCTGGGCCCGACCCATGCGCTGGCGGCGATCGTCGCGCGCGAGGTGATGCCGCGTGTGCGCTACGCGATGGACCTCCACAGCGGCGGCAGGAGTTCGTGCTACCTGCCCTGCACCTACCTGCACTGGGGCGGAGACGCCGGGCACCGGCGCGCCAAGCTCGACGGCGCGCGCGCCTTCGGGGCGCCGGGCATCGTCGTCTCCGCCGGCACGGCGAATCCCGGCTCGATGACGGCCGAATGCGACCGCCGCGGCATCGTGATGGTGTCGACCGAGCTCGGCGGCGGCGGCACCATCGACCGGCGCATGCTGGCGATCGGCCGCGAAGGGGTGCGCCGCGCGCTCGCGCACTGGGGCATCCTGCGCGGCCAGGCCGCCCCTGCCCCGCTGCCGACGCGGCTCCTCCTGCTCCAGGGCCGCGAGGGAAGCCCGATGGCCGAGGCCGACGGCATCTTCGAGCCGTCGCGCGACCTCGGGGACGAGGTCTCGCCCGGCGACGACGCGGGCCTGGTCTACCCCGTCGGCGAGATCGCGCGGCCGGCGCTGCGCGCGCGCTTCGCGACGCGCGGGGTCGTGGTGTCGCGCCGGGTCCCGGCCCTCGTGCGCCGCGGCGATCTCCTCTACAACGTCGCAAGCCCGGTCACCGAGGTCGAGCTCGGACTGTCCTGAAGCGCCAGAAACGAGACGAGGAACGCAAAGCCATGTCCCAGATGACCGACGACTCTCTGTTCGCGGAACTGCGCAAGATCGACACGCCGACGATCACCAACGTGGTCGCCACCTATCCCAAGAGCCCGCTCTGCCTCGGCCTCTACAACCCGTGGACCGAGAACTGGTACACCGACACCTCGATCCGCTGCATCTACCCGGAGCACGGCGCGGTGATCGGCTACGCGGTGACCTGCGTCTTCGGCCTCCCGGACCCCAACTATTCCGGGCGCCTCAGCTTCCTGGACGTCATCGACGCCATGGACGCGATGAAGAAGCCGACGATCCTCGTCATCCAGCAAAAGTGGCCGCCCGAGCTGATGGCGAAGGCCGGCCTCGCGGGCGAGATCATGACGACCTCGATGCAGGCCGTGGGCTGCGTCGGCCTGCTCTCCAACGGCCCGTCGCGAGACGTCGACGCGATCCGCCGCATGAAGTTCCAGATGCTCCTGGGCGGCGTCACCGCCGGCCATGGCGAGATGGCGGTGCAGTCCGTCAACGCGCCGGTCTCGGTCGGCGGCATGGACGTCGCGCCCGGCGAGCTCATCCACATGGACGAGAACGGGGCGGTGAAGTTCCCCGCGCAGCACGCCGAGGCCGTGCTCCGGAATGCGCGCGCCATGCTCGACGACGAGGCGGTGAAGCTCGCCGCGCTGCGCAAGGCGCGCAGCGCCGCCGAGATCCGCGCCATCCAGGGCGGCGGCCAGTACGGCGCCAAGAAGGGCTGAGCGAGGCGCCCCGGCGGGACGCGCGCCCGCCGGGGCGATCCCCATGGAAAAGGGAAAGCTGCAGGACCGGCCGCTGGCCGGCATCGGCTTCATGGTCGCGGCCTTCGTGACCGTGGGCATCGGCGACGCGCTGGCGAAGATCCTCGTCACCGCCCTTCCGATCCCGCAATTCCTGCTGCTGCGCAGCGTCGCCGTGCTGGTGCTGCTGGTGCCGATCTTCGCGCGCTCGGGCGGCATCCATGTCTTCAGGACGCAGTGCCTGCACCTCCATCTCGCGCGCTGCGCGCTGAACGGCGTCTCGCTCGTCGTGTTCTTCGTCGCGCTGCGCAACCTCGAGCTCGCGACGCTCTTCGCGATCGGCTTCGTCGGCCCGCTCTTCATGACGGCGATCTCCGTGCCGATCCTCGGCGAGAAGGTCGGCATCCATCGCTGGGCGGCGATCCTCGTCGGCTTCGTGGGCGCGCTGGTGATCATCCGGCCGGGCGCAGACGGCATCCAGCTGATGGCGCTGGTGGCCATGTGCTCGACCTGCCTCTGGGCGACCAGCATGGTCATCGTGCGCAAGATGAGCGCGACGGAATCCGACGCAACGCTGCTCGCCTACATCAACACCTCGCTGCTCCTGATCGGCGCGGCCGGCGCGCCCTTCGTCTGGCAGCCCGTGACCCTCGACCAGGTGGGCTTCATCTGCGTGCTTGCGGTGACGCTCGTCGTCGGCCAGTGGCTGATGCTGCGCGCCTTCCGCATGGCGCCGGTCGGCGTCGTCGCGCCATTCCAGTACACGGGCATCGTCTGGGCGACGCTGATCGGCTGGGTCGTCTGGGACGAGTTCCCGGCGCTCAATGTCTGGATCGGCGCGTCGATCCTGATCGCGAGCGGCCTCTACGTCATGTGGCGCGAGCGGGTGCGCGCGCGCGAGCACAAGGCCGCCGAGGCCACCGGTGCCTGACGGCGCTCAGGCGTCGAAGATCCGCCCGGGGTTCAGCAGGCCATGCGGGTCGATCGCGGCCTTGAGGCTGCGCATCAGCGCGATCTCCGCGGGCGAGCGGCTGAGCGCCAGGTAGGGCTTCTTCTCCAGCCCGACGCCATGCTCGGCGGAGACCGACCCGCCCAGTTCCCCGATCGAGCGATAGACGAGGTCGTTGATCCGCGTCTTCTGCCCGGGCTGGTCGGCCGGGTAGCCGACGACGAGGTGCAGGTTGCCGTCGGCCACGTGACCGTAGGTCTGGAAGACCGAGAGGCCGATGCCGCGCAGCGCCGCGTGGATCGAGGCGACCCAGCCCTCCATCGCCTCGATCGGCAGGCTGACGTCGAAGCCGGCGGAGGGCGCGATCGCGCGCACGGCCTCGCCGGAGGAATCGCGGATGCGCCAGAGCTCCCCGGCCTCCGCGAGCGAGCTCGCCAGTACCGCGTCCGCCCCGGGATGCGCCTCGACGAATTCCGCGAGCGCCTCCGTGAGCACCTCGCGGTCGCGCTCGGCCTCCATCCCCATCGTCTCGACGAGGATATAGAGCGGGTGCGGGGCCGCGAAGGGATCCCGGCCGATGCCCATCGGGCCGGACACGAAGCCGAAATAGTCGGACCACATCGCCTCGAAGCTCGTGAGGCGCGCGCCCAGGCGGCGCCGGCAGGCCTTCAGCAGGTCGATCGCCGCGGGAAAGCCGGGCAGCGCGACCAGCGCGGTGTCGCGCGTCGCCGGCGCGGGCTGCAGCACGAGGACGGCGCGCGTGACGATGCCGAGCGTGCCCTCGCTGCCGACGAAGAGGTGCTTGAGGTCGTAACCCGCGTTGTCCTTGATCATCCTGCCGAGGCGCGACACGACCGTGCCGTCGGGCAGCACGACCTCGAGGCCCAGCACGGAGCTGCGCGTCATGCCGTAGCGCAGCACGCGATTGCCGCCGGCATTGGTCGAGACGATGCCGCCGACGAGGCAGGAGCCACGGCTGCCGATGTCGACCGGGAAGAACATGCCGTGGGCCTGCGCCGCGGCCTGAAGGGTCTCGAGCGGGACGCCGGCCTGCACCGTCGCGGTGGAGCTGACTGGATCGACCGCCTCGATCCGGTTGAGGCGCTCGAGCGACAGCACCACCTCGCCCTGCAGCGGCACGCCACCATGCACGAGGCCGGTCATGCCGCCCTGAACGACGACGGGCTGGCGCAGCGCGTGCAGCACGCGCATCGACGCGGCGACGGCCTCCGGCGTGGCCGGACGCAGCACCGCCAGCGGCTCGCCGCGCATGCCCTTCCAGTCGACGCGGTGGCGGTCGCCGATGTCCTCCGGGCCGATGAAGCCGGCGGCGTCGAGCGTCCCGGCGAGGGCCGCGCGCAGCGCGGCGATCCTGTCCTGCGTCATTGCGTGCATCCCCTCGCGTCAGGCCGGCCGCGCCGCGACCGCGGCGTGGTGGCGCGCGCGGGCCAGGAAGGCGTCGACGTCGGTCTGCGTCGTGTCGTAGCCGGCCACGAGGCGCACGAGCCACGTGTCCTCGCCGGGCCAGCGATAGAAGGCGAAGCCATCGGCCTGCAGCCCGTCGAGCACCGGCGGCGGCAGGCGCACGAAGATCTCGTTGCCCTCGACGGGGTGCAGGAAAGAAGCCTGCGGCAGCGCCGCGAGGCCGGTCGCGAGGCGCGCGGCCATCGCGTTGGAATGGCGTGCGCAGTCGAGCCAGAGCCCGCCGGAGAGATAGGCATCCATCTGCGCGGCGAGGAAGCGATGCTTGGACCAGAGCTGGCCGGCGCGCTTGCGCCGCCAGCCCATCGTCGCCGCCCGCGCCGTGTCGAAGAACACGACGGCCTCCGCGGCCATCGCGCCGTTCTTGGTCGCGCCGAAGGAGAGCGCGTCGACGCCGGCGCGCCAGGTGAGGTCGGCGGGCGAGCTGCCGGAGCCCGCGACCGCGTTGGCGAAGCGCGCGCCGTCGACATGGAAGCCAAGGCCGCGCGCGCGGCAGACCTCGCCGATCGCGCCGAGTTCGGCAGGCGCGTAGATCGTGCCGGCCTCGGTCAGCTGCGTGAGGCTGACCGCCGCGGGCTGGGTGACGTGCACGCTGCCGACGCCGGAATGGCGCCAGGCGCGGTCGATGTCCGCCGCCGCGACCTTGCCGTGCGCGCCCGGGATCGCGACCAGCTTCGCGCCGCCGGTGTAGAACTCCGGCGCGCCGCATTCGTCGGCGTTCACGTGGCCGCCGGGATGGCAGTAGATCGCGCCCCAGGGCGGCGACATCGAGGCCAGCGCCAGGGAATTGGCCGCCGCGCCCGTGGCGACGAGGAAGACCGCGCATTCGCGCTCGAACACCTCGACGAAGAGGCGCTCCACGCGCCGCGAGATGTCGTCGGCGCCATAGGGCATGGCCCGGCCGCCCGCGGCGGCTGCCATCGCGGCCATGATGCGCGGGTGGACGCCGGTCGTGTTGTCGGAAGCGAAGTTCATGGATGCGTCCTGCGTCAGCGTTGCCCGGGCACGAAGATCCCGTTCACGGCGCCCGTGGCGGGATCGAGGACCACCAGGCGCTCGTCC
>Ga0194133_10009620_pt1 | contig 11047 bp, 6 predicted proteins | sample TA2KigOf40mmetaG_FD_155448 | JGI IMG/M metagenome (GOLD analysis project Ga0194133, IMG submission 155448) | Freshwater microbial communities from Lake Tanganyika, Tanzania - TA2015055 Kigoma Offshore 40m | ecosystem: Environmental > Aquatic > Freshwater > Lake | place: Tanzania: Lake Tanganyika...
ATGACAAAAGATAATTGCAAATTGAAAAGATAATTGGAATAAATGCACAAAAGTAAATAAAGTAAAATTGAGCGGATAAAGCGAGTTTACTTTATTTTTGTGCGGGGAAAAATACCTAACCCTCACAAGTGACCTGCCTACTATAAAAATTCATGGCTCCACCAATTTTAAAGCTGAAGAAAAGTTATAAAACAACATTTTTAGCTAAATGTTTGAACAAAAAAAGTGATTTCATAAACTTCTCTTAAACTTAAAATTATGGGAGCTATTAAATACATACATTTAAAACTTTGAAGTTAAATATCTCGGCTTCTAAGCAAGATATCAAAAATCTGATTGGTAACTTTTGAGCCATTTATGTGGGAAATATGCATGCCAATTTTCAAGTCTCTAGCTTTACTGATGTGAGAGGAGAAAAAGGTAACATATGGATGCACTTGTGACATCATGCATATTCTTAAACAGATCCATATACAAAAATTTCCCCCTTGCTTAATAATAATAATAATTAAGTACACAGGCATTTTTTGCTCAAGAAAAATGCCGAATTCTCCCAAGTGACCCATTCCCCGCCTACCCCCAATTAACAAAATAATAGTACCAAAAGGGAATTTATTGCTAACCTAACCTGATCCAATCAACCCCCAAAGCATGTTTCCCCCTCATCTGTCCCATCCAAACCCCCTCCTTTTAACCAAAAGGGCAAATATTGCTAACCTATAACCTAACCTGACCCAGACTTAAACTTGAATATCTCGGCTTCTGGACAAAATATCAAAAATCTGGTTGGCAATTTTGGAGTCATCTGCGTGGGAAATATGCATGCCAATTTTCAGCCCTTAAGCTCCACTGGTATGAGAGGAGGAGGTGACGGAAGGAAGGACAAGGGAAGTAACACCAGTTTTCCGAAATCCCTATACAAATTTCTAACTCCTCCCTCACTTCGCTCGGGATGGATAATTGTAACAGTGATAATGATAATATCTAGAATTTCTGGATCTTTGCGGGAAGATACCTCTCCAGAATTTGTTCTCTAATATTAGCAAGTAAGGTGCATCAGGAGTAGTCAAACCAAAGGTGGAAACTGGGAGCCTTGTAAGGATGAAGGCTGAGAGCAAAAATCCCAGTGAGGACCTTTCCAATCAAGAAAAGAATCAATACTGAACTGTTTATTGATGGGAAACAGGGGCTTTATATACAAAAATAAAAGGGGGATCGGATCAGAAGGATTGAATCAAGAAAATAACGGACCTCTTAGAAGAGAATGAACTGAAACGACTTGAGCCGCACAGATTAGCAGTTGGTAAACCCAAAATCACTACTGTGCAAATCTTTTCTGTAGCATATGTAGTGAGGCACAATCTATGAACCTACTTGATCTCCCCTTTCATTAAATCCGAGTTCCAAAAAAATTTCTTCTTTCGCATTGACAGTTTGTTGTTTGAAAAACAAGTGAGATTTTTTTCCTATGTGCAAGATGGTCAAACAATAAACAATAAAAACTCACCTTAATGGTTGCTGTAAAAATCCCTTTTTTCAATGGTTTCTGTTATTGTACAAGGGAAGTCTGAACCCAATGCAAAAAGGCTATTGGAAAATGTTAACGTAAATCTCACTTCTTTTTCGTATCGTCTGAAATCCAAACATCCATTTGAAAGTTTTCCTGTTTGTAACTGAACTGAATGGAAACTTGACAGGAAAGAATTTTCTCTTCTGGTTTGGCTCTCACTTTGCTGATAGGATACGATAGGGTGAGTGAGGCACCATCATTCTTGGATGAATATGAAAGTTTTCTCTGTCTAAAATTATCCTTTCTCTATGAAGCTGGTGGAAAGATGGGGAAGAGGAAGGGGATAGGTAAATTAGAAAATTATCAAGCTTCACGCCAAAAACCTTTCCTTGGAAACAATATTTACAACCATTAAACATCACTACTTAAAAAGATGATGATAGGAACTTTGAATACAATTATACTCTACAAAAATACGTTAATAAAAAATGTCATAAGTGGACCTAGATTTCAAAGTGAAAGTCACATGTTTTCTTCAATAAGTATTTATTTTTACTGATTTAAAGATTAGCTTCAGTACTATTCTCTTGAACAAATAGGTCTAAGAGTGGTTTAGGAGAAAAAAAATGACAATAATAACAACAATTGTTAAACATCTTTGTAATTTGGCCCCATGAAGTAGAAACTTTATGGGGCTCAAATGTACTGAATAGATTTTCACACAAAATACAGTTGATCGCATTTTAGTTTAACAGTTGTCAGATAAAAAGGTCAGGAAGTAAAAATTTAAGTTTAAAATAAATTTAAGCTAAGCCCAGTTGGGCAGTCACATCATACAAATTCTTTGATGAATGTATCTTTTAGGCAGATCCTAAGTCTGTCAGGGTTGATTCCAGAAGTCCAATCAAAGTTCATACTACGCAGACACTGTAGTCTGTTTATGAAACTGTTTTTCCAATTCTGAGTCTCAATGAATCTATTGTAATTGCTCACCTTGGGCATCTGTCGTTGATGTAGCTTTGAAGCTTTATGTCCAGTCTTGTGCACTTCTCCCTTCGTAGAGCTAGGTTGATGGCAAGTTTGGCGTATTAACATAAACTAAGATAGAAATAGCATGTATTTCATACTTCTTGAAGGAAATTATGAAAGTAAAAAACAAAAAAATGAAAGTTTCAAACTCTTTTTGAATAATTGACTAAACAAAAGGTGTGGAGAAAGTGATTTGCACCTGATTCAGAACTAAGATCTAAGGTTGTGTGTCTAATCTAGTGATGGGTTTGGGTCAAAAAAATTTGACCCAGATTTGGTTGGGTCAGCCCTCTTTGGTATAGGTTCAGGTTTGGAAAATTTCCCCTAAAAATCCCAAATTTCCCAATTTTTTCCCTTTGGGACAAAAAAAATTGCTTTGGGTCAGGTCAAAAAGTACCCGGGTCAAAGGCAGGTCTGCCTCTTACTTACTGCAAGTCAAAAGTATGCTCGGGTCGGGTCAGGGCCCATTTCTAGTACAATCCCTGGCCATACTTTCAATTTTTCAACCCTGGATTGAAAAAAATTAACAATTGCAAACAAAGTTAAGGTAATGGTAACCTTCAATGACCATATAGACATAAAAATTGGCTATGGAAGGACTCTTAGAAACTACTATTAGATTATTACTATTTTGTACTATTTTGTGCAAGTACCCTGATTTGAAATTTTAATTGGATGCAAACTTGCCTTTGTACAAATTTTTGGCCGATTTTCAAACATCTTTATCTTCTGAACTCTTGGACATTTCTTTCCTCAAAAATAATCTCTTCAATTTATTTGTTTATCCTACATTAATTCTGGCTTTGGAATCAAGATTGAATCTTTCCAATCTATATGAGATATTGAAATTGAAGACGTGTTTGTGTCGTAGCTAAGACCATGGTTTTTGCTGCACTTCTCAAAACTCTCATCTGACTAGCTCTTTGTTAGTGAAAGCAACTCAGTGATGTAACATTAACAAGAAGCATTTCCAATTCACTAGACGTTACATTTCCTCAAAATTATTCGAGCCTCTTGAGATAAAACTCAAAAGGATTTTTTTAAATCTTTATAAGACTGAATTGAAAGATTTACTTCAAATAAATTTTTCAATATTCACATTTCTTTGAGCAAAAAGTTCACTATTGATTATCAGATTTCCAACTTAATTTAAAATAATATAGCCCAAAGAAAATGCTTCAGACATTATTTTCAGCAGTCAAAAGAACAAAAAAGTCCATTTATTTTTCAAACAAACTTTCGTGTCGAATCAAATTTGATGCAGCTTGAAGTATCAGAGAAAAGTTTAAGTTTTAGGTTCTATCACCTAAAAACAAAAAATTTATCCATTTCCATTTTCTTCTAGCTCTAAACTTATCTAAAGCCTAAAGGTCAATTCATGATTGAATTTGATCGAATGGGTCAAATAAAAAACCTTTTTCGTATATTGAATGGGAATGTTAGGAAGAAACTAATGTTTTCAATTTTCTGTAGTTTCTTCAACAACTTTTTCTTCTATTTGGGACCAAAAGTCAAGAAGTCTGTGAGAAAAAAAGAAAGGCTAGCATTTTTACAAAACATGAATAGAAATAGTTTGGAATGGAACGAATTTTTATCTTTCAGTTTTGGTTCAATCCTAAAATCAAATACATTGCAAGGGCATTTTTTAAAATCTTTTGATGTATCAAGGTTGGTTTTTATTACATGTATTTAATATATTTAGTATAATGAGCAATAAATTTTTATCTATCTATCTATCCTTCTTGACACCCCCTAAATTAGGTCACAGGCTGGAGGAATCCAATCAATCAGGGGTGCAACGCAAAGTGATGATGGGTGATGAGCTACACTCACCAAAGTAAGGAAGTTTTTTTTACATATACAGTTGGTTTAATTTTTGGCTCTATGTAACTTTAGTATCTTCGAAGCATGCCCTCGACGTTTTTTGTCCTTCTTATTGGTCTGGCAGCCTGGGCTCAAAGCTTGCCTTTGGAGGTGCTGGGGTTCGAACCCACGACCTTCCAGTCTCCAGTTGGGTGCCTCGACCATTAGGCATCCAAATACAAAAAGCAAACTAATATGTAAGTGTTGCTCTGAATAAAATCTTTAAAAGTACTACGATGATAATCTGACGAAAATAACATTCTCTGCTTCATTGGATCTCTAACCCTGGATTTATATGACTCTGACCAGAACTTGCAAAGCTTTTCTCCATACTTATTTTACTTTTAATAAAAAAGTTATGTAACTAAATAACTTTTTCTTGAAAGAATTTTGGATATAGCCTTATAGAAATTCTAGCTAACTTTTTATACTATTCACTATAGGTTTTCGTTTCGATTTATTTTGATAAGTTTTTCTATTGCAAATTTCAGGATGATAAAAAAATCCAAAAGCTACAAAAAGATTGATTTTTTTCAATAGATAATTTTAGTTTATATATTGACCCTGAATCAATATTTGAAAGAAGATGGAAAAGAGCCGGAAATCATTAAGATTCAACAGTGACCACAATGGGTCCCCAATCTATTAGGGGAGAGAGGATCTTTCCACGTTCACAAAGGGCCAATGTGACTTTGAATACAAAAACAAGCTAAAGATTATTATGAAATTTAAATTTCATGGACGAGTTTTAAACTGTTAAACAATATTTGCTAAACCTGCTATCACCTCCATACCCATTTTTGACAGTGGAATTCAAGGAAAAGTACCTACTTTAGCAAAACCTCGCTATTTTTTCATATCAGGAAGAGGGCAATGGATATATGTTGCTGTAATGAATTTTTTCTATGTTCAACTAAACAGGTTTTGTGTCACATTCAAGTGAAAATTAACCTGCTAGATTTTTGGAATTTTATGAAAATTAATAAAAAAAAGATGAAATGAAAGAAAAAAGGTATCTTTTCCTGGTTGTCTCAAGGGTAAAGGTACTTTTGTTTCATCATATAAAAGGTATCATATTTCAAACACGAAAAGCTCTGTGCTGAATAATTTCAAAATATCACATTCCCATGGGGTAATTTGATCATTTCAAAAAACAAACATCATCTAAACTTATTTTAAGGATTGCATTTCTGTAAAGAGCTAAAAAAGTAAGGCTCATTGAAATATAAGTAGAATACTGACCACTTCAGCAAGGGCACTAAGTTGGAGCCATATACAGCCTCCACCTCCCAGAAATCAAATCAATTCGATCATTTAGGTAGAGGGCTTAAATAGTACAAAATTGAAGATAAGTGAAACCACATGAAGTTTCCAACCGTTTCTTTCAAATGAACTACTAACCACTTGAGTCCCTTTTCAAAACCTGCAAAACTGACCATTTTACCATTAAAATCACCCAACTGAATTAACAGAGCAAACAGTACCTTTTTCTTTCTTGTATATAGTAATTTCTGTATAAGCAATAACCATTATGCCAAGCAAACCAGCCTGATCACAAAAAGTATAAAAGGCTGCTTCTTGATCACTTTGATAAAGTGATTTACATCATTCATTGCTGCATCAACATCTATATCAATATGTGTTCCCTAACTAACTGCTTGTCAATCCTCTTCTGTTTGTTTACCTTTTGTATTTGATTCACATCTTGTCAAAAGGTAAATAAAGCAACTTTTATGTTACACTTTTGTTTCATAATAATTATGGGTGAGATATAAAATAGAAGGATAAGTCAGGGTACAAAGAGAATGTTTCTCTGAAAACATCTCTACATTCATTAATTGGCTCATGCTTTCAATATAAAAATAAATCAACCTTTTTAAGAGTATCTGAACCAATAAATGCACTTGATTAACATCAATTACTTTCAATTTTAATTTATAGAAAAATTTTGTGGATAAAAAGTTTTTTGACATAGTGGTACTTAATAGTATTTCATGGATGTCTCAATTTTCTTGTATCAATTCAAGGGAAAAGCGTTGATTTACCTACTGCCAATTCAACTACTGTCATTTTGTCTACGGCGATTTACCTACTGCCATTTCGACTACTGTCGTTTTGCCTACGGTAGGTTAGGTTAGGTTAGCAATGATAGTAGGCGAATCTGTAAGGTTAGGTTTGGTTAGCAATTAGGCGAATCGACGTAGTTGAATTGACATAGTAGGCAAATTGTCATATGCAAAACGACAGTAGGCGAAGCGTCCGGTAGATGAAACAACATGGTATCCAATTCAAGCATTTTCTGAAATTTCTTCTTTTCATCCTGTGTGACTTTCTTTTTCTCATTTGTTGGTCAAACCAACTACTTGATGAGTCAGTAATTGGATTTCATTTTCAATGCAGCTAATTCAGAATTGAAAGGTTATGTTAGAATTCATTGATACAGTAAAAATTATTATAGCAGCAAGATTTTTACCTTTACATTATTAATTTGAGATGGAAAAAATATACCTGGGAACTTAAAAAAGTTCTTTTAAAATCTGAATAAGAAAGGCCCCTTTAGAAAGCAACAAATTAATTTGATCCCTAGAAATGGAAAAGCCAAAATATTATACAAAGTCACTTTCAATGTAGGACCTTTCCAAAAAAGAGTTAATTGAGTTTCAGTCTTGTGTGAAGAAATAGGTTTTATAATTTACATGAAGGTTGAATCAAAAGGAGCCTTGGTCTTGTTCAGAATGATCAAAACGATGCCAAGAGCTCAACTTTATAGAAAAATATATCTTTTTTAGCTTTCTTAATTAAGTTTGACTTGTATCTATAGGGTCATTACTATTCAGCTTGACCGTTAGAGCCATCCTCCCAAGTGCAGCTTAAAAATTCAAAAAATGAAAAATGTTTGAGAAAACATTATTTTTCAATTTTAGAAGCTTTTAATTCCACATGAAAAAGTAAAGAGAGAGTTTTTTCCTGGCAAAATACAAAATTCCAGCAAAAAGGATATGCATTTTCCAGCGCTGTCATGAGCTTGACAGATTCAAACATTTACATATTTTAAGCTTCTTCTTTTTCAGCAAGAATCATTGTAAATTTTATGTCAGTGGATAGTAAAGGGACTTTAAAATTTCTCTAAACTAATAAAAGTATTCTTTGAAAATGAGGTGCTTTTTATGAGAATCAATAAGATTTCATATGGCTCAGTTTAAGTTTCTAATTCAACTTTAAAGGTGGAAAAATATTCTGGTTTATTTTTTTCGTAAACTTTGTCAAAGACACTTCTCTCAGCTGATTAAATTCTCTTGTAAAACGTCCCACTTGGACGATCCTGCACTCAAAAATTGTTTGCCCCTTGTGTCCAAAGCAGCTGCTGGATTTTCATCAAATATTTATATCATGTCAAAAGATCTGTGTTTCTCGATTTATTATTCAAGGGGTCATAGCCGATGGAGCAGCACATATAATAGCAAAAAAGATGTATTTTGAAACAAAATAAAATTTATCCACCAGCGAGTGCGAATCGAGTGAGTTTAGAAATATGGCTTAGGGTTGGGAAAAATATTATTCGACTTTCGTCTTACATCTTTAAAAGCTCCCACAACTTTGAAGTTGGAGAAAAGTTTATAAAGTAACATTTGTAGCTAAATGCCTAGATAATAAATATAATTTTACTAGTGATGCAGCAAAGCCATCCCCACCCTGCATTACCCTAAACTCTCCCAACTTACTCTTCTTATCTCTCTCTCTACTGAACAGAATTTTGATGCTTTGTCTAGTAGCTGAGATATTTAAATTTAAAGTTCTATTGTGAATTAAGCTAATCTAGACCCCCAGGTACTTTTTTTCACGTTGTGTTTTATTGCAGTTGTAGAATTGTGCACGATATATTCAAAAAGTTTGAAAACTTAACCTCCCTTCCTTAAACTCGTATAATTAAAAATTCCTTTCGTGAAAGTAGCTTTGTTAACCACCCATGATCCAAGAGTTGAATAAAATGGGAGGTTCAATATTTAAAAAGTTTCAAAACTTGACCCCCTTCAGATGGTAGCTTTTCTTAACCACCCATGATCCAAGAAATGAATAAAAGGGGGGATTCAATATTCAAAAAGTTTCAATTTTTTTAACTACCCATGATCCATTAAAATTCTGTTTAGTAGACTTTGAGCCATTTAAATGAGGATTATTCCTGCCAAGTTTCAGCCCTCTGTCTTCAAAACTGTGGGAGGAGATAGAGGTTATACAGACAGACAGACTTCAAATAGTAGGGGGGAATGGGCCGCTAGGGAGGGTTTGGCATTTTTCCTTGCACAAAAAATGCCCATCTACTTAATTTATATTGTTTTTTTCGACCTTTTCTTTTTTTATCCAAAAGATTAGTGATGATAATGAATTAGACTTAATATGAGATGCAGGCTTTATAATTTGTGTGCTTTGTTCAATAACACTTGCACACGAATGATCAGTTAGCTGTTTCATGGCTTGTTTATTATCTAGGGAGACCAACACTTATTTTGGATTTTGGAATGATTGATAGCTTCAGGCAATGCATATAAATTACTTATTTTCCTCAACTCATATTGAATTCACTACAAATTCTAGCATTTCCAGCTAAAAGTAATAATTTCTGGTGCTTTCCAGGACTGAGATTCTCAATAAAAATCCAGGAAATCAAAGTAATTTAACATTAGAACAAAACTGGTCAATATTCTAACACTACATTCAACTCAATTTAATTCAAGGCTTATTTCAAGGATTCAACAACTTGAAAAGTCAGTTAGGTAGTAAGCAGAATTGTATTGTTATTTAGTAACTGTCTTCAAAATCATAAAATATACTATTTCACTCTTTTTAAAAGCATGTAAGCCCCATTGCACATATTTTATCTAGAAAGACAAAAGGATGCATGTGAATAGAATTTAAATAGAAACAGTTACAAAAGAATGAGATAACACTGCTTGAAGTTTCATTCGACAAACTAAGCTCTTATTTTACTATTCTGGTTGTTCTGATAAAGTTTGGACACTTTGACTTTGTTAGCATTATGTTTGGTCCAACAGCTTGTTATTTTACAATTTTATAATTTTATGCTTGTGAATTGTTTTAAAGTATTAGAAATTGATGACACTGCAAAGAATAGTTGCTTTCTGTTGAGCTTACTAATGGCCGATATTGGTCAAGTAATATTTATGCTTAAAAACAAACAATAGGGAGCCTTTCATGGAAATGTTTTTAATTGAATAGAGAACATGAAAAACCTCAAAAGATTAAAGTCTATAGAATTTCTTAGTCATCAAATTATAACAATAGCTGCAAAGAAATTTTCATTTTTTACTTTTTATCTTGAAGATTAATTGTATTATTTTGTAAGTATGTTTCCAAAAAGCAAACATTCTTTTCTTTTCTGATGATCTCAGTGTTTTTACTTTACAGGATTTTTGTCTTATCGTTGAATTAAGTTATTTGGGTGGAATAAGATTGGTTTAACATAAAGCTTGGGTTAGATAGATTAACTCTCAACTATTTCTAGATAAAGAGAGATTCACAATTTTATTTGTCTTGACACAAAAGGTAATTCCAAATCTTAGACATAAAAGTTTTCAAACTACATGTATTTGTCTCTGAGCAAACACATCCAAAGAATAAAATACCACTTGAGGACTGCTTAGCAATTTTTAATTAATAATTCACTTGTTATTTGATAGTTTTATAACAATAATTTAGGTCTATAAGGCCCACAAAGCCCTCCATCCAAAATGGGATTACAGCTGATGTTTCACTCAAAGAACTTTTTTTGAAATAAAATAATTATTGTAAGGACAACCTTAACGTTTGTTTATATAAATAATAAAATAAAAATGCAGGGCCACAACAGCAAACTCCAATTTGAATAAGTAATTGTTTTTGCATTTTTACTCCACATGAAAATTTCGGCAAAATATTTGAAAATTTTTTGTTATCTGTAATTAAAAATCTTTAACTTTTTCATTTTTAATCTTAGGCTATAATCTATGTTCATTAAAGACACATTAAAGAATACCTTGGTTTCCTAATGAAATGTACTCTAAAATTTCTAAAAACCAGAAAGCTATGTCCTCTTAAATTAAGTTACAAGTTTGAAAACAACATCTGTGACTTTCTTAATTTGGCAAAGAAAACTTTGCCTTTTGAATCAGTTAAGGTTCATTCACAAGCCAAGTATGATCAGAATTTTTAATTTGCATATATAACTGAAGACTTCAAATAGATTGGTGATGAATTTATTTTTCATCTGTTGTCATTAAACAAACATGGTTTCGAAAAATTTCCAAGTTAAATTTTTATTCTTGGTTTTGCTTGACTCTTTCTTTTTGCTTATTAATGGATTTAAGTTACGATAAAGTATTATTTTGATCATGCAATTTTTACCCACATCTGATTCCCAAGCGCCCCTGATCAGCGCGGTCCAGTCTCACATGTCAATCAAAGGCCTGTATGCCTTAGAATTGTTACCTAGTTATTCTCCGTGTGTTTAGACGTAAGTCAAATAGAGTAGATAGCTTAGTGTTATTTTAAGGTTTTATATTATTTGTGTATTGTAGTTAACCCAATAAAGTATTATGAGCATATTTAAATACCTTGCATTTTTGTTAAAAGAACAGGGGAACTTTAGAT
>Ga0194133_10009621_pt1 | contig 11046 bp, 5 predicted proteins | sample TA2KigOf40mmetaG_FD_155448 | JGI IMG/M metagenome (GOLD analysis project Ga0194133, IMG submission 155448) | Freshwater microbial communities from Lake Tanganyika, Tanzania - TA2015055 Kigoma Offshore 40m | ecosystem: Environmental > Aquatic > Freshwater > Lake | place: Tanzania: Lake Tanganyika...
GACGCCCAACTCGCCGCGCAACTTCTTCCAGATGGAGCATGGGACGCCTTCGCCTTTGTGGATGCCGTTGAAGCTGCCGCAGGCAAACCCACGACCGATGCGCGCCATCAGCTTCTCCGTCTTATACAACAGGCCGAGACCGAGGCCGCATTAGATTACTTCCTCGCTTGAACCAGGATACAGTGACAATTCATAACTGATCTTGAACGAACTAATTGTCGTCCTTTCAGCCGTCCTGCCGGTGCTGCTTATTGCGGTGTCCGGCATAGCGCTACGTAAGCTCAACTGGCTTACTGAGGAGGCTGACCACTCAATACTGCGCGTCACCATCAACTTGTTGGTGCCCGCGTTCATCTTCGACAAGGTGCTCAACAACCCCGCGTTGCATCGCACGGAGAACCTGTTTTTCCCGCCGCTCGTCGGCTTCGGCACGGTGGCACTGGGCATCGGCGTGGGCTGGCTGGCGATGCGGTTGGCGGGCCTGCAGCGGGACGCGGCAGGCCGCACGTTCGCCTTCAGCACCGGCCTCTACAACTACGGCTACGTGCCGCTGCCGTTGGCGATGTATCTCTTTGATCGCGAGACCGTGGGCGTGCTCATCGTTCACAACCTTGGGACGGAGATGGCATTCTGGTTGTTGGGAACGGCGGTCTTTGCGCCCGCAGCCAAAGAGCCATTCTGGAAGCAGATATTTAACCCGCCCCTCGTCGCCATTGTGCTGACACTCTCCCTCAACCTCACAGGCGGTGCAGCGCACGTGCCAGAGTTCGTGAAGTACACGGCGCATATGCTCGGAGCGTGCGCTATTCCGATGGGCCTTGTGCTGGTCGGAGCAATGATCGCAGACCATCTCAACGAGTTTCATTCCGAGCAAGGGTGGCGCGTAATGGGCGCGTCCTGTGCGCTGCGGTTAGGGGTGATTCCCGCGCTGTTCCTGCTGCTGGCGAAATTTCTGCCATGCTCGATCGAGCTGAAGCGCGTTATCTTGCTCCAGGCCGCCATGCCAACGGCTATCTTTGCCATCATTGGAGCGCGGCACTTCGGCGGCGATGAACCGACGGCTTTGCGCGTGGTCATAGCCACATCCGCCTTAAGCTTCGTCACTATTCCGCTCTGGATTCGGATGGGAATGAAGTGGCTGGGGCTGTGACCGTCGAGCACCGTTGATTTGCCGCCGTCGCGGAATGCGATTGCGAGTCGCCGCAGGGATCATGGCCGCAGCCACTTCACGAACCAATCCAGCGCTGCCTGCCGCGCCTCGACCGTGACCTTGTGGCCGGTCTGCGGCTGGAGGATGACCTGCAGTTTCGACTCCGCGTTGGCGGCGCGATAAGCGATGCGCGCGGCGGTAAGGCATTCGTTCACTCCTGGCAAGGGCGTGCGCGGGTCGGTGTCGCCATTGATGACCAACAGCGGTCGCGGCGCGATGAGCGGGAGCATTGCCGGGCCATCAAACTGCCCGTAGATGCCGGGCACGACGCGGTCATAAAACTTCCGCACAAAAGCGGCGTTCACCGTCTCGCCCTCGTCTTTCGCGGCGGCCTCGAGGGCGGGCTTGAATGTCTCAGCACGCGAACGCCAGCTCTCGTTGTCTAACGCCCACTTGAAGCTCTGCACGCCAATGCACGGGACTACGACGGCGATGCGCGGATCGGTGGCGGCGGCAAGGTAGCCTTCCATTCCGCCCTTCGAGAAGCCGATCAGCCCAATGCGCGCAGCGTCCACGTCATCGCGCGTGCCGAGGTAATCTACCAGCCGCATCACGTCCCACGCCGTGTCGTAGAGGAAGGGGAGTTTTCGGCTGCCGAACCACGCATTTAGAATCGCCTCGTGATACTCGGCGGAGCCAGTGCCCGCCTTCGTGCGTGCGCCGTGATGCCGGCCATCAATCGCGACCGCTAGGAAGCCGCGTTTGGCCAAGTCGAGCAGGAGCGGGAGTTGGCTCTCTTTGTTCGAGCCGGTGCCGTGCAGGACGATGACCACAGGGCGGCGCCCTGCCGCCTCGCTGCGCTTAACCAGCACGCCGGGCACCCGCACGTCCGCTTCGGCGGCGAAGGAGAATTGCACTGCGCGCAGCCCATTCGTGTCAGCAGGCGGTTTGACCTCCGCGGCCAACCCGACGCGCGGGCGGTCGACGAGTTTGAGGAATGCGGCTCTGGTGGAATCTGCGGGTTCAGCTCCGGCCAGTTGCAGAGAACCCACCACAACAGCGAACAAGAGCACCAACGGCTGGCAACGACGGTGCATTCGTCAGCCGGTTATCTTTCGGTAAATCTCGCCCTCGTTCATCGTCGCGCGTTCGGGGCGGCCCTTGTAGCTGTAAACCAAGTTCTCGTGGTTGATGCCGAGCAGGTGGAGGATCGTCGCGTGCAGGTCGTGGACGTGGAGGCGGTCCTCGACGGCATGCAGGCCGAACTCGTCAGTTGCGCCAATGACCTGACCACCCTTCACGCCGCCGCCTGCCATCCACATAGTGAAGCCTGTCGGGTTGTGGTCGCGACCGTTACCTTTCTCGCTCATGGGCGTGCGTCCGAATTCACCGCCCCAAATGACGAGCGTCGAGTCCAGTAAGCCGCGCGATTTCAAATCCTTCAGCAGACCGGCGATAGGCTGGTCCGTCTCTTGGAACCGGTCGCCGTGGTTTTTCTCGATACCGCTGTGCGCGTCCCATTTGCTGCCCGCGCCACTGTAAAGCTGCACGAAGCGCACACCGCGCTCGATGAGCCGGCGCGAGAGCAGGCACATGCGTCCGAACGGCGCGGCCACCGGGTCGTCCATCCCATAGAGCTTCTTGGTCGCCGCGGTTTCCTTCGAGAGGTCCACGGCATCAGGTGCCTCGGCCTGCATCCGGAAGGCGAGTTCGTAGGCGGCGATGCGTGCGTCGAGTTCCGTTTGCTGCGGGCGCGCGGTGGCATGCTGGCGGTTGACAGCACTGAGGAAATCGAGTTTACCGCGTTGCTGCTCTTCGCTGACACCCTCAGGCGTGTTGAGGTTAGCAATGGGCTCGCTGCCGGGGAGGATGCGCGTGCCTTGATAAACGGCGGGCATGAAGCCAGCGCCCCAGTTGCGCGGGCCGTTCACTACGGTGCCGTTGTTGTCCTGCATCGTCACGAAGGCAGGCAGGTTCTGGTTTAGCGTGCCGAGGCCGTAGCTCACCCATGCGCCTAGCGAAGGCCGACCTGCGAGAATAGAGCCGGTATTCATCTGGCAGACACCGTTGGAATGAACGATGCCGTTGGCCCAACAAGAACGCAGCACGGCGATGTCGTCGGCAGCCTCGGCCACGTGCTTACACCAGTCGGAAATCCACAGACCGCTTTGGCCCCATTGCTTCCATTCGCGCTTGTCGGGGAAGATGGGCGAGTCGTATTCGCCCATCGCCGTAATGAGGCCCTTGGTGAAGCTGGGCGGCAGCGACTTCCCGGCCTGCTTCCTGAGGGCAGCCTTCGGGTCAAAGGTGTCGAGGTGGCTTGGCCCACCCTCCATGAACAGGAAGATGACGCTCTTGGCCTTGGCTGGGTAATGGCCTGGCTTGGGCGCGAGCGGCGCGACCCCAAGGGTTGCCGGCGCGGCGGAAAGTGAATGCTCTGCAAGCAGTGAACTGAGCGCAACGGCACCAAAGCCCGCGCCGGTTTTGGTGAGGAAGTCGCGGCGGGACACGGCCCAGTCGACTTGGTTGCAGCCGTATTTGCCCATGGCGTTAATCAACGTAAATAAACTCATTCGCGTTCAGCAGCACGTGGCAGAAGTCGGCCATCGCGTTCACGCGGGTGGTGGCGGCCGCCTTCGCGCCGGTCGGCTTTGGGACGATGTCATTGCCGTGCTTCGACGCATCCTTAAACGCGCTGGGCTTGGACTCGAACTGCCACAGACCTACCGTTGTCTCCGTTGGCTGCGCCTCCGCGCCGAGTAGCAAGTCCTCCTGCTTGAGCGCGCCTGTCGAAAGACGCACGTCGTCAATCATACCGTCGAAACCACCACCTTTGCCGCTGCGGCCACCGAGGCTTAACGCCAGCGGGTTCGCGAAGCCGCCGGTCACCTTGTGCGGCACTTTGGCGATGGAGAGCGGTTCATCGTCGTTGGACAAATCCTTCACGTAGAAGACGACCTCGCCGGGGGCGCTGGCGGTGGCGAGCTTCACCGAGGCGGCCACGGCGTAAGGCTTTGCCAGCGTGAGCACTTGGTCGGAGAAGATGGCTTCCTCGCCGAAGCTTCCGTCCTGCTTCACACCGATGATTTGGAGCACGAGCGTGCGGGGCTTGCGGCGCGAGCTGTCGCCTGTGAGCGCGAAGCCCCAGCCGGGCTTTTGATTCTCGCCGCTCCACTTGGCGGCGATGGTGCGGACAGCGGCGGTCTTATCCACCGTGCGGGCGAGGATGTTCGCCTCAATGGTGAAGTCGCCCGTCGGGAAGCTCGGGCTGTCCAACACAGCCAGCGCGTCCCCGCCCATGTCCGGCGCGATAACCGCCGCGACCCCATCGCGATACGGCATCTTCTCGGCGGCGAATCCGCGAGTGCTCGCCGTTGCGCCCTTGCTGCCCAGGAGTTGCTGCTGGGCCTTGAGGAATTGTAGCGCGGCTTCGCGCTCGCTGGCGCGCGGCGCACGACCGAAGGCAAGGCGGTAGGCGGCGTTGACCATATCCTCGTCGCTGCTGGGATGCTCCTCTTCCAGCCGTTTCGCAAACGCGCGCGCGTGGCGGAGCATCATCTGGCTGTTGAGGAGCAGGAGCGCCTGCGGCGGCGTGGTGGTGACGTTGCGCTGCGGGACGCTTTGGAACGGCTCGGCGAGGTCGAAGACATTGAGGATGGGATCCGGTGCGTTACGGAGCCACTTGCCGTAAACGCTGCGGCGCGGCGTGAGTTGGTCGGTGCTGGGGCCGCCGGCGGGTTCGAGCTTCAACTGACCGGTGACGGCAAGGACGGCATCGCGGATTTGCTCGGCCTCAAGGCGACGGATCGGAAAGTAGGAGAGGAGCCTGTTTTCCGGGTCCTCTGAATTCGGAGCGCGGAGGGCGGTATGCGGAGTGGCCGAGGCTTGCCGATACGTTGCGCTGGTGACCATCAATCGGTGCATTGCCTTTAAGCTCCAGCCCTGCTCCACGAACGTCGCGGCAAGCCAGTCCAGCAGTTCGGGGTGCGACGGCTTCTCGCCGAGCTTGCCGAAGTCGCTGGAATTTGCGGCAAGGCCACGGCCGAAATGCCATTGCCAAAGCCGGTTCACCATCACGCGGGCGGTTAGGGGATTCTCCGGCGTGGCGAGCCAGCGCGCGAGCTCACTGCGACGGCCCGTTGAGTTTGGCAGCGCAGCGACCTGCACGTTCTTCGGGTCGAGCACGCTGAGGTGGCCGGGCCCGATGGGTTCCTTGTCGCGACCCTTGGTGAGATAGGTCACCGGCGCGACCGGCCCGACATCCGTGGCCCCGAAGAACGGCGGCAACGACGCAGGCTTAAGCGAGTCAAACTCCGTGAGCTTTTTGCGCAGCGCGATGACGCGTTCTTTGGCTTCGCCCTTAAGGCGCGAATCCACTCGGTCCAACTCGTAGGTAACTTGCCGATAGGCCAGCTCGGCGACTTGATGCTGATAGGGCGTGCGCTCGGCCACGGGCGTGCGCAGGTCTACGCGCAGGTCCTCAATAAACTTTTCGAACGCGCTGGCCTCGGCGTTCTTGCGCGGCTGGGCCAAGAGCTTGTCCAACTCAGCGCGGATTGCCGCCGTGGCAGCTTCCCACTTCGCCAGCTTCTCGGCGTGTGCGGCCTGCTCGGCGGGCGTGGCGACGACGAGGTCCTCGCGCGGCAGAAGCGGGGCGAAGAAGGCTTGGAAGCGGTAGTAATCTTTCTGCAACAGCGGATCGAACTTGTGGTCGTGGCAGCGCGCACATTGGAGGCCGACACCGAGGAACACATCGGCGCTCGTGTCCGTGATGTCCTCGAGGATGCGCTGCCACTGGCCGCGCACGTCGCGGTTGTTGTATTCGTAAATGCCGGCGCGGAAGTAGCCGGTGGCGACCAGATGATCCGGGTTTCGGGATTCGGGTTTGGCGTTGAAGTAGAGTTCGTCTCCGGCAAGTTGCTCGGTGATGAACTGCGTGTAGGGCTTGTCGGCGTTGAGCGACTTCACCACGTAATCGCGATAGCGCCACGCGTGCTGGCGATAATCATCGGCCTTGTAACCGTCGGACTCGCCGTAGCGAACTAGGTCGAGCCAGTGGCGCGCCCACTTCTCACCGTAGCGCGGGCTGGCGAGGAGCCGGTCCACGAGCTTCTCGTAGGCGTCCGCAGATTTGTCGGCGAGGAACTGCTCAAGCTCAAACGGTGTCGGCGGCAGGCCCGTGAGGTCAAAGTGAACGCGCCGCGCGAGCGTGACGCGGTCGGCGGGAGCGGAGTGCGTCAGTTGGTTCGCGAGGAGCTTTTGCAGGATGAAGGCGTCGATTGGATTTCCGATTTCCGATTTCCGATTTCCGATTGTGGGTACCGCCGGTTTTCGCACCGGCACAAACGCCCACCACTGCTTGTCCTCCTCCGTAATCTTGCCGCGCCGCACCGTTTGCTTCTCGCCGCCGGACTCTGGCATCGGCGCGCCGAGCTTCACCCATTTCTCCAGTGCCGCGATTTGGTCCGAGCCGAGCTTTTTGTTCTTGGGTGGCATCTGGAGGTCGGGGTCCGTGTAGCGGACGGCCTTGACGAGCAGGCTCTTTTCCGCGTCGCCGGGCACGACGGCGGGGCCGGTGTCACCGCCCTTGTGGATGGCGGCGGCGGAATCCAGCGCGAGGCCGCCCTTGAATTTCTTGGCCTCGTGGCTGTGGCACTCGAAGCACGCGCCCGCGAGGATGGGCTTCACCGTCTGTTCGTAAAACGCGAGGTCGGCGGGGGTGGGCTTGGTGTTTGCCGTCCGACCCGATGGCACGGTGAAAAGGAGCAGAGCGGGCAGCCATGCTGTTTTTGAAAACAGTTCTTTCATCGCTCAATTTAGACGGCGAAGAGCATACACGGGATTCGTCGCGTGCCAGTGATATTTCCGCTCCCAGCAAGGATGGCCGTCAGCTTTCGGCTCATTTTGCGGCGGCGGACTTGGCGGTGGAAGCGGGGCCTTTAGTTACGCTGATTTTGGCAGTGCGCTTGGTATTACCCCACTGGTCCACACCGCGCAGGACCAATTCGTTAACGCCGGGACTAAGGCCCACATCGTGTATTCGCCACTTGGCGTCATCTAGCCATTCGAGTTTGGCGCGGGGTTGACCATCTATGACTACTGTAAAGATGCCGTAGGGAGCCTGACCCTCGAGCGCGAGGGCATTGGCCTCGGTAGTAAGGGCTTGGCCATTATTGGTGGTGACCTTGAATTCGAGTTGGTACCGCGAGCCCATCTGCTCAACGGCGTGAGCGGCGCGGGCGTTGAAGAAGGTTTGGAACTGCAAGGTGGGCACAGTGTAAGCGTTGCTCGATTCTTCCTCGGCGCGGAGGTAGGCGGCAACCCGCGGGGAATTCCGCGAGTAGTTCTCCACGATTTCGGCAATATAGTAGTAGAAGAGCCGCTGCGCCCAAGGCCGGCCCATCAGGTTCTGCACGTTGCCGCCCCAGTAGCCCTCGGGCTTCTTGGGATCGAAGCCCCCGAAAGCAAAGTCTGCATCCCAGAGGAAGCACATGAACTTCCCGTCGTTCGGCTTACGGTAGAAGAAACAGTTGTGGCTGGTGCCCATGCTGAAGGTGTCCGAATCCTTGGCGAAGCCGCGCAAGGCCCAGTTGCGGAAGGTCATCTCCAGGTCGAAATTTCTTCGAGTGTCAGCCTCGCTGAGATTGGGGTTGGCCATGGTGCGAAGCATGGAGAGCAGGGCGGAGTAGTCATTTTCGGCTTCGCGAGTACGCTTAGACCAGATGATTTTATAGTTGAGCGGGTTGTCCCCATAATTAGGGGCAAGAGTGCTGTTACGCAGCGAACTGCTTTGGCCATCATCCCGATAGAAAAACATGTAGGTCGTGCGGTAAAGGTCACCCTGCGAGCCGTCCTTAAAAAGTCGGTTGAGGAAGTCGTTACCGATGGGCTCCACGTCCTCCATAAGTTGCACGGGGCCGCCGTTGATAAGGTGGCGAACCATTTCACTTTCGTTTACAGGGTGGCCAAGCTGGTAAAGCATCCAACGAGCAAGGCGGGTGTTAAGCGAGTTGTTGTCCCAAGAAAATTTGACGTGACCACGAAACGCGCGGTCGGTGGGCAGCTTCCACTTGGCACGGTTGAGCGAGACGTCGCGGGTGAAGGAACTGCCCGCAGGGTGGACACGGGCATTATAGTAGACGTCTCGCTCATTCGAGATGAACGTCATATTATAGTAGCGGTTTGAGAGGCGTGGAAAACGGAAGGCGTGTTTGTTTGTGTTGCCATTGCCGAGAGCGTCGAGACTCGCAGGGGAGAGCACGAAACGCTGCGTGCGCAGATCGCGCGGGACGTTTTGATTATCCACGACGTAGAGCGCCGGTTGCTCCTCACCGCGGCGTGGCAGGATGGACTTAGCCCCGTTGGCCGAGCGGACCTCGACGTAAAATTCCACCACCTGCTTGTCCGCTTTGTATTCCGGCAGTAGTGCGGAGTAAACGCCATCGCCCGCCGTGTCGTCGCCGCCGGCGGCGTTGTCTAACATGGTCTTGCCCTGCCACGGCACCCGGTTATCCGCGTCTGGTGCGCGGTGGAAAAGCGTGACCGTCGCCCCGGGCAGTGTGGAGGTGACACGGGCGGTGATTTTAACCGTGTCTGTGGTTCGCGGGACGGCGGGATAGTGTGTCAGGTCGTCCGCTTGTGCGATGGGGGTCGTGGTGGCACGGGAGTTTGCACGTCCGGGCGTGCCCAAGTTTGAAGGCACGTCAAGCTGGAACACTTTTGCGACGCTCCAGTCCCAAGTGTGAGCCACTAACAGGTGTGAGCCGTGCATCCACCGGGCGGTGAACTTGAGTTCATAGAGGTTGCTTTTCACCAAGCCGGGCGCGTCAATTTCCATGCGGTTGATGCGGTTGTCGCCGTGGCCCTCGCTAATAATATGGAGCTGATTTCCATCCAAGCGGCTGGCCCAATGGTTGCCTTGCCAGAGCCAGCCAGCGTCACTCTTGCCGGTGAGGGAGGCACGCGTGGCGTTAGTGAGCACGTTCGGACCGGTGCCATCCTTGCGTAACTCGACATCCGAGATGATGGAATAGCCGCTGCTGTTGAGGAAGAAGTGTAGCTCACGGTAGTCGCTTGGGTCGCCCATCATGAGCTGTTCAGTGTAAGTGGCACGGTGCGTATAAGTGCGCGCCTTGGACTTCTTTGATTCGTCACTTGCGGCCCAAGCGGAGGAGCGATTGTTATCCATGTCGGGGTGAATCAGCTCCATGCTGCTGCCCCGGCCGGCGGCGAGTTCGGGCCAGTCGCCGCCGGTCTCGTAGTCCACCATGTCCACGAGGTTACCCTTTTCATCGAGTAAGCGGAGGAGATCTCCGTCGTTGCTCAACTTGCCTGTGAAGTTCCCGAGCACGTTGATCGCTCCATGGAAGGAGCGCAGTAGTCCCGCGTCCGCCGCGATGACCAGATACTCGCCGGCTTTGAGCTTTGTATTTGGTGGAAAAATGAAGTCAATGCCGCCAGTTAGCACCCAGTCACTCAGGTTCACCGTCTGCTTTCCGCGATTGTAAAGCTCCACATACTCGCCTTTGCCCTGCGTGTCGGGCGGCTTGTACATAATTTCGTTGATGACGATGTCCGAGTTGCGCGCGGGGGCGTTGGTCTTGTCCCGTGAGGCCTTAGTATCCACGAGGAACTCGCCGCTGCCGTCGGGGAAGGCGGAGAAGAACTCGCCGTGCTTCGAGAGATGGAAGACGTGCGCGTCTAAGACGATGTTTTCCGCGCCGGCGAGGAACACCGTCACGTCGCCCGCCACCGCCGCAAACGAAACGGGAAACGATTTCACGCCACCGGGTGGCACCTCGCCGACAAGCGTGACCTTGTCGCCAAAGCCGGGCTTGCTGGCGAGGAAATGGCCGCCGAGGTTTGCCCGGTTGGTGCCCGCGTTGAACACCTCCACCCAATCGATTACCCCGTTTTTGCCGAGATGAACCTCATTAATTTTTAAGTTGCCAGCTAGGCCGCTCTTTCTTGTGTTCGGAGCATCGGGTGTGGGCTGCGCCAGCAAGAACCATTGCCCGCTGCCGTCGGGCCGCTGGCCGCTGCCCAAGCGAGCGCCCGTCAGTGGGAACCAACGAGTTGACCGCATGGAGCACAGTTTGCCCGTCGGGCGCGACGAGATACGCCACCACGGGCTGTCGCGGCCAGACGCCGGCATCCATCATGTCGAGAATGCCAAAAGATTTCGGGCGAATGACCAAGTCTTGCTGAATCTGGAAGCGGCGAGCATTGGGTGGAAGTGTTGTCGGCGAATTAGGTAAGAGGAAGTGACCTTTCAAGTTCACCAGCGTGGAGCCGGAATTGAAAAACTCCATGAAGTTGATTCCCTGCGGCCCGGGGAAAATCTCGTTGATGAGCACTGATCGCGCAAGTGCTGGCCCGCCGGCACGCACTTTGAGCCGCATTCCGAATGCGAGGTCGGGGTTCGCGCCAGGGTATTGATGAACTTCGACCGCAAGGACGTTTGTGCCGCGCACGAGTGCCGCCGGATTGATGGTGAGGACGGTCTTTTCCTCAATTGCATCCGCGATCGGCGTGGCCGCGGGTGTGTTGACGCGCACCGGTCCGCCGGGCATGCGGATGCGCCCGACTTCTTGGTTATTTAGGTAAAACACCGCGCCGTCGTCTACGATGGCATCCACAGATAACGCGCCGCCGGGTGGGCCGTTGTAAATAAACACGTGTCGCAGGTAGTAAGTAACAAAGCCCGCGCGGAGCGGCGTGCGGATGCCCGGCGGCGGCGTCTTCGTGGTGCCGAAGCCAACGAGGCCCGGTCCGCGCAGCCAAGCCCGGTCGGGAAAAGTCAGTTCTTTCCACTTCGTTTGTGACAAGTCAGTGCCCGCGGTGAAGGCCCAGTTCGAATCGTAATCCACCAAGATGCTTTCGCCCGACTGTGTGAC
>Ga0194133_10009622_pt1 | contig 11046 bp, 9 predicted proteins | sample TA2KigOf40mmetaG_FD_155448 | JGI IMG/M metagenome (GOLD analysis project Ga0194133, IMG submission 155448) | Freshwater microbial communities from Lake Tanganyika, Tanzania - TA2015055 Kigoma Offshore 40m | ecosystem: Environmental > Aquatic > Freshwater > Lake | place: Tanzania: Lake Tanganyika...
TCTATATGCAGCGGCCCGACCTGGCCCTGGCCGAGGTGCCCCTGCTTTGGTTATCGGTGTTGCTGCTGATTCTTCACAACCGGGGCTACTGCCCGAAGGCCGCCATGCTGCTGTGGCCTTACCTGGCCTGGGTGACCTTGGCCAGTGCAATCAACGCGGGCGTGGTGGTGTTGAATTAGCGGGAGCCGTATCGGCGGAGGTATCGCGAAAAGCTCTTAGCACCGCATTGATGCGGGTCTGGTAACGAGGAGAAGACGAACCTACTCGTCGAGCCCGTCGGGAATGGCCAGGGCTTTTTGAACACTGCCCTTGGCGGCCATGGCCCGAATCGGCCCAAGATTGGACCATCCCCCATTTGAATGTGGTGACCAAGCAAAAACCTGCTTGACTGTATCTCATTTGAGATACATTATTGCAGGGATGGAGGATTCAAACCATGGCTCATTCCAAGATGTTGCATGTGCGTGTAGACGACGAAATAAAGACGCAGGCGGGCGAGACACTGGCGACCATGGGTCTCACCGTGTCGGATGCCGTACGCATTCTGCTCAAGCGCGTGGTCAACGATCAGGCCTTCCCACTGGAGTTGAAGGTGCCCAACACGCAAACCCGTGTAGCGATGGAAGAAGCTCGCGCGATGGCCAAGACACGTGCCGCCCGTTTTGATTCTGCAGACGCCCTGATCGATGACCTCGAGAAAGCTCGCAAGCAGTAAGCGGGCCCTGCCGCCCAGAGCGTGCGACTACACCAAGACGTTCTTCAAAGACTGGGAGAGCCTCTCGCGTTCGGGCCGCTACGACCTGAAGCGCCTAAAAGAGGCCATGTTGCTGCTAATCAGTAACGATGCTCCACTGGGGCCCGAATGGCTAGACCACCCCCTCAGGGGAGACTGGGCTGACCACCGCGAGTGCCATATTGGCGGCGACTTCCTGCTCATTTACCGTCTTGAGGGCAATGTCATCACCTTCGTTCGGGCGGGCACGCACTCTGAATTGTACGAGGAGTGATCTGTGGCAGTTGAGTTCTAGCGGTTGCGCTTCACCCACTCCCGCCCCCACTCCAGCCAGGCCTCCAGAATCATGACCATGGCGAAGGTGTCGAACTCGCAGCAGCGCAGCAAGGCCCACTCGATGCTGTGCCGCCCCTCAGGCGTGGTGGTGTTGAATTGGCTTTACTGAGGAACCTTCTCTACAAGGCGGCCGCTAACATATTTGTGCAAGACGCTCGCAATAAGCGTCTGATAGGGGAGCCCCTCTTGGAGCGCCCTCGCCTGGAGCCCCGCAAGATCAAGAGACGATATTCTTATATTTACGCGACGATCCTTTAATGCTGTTGCGTGAGCAGCAACCCGATACGCCTCCAGTTCTCGCTTGGTGGCAACCGACCTGAAGGCTCCGCCATCGAAGTCGCGAAGAACTTCTTTCTCTTCCTTAGTGAGTCGGGCCATATCGCTTTGTCCTTTCTGCATATTCCTGCGTTGCCTTTCGGCTGGGGATGATGGTCTTTAGAAAATAGTAATACTGTTCCTCAACCACTGGGACGAGGTACACGTAGTGATCGACCTCCACCAACAAGAGTCGCTGGTTGGGATAGCGACTCGAGTTTGGATGAATTCGAATGTCTAGCAAACCGCCTTCCTGTATGGCAACCACCACTCGCTCGAACCCTATCCCTCTCTGCGAGAGAAGTTGTTCGTTCTTGTCTGCGTTCCAGTGAAATGCCTTCAAGGTAAGAATGTATCGCACTGTGTGCCTTTTGTCATCAGCTTGTGGTCTACTGATTCTTGCCTATCCAGGCCTGGGTGACTATTAGACATACGAGTGCACGCTGGCGATAACCTTGCAGCCCGTCCCCACCCGCCCGAGCCACCCTACCCCTCCCGCCCCCAATCCAGCCAGGCCTCTAGGATCATGACCATGGCAAAGGTGTCGAGCTCGCAGTAGCGCAGCAAGGCCTGCTCGATGCTGTGCCGCTCCTCGGGCGTGATGTCCTCGAACTGCAGTCGCGCATAGGCCATGGCCGCGGCCCCACCCTCGGCAATCTCCACATCCTGGGCTGCGGTGTTCTCGCCCAGCATCTGCTCGGCCAAGCCCCTTAAGCGCTGGTAGGGGTCAAGCAGTTCGCCCGTTGTCGCATCGCGCTCTACCCAGGCAAAGCCCTGCCTGAAATTGAGCGATGCAATCTGCTCGCCATAAATTGGCTGCTCGTACTTCCTCTGCACGAACTGCGAGCTCGCCATCACCGCGGGCAGCACCTTCTTGATGGACGTGCGCCCATGGGTCTGCGGGTGGAAGTAGGCCTTGAGCGCCAGCTTGTTGAGATCGATCATGTCGCGCGGCCCACCGGTGGTGATCTCGTCGATGAATGCCACCAAGGCATCGCGATCGGCCGGCACCAGCCCTTGCTGCGCAAGCTCCTCGGACATGAGCTGCCTGCGCACATGCACAAGAATGGTGTTCTCGTGCGCCGCCCACCGAAAGATGCTGCCCTTGTCTTGGCCCAGGGCCTCTCGCAGCGCGCGCACAAACTCAAAGTTGGGGAAGACCCCGGGCTGTGCGAGCAGTGCCTGGCTGCGGTGCTCAATGCGGCCATCGGCATGCATGACATGGTGCGAGAACTGAAAGGCCACCGACTCATACGGCCGCATGCCTGCAAAGAAGGGCAAGGCCACGGTGCAGGTCTCAAAGTCGATGAGGTGATAGGGGTAGCACCAGCTCTGCCGCTGCTGCTCGAAGACATCGGCATCGAAGTAAAAACCACCACGGTCTTGCTCGGCCGGGATGCCCAGCACCTGCAGCCTGCGCCGGCCGCTGTGGCTCAAGCCCTGGGCATCGTCTTGCCCGCCGCCAAGGTCTTCTTCGGTGACCTGGCCCATGCGCACCACCCCCTGGGCCAGCAGTTTGTCCTTGCCACGGAAGTTCCAGATGTCGAGCACCGTGCCCGCATCGACTTGTGCGCGGGTGAGGCCCGCGGCCTCGAGCAGGCAGTCGTGGTAGCCACTGCGAAGGGCGGCAACAGCAGCGCCGGCCGCTCCTTCATAACCGCCTGCCACCTCCCCCGCCACCCGGCCCTCGCGGAACTCACAATGCGCGCAACCACTGTGAAGAATGGGTGGGATCTTTTCATCGCGCGCATAGGCCTGGGCCCAGCGGGCAGCCGCCTGGGGAAGACGATCTTGCGGGCCGCCTTGGCTGCCAGGGTAGGCCAGCGGCGCATTGAGCACGGCCTCGATGTATTCATCGACGGGCACCAGGCTCAAGAGCGCCTGGCTCTGCGCCACCTTCTGGGCGGCCTCTTCGGAGTGGATGACCTGAACCGACCTGCCCTCGCGCCGAATCTTGAAGCACTGATTTAAGCCCGACACCGGTGCGGCCTGCGCCTTGTTGGGCATGAGCAAAAAACCGCGCAATGTGGCCTGCGGCATGGCCTGGCTCACCACATACCGCTGAAAGGCAATGTCTTGTATGTAGGGCAGCATGCCGCTGGTGATGTCACCGCGCTTGCCCACTATGTTTGGCTCATCGGAGTCATAGGACTTGGCCTTGACCTCGATGAGGTCGATGTTGTTGCCCTGTTTGACCAGCACATCCACACGCACCAGCAGGCCCCCATGGGCAATGGCGGGCTCAAAGAGCACCACCTGCTCATGCGCATTGAGCAGGGCCTGGGTGCGGGCCAGGGCCTCTGCATTGCTGCGCTCGGTGACCTCGATGCCGCCTGGGTAGCGCATGGTGGCCATGCTCCCCACCTGAAAGCCCCCATCGGCCAAGGCCTGCATGAAGGTGTCTTCGGACATGAGGTTGCGATAGACCGATTCCTTGCCCGTGTAGAAGAGCTTGGTGGGGCAATCCACCGCGAGCTTGAAGCGGGACTTGGTGAGGTAGCGCATGGGGAGATGATGCATTAGCCGGCAGCAAAGCCAAGCTCAGCGGGTGATCCCCTTCAGGCAGTAAAGTAAGCCATGGATTTGGCCACCCTTCGCTACTACTCGCAGAACGCGCATGCGGTGGCCCAGCGCTATGAAGATGTCCAAAGCCCGCTGGCGAGGCACTTCGCAAGAATCTTCCCGCCCGGTGGCCGCATTCTGGATATTGGATGTGGGTCTGGCCGAGACATGGCCGAGTTAAACCGCCAAGGCTTTCAGGCATTTGGGGTGGATGCCACGCCAGAACTGGTTGACCTCGCCCAGAAGGCCCACCCAGCGCTTGCCGGAAAGATTGAGCACGGAAGGCTTCCAGACCTTGGTCTGCCATTCAATGGTGAATTCGATGGCGTGCTGTGCAGCGCAGTGCTCATGCACATTGATACCGCCGATCTGCTCAACGCCGCCCTCTCCATTAAGGGTTGCCTCAAGGTGAATGGGCGGTTGCTGATCTCTATACCCACACACCGAGCCGATGCAGACGACCAAGAACGCGATGCCCACGGCCGGCTCTTTAAGACCTACTCCCCCGGCTATCTGCGCCTAATCTTTGAGCGGCTTGGCTTCACCCTTATTGATCAATGGGAGAACGAAGATGCCATGAAGCGGCGGGAGGTTGAGTGGGTCACCATGGACTTTCAACTCCGGTCGGCGGCCAACACACGGCCCATCGATCAGATTGAAGGTGTGCTCAACCATGACAAGAAGAGTGCCACCTATAAGTTCGCCCTCTTTCGTGCCCTAGCGGAGATCGCCACCCAGAGCCCTGCTAGCGTTCAATGGTTGAGCAATCAAACCGTTGGCCTTCCCGTTCAATACGTCGCCGAGAAGTGGCTGCAGTACTACTGGCCCCTGGTGGAATCCGCCACCTTCATTCCACAGATGAACGGCGAGGCGGAAAACTCAACGAACCAAATCACTTTCCGCAAGCGCCTCTCGCAACTGGTGGCGCTCTACAGCAAATTTGGTGGCTATAGCGCCTTCAAGATCGAGCGCAACAAAGGCCTGTTGCCAGGCGCTACCCAGCGGCTTCTCGGTGGAGTGATGAAAGACATCAGGAATGCCATTGTGCAAGGCCCCATTAAATTCTCGGGTGGCGCGCTTAAGACTGGCTACGTCTTTGGTTACGACGCTCGAACACGGCAGATTCTCATCCCGAGCGATTTATGGATTGAATTCAGTCACCTGGGCTACTGGATAGGCCAAGCTGTGATTCTTCAATGGGCCGAAAAGGCAAGCCGACTTGGCAAAGACGTAGAGGTTGCCCATGTTGTTCGCCTACTGCTAGACCGTGAGGACGAACGAAGCACCATTGAAGCAAGGCAATTCTTTGTAAGCCTTCCGAACTTGGAGTGCGTTTGGACAGGCGTTCGACTACGCGAGAGGTGGGATGTTGATCATGTGATTCCCTTCGACCTCTGGCATAACAACGATGTTTGGAATCTTCTTCCCGCCTCCAAAACCGCGAACAGCAAGAAGAGCAATAAGCTCCCATCCACCGAGCTACTGCGCGCCCGTAGAGACAGCATTATTGGCTACTGGGAGGCGCTGCGCGAGAAGAACGCGGAGCGTTTCGACAAGGAAGCCGAGACCCTGATTGTTCTGCCGAGCGACAACTGGCAGAACCCGCTCTACGGGCAGTTGTGCCATGCGATTGAAGTGACGGCGCTACAGAGGGGGGTGGGACGATGGCCGGTAGCCTAGCCGTTCAGATTTCCCAAGGTTTGGCGTAGCAGTTTTGGTTCATTTGGCAACCAAGTTATTCGGCCGTCAGCCGGGGCAACTTACTATAGATTAACGTTGCAAATTCAGCCTTATCACCGGAGAAGTGTGCACGACGATGACAGTTCGGACAAACAGCGATTGCATTCCCAACACGGTCACTGCCGCCCTCCGCCAAGGGTTTTACGTGATGAACTTCTAGGTAGGGCATCCCGTCACCGTCAATGAAGGGGGCTGGGCTGGCGCACACCTCACAACGACCATTCGCTTCCTGAAGCACGTAGGCCTTAACCTCCGCAGAGCGTAAAAATCCATAAATGCTTCTGACTATTTTTTGGGGCCTCTTCGTCCCAGCAGGACGGTCAATCCTGACCTCTCGGCGTCGCAGGTGCAGTACCCTACGCTCAAACTCCTGTGCCTCATGATTCGCCGGCTCCCCTTGAAACCCAAAGAGGCGCTGTCTAATCAAACATTCAATTTGCGCCTTAACCTTGGCGCCAACATTTGAAAGCGGCTTGTAGCCATCAACAATTTCCTCACCCATCGACATCATCACGTAGGAGATGTTCGAAAGTCGTCTCTCTATCGAGGATTTGCTCCGACCTGACAGAGGCCCAGCCAAGAGTGCATCCAGCGTCGGTTTCTTCGGAATTCGCTTTACATTCATCGTCCGCATAGACCGCAACATAAAATATGCATCAACTGCTGCTGTTAGCTCTCTAGTCGTCCAGTTTTCAGTCTTGGCCATCGCAATTGCCCATCAAAGGTTGCCGCACACTCGGACTGAGATAGGTGGAAGATCTCTCCAAGTGCTACTTTGTATATTATTCACACCAGACATATTTATAACTTCACAATGAAATTTATTGATCTATTCGCTGGCCTTGGTGGATTTCATTACGCGCTTAAAGAAATCGGCGAATGTGTCTTTGCTAGTGAGTTAGATCCTACCCTGCGCGAGGTTTATCAGACGAATTTTCCCAACATGAGAGGCCGTACATTCGGCGACATCAGGGAGTGTGTCGCCAATGACCTCGTACCTCCCCATGACCTGTTGTGTGCGGGATTTCCCTGCCAACCATTCTCGAAGTCCGGTGCTCAAAACGGCTTGAAGGACAAGACCCGTGGCACCCTATTCCATAGCATCGTCGAGATTCTTAAACGTCATCAACCGACGTACCTGATACTCGAAAATGTCGGTAATTTCCCGAGACACGATGGTGGGCGGACCTGGAAGGTTGTTCGCGAGAGCCTCGAATCAATCGGCTACACAGTCCGTGCCACGGAGCACCGGAGGCCTCCTTCTCAGCACGATTGGCGGCATGTTGGCGACCCACTCTATGTCAGTAAGCCGATCACCCTAAAGCGGGTCGATCTAAACTACACGGGAGATGGTCTACTCTCGCCGCATCACCTTGGTTTTCCGCACCATCGTGAGCGATTCTTTATTGTTGGATCACTCAAGGGACTCCCAGAACGAGTATTCCCCTCCCTCACAGATGATCACACCAGTTCTCTGGAAGACCTCTTGGACAGATCCTTGACCCCGACCGATAGCGAAGAAACCAAGATTTCAGATATCAAGCTCGGAGTCATCAAGCACTGGGGTGAGTTTATGCGTAAGGTTCCGAAATCGATCCAGATGCCAGGCTTCGCGATTTGGGGGGACGAAATCGACGCGACCTACCCCTTCTACAAGCGTGCACCAGCGAACCCCAAGACTCCAACTAGGGATTTAAGGGCACACGTTGAGAAGCGATATCCCGAGCTTGGATACCTTCGAAATAGGCGAAGCCTGCTGCCGCTTCTTCCACCATACGTCCAGGATGCGGTGGAAGTTCTGCCATTCTGGAAGGTCCGTCTAATCGAGAAAAATCGCATCTGGCTTGAAACGATTAGGGGTTACCTGAGCGACGAATGGGTACAGACCCTGCACGCCATGCCACCTACGCACCGCAAGTTCGAGCATAACTTTAAAGGCGGCAACCGAAACATATGGGGTTACTTGATTCAATTTCGACCATCCGGTTTGAGGATCAAAGACACGCGGCGCTCACCGGCACTCGTCGCGATGACAGAGTCTCAAGTTCCAATATACGGCCCATACCGACGCTACCTAACCAGAGTAGAGGGATTAAGACTGCAAGGACTACCCGATCATTTCGCATTACCAACGACCAGAACCGCCACATTTCGTGCCTTGGGTAACGGCGTTCACTCCGGTGTTGTTCGAGCTGTCGCTGAACTATTACTCTCAGAGGAGCATTGCAGAGGTGATCGCAAGAGAATCTCAAGGGTAGCTTAAATAAAATTATTTTTCATAATTTAAATTACTATTTTTATCTTAAGGATAAGTTCTTAAATTCTGTAAGTAATTGAAATTTCTCAATTTTTAAAAATTAATATCTATGGCATGCGTCTTGCGAGTAGCGAGGCATGAAAAGACCAACCGACTATGAAGGAACCCGACGCGTGGCACCGACGGCACACATATTAAAGATCAACATCCAACCGGAAAGCGCCGCATACAGCACGTTCGCGCACCTACCCTATAAGCCGGCTCACGCGCTGGCTGAATTCGTCGATAACTCGGTACAGAGTTATCAGAACAATAAGACTGCACTTGAGGAAATCCACGGACCGGACTTCAAACTGGTTATACGAATAACCTATGACAACGAAACAAAAACAATAGAAATTCGAGATAACGCCGGTGGAATCAGTACCGAGGACTACCAGCGCGCCTTTAAAGTCGCAGCCGTTCCCAGAGACCGAACCGGACTCAACGAGTTTGGCATGGGTATGAAGACTGCAGCGTGTTGGTTCTCGGACAATTGGTCCGTCAGAACAAAAGCGTTAGGGGAAGACTACGAGCGTGAATTTCGGCTAAACGTTAAGGAAGTTGCCAGCAAGAACATCATTGATCTTCCAGTTACCGAACTACCACGCCCCCAAAGTGACCATTACACGATTATTCGCCTCGAGGGTACAGGGGAGCGCTTCCCACAAACCCTCACCAGAAAGAAGATTCGCGATCATTTGAGCAGCATCTACCGCGAACAAATTCGCTCTGGCGAATACCAAATCTTTGTTGGTGACGATGAGGCCCCCCTAACCTTTGAGAATCCCGCAATCATGTTTTTGGCGCCAGCGGCAAAACCAAACACAACAAAGATCCTGTGGCGGAAAGACATCAACTTCAAAATTGATGACTCGCGGAGCGTTACCGGCTTTGCTGCGATACACGAGAAAGGCGGTACATCAAAGGGGGGGTTCGCTCTTATTCGGCGTGGTCGACTAATCATGGGGGGGGATTCGGAAAACCCATACGCGCCCGAACAGATCTTCGGAAAGCCAAATGATTTCAGGCGTCAGCGGGTTTTCGGCGAACTCCACCTTGAAGGATTCGAGGTGAGTCACACCAAAGATGAATTTACCTGGGGTAGTGACCTTCAAGACCTTTTTATCCAGAAACTCCGCGAACAACTGAAAGCCGCTCCAATGGACATCCTCGACCAGGCCATGAAGGCAAGGGTCAGGACCAGCGTGCCCGGTGACAAAGAACTCGCGACGAGGAGTAAAAGGACTTTTACAGAACTAAGCCACACATACCAATCTCCAACAATAGCAAAAAACATAATTGCCTCTCCAGACCACATTCCTCTGCCTGTAACAAACGGTACCGACAAATCAGAGCAGTTAAGCCTTGAGGAGAGCGAAAAAAAGTCGACTAGCCAGGAACTAACCATGGAGTTCGATGGCAAGCGCTGGAAAATCATCATGGTCACGAATTTGAACGAAAACCCTCACAACTGGATTTCATTTCGCCGGGAGTCGGATCACCGAAAGTTTCAGGGAGAAGGGTTCGATGAATGTGCACATGTTGAGGTCTTCCTGAAGCACACAGCGCTTAGTGAGTATTTAGTCGGTAGAAATGAAAAAGGCATGAAACTCATTAATCACTTCGCCCTAACTATAGGACTTACTTGTTTGAAACTTGAGCGCATGGGAAAGCCAATAAGCCCCCTACTGCTGTCTTGTATTAATGATTACTTTAAAGATGCATTTAGCCATGTCTCCGAATGAAGAGAGTACTACGGTGCGCCCAATAGACGACCAGGATCAGAACTCTACTACCACCTGGATTCCAGATCTGGGAGGCACAGAACTCTCCATTTTTCATAAGAAGCAAGAGAGACCAAATGGACGCGTTGCGCCAGAGGAGATGGCCCGCGTCTTGTCTAAATCATCCGGAATTTTAAGTCGGTGCATTGACCCAAGTGGCAGATCGCCACAACAAACTACCTCGCTTGTCGTTGGCAAAGTTCAGAGCGGTAAGACCCTATCATTTACAAGCCTAATCGCCCTTGCCCACGACAATGGATTTGGCCTTGTCGTTCTGCTGGCAGGCACAAAAAATATCCTGAGTACGCAATCGCTAGCGAGACTTGAGAGTTCGCTAGGCGACACATCTGATACCAAAGCAACAAACTGGATCTTCGCGGTTAATCCAAGTTCAAAGACATCATCCGGCACCCAATTCAAAAATAGTCTTGAAAGATGGAAGCGAAACAAGGCTGATCCAAATGCTCGACGAGTATGCGTTGCCGTATTGCTTAAGGAAAAAACGAACCTACCAAATTTTGCAGATCTCTTGAATCAGATGAACTTAACGGACGTACCAACGCTGATCATTGACGACGAGGCTGATCAAGCAAGTCTGAATACACGAGCCCAACAAAATCTCAAGAAAAAAACAACACTGACAAGCAAGATATACAGAGAGATTTTGAGCGTTCGGTCAAAACTTCCTCGTCACTCATATGTGCAGTACACAGCGACTCCACAGTCGACACTTCTTTTGGCGATAGCCGACACACTCAACCCCGATACTGTCTTCCTTCTCAAGCCAGGTTCAGGATATACGGGTGGGGAGACATTTTTTCGCGAAAACTCCCCGTATCTAGAGATAATTCCCGCTTCTGACCTCCTGAGTCAAAGGGGTCCTGCGAGTACCGCAGCTCCAGAAAGCCTGGTAAAAGCGTTTGCAGCCTTCATATATGGTTCAGCGCTTGAATTGTTTCGAACCCATAACAAAGAGGTGCGTTCGATGATGATTCACCCATCGCACGAGAATTTTTATCACAGAGAGTACGAGCGACATGCTACGACTCTCCGTGACGAGTGGATGATGGGGCTTTCAAACGTCAACGTTCGTACAGTGATACACCAATCTCTCGAAGATGGACGAAGAATTATTCAAAAAACTTTTTCAACCGAAATACTTCCTTCTGTCGCTCAACTTGAGCCACAGATCACCAAAGTACTGGAGAACCTAGAGGTAAGAGAAGTTAATTTCACTCCGGCTGGCCGGGAGGAGATCAAGTGGAACACATCTCCTT
>Ga0194133_10009627_pt1 | contig 11045 bp, 10 predicted proteins | sample TA2KigOf40mmetaG_FD_155448 | JGI IMG/M metagenome (GOLD analysis project Ga0194133, IMG submission 155448) | Freshwater microbial communities from Lake Tanganyika, Tanzania - TA2015055 Kigoma Offshore 40m | ecosystem: Environmental > Aquatic > Freshwater > Lake | place: Tanzania: Lake...
CAATCGGCTGCGCTTATTCAACAATCAACATCTGTCAAGAACAAGGATATCAGGAAGTTCTTGGATGGGCTTTACGTTTCTGAAAAGACAACTGTGGAGAAGGAAGACTAACTATTTCCAATTGTTAAGTGTTGGATACTTCAGAAATAAATCATTTTCCAGAGGCTTTGTGAATTTTCAAGTGGGTCACTGAGACTTGTAGTGGTTTTATGCAATCACATTCTTGTTCTTTTTATAAAGTTTCAAAGAGTAAAGAGAAGCTTTTTTTGCCGGACACGTAACCCCTCACTAGAAACTTGTAAGGGATGGCCTTATCCAGAACCCCTTGCACTCACTTTGAGCACAGGCCAACAGCCAAAAGCTCACCTCACATTGAAGAATAATCACTCCCAAAAAAAGAGATGAGGTTAGATGTTGAGACCCTGATCAAACACAGAAATTGAGCTCTTAGATTATAGCTTGTGAAAGATATTTCTTCATTTTTAATTTCATCACTTTTTAAGTAAGCCTTTTGGAAAGTATTTTTACTTTTTGAGCGAGCTCAGCCTTTTGGGTGACAGAGGTTGCGTGACCGACATAAACCTCTAAATCATTCATCTCTATGGAGTTTTTTTTGTCAACAATAATTAAAACCATAGATTTCAAAAACTTAAGTCGTGGAGGACTGAGGTTTTTTTTGACAACAATACAGAAAAACTTTCTCCAACGTACAGATATTGTCCACCAAAGGTAAAATATCCTTTTAATTAAAGATGAATTTAATTTTTTGATTTAATCTGACTAAATTCTTAGTCAGCAATATGGGTGACACACATCAAAAACGCGTTATGTCATCGGAAGTCGTCGACTCCAATCCCTATTCAAGACTTATGGCTCTGAAAAGGATGGGGATTGTTGACAACTACGAGAGAATAAGAGATTGTTCAGTGGCAATAGTTGGAGTTGGTGGTGTTGGATCTGTGGCGGCTGAGATGCTCACACGATGTGGCATTGGAAAACTTATTTTATTTGACTACGACAAGGTATAAGTAAATAAATTCACTACGATTATTTCTAAAACTGATTTCATAGTCAAAAGATCCTGTTTTTGTCATCCAGGTTGAATTGGCTAACATGAATCGATTGTTCTTTCAACCTCACCAAGCTGGTTTATCAAAAGTTGATGCTGCTGTGAAAACTTTGGAAAATATCAATCCTGATGTCACATTTGAAGCTCATAATTACAACATTACTTTAGTCGAACACTTTGATCATTTTATAGACAGGTGATCATCTCATTTTAAAGGAGACGATTTTAAATATTATGTATTTTTAATTTAATTTTTCAGAATAAAGTCTGGTGGAATCAATGGTGAAAATGTTGATTTAGTATTGAGGTAAAATTCTTACATATCTTTAAATCATTTAAACACCCTTTGATATCAAGGAAAATATCCAGTTGTGTAGATAATTTTGAAGCAAGAATGGCGATCAATAAAGCTTGTAATGAGTTAAGCCAAGACTGGTTCGAGAGTGGAGTGTCAGAAAATGCAGTGTGAGTTTTTTCTTTAAAGAAATTTTTTAAGCCTTTAAAAGTTGCATAAACTGTTTGTTTAGATCGGGGCACATTCAGCTCGTCAAACCCGGGGAAACTGCTTGCTTTGGTTGTGCCCCACCTCTTGTTGTAGCATCAAATATTGACGAAAAGACACTCAAAAGAGAAGGGGTATGCGCTGCAAGTTTACCAACCACAATGGGAATAGTCGCAGGATTTCTTATTCAAAACACACTCAAGTAAAAATTTGAGGAAATCCTATGCTGAAAATCAATTAGTTTTATGGGGCTCTCGCATCTTACAGATATTTGTTAAATTTTGGCAAAGTAACTCCATATCTTGGCTATAATGCCATGGTTGATTTCTTTCCCACAATGTCACTGAAGCCCAATCCGGATTGCGACGACTACTTTTGCAGGCAGAGGCAAAAAGATTTTACGGCTAGGGAGGCTGTAAGGTTAAAAGAAGAAGCTCTAAAAAAGATTGAGGTAAACCTCCAGCTACTTCTGTTTATCAAATCTATTTGTTAAGCTTGTTTGGTCTTAGGAACCTACTGAAGTTGAAGCTCCATTGCACGAAGAAAATGAGTGGGGAATATCATTAGTGGACGATGATGAATCTGATGATCCTGTCGTTGAGACAATATCAAACTTGCCTCAAGGGCTACATGTAAAGTGTCCCTTATTGTTGATCAAAGCTGATTGTAATTTCGATAATTTTCTACAGGTTGCATACGAACGCGAAAAGCATGATGATGATCAAGACCAAACAGGAGATGACAACGATGGCCCTTCATTGGAAGAACTTATGAGCAAAATGAAGCAGATCTAAAGAAAGTATATTTCTGCTTTCATAGATCATTTATTTGCATTTTATAACTTGGTATTAAAGTTTTTATTCTCCAAAAATAAACTGTGCTTCTGTGTAAAGAATTGCAGTTTAATTGCCAAAATATTTCTGAAATTTGTTGACATTTTTTGTTTTTTTCAATAAAGCCCTTTTGGTTGATGTATTTATGTAAAGGTAACCTTCAAACATGCATTTTACATCAAAAGTTTTTTTTTCCTTTCAAGGGTTTTATTAACGATAATGAATATTGGAAATGGGAAATTTTCGGGTAAAAGCAGTCTGGAATTCCGTGCAATTGGCCCTTTTTCTTGAGAGGTTTTCAAATGTCTGGAAAAAGCCACAAGGGAGGGGAAGGGTAATGCTATACGTCATCGGGAAATGGGTTGAGCTGGGTTATTGTAAATGGAAGTTTGCACCAATGTTTCACCAATTTGTATCAATTGAGACCCACTATTTGTTGCCTCTGTATGAGAAAACATGCACTGTATTCTTGAAATGTTTCATCGTCGCAAAGCAAAAAGGGAAAAGACCTAAAATCATAATTTGAAAGGTTAGCCCAGACTAGGTCTGAATCAGTTGAGTGGATTGTGAGGTTAACCCTGCAGCCGACATCATTTCTCAAAAATGACCTTAAAGATTACTCTGAAAACACAAGAGAAATATCTCTTTAAGAACTGAGAATTTTTCAATGCAAAATTACCTGACCTTTTCACTAACAAATCTACTTTCTTTCACTCCTATAATTCTTCAGCATCATGTTTCTATGAAAAAATTCACAGTTGTGCCATAAAGATTTTATTGAAATATAAGAATAAAAAGCAAAATATCTATTTCATAGAGACGTAAATTCGGTGTCTTTTTTGAAGGAATAAGCTGTAAAAAAGAAAATTTCAAAAACGATGACACAGTTTATCACACTTCGTCAGTGATTTTAGTTCGAACACAAAACGTTTTTGGAGGAAGATCTTTGTAACGAGCTATTAAGGCTTTTTTCATTGCCAATAGCTTTCGAAGTTTCCTCAATTTTTCTAGTTGATCCGATTTGCTACATCAAAAAATACTTTTTTTTAGCAACATGATAAAATAATCTTATATAATTGTTTGACTCTGGAAACAAGAAATTTACCTTGTCGAAATTCCAGAAAGTTGGTAGACGTCTTCCCTTAGCTTTTCCAACTTTTTTGCCTGTAATGTATAGCAGAGCGATATTTTACAAGATTCTGACGAAAAAGTGGATAATTTGAAAGCCTTACTAAGTCAGCAACTTTCTGTCCTGCTTCTACAGAATCTTTTCTCCTGTGATTTCCATCTGGTCTATCGTGCTCAATGATTCTGTATAGATCCCGGATGAGTGGAAGAACTGCAACTTCAACCTCGCTGAAAAAAAATTACATTTACAGCTAAATTTATAATTAATTCAAAAGTGACTGCAGTCACAATTTTGAAAGGTACTTTCAGAAGTTCAAACCCCTAATATGGTTAGCTTCAGAATAATAAAAAGTCAAAGTGATAATCTAGTGAAGATAGACTCAGACCATGTTGATGCATAATCAACACCTTTTGAAGAGTCTCGCCCTAGCTATTTAGTATGGTCTGTGGTCACTACAGATTAATATCACCATGACATTATTCATTTTTTTTAAATCCTGCATAAATGGTTGGGGCAAAAAATTTTGATCTGGTTATCAGGGAATATTTTGATTGGGTCAGCATTTTACAGAAATTTTTCACAAAAAACTAATTTTTTTCAATTTTTATCCTTTAGGGTCAAAAAAAACCTCTTGGGTTGAGTCAAAACATACCCGGGTCAGCCTCTTAATTACTGCATGCCAGAAATATGCTCTGGTAGGGTCATAGCCCATCTCTACAATCCAGGGTTGAAAAATTGCAGCATGATTATGATTTAGTTCGGCTCATTCGCGTTTACAATACAATGAAAATACTTCTTAAGAACCTTGTGTCATTTGAAAATCAATCATTCAACTTGCCACAATAAATCAATAAAATAGGTCAGATTTTTAAATGAATGGCAGGGACAATTGAAGCCTAGATCTTAGTTCTCAGTCAGGTGTCTATGACCACTCAGCCAAAGCAACTCCCTTTTAGAATAAAAGGGTCAAAAAAGTATGTACCTGGCTTTGATTTCTGTTCCATTTTCAGGAAGCTGATGCTTGTCACTGCGACCGTTGGTTGCAGGTGAGGAAACCTCAACATTAAGCATGTTCAAGCAAAATTTCTGGTGCTTTTATTCACTTGAATTACAATTTTTTAAAAGGGATTTTTAAATATCGTAACCAAACTATTAACAGTTCAAGTCCTCGATCAGAAATTCAGAATTCTGAAATTTTGAAAGCGTCTAAACAAACTTTTCTTTGTTTTGATTATAACAACGACTGTGTAGATTTATAATTACAATGCTTGAGTGCCTCCTGAGAATTTGCCAATAGCGTTTGAGCCAACTTTATGTTTTTAAACCGAAAATCCTCAAGATATCCCTAAAAGGGGTCTATTGAAAAAAAGAAAGGCATCAAGGTACTCTCATATATTTCAGAATATAAAAATCTAACAAAAATAGGTTCTTTAAATTAAGTTATTCTTTGATTTACCCTTGGTTTTTGGCATCTCAAATGTTCTTATCGTGAGAATAATATTTATGTAAGAAAATTAAGTAGTGCTTTAAGAAACATATTCTTTATCAACCTCCTAGTTAAGCTCGGATGTTACAAAATGGGATAAGTATAAAGGCTCAAAACTAAGATGTGTCAGACAGACATGAAATACATGGATAAATGCCTTCTGAAATTAAGGTGAGACGACATAAGAAAAAAATCTTTGCCCATCTACTTTTCAGGTATTTCTTTTTTGACTGGAAGTTCTTAATTTTCCTCATCACTTCAAGGTGATTTGGCATTGACCACAGCTACTCATCACTTGAGACTTATAGTCTTCAACCTGAAAATCAAAAGACAAGGATAAGTTAGTTTCTTGAGAATTAATGTATTTTAGATAAAACACTCAGTGAACCTGGATTGTTGTAAGGTAAATTTTGTACTTGATCTTCAACAATCTGGTAGCCTAGAGAAGGAATAAAAATATTTTAAGACTTTTTGAAGCGACTTTAAGAGGATATTTGTTACCTCCTGAACAATAGACTCCGGGGAAGTTTGGCCAGCATTTATTGCCTGAATGGACCAATGAATAAACCGTAAAAATAGACTTTTAGCCGAATAAGAGACGACTTACCAAATGGGCCGACAGGGCTATTCTATCCGTTGTCAAACACCAAACACGTAAATCGTGAACATTTAAAACATGACTAATGTTGCGAAGATCGCCGAAAATTTCCTCATAGTTAAAAGATTTAGGGAACCCCTCAAGTCTGCGAAATAAATAAAATTATGATGATATTATCCTTAAAACCAGTTATCATAATGAACTCACAGAATTCTAATTGTGTCTCGAAGAACTGTCACTGTCGTACAGAAGACGATGACTGAAAAGATCAGGGTACACACAGGATCAGCTTGCTTCAGTTCTAAAACAATCACAAACAATTAAGAAAAGTTGAGGTTGAATTAAATTTTTTTCGTGTCTAAAGAAATCATTTTTTAAGATTTAAAGAAGTATAGGAACCTGGTTTTATTTTGATTATGATGGAAGAAAGAAGGACTCCAATGGATTGTATCAAATCACCAAGAACATGAATCATCGCTGCTCTTATGTTTAGGTGCTGTTCGCTCCCTTTCTTTTCGTGACTATGATTGTGGCCTTGAGAATTATTATTAAATTGCCATAATATTTTCTAAGAATATCTTGCACTTTAGGGAAGCGATGTGACTTACTTCCTGAACCTCCATGGGAATGGCCATGTCCTGCGCCATGTAAAATAAATCCGATCAAGATGTTAAAGAGTACAGCACAGCCTGCAACTATCATCATTGGGGTAGACTGAACTTCGAAAGAATTACTGATGAGGCGATTGATTGCCAAATAAAGCAGTACTCCAGTTACAACCCTATTAAGTTATAATGTAGCTTTTTGATCCAGGCGATTCTTGTAAATGTTTGTTTTTACCAAATCATGAAGATCGTCAGCAAAGCTCCCAGAGCCTCAGCTCTATAATATCCGAAATTTAAACTCTTTTTGGGCTGGCGACCACTGAGCCAAATTGCTGCCAAACTAATGAGGAAGCTTGCAAAGTCCGAAAATAAGTGGGCAGCATCAGTCATAATTGCAAGGCTGCCTGACACATATCCGCCAACTATTTCTCCTATTCCAAAAAACAACAGAAGAATATAAAAACACTTGGACTTCTTGCCAGCATTTTTTAAATCTATACCTGCAATGAAAACTAGGCAGAAACAACAAGCAATCGTCAACCTTCTCTGAGCATTTTTAGCTTGTGCTCTCTCAGGTACGTTACTGTGGCAATGATCAGGTTGCTCCTTTAATGTGACAAAAATGGCCATATTCATTTTTACTGCTTACATCAATTAATGACGATAATATTTCTCATGAATTATCTGAGCACTATCATCGTATTGGTTTTTATTTGTAAAAAAGGTGCGCTCACCGCTTCATCGCTCGATAAAAGTAAGCTGTTGGATCGTGCATTAAGAAGGGGAATGTCGTCGGAAGAATCATCCTATAGAAATGAAACAATTAAAAAGATCCACTGCATCATCTCGCTCTCAGAACATAGTTACCACATTCATCTCGAAAGTTATCTCCTCAACAAAAGGGCCCTTGTTGATGTGGTTGCACTTTTCAATTTGTGCCAAAGTTCTGTAAAATAAATAAAAAAATGCTTTATAATGTGCTGATGCCTGGATTCAAGTCGAGTTAATAATTTAGTAACTGGTAACAAAAAGCTAAGTTCATGAATTCAAACATAGCGATGACTTGCACATTCTTAAAGGCATTAATTTCTCACCAAAATTATCTCTGAATACTGAAATAAGCTCAAATTTTCACTTGAGCCAATAAAGGACCAGTCGGTGTGCAAATTCTATTGAATGTTTTCAACATAGGTTCACATATCAACATGTGAAAGGGTGAGTTTAAAGCAAATATAAGAGCTCTGCTTGTCTTTGAAAGAATTGAACAAATAAAGTTATTGAATAATTGACTCTATATATCAAAGAATTGAAATATACTTTAAATCTCTTGTTTTTCATAATTTTAATTTTCTGTTACCTGCATGAGACACAATCTGTTCCTGCAAGGGCACCTCCATTTCTCAAATGGGCAGGTGTAAGAATGGGAACTTCGGCAAGGGAACTCGTCTTTGAATCAACTTGACAAGGATTGCGGGTTACTATGCTGAAAGTTTCGTCAAAGTCTTCCATGCTGAAACTGAATCATGCAATTTAAGCAATTTTTATACATCTGATTTGCCAAAAAAAAAAAAGATCGACTTTTACACAATGATGAAACTTCACTTTCCATCATCACTAGTTGAAATGAAAAACCGAAAATTGTGGCTTGATAACAAAAATACAACTTGCACATATAAAACGTGAATTTTTTACGATCAGTTTCAGTTGTTTCAAAGAGAGGAGTTTATTAATTACCTGTCATCAACTATGGGGAAACTTGATTTTTTTACGTTCCATCCTGCCATTTTTATCACTTTCTAATTTCAGTAGTTGGACAAAATTTGATCCTAAATCATAATGTTGTTCAGAGTACCATTTAATGTCCAACTTACTGCTTCATTTTTCATTTTATTGCTCCAGAATTTTAATTTTTTGACATGCACTGATTAAGTCGAGCAGCTGTGGGGTCAAAGTTGTTGTTTTTATTGGCCTCGACGATTAACAAGTTGTTGGTTTTTTGCAGCATGTCGAAATGCCATAGACACATACGTATCTTTGTATAAAGCCATGAAATAAAGTAGCAGTGAGTTGGCGGATTCTGGCGTATTTCCATGTGATTGAAACTTCTATCTCGGCACTAATTTCCAGTGAACTTCCAAAAAACATCGAATCTTACTAAAACATGCATAAAACCAGGGGAGAAACAACTAGCAGTCTCACGTCTATATCTGTTCATACAAAATCATTTAAAATCCAGCTGAAAACAATAATTTACTTGAAAGAACATTGAATTTTCTTTTTTTAAGCTTATAGCCTGCAGTAACCAACATTTTTAATATTTAGTCTAAAAAATTAAAATCATTGTTCTTTAATTATAAAATTTTAAGTCAAAAATGTAGATTTTTTGCTCTTATAATTTTTTTATTTTTCAGAATTTCATTGACATCAAAGCTAACATTAGGTTGCAACCTTGGCTCTCTTTTTTCCACCGATCTCTTTTGATTTTTCTCTCCTTTTTTCACGAATGATGGGAATTTTTGCCCAAAATTTTTCGTCCTCCACAACTTCTACCTCAGGACGAACGTCTTCAACTGCAGGCTTTGATTTCCGGTCCTTTTGCTGCACAGAAAAAAATGAATATTAAAACAGGTTTATGGCAAGACTTCTGGGTAATTGTAGAAGCAGCATACCTCATCTTTGAGATTTGATGGATCAAAGTTTTTAGAGAGTAGAACCCCATTGAGTCTGGATTTGAGGTACATCTTCTGGATTGACTTTTGCTCACTGATGCTAAAAGAACAGGTGAGGGTATTGTTTGAATTCTGAGGCCTGTATAAATCTTCCACACATACTTGAATATTCTTAGAAATCTGTCCAGTCCAACTACAGCAAAATAGGGTTTGTCTTTCATGCTGTAAATGCCACGAACACTTCCAACACAGCCTTTGTACTTGCGAAATAGTCCTCTAGATTTAAATAGAAATGTGAAAATCTGTCCGTCAAAGCAATTATGAAGAGAATACCTATGCCTGGCTCTGAAATCGAAAAGTGCCAAGTTGCCAGTCCCAGAACCGACCTAAGAATAATTTCATTGGAATAAAACAGCTGATATCTTTTCAGACTAAAATAATTTTACGATAATCTGTTCGTTTTGTGGAGTTGAGGAAACACTTGTTAGGGCTTCTCCTTCCCAAAGAAGGTCTTGGACAGGTCTCCTTTGGCCCGATCGAACGTCATACAACCTGAAATAAAAATTTGATGTTTACAGACAAAAACTTTTGTGTTTGAAAACAGAGCCTTGACCTTATATGCCCGTGTCTTGAAACTGTAGATATGTTACTAGGGGAATTGGGATCAGGAAAGCATAAGTCTGAAATCCACACTGGTACCCTGAAAATGATTTAATTCATTACCATTTCAGAGTGAGACAAAAAGTCAATATTCTAATACGAGCCTTAATTGCAAGCTGTCTGGTTTGACATTTTTAGCAATAAAAATTGGTCCATCGTTTGTCCTATTTAAGTCCCAAACTTGAAGCTGATTTTCTTTTCCTCCAGTTGAGATCTACAAACATAAATAATGGCTTAATTGGTGCCTTGAAAATTGCAAACAATAGAATTTATTTTTTGATTAAAGAGTAGTTTAAACACAAGTCTAGATTCTTAAAATTATTTTCCTAATCTATAAATTCAAAGAATCTGGATTTTGTAACTATTTTAGGCTTTGGTTATAGTCGCCTTTCTGCTTTTGCATTCTACATAAGTAATTTTTAACTTTTTGATGAGGTTTTATATTAGAAATATCCAGGTTAAGAATTTGTTCATTTTTCCACTGAGTGACTTGGTTTGCTAAGAATGAGGTTTAAAAAAGCCTGATAAGGAATTATTTCATTGAAAAATTTACCTGATTTTTGATGGATGGATTTTGTTTCATTCTACATAGCAGTCTCCCTTCTCTCATTGTAGATTCATGCTTGACTTTATCATCGCTGGTCTCAAATTCACCGCTTTTCAGCTTCCCTTTGGCAAATATTTCACTTTTGATAGTATCAAAGGAGAGAACTTTTGAAGAGTCACCTTTCCAAAGACTCACTATTCCAGATTCACATGCTAAAAAAGCAATATCTTAGGTAGCTATGGCTAATAATAACATCATATTTTGATAAGTTCCATTACCAGTAATTACTGTTTCATCAACAGCACCAATACCTCTGAGAGGCCCATCTCCTGATTTGGCATCAAGCGTCCTCGTAAAAGATTTAGAATCTAACGAAAATGTTTTAACAACCTGATTGCGGTGGCCTATTATCAAATCTTCCTCATTGTCATTCAACCATTCCAAACTAATAAAACAGTAAAAATAAGTATTAAGATTCTTTACATTTCATGCAGCAATTTTACTCACCAAGTTATTTCATTTTCTTTATTCAATGGTGAAGGGTCGTGGTTAAAATTTTTCAGAATATTTCCTTTGGCACATACGTTAATACACTTTAAAATACCATTTTCTGACGCAGCAAAAACGTTAAAGTCTTTAAGATTGTTCAGATCATTTAGTTCTTGCATTTTTCAGAAATATTCTTGCGTTTTAATGCACGTAACGAAAAAAACTTATTTTATAAAATTTGACACTCGTGGGTTTTGTTTACATTTGTTTTTATGTCTGTGGAATTGAAGCGTCGCCGGTAAAAACAAGCTGAAAATGTGCCGAACGATCAAGGGTTCTGCCATTAGGCCTTTCCCCTACAAAATTTTCTAACATGGGAAATCATCTCTTACTAGGGTATGTGGCTAAAAAAATATAACTAGTATTAAAAATCTATTTTTAAACATCCCTACAAAATT
>Ga0194133_10009631_pt1 | contig 11043 bp, 9 predicted proteins | sample TA2KigOf40mmetaG_FD_155448 | JGI IMG/M metagenome (GOLD analysis project Ga0194133, IMG submission 155448) | Freshwater microbial communities from Lake Tanganyika, Tanzania - TA2015055 Kigoma Offshore 40m | ecosystem: Environmental > Aquatic > Freshwater > Lake | place: Tanzania: Lake Tanganyika...
TATAATTATCTCAGAAAATGATTGTTTTTTTCTGGATTAATTGTTCTTATCACTTAATAAGAATTTGAGGGAAAACGTCGATTTGCCTAATGTCAATTTGCCTATGACGGTTAGCCTACTATGACTGTTTGCCTAATGCCAGTTCGCCTAAGGCTGTTCACCTAATAACTGTTCACCAAATCATTGCTAGCTTAACCTAACCTGACCCAGCCCCACTGGGTTAGGGAGGGAGGATCATGCTTTAGGGGGTTGGTTGTGTCAGGTTAGGTTAGCAATCATTAGGCAAACAGTTACTAGGGGAACTGGGAGTCGGCAAATTGACTATTAGGCAAACCATCGTAGGCGAAACGTCCATTATACAAAAAAATCATTAAGCGAAATGACATGGTATCAGAATTTGAAAGGTGCAGTGAGATTTCACCTACTTGCTAGTTTTGCTTACCAGACTATTTCACCTACCAGACTTGTTTGCCTACTAACTAGTTTGCCTCCTATACCCTATAGAAAATGACTGTTAGGTCTGGGAGAGAGCCCCCTGCAGGGTTTAGGCCTAAATTATAAGCCCAGCAGGGTTAGATCCAGAAGGTTACTTAAGGTTAGTGTAAAACTAAACTAACCCTGACCCACACCTGAATGGGGTCAGTTGGTGTCTCAATTTGAGATGAGAAACCTTAAGAAACAAGTAAAAAAAAGTTGGTGTCTTAATTTCAGATGTCAACACTATCATCATATAAATTGATGGGTTGTAAGCAGCAATCAATAAATCTAACCTTGTCCATCTTAGAGTACATCGTTTCTGCAGCAGAAACATGTGCAGACTTGCTACCAACAACAACCAGGGTGTCGCAGGTCAACTCTTTCTCCAACCGACTGATAATGTCCTTGCGGTTCAGGTAGGCATCCATGAACAAGTTGAGATTTTTCCTAAAAGCAAAAATAAAAAGATTTTAAAAAGTGGCTTTTATGTAACGATAGTTGAAATGCAAATGTTACTTATTGACATTCAAGCCGAAATTCTGTTTGAACTCTTGCAAAGCTTTTTCCTTGTCTTCAGAATCATCCATCTGAAGCTGGAAACATTTTGAATAGTTTCAACTACTTTTGAATATGAATTACCTTTATAAAATTGGAAAAAGTTTTCATCTTGAGATAATTGTAAAATAAAGGCATACATATTTTCTTACACAAAGATTTCTTAAAAAAATTATTTAATGGAGCCATTTGTGATCTCACAGGAAGGTTGGAGCTAAGCAGGAGAAATTTACTTTCTCAAATAAATTTAATGTTAATCATGATTTGCTTAAAAGTCCTTTGAAGGAGCTCTATGATGAGGTCAAATCTGAACTTGTCAAACTATAAACTCGTCGAACCAAACTCGTTGAACTACGAACTCCTCGGGCTCTAACTTAACCTAGCCTAAACTAACTTAACCTAACCTAACCTAACCTAACCTAACCTAACCTAACCTACCCTGACCTGACCTAACCATTTGACAAGTTCGGTTTGACAAGTTCTCGTATTCCCCTATATGGAGCTTTAATTAAATTATGTTGGCCTCGATCTCTTAAGAGCTTTGTGATTAAATATCAGTGATGCACAATTTTCAACAAGGAGCATCACTATCAAGTCTTTTTTTATTGTGGTCTTAGTCAATTAGGGGGAAATCAGGCTTTCTCTTGCAACACTAAACTAGAAATAATGAGTAAACTGATCGTGACTTGAAAATAATATTTGGAATAAATGTAAAACCTTGTGGCCAAATTTCCTGAATGCAATGACATTCTCTCCTGAATTACTGATCTTCCACTTTGTAAACTTGTCTTTGAAAGACTCCATGATTGTTGAAGCATTTCCGACTGGATGAACAAGCACAACTCCAAGACATCTGAAATTATTTCAATATGTTTCTGAAATTTCGAATTGAAATATTTCAAAGTTATTTTTGCTTAACAAGTTTGATTGTTTCAAATATATCAAAAAACTTTTTCCTTATAGTTAATGTTTAGTTTTCCTCTCGATTTATGAAACTTTTCCATTCAAAAGTCATTAAAGAAAACTCTTGAAAATTGTATCTTAGTTTTGAAATTACTTTACTGTGAAAAGCTCTTAGTGGACCATTTCTACATTGTTTGAGCTGTTTGAAATTCAACACACATTAGCAACAAAATTCATGATTGCTAAATGTATTGAAAAAAGGTTTTCTACTTTCTTTCAATAAATTCGACACTAAAACGAGAGAATAGTAATTGGGGTTAAAATTCTTAAATAGTGTTTATTGATTTAAAAAAGACAATGTTATAAGGCCTTGATTCAAGTGGAAATTTGAGAAAGTGCTGGGCTTGTTCAATAGTTGAGATGGAGCTGTGGCTTGACCCGACCCAACCCAACCATCCTTTTGACCCCCATTAAATGAGTGGCTGACCCTGGTATTTTTTGACCCAACCCGAAGAGATTTTTTTTGACCAGACACAAAAAAGTTGAAAAAACTGCCTTTCTTGAAGAAAATTTTATTGATCTGGGAAAGGTTGAGCTAACCTGAGAAGGCAAAAAATCAAAAAGCCCCATATCCCAGCAAAAAAATATCTAATGCACAAATAAAAAAGGTATCCTGGCCTTCACTGATACAAAAAGCTAGTTGATACCTTTATAAGTGTAACTTCAGATGTTTATTATATCAAGTTTTAAATATTTGTTGGTATGTCCAGGATTTGAACAAAAAAAAACTCATATCTCTAGTAATGGGTCTGGGTCAAAAATTTTTGACCCAGGAAGGGTCGGGTCAATTTTTTGCTGCTCGGTTCAGGCTAGGTCAGCCATCTTTGGTTTGCGTTTGGGTTTGGGTTTGAAAAATTTCCCCTTAAATTCCCCCCCAAAATTTATTTTTTTCTCTTCAGCTGGTCAAAAAAATCTCATCAGGGTTGGGTCAAAAAGTACTCTCGTCAAAAACAGGTCGGCTTCTTATTTACTGCAGGTCAAAAGTTATAATAGGGTCGGGTTCGGGCCCATCTCATATTTCTTTGACAATCCCATAAACATGATGGCTTCAACTTGACAACTTAATATCTACTTTTACCTTGAAGTGTGCATCATACTAAATCGAACGATGATGTTTGCACCAGCCCCATCGCCAATGCCAATGACATACTTGATACGAAGTTGGTCAAGAATGGTTACCAGGTCTTCGCCCATCATCTGATTGTTATTCAAAAATGTATTTATAAACAACAGTTGTCTTTCATGATAAGCTATAAAAACTATTTTTCCACCTGTAGTCTTGGAAACACAAAATCATCTTGAAAGTCAGCAGCTCCATCCTCTTGTCCAGGGACATCAATATGAATGAAGATTGCTCGCTTCTTGATCTCATCGAAAGATTCATGCTCAAAGTATTTCTTAAATTCATAAAAGAGAAGAAAAGCCATTAGAAAAAATAATTTTGAACCAAAGGAAAGGTTTTATACATCAAAGTGGTTGACACCAACAGTCATAGAAAAGATTAAAATTTATCAATCATCAAAGTAAAGTTTGGAAATGAATCACTTCAAATTTTCTTTTTACCTCCCATTTCTCTTAAAGAGATAAAAGTTTTCACCATTAGATTAGAAAGGCACATAAGTAAAGTGTTTAAAGAAGCCCCTTTTTGGATCTGAGCAAAAAAAGGCTTTCCTATCTCTCTCCTTGACATTTTTCATTTTGTACAAATTCTAAACCTTAACTCATTTTTCTTCATATTATGGTCGCATTTTTTTTGTAAACTAAATTTTTTTAGTGGAAAAAGTTTTTTGAATTTTATTTTTCTTTAATGCTATACTACAACTACAGCGTTCATGTAAGTATATAGGCAATACCACAATTAAATAATTATGTTGTTTAACAGCATGAAAATAAATATAATCCTTTTTTGGCAATGTTCCCAACCCACTTTGCACTAAATTCATAAGTAATTGCTCATCAACCTCATTCACTTGGTTGGGGGGGAAAGCCTGCCTTCCCTCCACACAAGTTTTATCAATATGTGTTACAATCTTCTCTCTTCCCCTTCATTTCTTTTCTTGCTTTCAAGTTTTGAGCTAGCGCTCTCATAAGAAAGATTTGGGATTTAGGGTGGGGGAATTTTTTTCCAGACCCAGAGGTGGCTAAACCGACCTGGGTCAAAAAATTTTGACCCAGACCCATTACTATTATCTAGTATTCAAAGTGTGATGCATACAGGTACAAGTTGCTCTCTCTCCTCTCAAGTTAAGTTTTACACCCTAGAAATTATACTTAAAGTATTCAGGGCAAATACAATTACAGGGGTCACTGTGGTGAGTGGTCTAATGGTTAGGACATCTGACTGAGAACTGGGAGACTGGGGTTCAATCCCTGGTCTGGGCAAAATCTTTGACCCCATAAATCATTTCCAGTAGATGATTATCTCAGTTAGGATTGATTGTTGAGCAGAAACTTGATTAAAAATTAATTATCTCTTAATCTTTGACTCATAATTATTAAATACAATCAAGTGACTATGAGACACAACTTTCAGTGAGAGGAATTGTTGTAAAGTCAACACTTTAAGTGTTAGAATAATCAGTTCCTTAACAAAAAAGCTGTAAATCAATCAAAAAGTTTCTACCAAATCAAAATATAGCAAATATAAGGTATTGAATCTTACCACCATGGACCTGTGATTGCTTCCAATGTCATGAACTGTGATGAAGACACACTTGCTGTCCTTATCTTTGCGAGCTTCATCAAGATCTCCCTATTGAAAATTGAAATATTTCTATCAGATGTGTTTATTGTAAAAGCTTATCTTGAAAGCTATATTCTTTTTGATATTTTTTTTAAGTATGCCTTGCGACTCGAGGTCATGAAAGGCACACTGGGTGGTTTTTGATGATTTTTTTTTCATGGTATAGATACCCGGGCGGGAGTCGAACTCGGGTTGCTGGGATAGAAATCCAGCTCCTTACCAATTTGCCACCCTGCCTCCCATTTTTGCCTCTTTTAAATGATCTTTTATTGTCAAACCTCAATTGAACAATTGATAGCTTAATTGTTTAGTAAAAGGATATTAGTCCCATAGTCCCAATAACAAATGAGTGAGTACTCAAAATGCCAACAGATTTATCACATCAAGTGAGAACTTGTTATGGTTTATAAAAATCATAATTGTGCTCAAGGGTAGCTAGTTCTGGTGTAAGCTTTGGGGGAACCCATTTTACTTGTTCAAAAATGAACTATTTGTCTAAATAGTTTCAGCCAAAATATTATTTGATAATGATGATAATGATTTATTTAAATTCCAGCGCAGACACAATTTTACAATCATGACATAACTTTCTAGGAATGTGTTGTCTACTAAAATATACAAAATTTTACGAATCAAAATACAACTAGTACAGCATCAATTGATGAATTGCATTGATTATAATAAGTTGGCTATCACAGCTTGTCAATTTCAGATTTAAGATCAGAAATACAAAATTGAAAATATCATGTCAATAAGTTAGCTATCACAGGTTGTCAATATCAGATTTAAAACTGAGATATAAAATTGAACATCACAAGAAATCACTAATCACTTTGACATTTTAAACAGTTTTTTAAGGTTAATCCTCAGACAGTCTTTGCTGATGTCCAAGTTAAACCAGTCGAAGTTGGCGTCATTCAAACACGATCCTGCTCGATTTTTTAGCGTCTGTCTTCCTGGAACCGTCCTTGACCCATCATAGAATTTCAGTCTGCCTGGCCTTCTCCTTTCAACATACGAGTTTGACTTCAGGTACTGATTGAGTCGATGAGGGAAGCCACAGTTTATGATCTTGATAACCCTGCTGGCTACCATATACTTGGACCAGGTTGAAGGCCTTGCTCTGCAATTCCACCAAATTGCTACTCTTTGGTTTTTGGCTTTTTTGCAGATTGATTGGCTTTTGGGCGCCCTCTTTTCATCGGACGCTTTTTCTCGGCTCCTGAGGCTTTGATTGCGTTCACCAATTTTCTCAGGTCGACACCGCTTTCCAATATGGCCTTCAAATCCTCTTCGGTAGTGGCCTTTGGTGTTTTTTCCTCTAGGAGGTGGCCGAACATTGATCTCTCGAATTTCCCCGTTTCCCACAGGTAATTCACGAAGTCCATCCAGGTTCCCTTGGGGGATTTGCACTGCTTGCTGAGATGGCCCAGCTGCCAGCAATTGCTGCACTGGATCTTCATCCCATGGTAGTAGATTCGGGCGCGACATCCTTTGATTGGCAGCCACTCAGGTATGTGTTCGCGCAATTCTACTTCTGCCTCGATTGCCTCAGTGTTGAGGCCGTCACTCCCTTTGACTTGGCTAGAATAGAGAGGTTGAGTTAGAACTTTGGAGCATACAGTCACCAACACCAGCAGTGTTGGAGCAATCCCTAGCCCTCCAGAGCCAGCAGCTCTAATTAGAAAGCTAGAGATCGTTACACACACACCAATTGTGTTAGGTAGGTCGACACGAGCCAGCAGCTCTAATGTGCCAACTTGACAACGGATCAGCAATCCTTGAATGTCAAGTACCCTACCCACACAGAACCAAAGAGATCTGGCGGACCAGCAGTCCCACAGAGCTCGCAAGGTTCTACACACACAAACAGTTCTACTCAGTAAAATGGAAAACCTGGGTGCTTTGAAGATCTTGCCAAATTTGCTAAGCCAATCAGCAGCTTCATCAACGGTAAAACGGAAATGGCCACGCCTTATAGTGACGGTAACAATGTCACCCACTTCAGCCTCCTTGATGGTGCCCAATCCAACAATCTTACACTCGTAGTGGTAATTTTGGAAGGTAGTAGCTTTTTCGTACGCAAATTCCACAGTGGGAGAGACTTCCTTGATCGTGACAGTTTTGTTTAATTGGATGTTTACTCTAAGGGTTGTCTTGGAGATCTTGCTAGAGCTCTGACCAATCACCTCAGTTTTATCTCTCTTCAATGCTTTTTCCCAAAGATCTTTAACATCCTCACCAGAAAACTTGTGGTCAAAGTTTTTCCCGTTGAGGGAGAGCACGTCAATTCTAATTATATTGGAAGATGGAGCAGAATCTTCAGAGTCCATAGACTCTAAATTTTTCTTCCCTTTCTGAGACATTGTTTCCAAGAGTCAAAAATGATGTGAAATACTGCGTTGATATTTGTTGAAATATTTCTGACATTTTTGTTTTCAAAAAACAGCCACAGGTGTCAATAAATTTGATAGAACGTTCCGTTTTATAAGGACAGAACTGAAGAGGCAGCAGATAAGAAAAGGTGTTAACTTATCTTGTTTTGTTGACTGTGGTAGGCTTTGTTTTGAATTTTCAAAATCTTCGATGAGCTCTTCTAGGAAACTTCATGGAAAAATCCAATTTCCACCACGAAGACTGGCTTTGTGAAAACAGCACAGAAAATGGTTCTTGTCGTTTGCTTTCCAGTGCACAGCTAGACACACTTTTCACATAGGTAGGACCTCAATTTCTCGAGAAATCGATTTTTAAAGTTTCACTATTTGTATAAACTAGTTATTAAGACTTGTATTTAGATTTGTTTAAGAAAACCAAAAATGAGTCTAGCAAGCTAGAGCTGAACATGTTGCCAATTGCAAAAACTTCATTATCCAAAACACCACAAAATCATTTGTGGTTTTAATATCATTTATTGACTAAGTGTCAAAGCACATTTCATCATTTTTTATGCTCAAAGAATGGGGGATAGGAGAAAAGAATAGACACAAATAATAAGGTCAGCATAGATCTGATGGACTAGAATGTATTACTATGATTACTTCTTTTGAACTATATGCACGACAAGATATTAAATAAAGTCAATTACTATCATTTATTGCTTGATTAGAATAATGAGCCTCAAATAAACTCAAAGCTGTGAAGCATTTACTAATTTTTGATCCTTTGATGAATCATCATTTGGTAATTAGTGCAAGGCATCATCAAGTTACTCTAGTGGAAATCAAATTACTCTTTTCCTTATTTGATCATTCGACTGAATTCTTCGATGATGTTTTTTCTTCAGGTAAACTTTCATTTCGTTGTAGCTCATTGCTATGACAACTGGCTGAGAACTGGGAGACTGGAGTTTAATCCCTTGTCTGGACAAAATCTTTGACCACTGAATTTGCCTTTATTAATCATTTCTTTGATATGATTGTCTTGATTGTTTGGCAAAAACTTGATTAGAATTATCCCTAAACTGATTTATTCGCAGTTATCATTTAAAAATGAAGTGACTATAAGACACAACTTTCAGTCACAAAGAATTGTTGTAAGTCAACACTACTCTCATTAATGTGATTTAGTGTTGGAATAATCAGTTAACAACATAAGCTCTCTTCCTCTTATTATTTGATCATTTGACTGAAGATTTCAATGATCTTTTTTCTTCAGGTAAACTTTCATTTTGGCTGCTTTCTAATGTCATATCCTAATGATTATAAATCCTTGCATGATGTTTGTAATTATTTCTCAGTTTCTAATTCACAATTAGGCTTTGCTAAAACTTTTGAACATGGTTAAAAAAAGGTTTCAGCACAAAGAGTTTTCAAACTTTGACTGACTAATAACCTTTCAGAAGGTTAATGGGAACAACCACTTACTTAATATTTATCAAAACATGCCTGCTCTCTCTGTATTTTTTGCATATTCTAAATATTTTTGGTTTTGACATTGATTATAAATAAACACTTGATTAGCCAGGAGAAAACTGTCTGTAATAATTTGAATTTGTGAATTTTAAGCCAATAATTGATAAAGCAGAAATTTTGTTTTGGCTATTTGTACTTCATGCAATGAAATTGCAAGATAAAGTCGAAGAACCAGATTCAAGTAATCTAAATTTATTAAATTTAAAAAGCTCAAAACTACCAAACGAGGCCATCTTATCATGATTTTAAATCCTTGAAAATTACTTCCACTTTTTTCAATATTCTTTCAAAACAATTTCCAATATAAGTAAGGTTGCTTGATTAACTTTTGATCCAACAAAGTTAAAATTGATTTTATCTAAGTTCGAAATCTAGGACTTTTACGACTGACTAGGTTTTTTGCAAAAAGGATTTTGGCCTAAGGTGAAAGAGCAGCACAAAAAACCACAAGAGTTTTCAACCAATCTTCTGTAGAAAAAGTGTAAGCTTTTTATCTTGTTTTTCTTTTTATAAAGTAAACATAACTTTTTTCAAGAAAAAAAAGTTTCAAAAGATTCCATTTTACTCAGAGGGTCTCAAATTTTTTCTTATTGTATAATTGAATTGTTGATGGAAAATGATTTGTGAAATAACATCAAACAAACTCATATTATTACACAACTAATATGCTTTCAAAAGATGATTACTTTGTAAATTCAGATGGAACAAACCAAAGCTTATGTTTTTGTTTGATTTTGAAGAGAAACCTTACATACATATAGCAGTCTTGATTTTTCATCACAATCTATAATTTTTACTTTAGTTAGTATTTTTCTATGGTGTTTATTGCTAATTGAAAAGGGACTTATATTTGTTACTATTATTAAGATGAAAGAACTCAAGCCAATCTTGAAATGCAAACAAAAAGCTTTGATATAATTACACAGAGAGGGGAGACTTTTTTTCTTCGAGAATTGTTAATAACTCTTGATGTGAAAATTCCCCGACCAAAAATAAGGCAGCATATTCATGAGTAATTTCATTAATAAAAAAATGTGTATTCACATGTATCATGGCAATTTACAACAAAATGACAGTTTAAACACATGTAAAACCTCGTTTACAGTTGTATGCACTGGAAAAATGAAAAAATGCAGGTGGCTACACCTGATTTATGGCATTCGAGTGTCTTATTTTTGGTCGGGTCAGTATAATTTAATGAAATGTTTTTTACCAAGTAAATTCTTTTCTTTTTCCAACCTTAACTTATAATTGGAAAAAATTTATTTTCAGTGATTGATCTTTTGCCCCTCAAAAAAAGCTTCAAAAATTTTGCTGCCCAGTTGTAGGATGTAGGAGCTAAAGGCAAAAAAGATATAATCTTTTCATTCATCACCAACAACTTCAAGAGCCATTCAAAAAGTTATTTTGTTCTCCTTTGTAAGAGGAATAGTATAAAGTAATAAAAAAATTCTTTAATAGATATATCTTTCAAATATTTCAATCTGATTGGCTGGGGCTTATCACAGCCATAATTGACTCTTTTTATCTTTGCAAAGAATAAGCAAACATATCTTGTCACCTTTCTTGCCAAATTCATTAAAGATGTTGACATACTCTTTTCAATCAAAAGACAGAAACTGTTCCAATTTTTCTGATGTATGAAAAAGAATATATGAGGTTTGGAAAAATTTCCCTAAAAATCTAATTTTTCAATTTTGTTCCCTTCAGGTCCAAAAAAATCTCATCGGTTAGGGTCAAAAAATACCCAGGTCAAAGACGGGTTGGCCTCTTATTTAGTGCATGTCAAAAGTATGCCCTGGTCGGGTCGGAAATATTCTAATACCATTGAAAAGAGTTAATTGGAGATAGTGGTTGATTCATTTCTTCAAATAGACTTTACTCTTAAGTTTACAAACATTACCATTGGCAGACAAAGTTGACCTCATTTTGGTTAACTAGGCCTCAATAGAACCAGGGAGGGCACTGAAGAATGCAGGAATTAAATGGAAGCTAAGTGTTAGACATTCACACCATATTTATGAAGATACAATCATACTTTTTTTGACATGCAATTGAATAAAATCCAAACTTTAAAAGTGAAATGGCGATGAAGGAATAATATGAAACAGAGCTGAGGTATGACTCAGCCCAGCCCAGCCCAACCCAACCAACTTTTTGAACCGCAGAAAAGTTAAGCACCGGCCCATTATTTATCCTCATTTTTACCAACCAGGCTAGCCGACCCTTTTTTGACCTGGGCTAGGGTTGCCTGCAGCTGCTGGAAGAGCTCTGAATTTAATGTGACATTTTGTTGTAGTAAGTAAATTAAAAACTGTGTTTTCTTTCCTTTCCTTGATTGTTGGGAATAATTTACTGAAAGGATAGTTTTGCCTTTGAGTTTTAACTTAAATA
>Ga0194133_10009632_pt1 | contig 11040 bp, 7 predicted proteins | sample TA2KigOf40mmetaG_FD_155448 | JGI IMG/M metagenome (GOLD analysis project Ga0194133, IMG submission 155448) | Freshwater microbial communities from Lake Tanganyika, Tanzania - TA2015055 Kigoma Offshore 40m | ecosystem: Environmental > Aquatic > Freshwater > Lake | place: Tanzania: Lake Tanganyika...
GAAAAAATGAGCACACTGGTACAGAAAGGTTCTTATCTGTATTGCTCTAAAGGAAGTCATATGGCTATGTATGATGACCAGGAAACATATTTCAATGGCGTTATTTCGTTTTTGAAAAAACTTCAATACCGGTAATTCATAGTATTTTTTTGTAACATAGGAAAAATAAGACAAAAAAAATGGGCAACACTTGTTGCCCATACCGTGGTCTATTGTTAGTTTACTAAAAAGTGTATCGCACGGTTAACTGTCCTCTCCATCTGGTGGATAAGTAGTTACTACCCCTAATATCTAAGATGTCAGCTGCAGTTCTATTCGAAAGATTTCTGTAAGTGAATCTTGGAATTAGTGAATTTCCCGATACACGATATCCTTCCATACTAATCAATGAGTAAGAATCAAACCCGGGAGTCACATAAACCTTACCCCAGTTTCTGCTCAGAAAATTGGTGAAATTGAACATATCTAATTGTACAGATACTTTATGTGAACGTTTTCCTGTACCTAGCAGTAGGTCTTGTTGCAATTTCAAATCTATAACATGGCTCCAGGGTAAAATAGCACCATTACGATCAGCATACGTACCTCTTTTTTCATTTAAATGTTTGTCTTTGCTGATGTATTGATCTAAGGCAGCCCATTGTTGCTCTACTGTATACGTAACTCCATTAGCAACATAAGACTCTGCAAAACGACTCCAATCCGCTAAGTCTTTAGGAACATAAATTAAATCTGTGGTTTCACCATTTGCTCCATTCTGATCATAGATCATACTTCTACTGAATACATAGGAATAGGGCGAACCGGATTGTCCATTATAGAATAATGTAATGCTGGTAGCTAATCTATCTTTTGCGTAAGTAATGCGTTTAGAAACAAATGAACTGATACGATGTAACTGTGCAAAGTCAGATCGGCTGAGGCTAATATTATTTCTTCCATTTTTTGTTTCAACAAATCTCCACTGTGAATTATTCTGTGAACTGGTTCCGTCAAACAAGGTATATGCATCACCATATCCATAATTCAAATTGATTGACCAACCATTGGCAAAAGACTTGTCAATGGCGGTAGTCAAATTGTATGAATATCCTTTCTGACCTTTGCCATTAGCAATTACAAAAATTCCGGTAGAATAGGGATTCTGTACGCCTGCAGTTATCGGATCAAAATCAATACGGTTGTATACTGTTGAAGTACCACTAATATTTAAGTAGGTGTCCTGATTAAGTGCATTTTTTACACCCGGCATTCCAAAAATATTGTAGTATACAATTTCATTGAGGTTCCATTGGTATAAAATGTCTGTTGACCACTTCCATCCTTTCCCCATTGTTTTGTCAAACCCAATAGAACTTTTTAGCACTTTAGGTAATCTGAAATTTTTAGCAATCAAATCAATTTGCCCTGAAGGTGAAGCAACCGTTACGCCTAAGTCAGTAGGCTTATATTGATTGAATGCATCTGGACGGAATGTAATGTTTGGATTATTAAGAAAAACACCTCCAATATTTACTCCTGTATTGTTATATACGCCACCAGGCCATACTAGCGGTACACGTCCTGTAAAGGCACCCACACCTCCGCGTACTTTCCAGCCATTACCTGCTTCCCATCCAAAACCCAATCTAGGTGATAAGCTCAATTGTGGCTGCGGACGTTGACCAGAGCGAGCGTCTTGTATGTCAAATAAAACATAGGGCGCATAGTTTGTGCGTAGTAAATTGGTAATTACAGGAAGAGCTGTATTGTTGAAATACGTATCCTCGTTAGGGGTAGTTAAAAATTCAAAATTGTCAGCACGTAAACCTAGGTTGAATGTGAGTTTATCATTCACTCTCCACTGATCACCAATGAAGATACCAGCACGTAGTGTGTTGAACTCTGTACCGGCGGCACTTCCATCTCCCGTGATATTATCTCTTAGTGAAAATGAGCGGCTATACTGCGCAGGTCTTCTATCCGCTAGAAAATCTGCAATCCAGTTGTACGTGTAGGTACCATAGTTATCACGAACAAACAAGTTATAAGAATTACTGAATTCAATATCTACCCCGGCTTTCAATTGATGATTACCAGCTAATAGTCTTAATTCATTAAATAAGGCCGTATTGTTTTGTTTAAGTTGGTTTCCGGTAGAAAAGTTTTCTGTTCCAAAAACGTAGCTGGTAGAATTTACAGAGTTAAGTGTTACACGAGGAAAATCTTTACCTAGTGGATCACGGTCGTCTAATACATTAGTAAATGTTACCAATAGTTTGTTAGAAATTTTATTAGAAAAACGACTATTCAGTTCAAGAGATCCTGAATGTGTGGTACTGGGGAATAAATAGCCACCATTAAAAAAGTTAATCCGAGTAGTAGTACTTGGGCTGGTTAATGAGCGCTCTGAATTTGTATAGCGGTATGAAATATTTAAGCGATGTTTTGGATTTAGGTTCCAAGTTAGTTTTGCAGTAATTTTATTACTCTCTAACAGATCTGGAATTTCAAGGTACTCACCGGGGTCATATCCATATGCGTTCAATTTTTGTAAAATTAAATTCACAGAGTCACGGAAGCCGGCACCTGGAGGCGTTCTGAATGTATTGGGATCAAAAGGCTGGGGTCTTTCATCACGCTGAATTTCTGCACTTACAAAATAGAAAAGTTTATTTTTTTTCAGTGCACCACCCAATGTAATACCAAAAGTATTGGCTTGAAAATCTGGTAATTTAGTAGCATTAAAAATGGCACCTGTAGGACGCTTACCTGCAGTATTCTCATTTCTTGAAATCCAGTAAGCAGATCCTTTTGTTGTATTAGAACCACTTTTAGTAATGGCATTGATAGAACCGCCCGTAAAGTTTCCCAATGAAATATCATAGGGTGATACACCAATTTGAAAAGACTCAATGGCGTCAACGCTAATAGGAGAGGAACCTGTTTGACCTCCGTTAGTCCCGGACTCTGATAAACCAAATACATCGTTGTTCACCGCCCCATCAAACATTATTTGGTTATACCTATTATTTTGTCCGGCAATAGCAATACCCCCACCGAATGTAGTTTTAGCCTGTGGAGTAAGACGTACAAAGTCTGTTAAGTTTCTTCCAACGGTAGGAAGATTATCAAAACGTTCAGCGGCAATTGAAGTTCCTACTCCGCCAACTGCAAAAGAGCTTCCTCTTTTATTAGTAACTACTACTTCTTTTAGCTCTTGCGCGGTAGTGAATAAACTGAAATCTGCTTTTGAATTTTCACCTAAGTCTAAGAAAACATTTGTTCTTGTTTCAGCTCTATATCCAACAAATGAAGCTTCAATGGTGTAAGGACCACCCGGTTGTAGGTTAACTGCAAAATAACGGCCTGAGTTTGTTGTCATGGCACTCACCACAGACCCTGTTGGCTGGTGTGTAATTTTAACACTGGCGCCAGACAAAGCTTCTCCATTTTTAGAACGAATAATACCCTCAACAGCGCTGGTGGTCACCTGACTCCAGGCGGTGTGCGTTAAAAGGATTAATACTAATGAACTAAGAAACAGTTGCAGTGGTTTCATAAGGTGAATTTGCTCGCAAAATTCCCTAAGAAATACCTGGCGGAAAGCCTTCTTTTATTAAATAATTATTAACAAAATCGCTTTAATCACTATCGACTTTTAAAAGCGCCTGTACCTTTTTTTATAAAATCTTCCCAGCTGTAAAAATGAAACGTTTTGTCTGTACTCATAGCTACAAATAAGCCTTTTTCAAAACCGGGTAGCGGAAAGGCCGTACAATCAGAACCATCAGATTCTTGCGCCATAACCGGAATAGTGCCAACATGTTTGTGCTCGTGCGGGTTGTTTGAACTTCCTTCCAGGGAAAACACTTGAAACTGATCTGCACCTTGATCCGATATTAAAATATAGCCGGTAGAGTCAGTCAAGTGATAAAAAGAGATGCCTTCATTGTCCTCTTTAAAATGTGTTTTCCCAAAAAGCGCTAATTCTTGATCCCCTTTTTTTGGGTCAGCATGGTATTTTCTAATTCCTATTTGTTCGTCGGAATAATAAATATGTTCATACAGTGTATCTACAGCAATCGATTCTATCTCTTTAAACCCTGAGTACTTACCAAACTTCCTAACCACAGTAGCTTCAACGATCCCTTTCTTGTTAGGGACTAATTTATACTGCCATAAATATGTTCCAGAGGGGCCATTTTTACGACCTACTATAGCAAATAATATGCCATCCGATTTACGTTTATATAGCGCAATTCCCATGGGCGCTCTTTCCTTTTCACCGATAAAAACAGGAATACCTCCTCCGTCTATAGGATGCATGGAAGGAAGTTCATAAATACGTAGTTGATTTTCTCCTCTTTCAGTTGCAACTGCTAGATCAATAGTGCCCTTTTTCCAGGGTACGTTTTGAATAATATCTACATTATTCATTCTTTTTAAACCTACTTTAGACCTAATAGAGTCAATGCGCCCTTGAAGATCAAAAACATAAATCCCCCCATTAAAATCATCTTTATCAGTTCCCAGAATTAAACTGGCAGCCGGATTTTTGTAGTTGATCCAAATAGCAGGGTCATCACTGTCAGCGAATACTTTTTGAGTAATTACTTTAGGTAAAATTGGCTCTTGCTGTATAGGAATTGGACTGAATGCTGTTAAATAAAAAAAGAAGAGTATACCAGATAAACGATATACTCTTCTTCTATAAATGGGCATTGATTTCATATGCCCAAAGTTAAAGGCTTATTTAGTCAAGTCCAGTTTTAAGCCGGTGTTAAATCGAGGACCATAAAATTCTATTTGCGCTGTTCTTTCTTTTACCCCTTGATAATAACGCAATGGTTGATTGGTGAGGTTATTGGCCTCCGCAAAAAAGCGTAATTTTTTTGTAAAGGCATAAGATGCATTTGCATCAATAAAAAACTGCTTATCATAATAGCGATCAAAAAATGCATCTTCATTATAACCACCATCATCGCTATCATCTACATAGGCTCCTGTAAAGTTTGCTGAAACTCTGGCTACTACTTTTTTACTTTCATAGGATAGTGAGAAATTAAACATATGTGGTGCAGTCCCAGGAAGTGCCACATTCTCACGAATTAACTTACCTGATAAGTCATAGATGCCTTCTGATTTTGAATTGGTGTAGGTGTAGTTCGCATAAAGTCCAATTCCTTTCCAGAAACCAGATAAGAAATCCAATTGGCGTTGAAACGCAACTTCAAATCCTTGCACATTTATAGGGCTTCCATTGCGGCGTTGTACATACTGCCAATTTTCTCCTACTGCAATAGGATTGGCAACACCAGGAAAGTCTGCAGCAAATTTAGCTTGTGTATAAGCTTCATCACGATAGGTGTAGAAGAAATTGCTTAAACGCTTATAGAAAATACCTCCGGAAATTAATCCTATATTTTTAAAATAGCGCTCTGCCATCAAATCTAAATTAGTAGATCGAATGGGATCCAATTTTGGATTTCCACTACTTAATTCAAAGTCTGTACGAACTACATTAAAGAATGGTACTAGGTCGTAATACTTTGGACGTGCAATAGCAGTAGTGTAAGCCAGACGAAGAATTAAATTCTTTTCCGTTTGATATCTGAAATTGATACTTGGCAAAAAGTCTACATAGTCATTTTTGAAATTGGCAATTCCTTTAAGCGTATTTTCATTTTCAACAATATTACCCTTGTAATTAAGATTAGTAGCTTCTATACGAACTCCGGCAACCATGGAGAGTTTATCACTCCATTGCTGATTTAGCTGAGCGTATGCAGCAGTAATAATTTCGTTGGCTTTATAATTACCTGCTAAAAATTCAGCTCCAACCACTGATTTTGTATACAGGGCTGGATTGTTCAGATCTAAACCGCCTAAATAATCAGCTGAAGCAAATTGGCCAATAAAAAATTTTGTACCTGGGTAGAAGTTTGAAACTGATTGATCAACCAACCCTGGGATAACTCCTAAACTCGAAATAGTAGTTTTTGGTCTGTAGGAATAAAAAATATTATCCCTTTCTTTTACTTTGGCTCTGATTCTGGCCCCAAAACGGAAATTCCCTTTTTGTTCTTTTAATAAGGATAGTGGAACTTGAAAATTCATTTTCCCGTTGAAATCCTCTTCATACTGTACTTGAAATTCTTCAGACAGATCATTAAAGCGCGTATAATCCGTAAGCACCCGCGTGGCGGTTAGCATTGGAAATTTTAAGTCACCAATATTTTGCGTTACGGTAATTGATCTACGACCCATTGAGATATAACGCTCGTTAGGACGCATTTCTGAAGCACGTGCATATTGAGAACTCCAATCAATTTTTGTTTTACCAACTACATGTTCTCCTCTAAGTGCAAGCGTTCTCACGCGTTGATCTTCTAGTCTTGTTCCTTCACTGCGGTCATTTAAAATTCCACCTTTGGTTTGTTTCAACACTTCCCCATTTCTATATCCCGTGATGTTTCCTGCTGCATCATAATTCAAATCTGTCAACCCACCCCTTAGGCGATGTCTAAAACGGTATCTGTTTTCCTGGTCATCTCTCCAATTGTAAGTTGCTGTCAAGTACAATGTATTCTTAGGATTGATTTTATAATCAATAGTAGCTGAAGTAGAACGACGAACCCGTTTTACATCGTATTTGCGTATGTCATGATCTGCTATATATAGTTTACTATTAGCATCTTTTTGCCATACCGCCTCCACATTATCCGATCCATATTTATTTGTATTGAGTGAACCGCTGAATACAAATCCTAATTTGTTTTTAGCAATTCTGTTACCCACCACAAAACCTGCTGTTCCAATAAAACCTTCTCTAATTACATTATAACCTCCGGCAAGCGTAGTTGAAATACGAAGTCCATTTGAAGGGGCTCTACTAACCAGATTAACTGAACCTCCAATAGCATCCGCGTCCATTTCTGGTGTTAATGTTTTATTGACTTCCACCGTTTGAACCATATCAGAGGGAATTAAGTCCATCTGAACACGACGATTATCTCCTTCTGCAGAGGGAATGCGTTCGCCGTTTAGGCTAACTGAATTAAGTTCAGGTCCCATTCCACGAATAATAATATTACGTGCTTCTCCTTGATCATTCTGCATGGCTATACCTGGTACACGCTTAATAGCATCTCCAATGTTTGCATCTGGAAAGCGTCCGATTTGGTCAGCTGAAATAATGTTACTGACATTCGGATTATTTTTTTGTTGATTGAGTGCTCTTGATTGTCCCTTAAGACGATCTCCCAGTATGACCACTTCTTTTTCTGTTTTAATTCCGGATTGAAGTGTAACACTCAATTCTGTAGCGCCTTGTTTTACTTCAATAGTTTCACTGTAAGCGGAGTACCCAATATAAGACACACTAAGCGTATACTTTCCGGGTTTCAAATCAATGAAACTAATTTCCCCAGCTTGGTTAGTGGTACCACCGTTTTTGCCAGGCGTTATACTAATAGAGGCGCCTGGAAGATTTAGATTATCCTCATCTTTTACTTTGATCTTAAAAAGCTGTGTAGGTTGTTGTGCAATTACGGATTGCAAACCAAACAGTAATACTAAGACACTTGTTAAAAGCTTCATGCGGAGTAGATTTTCCGCAAAATTAGAAGCGGTATGTTACGTTAATGTTAACGAATCAATATTCCTATGGCTTGCAATTGCTTATTTGCGTAGCATGATGCTTACCGTGCCATGCGTAATACTGTAACACTTCCCATAATTGAATATCCCGGGCTTGCTCCGGATGAAAGAAAGTTCGCATAAAATCCTCTTTAGCAAGGGATTGAAGCAATGTGTCCCAACGTCTGTGTAGCGCGTGAATCAGTGTAATAGAAACATTGCAGGGTACATTTTTTACATCGATGGTTTCGGCCCATACGTTTTGATCATATGGCTTAATGGTGGGATGTTGCTCATTGAGTGCCAACTTAAATCGAATAAATGCATTCATGTGCGAGTCGGCCAAATGATGAATGATTTGATTAGGCGTCCACCCGCCTTCCCGGTAAGGTGTATGGAGATGCGTATCATTCAAGTTCTCAACAGCATGATCCAGCTGCAGCGGAAGTGCACGAATTGCTTTTAAACAATTTTCTTTTGCTGCATCGCTGTATTCGAGTAATTGAACCCGACCGATAGGATATTGTAAATCTGTGTTCATACTAAAATTATTTCTGAAATAACCAATTGTATAAATAGTTTCCGCTAATTCCTGCTAATCCTAATAAAAAGGGATACGCTATAAATAACCAAAGCATATCTATGAGACGAACTTTTCTTGTAGTAGCTGTTTGCTTATCAATCAGCAGATTAATAAAATCGTACCAGCCCAACACGCCTAATTTGTTGATGATTCCATTCAAAAAAATGGCAGCAATTAATATAATAACGCCAATGAGGTAGATTTTAAGCATGTTTGTAAAACTAAGCATAATTGTATGTAACTTAATTCATAGTTTAATCAAAACAGTTACGAATGAACCGAAAAGTCTTTCTAACCGATATTGGATTGGTGGTATCTGGTTATGCTTTATTACCCTCTGTTGTATTTGCCAATAACGCTGTAATTAAAACGGCTATTTCAGCTGATGTAATTCGAGAGGCTACGGTAGATCAATTACAAAAATTATTGACCACTGGTAAAATCAGCGCTGTACAATTAACACAATTATATTTAGACCGAATTACTTCCTTTAATAAAAAAGGAGCTGCATTAAATGCAGTTATTGAACTAAATCCAGACGCTTTAGCCATCGCTAAACAATGTGATGTAGAACGTAGGCAAAAGAAAAATATAGGTCCTTTACACGGTATCCCCGTTCTAATTAAGGATAATATTGATACGGGAGATAAAATGCACACTACTGCCGGTGCGCTTGCCCTGCAAGATAATATTGCTTCGCAGGATGCTTTTTTAGTAACCAAATTGCGTGCAGCTGGCGCTGTACTTTTAGGAAAAACTAATTTAAGTGAGTGGGCTAACTTTCGTTCTACACGTTCAGTGAGTGGCTGGAGCAGCCGAGGTGGACAGACAAAAAATCCTTACTCTTTAGATAGAAACCCTTGCGGCTCCAGTTCTGGCTCCGGTGCTGCTGTTTCTGCTAATTTTTGTGCCGTAGCTATTGGTACGGAAACTAATGGTTCAATTCATTGCCCTTCATCTGTCAACGGTGTGGTAGGAATAAAACCTACGGTTGGTTTAGTAAGCAGGTCAGGTATTATTCCTATTTCAAAGACACAGGATACTGCGGGTCCAATGACTAGAACCGTTCGTGATGCCGCAATAGTCTTATCTACTATTGCAGGAATTGACCCAACAGATCCCGCATCCGTAGCTTCACCGGGTGTTTCACTTGATTATACTGCTTATTTAAATGCAGATTCACTTGCAGGTAAACGAATTGGTGTTGAAAAAAGTTTTCTAACGGGTGGTCATGAGTCAGTACTTGCCCTTTACAAAGATGCTATAGCAGTGTTAAAACAAAAAGGCGCTACAGTGGTTGAGGTGGAATTTCTAGCTGCATTTAACAGGTTGGGTATTCAAGCTACTAAAGTACTGCAGTACGAATTTAAAGATGGTGTGAATGCGTATTTGTCAAAAGCTACTAGTGCTATGAAAACGCTTGCTGATGTTATTCAATTTAATAAGACGCATGCTCAAAAAGCAATGCCATTTTTCCAACAAGAAATTTTAGAAGCTTCTGAAGCAAAGGGGTCACTGAGCGAAAAAGATTACCTAGATGCGGTAGCTCGCTATGTAGATGCCAGAAAGTTTTATGCTACATTTTTTGAATCACAGCAGCTAGATGCAATTTGTGGTCCATCAAATGGAGCTGCTTGGTGTACTGATCTAATCAATGGTGATCGATTTTCCGGATATGGGATGTATAGTCCTGCAGCTATTTGTGGAAATCCTTCTGTCAATGTTCCTATGGGATTTGTGCATGGCATGCCCGTGGGACTTGCCTTTTTAGGAACAGCCTATCAAGAAGGGCCATTAATAGGGGTAGCTTACTCGTACGAACAGGCTACTAATCATAGGAGAGAGCCACAGTTTGCTTCCACCATTTCTTAGCATGATTACTTTTGTAGTATGAATCTTCAGCCTATACATCTACACAGTGAGTTGGTTTCTTTACGACCGCTGACGGCTACCGATTTTGAATCACTTTATGAAGTAGCAAGCGATCCATTGATTTGGGAACAGCACCCTAATCCAGATCGTTATAAACGGGATGTATTTCAAAATTATTTTAAAGGTGCCGTGCAATCTGGAGGTGCTTTTATTGTTTTGGACCAACATGAACAAGTGATTGGTTCCACCCGATTTTACGATTACGATCCTGCTAAAAGTGAAATAAAAATTGGGTATACATTTTTTGCACGTGCCTGTTGGGGAAGGTTATATAATCGTACCACCAAATTGTTAATGCTTTCTTATGCGTTTGATTTTGTCAATCGCGTAGTATTTCATGTGGGAGCAAATAATATCCGATCACAAAAAGCAATGGAAAAACTCGGCGCCACAAAGGTGGGTGAAGAGGAAGTTGCTTATTATGGTGAGGCTACGCGATTGAATTATGTATATTTAATTGAATCATCTTTTCAGCGCTGATACTTCAACCCGTGTTGGTGTTTCTGTTCCCGCTACAATTCCTTTAGAGCTTAAAGCGATAGCTTTGATAATTTGATTCATATTCTTAAGGTCAAGTGTAGCTACTTCATCGCTAGCTTTATGGTAATTAGGTTCGCTATCCATTTTTGAAGTGGAAATGGTATGAGCAGGTACTCCTAATCTTGCCAAGGTGGCATTATCTGAACGATAAAATAATTGTTGGGTCGGGTAGGGATCAGGATAGAATGTAAAAGTTGTTCCAGTCAGATTCTTTTGTAGCAATTCCCCCATATTTGTCTTTTCAAAACCAGTTATGAAAGCTGAATTTTTCCCCCATTTACTTTCTGTGCCAATCATCTCAATATTGAACATAGCTACTACTTGTGCAGGATCAAATTGCTTTGAAAAATAAGTAGCTCCATAAC
>Ga0194133_10009633_pt1 | contig 11040 bp, 6 predicted proteins | sample TA2KigOf40mmetaG_FD_155448 | JGI IMG/M metagenome (GOLD analysis project Ga0194133, IMG submission 155448) | Freshwater microbial communities from Lake Tanganyika, Tanzania - TA2015055 Kigoma Offshore 40m | ecosystem: Environmental > Aquatic > Freshwater > Lake | place: Tanzania: Lake Tanganyika...
AATAACCTTTGGTCCTAACCTTGCAGAGCTTATCACAGCTGGCCTAAAAATTTGGGTCTGCCTGGATTTTGGGAAAAAATGTGTTTGGGCCCCACTGAAAATAGGACACACTGTATGCCAACCTTCAGGTGTATCCACCTGTATTTTACCTGTCTCGCCCCCTGTGTCACACCGGAAAACACGTGCAAATGGTGCAAATTTTGTCATAAACTGCCATTACACACGTGAAGGCACCCAAGACTTTTATTAATCCATTCAAACGTGAATATACAGCCTTATTTTTGATCGGGGGAAAAGTGCATTTCGGAAAGAATATCTTGTAAAAAACTTGTAGCACCAAATGAATGTCAAGAAGAGAGTTTTGTTTTGGTCAAACATCCAAGTGGATTCTGAATGAATATATACTGAATATTTTTTTTTTGTCATATAGTGAAGACTAAAGTTTTTTGCTTTAATCCTATAAGGAAACACATAACAAGAGGAAAAATAAAGAGAAAAATTTTTAAGGTTAAGATGATGTGAAACAGGCATATTAAGATGTACCATTGTCACTAACAACAACTGCCTTCTTCTCAGCTTTTCCGGGTAAGTTAACTTTTTCAGACTCATTTTGCCTTCTTCTTATGTATAGTGATTTCGACCTGTTATTGTCAATGGCAAGGTACTTTTTCGGTTGTTGTTGGAACTGTTCTCCAATGGTGGGCATCCCTCCAGACGACCTTGTTCTAACCCTTCGACGAAAGGATGTGGCAGGTACTGATGCTGATGGAGTCCTGGCTGTTACAGTTGCACACATCGGCCGAGACCGAAAAGACACTACAACAAAATCCAAGGGTGGATTCCAAGCCCCATTGTGTGTGGTTTATCTTTTATCAGAATAGTTTTAAGCCAAGACAGATTGTCCAGTTGCATAGAAGCAGAATTTTAGGGTGATATGTAATTTTCAGAAAAAAGTGCTTTTATATGTTAAGCTTAGCTTTTGTCCTTGATTGCAGCTTTTCTGGTGCATTTTTTTTCAATCTTTTGTTTCAAATATGCAAAAATAACTTAATGGGTTTTCATTATATTGTAGTTTTAAAATCCATTCATCCTTTTTGTATTTATTTTTCCTCTATCAATCAAAACCTTACTTGAGAGAGTATCTTTCCGGACAGGTGTTTTAGCTTCTCTTGAAGCAGCTGCACCTGGTCCTGGTCCTGGTGCTGTTGTTAGACGTCCTCCAGGCTCCCGGACACTCCGACGACGTTCGCTGCTTGAACGGCCGCGGACAAAGTGACCTTTAAGTAATTACATTCTAATCTAAATTTGAGAATATTTATATAGATATACTGGGGTCATGCGCTGCATGGGAAAAATGCTGCCCAGATAATTTGTATTGCATTTGTTTGTTTGTTTTGTTAAATGATAAACAGTTTTGCAGTTTTACAGCTTTCGTCATCGAACGCACGCCCATATAAACAGATGACAAACAAATGACTGACCGACTCTCCATTCTTATATATGTAGATATGATGGCACAAACAATTCAAAATTATCCACGATCAAATTCAATCATTAAGGAAACCCTTATCTGATTCCATGAAAAACTATCTTCCACGTTCTCATCTGTCACTTCCTGAAAGATAGCCACCAAAAAATTCTTGATTTCCTAATTTTATGCAGAATCATGAAAATATTTCAGGAATCCAATTTCCTTTCACAGAACCCCTTTTCCTGTTATGCAGCAAAAAGCTTGAATACGTTAGTATAAAAGCGCAGGAACTCTTTTAGACCGGTTATGAGAGTTTTACACCACTCATTGCCTATTCAACATCTATACTATGTGTTTTCTGTTTGACTGTTTTTCCATATTCTGCCGTTTGTTCACCTGTTGTTTTTGATCTTACCATCATTGTCAAGTAAGGTAATAATAAAGCAGTTTTATATATTACTTCCTTGTTTTATTCTATCAGGTGAGATAGAAACTCAGAATATTATGTCAAACCTCTCGAACACACACAGATCTTGGTGCCATGTTTTTACTTATGCTATATTGTTTTTGTGATCAAGCAACCTTTCTATTTAAGTTTGATTCCTGAGTGCAGTTGATACCCGTGCTCCTGTCTCACATGTTAATAAAAAGGCATGTCAACTTGTTATTTTCACTATTCTTATTCTCTCAGAGGGAAGGATACTCATAAGCTCTAGTAGGAATAAGATGTGTGATTATACTGAGACATCACTGTTCAGTTTACATGATCCCATCTGATCCTATTGTATGCACTCCCAGGATTAGACTACATATTTTATGTTTGTACCAGTATTGGAAGAGTGGCTATAACCTGGCTTTGACCCATTTTACTTTTTGGTCAAACCCTGAAGGTTTTTTACCCTTTGTGTTAAAGATAAGTGATGGTTAGAGAATTTTTTGTAACCCCAATAAAAAATAAAATCATTGGCTGACCTGATTCTACCCTAACTGAGCAAAAAATTAACCCTTCTCTGCAAAAAAGATGTTATTTTTTGTCTACTCACTTTAACTAAGATCAACTATTATAAAGTGAATTAAAATCTGATCTTTTGCAGGTACCCGGATTTGAATTTGCTTAAAACTAAACACTTGTCTAAATTTGAAGTTGGGTTTATATTTTAAACAAATTGTATATTGATTTTTGTAAATGGGTAATTGGTTTTGACTATAAAAAGCAAATACTTTAGGCAAATATTGACTATCAGTTTTGTAGTAAACAATGGGTGATAGAAACATTAAATATTCTAAAAAATAAAAGTTCTCAGCCAAAATATCCCATAATGTTAAATTTTAACTTTAAAATGGTATTTTTATTTGATTTTAAGTTTTCAAAGGCCTAAAGTAACTGTGATTATGAGGTTTTTTGGTCAATGAAGCTCTGCCATTAGCAACTTGTTAAGAACACGATAAACTCATTTTTGGTATTCTTAAACAAATCGAATCATGAATGAGCCTTAAATGAGCTATAAAACAAATGATTTTTTTGGCAGAAACTATTAAATTTGGATAACATGGATTTGCTTATTGCCTAAATGGCTGAAACTATTTGATTTTGGATTACTCAACTTTGTTTATACGCAAATATTTCGTTATTACATGAGTAAAACGGGTACCTGCCTGAAGGTTATACAATGAACACCTTTTACTTAAAAACCCAGTTGGCAGTATAGACTTAAGCATCTGATTGGTTTAAATGCACAATCAACACCCTAATAAGAGCTCAGCTTATGACTATGGTAGAGATGGGCCCTGACCCGAACTGAGCTTAATACTTTTGCCTGCAGTAAATAAGAGGCCGACCTGCCTTTGACCCGGGTACTTTCAGAACCAACCTGAAGATATTTTTTTTACCCAAAAAGTAAAAAAATTGAAAATTTTGATATTTTTAGGGAAAGTATTTTAAATTTAAACTCAAACCATAAATGGCTGACCTGACCTGACCCTAGCCACAAAAAATTTACCTGACCTGACCCGGGTCAAAAATTTTTGACCCGGACCCATCACTAAACTATGGTTACAGAAGGTAGATGATTTATTGGGGATTCCTAGCTGATTTTTTTTGCAATCTCGGTTGAGAAATTAGTTGTATTGAGCCCACAACCATTAGATCATAGTTCTCAGTTGTGTGTCTATGACCTCATCCTTGTGAATTTCAGCAAAATTGCATAAAGAATACATGTAAATTAAATGTATTTTACTTCTATGAATTAAGTTCTTGATTTATTCTGATTTCTCCTTTTATTTTATTTGAGGGCCCTTTAAAATTGATTTCTGATCTCTGATGCTAAGCGTCTAGACAGACCGTCTGGATTTTGATGAGCTCATCATCAAGCACATGTGCTTTGAAGATCTCATCCTTGAACACCTGTGCTTCATTCGTGATGAACACCTGTGTTCAATCTTGAATCCTGCAGGGCTGTCCTGCATTCCTGAAGGCCTGCCTCTTGTATCTACCAGGACAAGTTGCCCATTCAGACTTAACCCATTGTATATAAACAGATGTGTTTCATAGAATAAATCAGTTTGCATTCAAAGGTCTTATCTGTTGTTACTGGAGATCACAGAACTATTAAACATAATTAAAAACCTTAACTGTAAAATGACTGAATCCAAAACATTAATAATATCACCTCCTGCTGTAGTGATGGGTCTGGGTAAAATTTTTTGATCCGGGTTGGGTTGGGTCAATTTTTGTGGCTCGGGTCGGGTCAGCCATTTATGGTTTGGGTTTGAATTTGGAAAATTTCCCCTAAAATGTCAAATTTTTCAATTTTTTTCCCTTCGTATAAAAAAAAACAGGGTCGGGTCAGAAAGTTCCCGGGTCAAAGGCTGGTCATTTGTTGGGTTTGATCATAAAACTTGATTGGATTTTTATAAGCACAAGCAAGTTCAACCAAAACCTTTGATGATTACCTTCTGGTGGGACTAGGGTTGCTCCACCTGTGATTGGATTCCTTTCAATATGATATCCTCCCTCAAATTTTTCTCCTTCAGGTGGGGGTATGAGAGGTACAGCAACACTGTGGCGACGACCATGACGGTCAGTCCTGGAACTTAAGGTTACAAAATCTTACACCAAAATTTGAAAAGTGATAGAAATTACCTTGTTCTTGTAAGAATCAATAAATTTTCTGGCTCTTGCTTCGTCTTTGTAGCCCTATAAAATGGTACATACCTATAGCATGAAGAAATGGTGTTTTTCTAAATGAATGAATTACCTGGAATGGAGTTCTGGAAAAGCGTAACTGGCCATACTTCCACGTCTTTTGGCTCTTGGATTAGGTATAATTGTAATGGTCTGTTCTATATCACCATCCCCTGTTTCCAACTCTTTCAAAGCTTTTATAAGGTCAGCTGAAAATCAAACAAAAAAATATTTGATGAAATCTCTTTTCTTGTCATTCTTGATGCAGGTGAAAAAGTGTTCAAGATAAATGGAAATCAAGTTTCTTTTAATCTATCTCAGTTGGATCAGGAACATCTGCAGAGCTTTTTATTATGATATATTCAATACCTTTCTTTGCTCCTTTTCAATATTGAAGAAATTCCAATTCAGATTGATTTATCTTTTTTTTTGTGAACCATCAACATTTAATATTACTGCAGTCTTTTAATCCATCAAACACTTCACATCAACAAAAGATTAAATGACATATAGATTATAAAACAAAGTGACATTTATGTACTTTATTAACAACTGTGGAAAACCTTTTAAGTCTTTCCAAATCATTGCCCTTTGGCATGTTAAGTGGCATAAATAGGTAAAATATTTAACTTTGACTTATTAACAATTTTCATTAAACTGGATGTCATTAACAAGAATGAAGGTATAACAAAACATAAACCCAAAATTCATAGGTAAAATCAATCTTAAGGGGTCGCCATGGCCTAATGGTCATGGCATCTGGCTGAAGATCTGAGGGTCGGGGGTTTGCATTCCAGCAGGGGTTGATCCCTGATACCTCCTGCAACCTTTGACCCTGGGTTGCCACAAAATGCACAAAAAAATAAATGAAATGATTTCCAGCCAAGATTTTAAAGTGTCTGTCAAGATTAACTTTGCTAGACACTAAAAAAAGCAATGTATTATAATAAAAAATAGTTTTTATGCATGACAACTCATCACATCACAAATATTTGTCTACAATCAACACAGGTTTTTTGTAACTTTAATAATAGTATGCCTTGTAAGTTTAACTCATTAAAGGCACACTTTTCTTTGGTGGTCAATTTTTTATGTTTTTTTCTGTGGTTTACCCCGTTCAGAAGCCAAACCTGATTTGTAAGAATATAATTTTGGCCTGAAACCACATAACTACCCTGACTCCCAGTTGCTGATGTTCTTTTATGATCTGGGGTAGAAGATTGTTAGCACCCGACCAAAAATAAGACCGTGCATTTGTACTATTTTTTACTTCACAGGAGTGCACCCAAAAATCGAAAACTCAAGGCAGTTTTCATATTTTTTCTCACCAATTTTAATTAATTAATCAATCACTATTTACATTCGAATAGTCATTATTATAAATGGTGTCTTTTCAGACTGGCAAAAATACTCTTATGTGGGTGTTGCCTCCAGGAATTGACTCTTTTCGTCGCTGTTACCAAAATAGTGTGAGCTTATTTTTGGTTGGGCGTGGTTGGAGATAGAGCCTCATGCCCCTGATGTCATTGTATCAGCAAGTTGGCTCAATTGTATGGTCAAGATAACCCCTTTTTGTGGCTTCACTTTTACTGATAGACTTTGAAAGGTTGAAAATTAAATGTTGACACAAGCTTTTAGAATGTAAGTACATACATGGACCTTATGAAAAGGTCATACATTCAACATTCTGTGGTTTATTATAACATTTAAAAAACAATTAGCCCAGCTTCTATACTATATTTCATTGTCGCCCAAGTGATCATTAATGTGACTTTTTCAGAAAAACATTTACATAAAATAGACATTAATATCTGTCTTTAAGCTTCTTGATATGCAACTATGTAAAAACAATAGGCGCTTCAAGTTTTTCCCAAACACAGTTTTCCAACCAACATCTTCCCAAATTTTACAAATCCCGTATTCCAATTTTTCCCAAAATATGGGTCAGGTCTTGTTCAATAACCCTACAGGATAGCTTACAGCCAATACTTTCTTTGAAACTTACTAACCCCTGATTCCGATCCCAATCTATATTATTTTGGGAAAATGAATTTAGAAAGACGTTGGTGTGAAAACTGCATTCGGGAAAAACTTGCAGCACCAAAACAATATCCATTTTGAAAGAAATAAGATGCTTTGACAACACATACAACATGAAATAACAGTCCAATTAAACTTTGATGATTGTTAGCCATATAACTAAAACTACTGCCCACATTTAAATCATGCATGTGTCCATGAAACAAAATACATTCATGATGTTTTCAAGATTTTTTTACATCCACTGTTGAAAACTTTTGCATGTGTCCTTGAAACTGAAGTTGCAGAGCCTTAAAGTCATACCACAAAAAAATGTTTATATGATTAGCAGATATTTTCAACCATCCAAAGCTTTTTCTTTCAAAAAAATCTACTTCATGCATTCAAATGAGAGCATAAAAGTTTTGAAAGATGCAGGTTTTATATTCAAATAATGGCCCAAAAGAATACCTGAAAGTCCGTTTTTTGAAATTGAGGCTTTTCTGCTTCCACTCCTACTCCTCAGGCTAACATTACTACTACTTCGTCTTGAAGGTGATCCTGAGGTTGGTGCTGTCCCTGAAGGATTGTTGAAGCTACTACTGCGTCTCGAAGATCCTGCACTCTCCTTTAGGTCTGTGCCAGACACTAGTTTTTATTTAAAAAATGGAACTGAGTCAAGCAAAAGTGAAGGATATGACAACAAAAAAAGACACAGCTAGGACTTTTTTTTTAGAAAAAAGTTGGGTCAAAAATTTTACACCTTCTTGTCTGCTCAGAAGATGAAAGTTTCAATATAGGATGATAGTAATGTTTTATCTATATAAGCCAAATTTCGATTTTTTACTCTAATAGATTTCTCTTGAGACATTTCAGAGACAAACACAAATATTTTATTTACTTTTTAACAAGCTTGATTTGAAAAATAAACATTCAATTCAGGGTTGGATTTATTCTAATTCTATTTGGAAAAAGTAGGTTTTTTCTTAGAGTTGAAATCATGCATGGAATGAGTTTTTCTGTTATTTATTGTAAAGCAAAGTTTTGTGACTGTTGTTGTTTGTCATCAAAAAGTCATTTGAGGTCCCAAATTGTAATTCTTAGATTTGTTTGTCATAATTTGTAAGATTCAAAGTGGTCGTGACAAACTTGGGGAAAAAACCATCGACGTTACATACATAGAATGTGCCTCCCTGCCCACGCTGCAGAAAGGATTTGCATCATCGTAATTTTGGGTTTACCAACAGCTGAATGAATCCCTGCAGCTCATGTGGGGTCAGCTGTTTGTAAACCTATACGTAAACCCAAAATTGATTTTTATGACCATTTCTCCCTCTATATATCCAACCTCTATGGAAAAACTGCCGAGCCTACACCAAAAATGCCGATATAATAAGATTAAAAATGCCAAGCTTTTGTCTTGTGCCATTAATTACAAATAAAATGTGATACAAACAAAGCCAGTACTACCAATTAATCTGTGTTTGACACCCGTATCTAAGATTAATATTATTTTTAAAATGTTACAGATTTGTTTCTCGCTCATGCAAGCTTCACTGGTGATAATCTGTTATAATATCCAATGTTTCATGAAATGTTAATCAATATTTTGTCTTCTAATCTAATTTTCTGAATAAGTATCTTTTTGTGTTATTCTAAAAACCGTACACTCAGTGCATTTCTTTGTTAATAATTTGATTAATTTTAAAGTCAATCCAACACCCCAAGTTGTGAGGTGCTGGGTCCGGGTGTCGTGTACACTGAATAAAAATCTGGACGGGATTCAAAAAGTGTGAAATGATTCCTTTTGCTAGACACTTAAGCTAGTTTTAGGTGTGAGCTCGGCCTTTTTTGTCATAATGCTCAGCATTTTTGGCTTAAGTTTGGTATTCATCCTTGGTATTTTTAACGCAAATTTGTCACGACCGGTTTTAAAGCATTGAGTTTGTCTCTATTTTGTAGTGATTTGACCTTTATGGTCAAAAAGAAGTTGAAAAATGTCATGTATGCAAAAAAGCTTTCAATTTTTGCTTTATATGTGTTTACTATCAAGGGATAGAATTTTTTAACGAATGAAGCGAAGGAAAGCTATTAATTACCAGTTAGACCGTTTCTTTGAAGGCTGGTTCTTCTGCTGCTGAAGCTGACGTTCCCACTACTTCTTCTGGATGTAGAACTGGGATTGTTTGTGTTATTATTACCACTACCCCGACGGTGATGAAATGAACCACTTCCTGTCTGCTTTAGTATTGAAGGGCTCGGTGATGGGCAAGTGATATTGATTGAAGTCGTTGGCTGAACAGGCAATGAAATTGAAACTGGCGATGGAGTGAGTGGCTCGAGTTCTTCTGGTTGATAAAGTTGCTTTTCTATATCGATTGTTACACCAACAGGTTCTGAAAAAAGATATTTAATGAGAATATCTTATGATCATGCGAAGGCACACATTTGATGCCTTTAGTGGATAAATTTTATGAAGAGAGATTTCACGAGGTATGAGGAATCCTCTTCTTGATTTACGGTTGAAGTCTCCCTACCCAAAGGTGTATAATGGAAGAAGTAACATAAAAATACTTTTACTTCCTTCGTATGTGCAAATCAAGTACTAGAAGAGAAGTGACAACAGAAAATACTTAGCCAGGAGGAACACTTATTGCTGGGTTCAATGCTTGATACTCGGAGTTGTTTGGAGAAGAACTTTTAACCAAAAGGGTTATGGTGGTTCTTTTCTTACTCTTACTTGGGTGTTGGACTGGCTGAGATAAAAAGAGTGTGTTGCCTGTTTGTGCAAAAAATAGAACTTTACATGACTCATCTTTTAGGGATGTGACCTGAGTTTTTTTAGTAAGGAAGGGATTCTACGCAACTGCTTAGTTGGCCACCTGTTTTTACTAAAAGCATTTCCTTATTGTTTTAAATAACATTTCAAACATGCATTTCTGTCTTTAGAAACAACAAATGAGATTGAAATCAGGCCCAACTAAGTGGAAAGTAATCAGTGATGGGTCTGGGTAAAAAATTTTGACCCAGGTCGGGTCGGGTCAACTTTTTGTTTGTGAGGTCTGGTAAGGTTAATTTTCTTTGGTTTGGGTTTGGATTTGGAAATATTTTCCATAAAAATCCCAAATTTTTCAATATTTTTCTCCTCTTGTCAAAAATAATCTCTTCGGTTTGGGTCAAAAAGTACCTGGGTCAAAGGCAGGTCAGCCTCTCATTTACTGCGGGTCAAAAGTATGCTCTCGTGTCAGGTCGGGTTAGTGCCCATCTCAAGTGACAAGGCACCTTGACCTTATTTCCATTCGGGGAGTCACAAACGATGAGGCAACAAAGGGATTTTGAATATACTCTGAACCTTGGGTCTCAAATATCCCAGCCAGTTTAGGCAACTTTATCTTATTTAGTAAAGTAGTTGTTTTTAGTAAGGTGTAACTTCTACCAATTATTCCATCAGACTGTTGACTTTACACTAATTAATCTTATATCAAAGCATGCAAAAGTTGTTGTAGACTAATGGTTATGGTAATTGTCTGAGAATGTCAGGCCTCATGGCTTGATTTATTAAGGTGGCAACCTGAATAGACCAATAGACAAATTTATAAAAAAAGGACCTAATGAGGTAATTTCTCCTGTGAGTCTGAAAAACAAGATTACCTTGTGTGATTTATTTCTACAGCCAACACTGCACCAGAAACTTTTATCATTAATTTATATTACAAATCAGGAAACTTAGATGATTTAGCCTAAATGTCTCAGTTTCCACTTCACAAAATCTCATGAAGATTTCACTAGAAATATTTTCCTACAGTTCGATGATACCCTTGCGAGAACATAAAGAAATTGGACAAAGTCTCCTAAAGGGACCAGTTGAAAAAACTTTGAGTAAAAAAGGTAGTTTAAAGAAAGGGGAGACGAAAACTGCTCTAAATAGAAAAACTATTCCTGGACTGCAGCAAAAAAGGTGCTATGAAGATTGGGCAAATCACGATTCGCTGAATTAACTTTTGACCAAATTTTTGATTCGTTGAATCACTGTTCATCAAACTACTTAATGATCACGATTTGTTGAATGACATTTTTATCATATTTGTCCAAATCAGCTTGGTTACGCCTGGATGATATTTTATTGCTAACCTATAACCTTTTCTTCCGGGCCCAACCCTGCAAAGCATTTCATCCAGGCCTTAACACCTGAAGGGGATTTTGACAGTTTTGTCCTAACCTAACCTTCCGGGTCTACCTTGAGCTCTGCAGGGTTAGGCCTGGAAGGATCGATTAGGTTAGCAATAAAATATCATCATGGCCTTTCCAAGCTGATTTTGACGAATCCTACATTTCGGTAAAAAATGTCATTTGTTAAAAAAACTCA
>Ga0194133_10009635_pt1 | contig 11038 bp, 8 predicted proteins | sample TA2KigOf40mmetaG_FD_155448 | JGI IMG/M metagenome (GOLD analysis project Ga0194133, IMG submission 155448) | Freshwater microbial communities from Lake Tanganyika, Tanzania - TA2015055 Kigoma Offshore 40m | ecosystem: Environmental > Aquatic > Freshwater > Lake | place: Tanzania: Lake Tanganyika...
CGACAACGTGGTTGCCGCACACTCTCTGCAACTGTCGTCAGCACTTCTCGCCACAGGCCGCACCCATGAGGTGCTCCCCCTCTCGGGCGTCACCCACATGACTCCTCAGGAAGTCGTCGCCGAAAACCTGCTGCTCCAGCAATTTCTATTCATCGCAAGATGATCTACTGGGAAATCGCGACTGATGTCCATCGTCACCGATCAGTGTCGCCGCCGGCCAGACGAGTCGACCCAGATGTGTAGTTGGTGACTGAACTGCCCGAATCGAATGTCCTTCACCCGACGCCCCCGCAATTCGGCTACATCAAGGTTTGTCGAATCCATCAGCGGAACCTTCCAACGCGGCCTCGACCAACGCGCGGCACGCCGCTGGTTCCGCGGATTGCAGATCTCATCCCTGTCAATCTCCAGGGCTCCCACGATGAATCTATGGTCAACCCGTCCATGGATCCCAATGATGACTTGAGGGATTGACCGGGGGTTTCGTTGCCACTGATCAACCAACGACTTCAGATCCCAGTTCTTCTCGATGTTCGAGACTGCAACGTGGTCTGACGGCATTGCCGCGTCGAACTTGCGTCGCCCGTCCCGCAAGAAGTCACCGGGAGCGAGGTAAACGAGGAGCGCACCTCCAGCCAACCTTCCGATCTGCCGGAGTGACAATTCGGGCAGGCGGGGACGCTCCCACAATGACGGTGGAACACCAACCGGCGAGAACTTCGGTCCATCTCCTGGCGTTCGATTGAACTTTGGGTTCATCGACGAGATGAGCGCGGCCTCTACCGCCTTCGCTTCGACTTCGTTGGAATACGGACCGGCAACCTGGAGATCGAACTTGTTTCTCGACAACCACGCCTTCAGACCCTGGTTGTGGCTCCCGCCGGCGTGTGAGAGTGCGCGCTGGACGGTGTGCCCATAACCGACGTAGACCGGCTCGCCGCCCAGAGTCCGATAGAGGTAGACGAAGTGCTCCCGTGGCACACTCCGATTCTTCACCACGCTGGTGCCCCGAACGACCATCGAGGGGCGCTGGCTACCTCATTCACGGGCATCTTCCAGTTGTCGTTAATCAAACAATCCGCAGGAGCAGGGCAGACAGACGCCAAACCGACAAGCATCACTTTCCCCACCTCTGCATAGCCCGATTCATCAAAATCTGATCTCGTTCATGGACGTTCAATGTCGCAGCATCGAATTCAATCGCATTCCCCGCAAGGAATTGAGTGAACTCACCGTAACGAATTGATCGATGCCACTTTGTTCTGGATGCCTCAGATGGAGAGACCTCGAAGACCTCGGAAATGGCCCACTTATCCATGACCGGGAATGCCCCAGGTGCCACGACTGCGAGGATCGCGGTCGCCGTTGGAAATCCCACTCCCGAGAGTCTGAGAAGTCCCGACGACGGTTTGCGACCGATCGCGGTCGCTGCCGCTTCTACCCAGCGCCCCCAATCGACGACCTCTGATGTGACGTCAACATGTCTGAATTCGCTTATCGCATCTAGCGCTGACCCCGTCACTGATTCGATCAAGTCCTCGCTATTGACAGTGAGAAGTGGGACTGGTTTGGCTGATTTCCACGCACCGATCTTCAGCAATTCAAAGCCTGTGATCCATCCCCTCATCCAGATCGCATCGATGATCCCCCGTTCAATCGGCTCCTGGTACGGCTTGCGCTTCACGAGCCCACTATATGCCTTCGTGACGAGCCACAGATTCGAACATCATCACGGTCAACCTACGGGTGGATCTCATCCCTTGAAGACGACCTCACGGTGATACTCCAAGTATTCGACCTGTTGAGGGAGGAACTCAGAAGGTGCTGCAGGAGGTTCGATCCGCCACGACAGCAGGACTTGCGTCTCGAGCACACTTCATGCGATCAGAACACCATCGTTGTTGAACGTGGTCCATCCTCCATTAATGAAACGATCGCAACGGGGAGAAGGCGGAACCCGACTCACCGCTCTGGTTCGATGCCTACTCGCTCTCCATGTCACCGAAATCAGCGACCACCGGAGCGTGATCGCTGTAGTCCCAGACGTCCGGGTAGGCGAGATCTCCGCCTACGACGGCGAAGAGATCGTCCATCAGGGACTCGCTCACGAAGATGTAGTCGAGGTTCTGCACCGTCGGGTTCTTTCCCCCGGTGTTCCGGTGCGTCCAGAGATGGCCACACTCCGAACCCATTCCGCAGTTCACACACCCCGGGAGCGGATCCCGAGACTCTGCCGTTGCTTCAACCAGATCCACGAAGTCCTCGTACAGAGAAGGTGGCACGTAGAACGGATGAACATTGAGATCGCCGGCGATGATCAATGATTCGCCGCGTTCAGATCGGAAAAGATCTTGGAGGTCTTCCATGATCGCGCCCAAGGCCTCATCGCCACGCTTGATCTTCTTCCCGGACAGATCGACGAGTGGTGCGTGGATTCCCACCACCGTGAGCACAGGCAGCTCGTTCTCATCGAGAACATCAGCGATCGAGACATAACCGGGGAACCGATGCTCGATCTTGAATCCCTGTCGTCCCGAAACACCGTTCGTCACATCTCGGAGGTCCAAGCCATAGGACCCGATTGCTGTGCCCCATCGACGCCGCCCACCAATACCGCCCTCTTTGAAGACGAACGACCACTCTGACCCACACAGGGAGAAGTCGGGTTTCGCTTCACTGAAGACCACCAAGTTCGCCGTGACATTCTCTTCGAACCACTCCCACTGCTGGCGGAAAGGCTTCTTCGAGTGCACTGCATGACCAAGATTCCAGGTCGCGACTCTGAACACAACTCAAGAGTACAAGACCGCAATCTTCCCGAAATAACTGTTTGCAACAACTCTGGCTCCCCACCCCTACTAGTTGTTGAGCTAGGACCTACCCTCGCGATCTACGCGTCCTAGATCGGAAGATGAAGTTGAGAAATTGACTGTGGGTCAAGAAGGTCGTGCACCCCTCGAACAGAGACGAACCAATAGTCGCCCTACGTGTTCGGGGCGTAGAAAATCCCGCTCGCGCCAGTTTCCGACTGGTAGGCCTTCACACCATCGGCGACATCCTGAAACGTCCTTGGCGTGACCCTGTCCCACCAGTCCTGGTTGACACGTACATATCCCCACGGGGTGTCAGCATGTTCCGATACCTGACTGCACCAGTGAGCGATTGCGGCATCTTTTTGGGTAACGCCATCAAACTCGCGGCCCTTCGTCTCGACGATCCACATCTTCTGAGCTCGAGCCGCTCTTTGTCTCACCACCCAATCGGGGTAGTACAAACCGAGTGCTCCCGATGGCTTCAGGTACGACACTGAGAATCGTGTAAAGGTCTCAGCGAGCGCAGAGAATGCCTTCACGTCGGAGGCTCCGTCCAGAAACTTGCCGAACTCTGACTCGAAGTTGTTGAACGTCGCCATGAAATTGAACACAGTCTTTGTCGCCTTGGACGTCTGACGGCGCCAAATGAAACCGGGGGTTTCGCTCAATCGAAGTGGCTGAGGTTCCAATCGAACCTGTGCGCGTTCGGTGACAACCCGGCCAAGTGCATCGGCAACAGAGCCGGCCAACCACTGCTCGTACTCCGGGAGAGCCAGCAGGCGTAGGAGGTTCTCCCGCCCGAGATCAATTGTCTCTCCAAAGGCGTGTTCTTGGAGATAGGCCCGCACGATCGGGTAGAGCGTCGCGAACCCCTCGGGAATGCGAGCGCTGGCCAGGGCCCTCCGAGTGATTGACCCCACGACATCGCCTTCGAGCGGAGCCGGACCCGGCTTGATGCGCCCCTTCCCAAGGGGTTGGCCGGAAGCAACGTCGATGAACTCGACGCGCAAACTTGTGAGGTCTACGGTCAGGTCATCGGGGGTGAACGAGGTCGGGATGTCCTCTGGTCTGAGGTCACCGATCTTGCGCTGGTTTCTCTGCAACAGTGGGCCTGTCCGAGGGATCGCGATGTCGTAGGCCAAACGCTCCTTGATCGGCTCGATCCGGACCTGCTGCGGTGGCTTTCTGGTCTGGTCGATGTAGACGCCTTCAGTCTCGAGACCGCCGAGTATTTCCTCGAAGCTTTCCGTCCCAATCACCTCCAGGACCTGCCGCCCATGGACACCCCTCATCAAACGCAGTCCCCTGCCGATTGCCTGCTCTGGGAGAATCTCATTCTTCGAGTTGGCGGGACGAAGTCCGAGGACAACTGTGACGTTGCGGACGTCCCATCCCTCGCGCAAGATCAGGACGCTGACAACCACCCGAATTCGACTTGCGTCCTCGTCGATGAGTCGAGACTGTCGGCGAAGCTCGTCGAGATCGCCGTCACGAATCTCACCCGAGCCCTTCGTGTGGATCACCAGGATCTCATCGTCCTTGAACCCATACCTCTGATTCTTGTCCTTTAGGTACTTCGCAACATCTTCCGCGTGGGCGACGTTCTCACACATAACGAACATAACTGGCTTGGCCCCGTCGACTCCCTTGTAGATGCGCTCGTGAGCTTTCAGTCGCTCGACCCCGGTGCGGATCCATTGGCTGTACTGTGACGCGGTCACCTTGGCTGCACGTTGTGCCTGCTTCTTCGGCGCTCGAGGAGTAGGCCCCTCGGCTTTGACCAAGATCGGGGTCTTCACGACGCGGTCCTCGACAGCCTGCGCCAATGGGTAGTCACTGACAACCCACGGGAAGGCTGCGCCGTTTCGGAAACGAGGCGTCGCAGAGAAGTCGAGCCAGGAGGTAAGACCGCCGGAGATCCTCTGGTGGAGTCCCGTGAGGATCTGATTCCACGTGAGGTCAGGGTCGTGAACGTGATGAGCCTCGTCGTTCAGGACGGCAAGTGAGGCAAGCGACGAAACCCGATCGATGATCGGACGCCCAGGAGCCGCATTGCGGACGACTGGCCGTCCCAGAATTCGCTCCACCGGGTTCTTGGGCTTCCATGCCGACCGATTGTCGTAGAGCTGCTGGATGTTGGTGACCACGAGATTGCCACTCGCGATGGGCTCCCGCGCATCCCCTCGAAGAATGACATGCAGATCGAGATTCCAACCAGGAGGGGCCAGTTGCAGGGAGTGAAAGACGTGGCTGTTGGCGAAGTCCACCTTCAGTCGCTCGAAGACGATCACATTCGGTGCCACGATAAGAAAGTTCGACGCCTGTTTTGAATCTGATTCGCGCACTGCGTGGAAGTACGACCAAGTGATGTACAGGGCCATGATCATCGTCTTGCCAGAACCGGTCGCTGCCTTGATGGCATACCGGGCAACGTCGCCAGGGGAGATAGGAATTGAGTCCGCGTGGCCCGGAATCAGCACTTTCAATTCATCTGAGGTCGAATGCTGAAACTCCAGTTCTTCGTCGAACAACTTCGAGTCCTGAATGTGGTGGTAACGCTCTAGCAGGGAGCGAATGTCGGGAGCATCCTCCACCTCCAGCAGGTAGACCAACGTCTCGATCGCCTCCCGTTGAACGAAGTAGGGCCTGAAACGACCGGCCACGCCACCGTGGGCATCGAGGAACCACCACCGAAACAAACTCTGTGTCGTCTCCGACCCGCCGGGATATCCGGCGTTGCGCCAGGCCGCGACGGCGTCCCTTAGTTTCGGAACGCACAGTAACGGGCTTGGCCGTCGCCCCTCTACCACCTCTAAGGCATCCGACCCCTCGGCTTTGCGGAGGTGACGTACTGGCTCCTGCGTGGGATCGACATCATCGAGTTCCGGAAGGTCGTACCCGAACAGTGGATTGGATGTCGAGGACTTCGGCACGTCTACTTGACCTTGACATCGACCATGGTCGAGGTGTCGTTGCCAAAAATGTCGATCACCTTGACCAGCACTTGGTAGGTGCCGGGCGTCTCGAAAGTGTGGGGGTCGGACTCCAGTTGGAGGGTGCGGTCTTGGCGTGTTCGGTAAGTCACGAATCCGTGGTTGAAGGTGTCGTTCTGGAAGTTCCAGTCGACAGCCCAGTAGTCGACATAGTCGGACCACTTGGTGATCTTTTCGCGGACCTCGGCAGGGACGAGGTCGGAGTTCGGTGTGGAAAAGTCCAGCAACTTGCAGACATAGTCGCCGGACTTGGCTTTGGGTGACACCTCAACGTTGACGTAGGCAAGCTCGAAGAACTTGATCTGGCTTTTGCGGACGGCTTCTGACTCCATGACCTCGCGGGGGATCTGGCGCATCTCCAGGCTGATGCCGAGATCCTTCTTCACCCGACCTGCGATCGGATCGTGAAGCCCCATCTCCCATTCCCAGCCGAGGATGTGAACCTTCTTGCCGCCAAGTTCCGCACATGCCTGCACTGCCGCCTCAATCTCCGCGATGGTGATGGGGTTGGAGACCGAGCCGACGTAGACGTACGACTCCCCTTTTCGGCCGTGGAGGTAGGGAGAGCCGGCGAGCGGATCAGCGCCGTACAACTTCAGAATGAATGCGATGTACTCCAGCAGGTTGACCTTGCCGTCGTCGTCGAGGTCTTCTCCGAAGTGGGCCGCGCTCCAGAACTGGCGCTCGTACTTGCCAAGGTTCAGCACTTCAAATGGCCTACAATTTTCTATTCCAAGCAATCTCTTCCGAGTGGTGTGAACTGCGAATCGCCCAAGGTCAGTTGCTATCCACCTTCGCCCCAAACGTTCTGCAACCACGGCAGTGGTGCCGGAACCTGCAAATACATCAAGGACTAACTCGCCTGGATTTGAGAATGCAGAGATCACCCTCTTCAGAAGATCATGGTGCTTCTGTGTCTGATATCCCGTCCACTCGCCCGAAGCAGGCTGTAGCGCAGGAATACGCCAGACGTCGTCAACTTTCTTATCGGATACTTCTTGATACATGAGATTTCCATCCAAATCTCGTTTATTCCTCAGTCGACCGTCAACATTTTCGCGTACCAACTGACGTGCTGGCGCGTCTCGCGCCTCCCGAACTTCGTTTATGGGACCAGGGTGACCTTTCCTATACACGTATAGGTTGTCATGCGCTCGGGGGAAGACCTGCGTGGCCGCTGAATACTTGTTGTAGTAGTGCCAGATGATCTCATTAACGAACCCATCACTTCCAAAAACTTCGTCCAGCAAAAGTCGAACCATGTGTCCAACGTGCCAATCAACGTGTACGACGATGAACGACTCGTCACTCATAAGTTCATGCAACAATCGCAGACGCACCGACATCATGGCGAGATATGACTTAGTGCCTTCACCCCACGTGTCTCGATATGCAACCTCTTCCACGATTGATGCCTGCTTGTAATGCCCAATTTCACCTATCTGAACTTCAACTCCAAAATCCAATCCAGAGTCAAATGGGGGGTCGATATAAACAAGTCTGACTTTGCCTGAAACTTGATCCATCAAACTAGCCATGACAAGAGAATTTTCTCCCCAAATCAATTTGTTACGCCATCCGTCTTCGAAAGTTGATCCTTCGGTGGAGCCGTCCCAAATATCAAAGAGTGAGAGCCCCGCAGCCTTCTTCGCTTCCCTGGTCGCCCGGGTCTCATTCACCCTTTCGATCACCTGAAATGGCAATGACACCCTTGGGGGCTGAACCAGGTTGCCATCTTCGTCGTACTTGCCCGGCCACACCAGTTCGGTCTTATTGATCTCGAAACCCACCTAAGACCTCCTGCGTCCGCGCTTGCTCTTGGCGATTGTTCCCACTGACTCACAGTAGGGCTTGAAGTCGCACTCATCACAGACCTTCGGTTCTGGCACGGTGATCACGTTGAACTGCTCTCGCTGGATGGCTCGCACCACATTCTCGAAGTGCGATGCCGCCCCGTCGACGTCGTTTCTGTCGAAGTCGAATGTCATCAGAGCCCTGTCTCGGCTGGGCTCTCCGGTCCAATAGATGTGGAGCTTCGAGGGAGTGAGACCCTTCCGCTCCTCCAAGATGTGGGCGTAGATGCACAATTGCTTGTAGTACGTCGCGATCATCGGAGCGTCATCGGGAGGGCGCGTCTGGGCCTTGAAGTCCAGCACCTCCAGCGTTCCTGCATCCCCGAGCACTAGGTCGATTGCGCCGTGGAGGATGTAGTCGTCCTTTTCGAGCGACACGTCGACTTCCGTCTCCTGGACCCTGGCGATGGCGTCGGTGTTCTGGCGCCAATAGTTGAGTACCTGAGCCAGTGCCGCGCCCTTCTGGGCCTCTGCCATCCGACGTGTGGCCTTGGCCACCAAGTGTCGATAGTTGAACTCGAATCTGTCGGTGATGAAGGTCTCATCAACCTCGTCCCTGCGACCTTCCAACACCATTCGGTGGAGGTCCTCGATGGTCTGGTGAACGAGCAACCCGAACATGATGACCACGGCGCGCGACGGCTCGAAATCCAGTAGGCGATACATCTGGTACTGCCTCGGACACGTCTCGTAGACCTTGAGATCGCCGGTAAAGCTATACGGCTTCTTCGGAGGGAGTTTCGGCGAGTATCCCCATGACTCATTCACGAGCGCCGAAGTCGACCCTGCGGACCACGGGGCAGCCAGATCCCAGATCGGAGAGAAATCTGCTCTAACGGCCTTTGAGAGGTCATGCGTCAAAACCAACAGCCGCTGAGCGCGGGAGAACGCCACGTAGTGCAGGCGCATCCGGTCGAAACCGGTGATTCGCTTCTCAGGCTCGAATACAGCGCGGTGGTAGTACGGCCCGAGATTGCGATCATGCTCCTTGCCGGATCCCATGCCGCCACTGAGCGAACCGACGATCGTCACCGGGAACTCAAGTCCTTTGGATTGGTGGATCGTGTTGATTGACACGTGGTCACGAGGAAATGGCTGATCAGGATCCTCGTATTCATTGATTCCACCTTCGTAGAGAAGACGAAAAAACGACAGATACAACTGCCTCCGCAAACCTTCGATGTTGCGCCCCGTGATGACTGTGTAGTTGTAGAACTTTTGGAAGGTCCCTAACAGCTGCGTGATCATCGCCAAGCTCCGGGCCGCATTCGGGTCGCTGAGCATCTGAACAAACGGCGCAACAGCAAGCGTTTCGTACACGTAGTCCGAGATGCGACGATCCAGGGTGTCTCCCGGGCCAAGACCTGCGATCTCATCGTGGAGGACACGGATCGCCTCTGCCAGCGGAGGTTGGGTATCGCATTCCTCCGCAACCATGGCGATGCATTCGTCCAAGTAATCGTGCAGGTCGCGCACGGCACGGCCAACGTTGTCCGGCCGAACACCGTCAACATAGTTGAGGACCACCGCGATTGTTCCCATGATCAGCTGGACTTCAGGAAGCCCAAAGAATGCACGAGCCCTCGGACAAAAGGTCTTGATGCCGCGACGATGAAGCGCCTCAATGTAAGGACCGCTGTGATCCCACTTCACACTGCGAAGGAGGACGGCCACCTGGCTGAGATCCTCAATGATCTCGTTGTCGCGAAGGTGAACGACAAAATCAGCCAAAAGGTTGGCCTCGTCATCCTTGGTGTCCGCACTGACGCGCAGAACCGAGGGGTAACTGGGGAACTTCCCAGTGGGATCGGGCTGGATCGTCTTGGCGAAGCGAAAGTCCCGACCATCTTTGCCCTTCCAATCATGGGCCTTCATGTAGGCGTCATAGGCCGCAACGATCTTGTCGTGGGATCTGTAGTTCACGCTCAGAATGACTCTCTTGCACCCGGGCAAACGATGCGGGAACTCGAGGATGTTTCGCACTGTTGCACCACGAAATCGGTATAGCGCTTGATCCTCGTCTCCCACGACACAGATGTTGTTCGTCTCCGATGCCAACTGCAGAACAAGCTGCTCCTGTACGTAGTTCGTGTCTTGATACTCATCGACCATCACGAACTTGACCGCCCGGCGAACGACATCGCCCTCAGTCGTGTTAGTGAGCAGATCAAAGAAGAAAACCTGAAGGTGGGCAAAGTCGACTGCGTTCTTAGAGATCAAAGCCGCCCGATAACGCTCGTAGGCAACCGCAATACTCCGGACTAGTTCCATCTGGCTGTTCTTCAGCTTGTCGAGATCGATCATCTCTTCGGCGATCCGGTCGAAGTACGCCGTGAGGCCGGCGATCGTGCTCCACTTGGTCGCCCACTTGCCGAAATACATCTGGCGTCCATCCCCATCGGGATCACTTGCAAACCCGTCAACAATCTGGTCGAAGATGTCATTGATGAAGAGCTGCTTGGTCAGGTCGTCAAGGGTGGTGAAGTTATTGCCAAGGGGTGTCTTGTGGCGGTACTTCTCGAGAAACTGACTCGCAATACCATGAATTGTGCCGATGAGAATTCCCGAGAGGTCTGCAGTGATTCCGTGTTTCGCCGCTTCACTTCGTGTGCGGTCGCGCAACTCGAGCGCAGCCTTCTCAGTAAAGGTACAGAGGACGATTTCCTCTGGTCGGGCGTGGCCCGTTTCAACCAGAAACAGGGCTCGGCGAACAAGCGTATGGGTCTTCCCCGATCCGGGGCCCGCGATGACCAGCAATGGCCCATCTACGTGGCTCGCGGCCTCACGTTGTGCGTCGTTCAGGCCATCAAAGATTGTCGACACCCTTTACTCCTCTCCCATGATGTCCCATGAGGACTCGACGAAGATCAGGTGGCCATGACTCTCGGGCGACGAGCGACACAACTTGCGAGATCCCATTTAGTTGACCACGCTTCTCTCGCGAGATCAAACAGGTTCCGACCTTTCTTGTGAATTGCATCGATGTAGCCACTGGAACAGTAGCCCTGACCAACCGGCTTGATTGGCGCGCGTCGACTCAGAGGGCGCGATTCCGGATTGAGGTCAAACGGCAGAAACAGCTCGCAGCCTCTTCACTCCAATCGTCAGGTCGCCCGCACAACACGACTCCGGCCACCTATATCGGTTGCAATTTGGATCGAAGAGAACCGCCATTCACTCAAGAAAACGGAGACTTCATCGGCCTGGTGGTGGCCCATCTCAAGAGCGATTGAGCCCCCGGGGGCAAGCCACTCTTTCGCGCCGGCGATGACCTCGCGGTAGGCGTTGAGACCATCTGCACCGCCGAACAAGGCGAGGTGCGGCTCCCACTTCTCGACTGAGGGCTCAAGGTCTGGGTCCCCCACCGCCACATATGGCG
>Ga0194133_10009637_pt1 | contig 11037 bp, 3 predicted proteins | sample TA2KigOf40mmetaG_FD_155448 | JGI IMG/M metagenome (GOLD analysis project Ga0194133, IMG submission 155448) | Freshwater microbial communities from Lake Tanganyika, Tanzania - TA2015055 Kigoma Offshore 40m | ecosystem: Environmental > Aquatic > Freshwater > Lake | place: Tanzania: Lake Tanganyika...
TAAACTAGTCCGTTTAGTCCTGTTGACAAGACAAAGACGCGGCAAAATTTTATGTTTGGGAAAGATAAGTCTTGCCACCATGACCTGAAAGGTGATGTCCAGAAGTCTCAGTCGGCTCTTACTCTCTACTTCACCTTTCTGCGTGAAAAACTGTCGTTGGTCACCTGATTTGACACTCGATGACTTAATTTCGGTCAGAATAATTTGTTCATCAAACATTTCCCAGCCGTCAGCTCGTGCCTGATATCTATCGTGCTTCAATGTGAATTCAAATTCCACATTCGGGTTTGCCTCACGCATCACAGCATGTGCGATCGCTTCGACCATAAAGCCGCCATCAGCAAAAAATTTAGGCATTGGGTCTTCCTCTAAAGTACTTGGATAATTCAACTTGTAGTACTTGAGTTTCTGTTTGCACTCCAAACCGAGCCTAAAATTTGATTTTGTCAGATAGTAACTCATTATTTCTCCTCAAAATACATTAATACAAAAACGGGCACCTAGGTTTCGCAATCAGTTGTTGATCACAAACCTTAACGTCTTGACAGTTTGTGATTCAAAACTTAACGTGGTCTTACTTGCGCAACTTGTTAACTCTTCACCATCTGAGGTTTAATGCCAATTTCCTATGAAGTCTGGAACGATTTAATCGCAGATTCATTTTTTAATAAAAATGAGTCGGGTCAGGATGTCGCTTTCTCCATTGATACCGAAGTCTTATCGGCAATCTCTGACCTAGCAAAAACTGAAGCAGAAGAAAGTCTTCGTAAAGCCATTGAGTCTTTAATTTCAAAAGATTGGTCAATCGAAAATCTTGTCGCCAAAGTAAAAACTTGGAGTCGTGATCCAAATCGATCGGAAATGAATTTCCCCGCAGTCGCGTTTCTAGCATTCACGGTTTTAGCCGCGTCAAAAATGGGCGAGGAAGAATCGGAGGTGGCCTCATTCGCCTCTCATAACTATTACAAGCCCTTAAGGCGTTTGCTTGACCCCCAGGATGAATCTGCCGGCGCCCCTGGAAATTTCACAGCTCATATTGAATGTCTGTGGAACGAGTTATCAAATTGGCTTGAAAGTGACTTGAAATCTTCACGCGGCAATCTTCAAATTACCACCCCCAAAAATCACAGATATGTTGAGCTATGCACACAACATGCAATTCTGCGAGCGTCTGACCGACGAAGGCTCTTTGAATTTTTTGAAGATTTAGAAATTGACAATGTTGACTTCGCAATTTCCGAAATTAGGCAACATCTCGAATCTTGGTGTAAACGCCGAGAACAACCATGGTCGAAAAGAATACAAATGGTTCTGGAAAACCCCGATCTCGCATTGTATTGCGACGCGCTAATCAAGAATGAAATCAAGCGATATAAATCTCGACAAAATTATCAAGGCTTAATTGATTCAAGCATAAGACTGTCACTTGACTTCAGTGATAATCCTGCAGACCCGGCTCTTTCGCTTGCCTTAGCCGCTAATCAACAACATCCAAATACCATCGCGTTTACAAAGGACGAACAGTACGAGAGGAAAATAACAAATTGGTTTCTGCCATTCATTAACGATGTAACCAGAGTGCGCGAGGCATTCGCAAATGGTGTGACCATGAGAATACAAAATTCGTACACTTTTTCATTCGATTGTGATAACGCTTATATTTTTAGCTACGAAAACGATTTGACAACCTGGGTATCTCGCAGTCGAGCAGAACTCGGAACACTTCATTGTCTGCTTGTGCCAACAAGCCGACTAGCAGAAGTCGAGTTGTTTCTGCGATCAGTTTGCTCAACAGACGAAGCTGAGGAGCCCACGTCTCAACAACTCGGCGAAGATAGTGCGGCGTACGGTTGGAGTCTTATCAAAAACGTTCGGATTGACGTAAATTTTGATCAAGCTACAAAGATTCCGAATCTTCTCACAAATATTTTTAATTTTAGGAGGGGCTATCGTCTAAAAATTGCCGGCGGTCTACCAATTGGCATGATCTCCAATGTCTATCTAGTCAATGGCGAGCCCCGGCTAACGCTTAGCGAATCATCCGGTACAAAAAATCTTTCCGTTAAATCTCAACTCTTTGGGCAACGCGATTTCGACTTATCTGATCACGGTGCCGAGGTCAATCTGTGGACTCTCAAACTAAGGAAAGACCCGAATTTGATTGGTATGGACCCTGGCTTATTTGAATTTAGTGATGGCACTAGCAGAGTCACGGTCGAGATTAAAGATGCGATAGTTGAAGAATCGGGATTAAACGCTGACACAATATTCGGCGAGTCAATAGATGGCACTCAAGTTAAGGGCACTTGGTCGAGTCAGGAAAGTCTTCGTTCCGAACCGATCGAAGTCAATATTTTATACGGTCCCGCAAAGATTCTTTATCGAGATGGATCCAGCGACATAGTTAGGCAACCAGCTTGGCTAACTGGAAAAGTTGGTCCACTCTCATGGGAGAAAATTGACGCTTACCCTAAAGTCGGAACGGAAATTTCAGAAGTTTTTGAGCGTAGTAAAGCTCAGCGAGAAAATATTGCTGGTAGAACGGTGAAATTCAAAAGTCCTGACGAGAAATTAAATGCCGGAGATGAGCTGCTTAGGTGGGTCAGCGAAGTTGGCTCAGGAACGTGGGATCAACTTCGTCAAGCATCTCGATACTTGATGGAGCGACATAAAATTAATCGGCGCGACTCATACTTAGGTTCAAGCCTTTCAAAACTAGGTCATCTTGAAATCGATTGGGCGTCGAGCACGTGGGCAGTTGTGAAGCCAACGCTAAATGTCATCCCCGGTATGGGCTTAGTTGTCGTGATGACCGGAAGTCGACCACAGGTCGTCGAGGACCGTCTCAAAAACGCTGCCAATACTGTAGACGTTTATGCCCTGCCACTACAGCCTCAACAATCTGCGGACCAACCCCATATTCGAATGCTGAAGTGCGCAGATCTAAATGAGGCCAGATCGGTAGCTAACCGCTTAAATTCTCGATTCATAATTGACCCAGCATCACGACTTGCTATTTCGTTAATTCCACTCGAGAAGTACCCGTTGGAGAGAGCGGCAGCGCCACATCCCAATGAGCGTGAATCGGTCAAAATTTACGACATTGATTCTAGGAACTGGCTTCAGATCTCAAAGCTCATCAGTTTTAACTGGCGTGATGGTCTTTACGAAGTTCCCGGCTGGGGTCGGCCGCGTTTCCTAATCAAGCGCGGAAGCGACTGGTTTCAAACTGAAAAAACTTACGGCATGTTTCACGAGTATAAGCGTGTCGGAATTCAGAACGTTTTAAGGTGGCGTCAAATGGAGAATAATGACTCGGGATATCTATATGTCGACAAAGATGTAGTTCTACCGATTCTTGCCGAACGCTCACTAGTAATGTGCTCTGGCTTTTCGGCGTTGGCAATTAACACAAAAATTGCTTACATAAACGTCCCTCGTGAAGTCGCATTAGAGATAAAGCGTAGGCTTGGGCAAAGCATCAGGAGTTAAAAAGTGACAACACCAAACCAAGTTTTTGACCGGCTACGAGGCGATTTATTTAAGTATTACAACACCCCGTTCAGCATTCGGGACAAGAAAATTGAAGCTGAGAGAAATGCCCTTCTCGATGCCGAAGGCAAAACTTGGCAGACCCCATACATCGAAGTGCTGAGAGATTACAAGGTCACTGGTCTAGGTGTTGAGTCAGCTCTGAGGCAAGCCGGCGCATCTGAAGAATTGGCGTCATTCATAAAGTGTGGTCTTATACCTTTTGATGACATTTTCATTCATCAAAAAGATGCCCTCGAACACACAATCAAGAGCAGAAATGTCGCGATAACAGCCGGAACAGGCTCAGGCAAAACAGAGTCTTTTTTGCTACCCATTTTCAATCAGCTGATATCTGAGTCAACGAGTTGGACCGGTAGCTCACCAGTCGCACCAAAGTGGTGGACAACCGGCGGGATGTGGACACCTCAAAGATCTGCCGAAACAGGAAGATCTCCTGGGATTCGCGCACTAATTCTCTACCCGATGAACGCTCTAGTTGAAGATCAGCTCGTGCGACTAAGGCGAGCCCTCGACAGTGCGACTGCCAAAACTTGGCTTGACAGCCATCGAAATGGTCACAGATTTTTTTTCGGTCGCTACACCGGTCGCACACCAGTCTCCGGTTTACAGCCAACAGACCTTAAAAGCACACCTCTCAGCAATTTAACTCGATACATGAACGAAATTGAAAAACGAGCTGCCGCTGCCTCAAAGATTGCGCAATCGAATCGAACCGCCCCTGACTTTATTGATCCAATTCCTTATATCCCCAGTTTCAATGGTGCAGAAATGCACAGCAGATGGGATATGCAAAGCCATGCACCTGACATTCTCATTACGAACTACACGATGCTTAACATCATGCTGCTACGAGATAAAGAGAAGGAAATTATCACCCAAACCAGAGAATGGATCCATTCGCATCCAGATAATTACTTCACCCTCGTTGTAGATGAGTTGCACATGTACCGCGGGACCGCGGGCACTGAGGTTTCACTGCTCGTCAAACGCCTTCTTGATGCACTCATGATTGACGCTAATTCATCGAAAATACGCTTCATATCGACTACAGCATCACTTGGCGCCGATGAAACAGAGTCTCGAACTTTTCTTTCAAACTTTTATGGTTCAAAACCGGAGAGTTTTGTTTTATCGGCGGGAGAAATCATTGAGCCGACAAATTCGGCAAGTAAAAAACTTATCGATTTCGTACCGCAGTTTCGGGAAAATAATAAAAATATTCCAACTGTGGATGGCGCAGTAGAGCTACTTACTAAGTCACGAGCGAGAGAAGCATTACAGCTCGCCACAGACAAAAAAACGATTTCCCTGAACCAACTCACCCAAGAGTTGTTTGGAAGCGACCAGCAGCAATCAGATGAAAATCAGCAGGAAACACTCGAAGAAGCTATTAATGGCTTTTTCAAAACAATCGAAATCGCATCACTCGATAAGAAATTTCTTGAGCTTCCAAGAATTAGAACCCACCTTTTCTTTAAAAATATTGATGGAGTCTGGGCCTGCTCAAACCCAGAGTGCAATGCCGTAGACGATAAATATAAGTTTTCAGGGCGCACCATCGGCAAGCTATACGGTCGAAATAAGCACACATGTGAATGTGGCTCGAGAGTTATGACTCTGTTTTACTGTGAAACATGTGGCGAGCTATTTCTTGGCGGGCATTTAGCGCCTGAACTTGCGCCGCAAGAAAAACTTGCTGATGACCCATCAAAACGGCGACACATGGTTGCGGAGTTAGGTGATCTTGATTCAGCACCAGATATGGTCAGAACCAAGATCACAAATCGAAATTTTGTTGTGTATTGGCCTAAGAAAGAAATTACTAGTGAATCAATTGCTCGTTCCGTTGGCAATAACTCACCTAGTTGGACTCATCAGAGTTTCAACTTTGTCTTTCTACCTGCTTTCGTCGACCACCACATGGGAAGCCTTCAAATCCCTCGAATTGACGCACCAAGAACTGGCTGGGTGTTTGAAGTTCAAATCAAAAGGAAGCCGAACGATCAAGACCTTGCACTCCATGAGAAAATTTCTCCGTTCCCGACAATTTGTCCTTGCTGCGGCACTGACGAGGAAGGAAGCACAGCGCTCACATTGATTGATGCGGGTCGTGCCAGATCACCTATTCGTGGAATGAGAACTGGTTTTGAGAAAGTTTCACAAGTTCTTGTCGATGGTCTAATCCGAGAGCTTAAAAAAGAGAGTGACCTCGCAAGGAAAGTTGTCTTGTTCTCAGATAGTCGACAAGACGCTGCGAAATTATCAGCGGGATTAGAGCTTCGCCACTACCAAGATATGGTCCGACAACTCATAGTCGAGCAAGTCAAAATTTGGGCTGATCTTCCGATTGACGCTGCTATCGAATTTGCTAAAGGGAACCATGAAAGTACCAGAAGAGTTGCTTGGAGAAATATTGAAGCAAACGACAAAGCATTATTTGATCTACTTCGAAAAATTCAGGATGGTGAAGATGGTGCTGAAGAGGCGGTGCAGACTTACCTTGCCAGTAAACCAAACGGCAGGTCTGTTCCTGACGTTACTAACGCAATTCTTGGAAATCTCCTCTACTTGGGCACCAACCCCGGTGGCACTTCCCAAGTTGTAAGACAAAAAAAATTCCCATATGTCAAAGGACAGAGAACTACCATCCTCGAGTGGACTCAGATTGTCGATTGGTTCAAGACCGGGGAAAACCCAAAACTTTTAGTTTCACCTGAGCAAAAATATGGGGCGACAGGGGTTGATTTAAAGGAAAAAATAACTGAAGAGCTCGACAAAAAAGTAATGAGCAACATTTTCGGCAGCGCCACTGGCGACCTTGAAGAACTTTCACTTGCTCAGATAAACCTTGCGATCGACCTTGCCTCAAAGCCTGAGCCATTGTCTGCCGATCTTTTCAAGGAAATCGTGCGAGCAAGTGTACGAATTCTAGGTAGGTCAAATTACATTCCTGGAGGTTTTTACTCAAAAAACAAGGCCCCCTCGAGACTTCGAAAGTACTGGAAATCGGTTGAAGAGAAATTTAATCTTCCGACCAATTCACTTGAACATGCAGTTGTTGCTGCTTGGGGTCAGGCGGTGACGTCAGACTTTATTGTTCAACCGAATGGATTGCTTCTTAATGTTGTCGGTAACCAATGCTGGATTTGCAAAAACTGCAGGCTTAAACACCACGAAAAGGCAGCTGGGTTCTGTCTTGACTGCAACACGCAACTTCCTGACGAGGCAAGCAAGAGCAACGAAACTGCCTCAAACGCTGATTATTACTCGTATCTTGCTTCTCTCTCAGGTGCGATTGACCCTGAGCCCGCATTTCGCCTCCATACAGAAGAATTGACCGGACAAACCGACGAAGAAGAGGCGCCAAAACGTCAAGCTCGCTTCCAAAGAATTTTCTTAGACAATGAAATCCCACTCGCAGATGAGATTGACCTTCTAAGTGTCACCACAACTATGGAGGCTGGAGTTGACATCGGATCTCTAAAAACAGTTGTTTTGGGCAATATGCCGCCCCTCAGATTCAATTACCAACAGCGAGTCGGTCGCGCTGGTCGAAGACGTGATCCATTTTCATTCGCGCTTACAATCTGTCGCGATCGCACTCACGATGAGTACTATTTTTCGAATCCCCACCGTATTACAAACGACCAACCGCCGGCACCCTATATCGACTTAACGCGTGAGAAGATCATTCGTCGATCTCTCACTGCATCAATTCTTACATGGATATTTTCAGATTCTCGATTTAGAAATTTAGAAATCGAACTTGGAAATTCTGTGCACGGAGAATTTGGATTTACTGATGAATGGACCGAGCAAAACCGAGACTTATTCATCGAAATTCTTCCTACTCTTGAATCTAAAATCAAAAAACTTGTGACCCGCCTTTGCACTACTGCAAACGGTGCACAACCAAAATTAGAAATGTCAATAGTCGACTGGGTTTTTGCGACTAGCGGTGATTCTCTGATTACTTTGATAGACGCTGCCACTCAAAAAATTACGACGTTTGCTGAACTTTCACAACAACTTGCAGAGTGTGGCGTTTTACCAATGTTCGGATTTCCTACTCGAACTCGCTTGCTGTATCACGAAAGACCCTTCAGTCACTTTCCGTGGCCACCTAAGGCAACAGTTGACCGCGACCTCGATTTAGCGATCTCTCAGTTTGCGCCATACTCAGAGCTGGTTAAAGATAAAGTAGTTCACACTGCAATAGGTCTTGCTAACTGGCACCCACTCGGTGGTCGGGTTAAACAATCACCTAATCCTTTAGGTCAACTTCACCGGATTATAAGTTGCACGAGATGCGCATCTATAGATGAAGTCGATATTGGGCAAGAACCTGAAGCATGCCCGCAGTGCTCTGCTGGCGAGCCCGATTTCTCAATTTTCAATATGGTTGAACCAGAAGGTTTTGTTTCGAGTTTTAGACCCGAAGACTTTGAGGGTTCATTCACCTATTCGAATCGAAGTTCGAGCCCAAAGATTTCACCAAAAATGAGCTTCCCAAAAATTACAGAGTTTGAGAATGCAACAGCAACTAGTAGCGAGTGCGTAATGTACTCAATCAATCGCAACTACGGATTAAACTTTACTTTTGCTAAACCACTCCAAAACATCAAACAAAATAGATTTGGTTCTGATGCATGGATAGAAACCAGTTACTACACAGACGAAGACTTACGATCTAAACACGGGATACCAGATTTAGACATAGAAAACCAGACAAATGTTGCTTTAGGGATGGCTAAAGCAACTGACGCAATTCTATTCGGTCCCAAATTGATGCCGAGTGGTTTTTCAATATCACCTTTTGACCCCGGTCGTAGAGGTGGTCTATATTCGCTCGGTTTTATAGTTCGAGAAGTTGCTCACCGAAAACTTGACATCGGTCTAGACGAGCTGAGTGTTGGTTATTCAGTGCGTAGACAAAATGGTGAAGAAAAAACAGAGATTTTTGTGGCGGACTCACTAGAAAATGGTGCAGGCTTCTCGACAAAACTTGGTCAATTGGCTGACTTTCAAGGGCTACTTCTCGCTTGTAAAGACTTTACTGATTCATTAAAACTTGCATCTCATGCGACGTGCGACTCTGCTTGCCCAGACTGTATCCGTGACTACACAAATTTAAGCTTCCACTCGCTCCTCGATTGGCGGCTTGGACGAGATCTCCTTGAAATTCTGTTGACCGGCGAACTGGATCTCGCAATTTGGCAACAAACTGAAGCGAAGCTTGCTCATGCATTCTGCCAAAACTTCAAATGCAACTTCATTAGTCTTTCCGGAAACATGTCGGGAATTTTGTTTAAGCAAATCAAGAAGATCCTGATTGTAAAACATCCGTTTGAAGAGTCCGCATCGAACCCAGACCAACAAGGTATTTGTATGACCGAACGTTGCGACGAAGCATATGTAGGAGCGAAGAATCTCGGCTCTCAATCAGTTGAATTTGTAAGCAGCTTTGATCTGCAGCGACGACCTGGTTGGGTTCTTCGAACATTTGGAAACTAGAAGTATCTTGACCAAAATCGAGACTATTTCACCGACAAAGTTCGAGCGACTCCGCAGTTGTGCACTTCGAGTGTCTCTTGAGGTTGAAAACCAAGTGCCGAAAGGCCTCCGACACCCATCAAAGGCGCAATTGATTGGAATAATTTTCCATAAAGCATTCCAAAATTATCTTTCAACTCATAGTGAAAACGTCGATAATGCTTGGAATCGAGCGTTCGAGGTTGTCACGTCGAAGTATCGCAGCAATGTTTCCCCTGACCAGGTGCGGCGTGCGAAACTTTTTTTCCAATGGCGAACTGACGAAATCTCTTCGCTACTCGTTGATTTTGGCGTAGAAAGAGGCACAAGTCAGGTGAAAACTGAGTTCAAAGCGAGCACTAACGATGGAAAAATCGCTGGTGTCATTGACCTGTTTATAGATCAGGAGCCATTTGCCATAGTTGATTTCAAAACGGGAATCGATGCCGAGCTTGAAATAGTCTCCCCCGCTTTCAGCCGCCAACTCGCGCTTTACTCCGTCATAGTTCGAGATCACTGCGGCAGAATACCAAGAGTCTTTGTCTCTGGTATGAAGTCGAAACTAAATGAAATTTCAGAACTTGAAATTGATAATGTTCTTGCAGAATTAAACTCACTCGTTACTCATTTCAACGCACAAGAAGGCCATCACACAGCAAATGTCTCAATCGACTCCTGTAAATACTGTTACCAGGTGTCTCGCTGCAAGGAGGTTTGGAAAAACAAGTCGGTGTTACATGCTCTAAACTCTTTGAACGGTAAAGTTGCTTCACGGCCCTTCGTCTCAGCGAACGGCATGGGCAGTCTGAAGATGCTGATTGATGATGCACAACTGGTTTCAATTCATGATGTTCCGCAAGAATTTTTGAACGGTATTAGAGAAGGCGGAGTTGCCAGGATATGGGGGCTAAGGAAATTACCTCGAGCCGAGAATGCCTATTCCTGGATCGACTATCGATCAAAAATTTTTTCAGACCCAAATTAACGAAAACTGACTCAGTATGACTCTTGGCTTGACAGTCTTCCAGAGACTTTAAGTTGAAGCCCCCTAAATGAGTACACGGTGAATCCCATTAAAAGTTCGTTGCGGCCTGCAGGTGTATTGATCACACTGGTCGCCGGGGTGCTGCAATATGTTTTCTGGTTTGTCGCGTGGGCCGATTGGCTGGGTGTAATCGGGGTGATTCTCGGGTTCATCTTGACCCCAGGTGTGGTGATCTTTCCGATTATCTATTGGATTGTCGAGGGAAACTTTCCGACTTTGTATTTTGCGTTGATGTTCGCGGGTTGGTTTGGGGTGCGGCTAAAGCGCGGCTAAGCCACACTGATTATCCAGCCGATGTGGACCGCCATCATTGGACTGCTAGACCCCCCAGAATCAGGAAGTTCAATGTGTTTTATGTTCAACCCATGAACAGAAAGCGCCTCAAGGTCATCGATCAGTTCTTTTGGGTATTCGTCCCACTTGGTTTTACTTATTAGAGCGTTCAGTACAAAAACTTGATCTTGCGGTTTAACAAAGAAATCTTTAAAGACTTTTGCCGGATGGTCTAGTAGCCACATACCTCGCACACGAAGTGACGTCGCCTTTAGCGGATCAACTTTATTTAATCGTCCGATTTCATTGCCGAGTTCGCCACCTAGTTCTTTTACAGTTGCCTTTAGTCTGTCAAACAAAACGTCATAAACAGACGGCTCTGCAGCAATACAACGGCCGTCAATAAGCCAAGCTGCTTCGACATATTCAGAATTCGCTTTGCCAATGAAGTAAACAAGGTCTTTCTCAACCCATATCTCGCAATCGCGACAGTCTTTCTCAATTCGAGTATCAGTTGCTTTGAGACTTCGCTTTGGCGGTGAACTATTTAGCTGAATCTGTGTAACTGATCCGTGTACTTTGACTTCAACTGCGTCACCATTCCAGATCATAAAATCTGGAGGCGCATTATC
>Ga0194133_10009639_pt1 | contig 11036 bp, 8 predicted proteins | sample TA2KigOf40mmetaG_FD_155448 | JGI IMG/M metagenome (GOLD analysis project Ga0194133, IMG submission 155448) | Freshwater microbial communities from Lake Tanganyika, Tanzania - TA2015055 Kigoma Offshore 40m | ecosystem: Environmental > Aquatic > Freshwater > Lake | place: Tanzania: Lake Tanganyika...
CTGTTATCAGCTTCAAGCTCCATTTTAAAGTCGTGGAGTTCCTAAATTGTTTGATAAATAACATTAGTGGAGTCAATTAGTAACATTTCAACAATTAGTTGATGCAGATGTGTATTCAATTTTTACCTGGTCAAGTTTCCTAAGGTATCTATCAACTAAATTGTAACACTCATCCGAAATGCTACATTTTTCTTGGCTTTCCACAATCAGCTAAAAAAATATAGGTTATTAAAGTAAGATCTTTTGGGAAAAGTTTAAAGACAGAATTGAGATTCAGTAATGCAATGTCTTGGCTTTAAAAAAAGAGAAGATTGCTTACAAGATTCATTCATTTGATTAGAAGGCTGAAAATTTAATTGTTAAGTAAAATCTAACCTTTTTATACTCTTCTCTAATCCTCTGAAATTCTTCCTCTCTGTCGGCTACTCGAGTCTTTCGGCACGATGCAAAAAATGATTTTTGTCTTGATTCCAAATTCTCTAGCCGTCCTGTTTCAAAAAATCTCATTGCTTCTCTTAAAATCTCCAAATTTAGATTTAAAAGTTTTTCAATCTTTCAATGTTGCAAATGGTATGATTAGAAAAGATAATGAAAAAAATTGAAAAAGATTTCAAAAGTTTATTTACCTTCAATGGATCGATCAATGTCTCTTATGTCTGAGAAGCGATCTTGTAGTTCGGAGGGAAGATGCTCGATCACTATTGGAAAAAAAGAAACTTTTTACTGGGTACATGTGAGATTTCTTGAGAATACGATGGATTTTTCAGCAACACTAAAATTTTTCCACATCTACGAAGAGGGGTAGTGGGGGCTCAGTTACAGGGTCCTCAGGGTTACACACAGAACAATGGCATAGTTTTAAAGTGTTTTAACTGCTTTTAATACGAAAATGATCTCACTCCCCTTAAAATTAAATTTTATATGGGGTCTGTTCATAAGAAAAACTATTTAAAGCCCCTGGAGTCTGAATTTTGGGCCCCTCCAGAATACATCTCTATGCCTATTGCAAAAGCAAGGGATAGAGTTATATTACAGGCAACATCACAAAACAAAAAATTGAAGGGTACATGATATGGTGGTCCTTCACAAAAAAAAACTTATATAACCTAAAATGTTTGTCAGGGCACCTTATTTATGGAAATATTTAAGGATTTTCAACCCTGGGCCATCGGGGGGACCTCTTTATGAGCAAAACTTAAGTAACAGATAGAGTTATCTTACAAACAACATCACTATAAAAAAACTCTTCAGTTTGATTTGGTTAGTGGCTTCAATTTTTAATTCTTTTGAACCTCCAAACCTGACCTTTAAGAGTACCATGCTCAAAAACTTGATATGCTTATTGTATCTCACGTAAAGTTTTATAACATTGAGCCCTGATGTTTGATAATGAGTCATTGATTTATTTCTGCCTATTTAACACATTAGATGGAATGTTGGCAAGTTCATGCAAAAAAAAGAGACACCTTTTAAAATTGTTGTACGTAAGATTTTATTTAGTATTCCTTAGAGGGTTCTGCAAATGGTTTCAAAAGCAATAAGTTTTAAGCTTGGAGTCTTGAGGATCTCAAGATTTTAACTTACATTAATTTGAAACACTTTAGGTGAAATCTTCGCCACGTTACTTAAGCTTGCCAGAGACATGGAATATGTCTATGAAGCTTGCTAGTTTATACTATGGAGAAGATTTTACCTCCAAAACCTCATCTTTTATTGAGTTTTACGTCTCCTTACGTATTGAAAGTATTGAAAACAAAATAAATGAAAAACGATTTTTCAAGCAGGAAAAAATAGTTGGATTGGTGTCTCAAGACTCATGGATGACAAGTCTTCAACGAGATAGAAGTTCAAGCATATTTAGACAAGTTCAATTTTAAAACACTTCATCGGAAATTTGGCAGCCGAAAACAACCACTTTTTTTTGATAAACCTAACCTAAGTGTTAAAGCGGAATACTTTGCTTTGATAATTAAATTAAAGAATGAGAGGACGACGACTGAGTGAAAAATATTGAACTCAACTATTAATGCCTCAACCTCCTTTTTATATACCGACAATCAGCTGAGATTGCGCAAGATAATAAATAAAGTAATGAGAATTGAGGAAAAAACTTACTTTCTAAAAAATCTTCCAGATATAACATTTTGGCTGCGATTCGAGGTACAAAATGTGTGAAGTAAATGTTAATCTAGAAATCTCTGTTTTTTAGGTGGTTATAGTACCAAGGAAAGTTTATTGATCTTATAAGCAAATGTTGCTTTTTTAAGTCCACTTTTCAGCTTATGATGTTTTGTGACTTTTGTCGCACTCGCACAGCTTGCTGGCAGCTTTGCTTTACCTAGTCTTAGATGTCTATGGACGTGTGCCTTCTGCCTTTTGTGCTCGTCAGGGCCAAATTGGCTTGATGAGGCTGATCGCATCTTTGTAGAGGTGGAGCGGAGCAAAGCCCAAGCTAAAAATATACCGAAAGTCATTTATTTAAATGCTCCATAAAGTAAAAAAAACTTTGATCACAACAAAACAGATGATAAATTTAAAAGTTCTTAAGACTTTGAACTGTAAGCAGTAACTTCAGTATAGATGCTTGGGCTGCGTGAACACTCAACCCTCAATCCTCATAGCAAATATATATACACAACAGATCAAAGGCTAACTCGTCAGAGCAAAAACCTCTTAAGAGGTTAACCAACTCCACCTTGTGTGGATTGAAGAGTGAAAGTAAAAACTGATATTAATTTGAGGTTTACACTTAATTTGAATATAAATGGTACTGATGGCCACAACACTTCGATGAAAGGTTTACCACCTTTCCTTGATAGTGCGGGACGGTTGATCGAAACAAACAAACAATCAAAACAATCACGTAAAACCAAAGAAACAGTTTTTGAAAAATTGACAAAAATAATAATTAGGCATTAATTAGCTCTGCTGGTGGATTCAACTTGTTAAGCTCCATTGTCATAGTTTTATTCAAAGAAATACAAGAATCGAAATGTGTTCAACGTTGCCCAAAGACTTGCACCAACTTAGAGCCTGTCTTTCTTGCTCTTTGATCAAGGTAAAACACTTTTTAACCAATTCTGATACTTGAGTTTGGCTTCTTGAGATCTTAACTTTCGTGCTGATTTTAGACTTTTGAGCAATTCGAAAATGATGGATGTGATAACTGTGAGCCCTTTCTCAACCTTCGCAACCATCGAGACAACGTTTATGATTGCACATCTGCCAATTTTGACGGGTAATTCGTTTTATATTTTTTGTTGTGTTTTGACACATCAAATGAGATTGCCATTGTGTTTCTTTAGAATGGTTGGTGCCTGCAAGCCGGAGGATAGTTGGGTGTGTAAGTGGCAGCGCATTGGTAAATATTTGCTCAATCAGAGCCGTGAACATTCTGATAAATGGCAAATATTTCAATTTCAGTTCATTTCAAAAAAGGTGTCTACGCCATTTCTGTTTCTGGACGTCTCCCAACAGCTGTTGTTCGCGATATGCAAGCTAACTCAGTCCCCTACAGAAACAGGGACACAAGCAAGCGTTAAAGAACTGTTTCTTAAACTCTTGGTACATTTTTGTGAATTAACTCTCTTCAGATGAACTTTGTATATTAAATATACAACATGGATGGAACAACTTTCGCATAACGGTTTTTGAGTAAAGTGACAACAATTTTTATACTTACAATAGTCCGTTATTTTGTTAAGTTAAAGGTATTTTTGAACACCCCCTTTCCTTTTATTGGTTTTCGTCTATTTTAGGCTTCAATCCTATTGTTTAATTAAACATTTTCATGGTTGAAAATTCGAAAGTTAAACCGACCTCCAAGAGATTTGGAACAGCTCTGCAAATACCGACAGGCTTTCACTTGAGGAACAAAATAGCCTTCAACTCTTGTAAAAATTCATTTACACTATACCCATTCATCTTCAAACTATAACTTAATCATGAATACCTGGCCCAAGAATTTTCTTGGGTGTCAAAGACACCTGACTGGGAATCAATATCTAAGGTTGTAGGTTCAATCCCCAGCCATGCCAGCAATTTTTCAATCAACACACTCAGTGCTGAGGGTGTCACCCTGGCAAACACCATTATGAATACAAGAGTCTTTGTCCCTTCGACATCTTGGTGTCTGCGGTACAAATAATCATTGCTGTCAATATGGGTTAGTCCTAAAATGCAGTTCAAATTATGTTCATAGTTAAAAGAGACTGTCCCATCAGGGTCGTTTTCTCACACCCAGGCCAAAATAAATCCTTCTTCTTCCTATTATCATGCAACTTACGGTGAAACCTTGGTACTTTTTGTATGGACTCTAGTAACCTGCTTCAGTGGGGGCGATGAGCAAAAGCAAACAAACAAACAGTTAACTTAAAGTAAGTTTGGTCGTTACACTGATACAAAAATTTGTACCGGTATTCGTGAAATACTTCTCCTTTATCACATAGAATCCCGATTTTAAGGCAAAAAAACAACTTCAAAACAGAACACAAATACAAAAACGCAGAATATCAGGAAAACGACGTAGCCGTTGATGAGTTAAAAAAAGACAGTCCTTGAATTAGTCTGCTTCAAAAAAATGGCTCCATCTTTGCAAAGGAAAAAATTGTATTATGAGATCTTCAAGTGCTCTACTACTTCGACAATCTTTTCTGCACAGTAATAGGATTTTGTACTTATTTGCATTCTAGTTATTTGCGTCACTTACGTAATAATTTTCTGACGATTGAACTTGAGAAAAATTGCCTTTATAATAAAACCTTTAACTTTGATTAAGATTTTCGATGCTTTAAAGGTGTATTATGGAAGACAATCCAAGTGATCAAAATTCACGGTGGTCGTCAGAATCCAATGTCAGTCCACAATTTTTAACCTTAAAGTTGTGTCAAGTAAGAATATTAAATATAATCTAGTTTTCTAACGGTGTATAATAACTCAAAAATTACCTGATTTTTAGCCCTCTATTGTCACACACATAACTTTTGGCAAGTACGAAAAGCAGCATGTTTGCAATCTCAAAAGATTTCAAGTTTACGGTGGGATGGAGGAAGCAAACATGATGCTGATGTTAGAAAGGTATGCAACAACTGTAGAAAAAAATTATAGCATTTTTTATATCTTAGCTGTTTTTAGGGGATTAAAGAATGACTCTGTGCCTGAAACTTTCCAACTTTGTGCTACTGTCAAAGGCCATTATCTCCCTGTGCAATACCTAAAGATAGTACCTTTGCAATCTTGGTAATAATTTGTGTTTATTAATAGAACAGATTAACTGTGGGTTCGTTTTGTGCAATCATTAGAGAAAAAATATTACAGGGGACCAAGCTACAACTATTCCATTTGGTATGTTGGAGTAGAGGGAGACGATTGTACAGAACACTTCAAAGAATTTGAAAAGTGGCATCAGCAGGTGAAGTGTTTTGCTCTATATTTAAAAAACCAAAAGGATTTTATGGCAAACTTGTTGAAAAAATAATATAAAATCGAATAGTACCGCGAAAGAGAAGCCATTCGTCTTTGTCTTAAATACTTCAGGCGTCTCAATTTTTCGGATGTTTTTGAATCATTGCAAGCCAAAACAAACGCACAGGTTGACTTTTCATAATACCCAATAAAGAACCCATTGAAAAAGAGTTCCTCGATTTCAGCTTGAAGATCCACTTTTAACCGAGCTTTTCGACGTTCTAGTGAAAAAGGGAAACTATGATGAGGCTGAAATTATTTGCGAAAGAGCTGTCAAAGGTAAGTTTTTAATCTGGTAGTCGTAGTCTAAATATCTCTCAAAAACGTGTGTCTTATCTTTTAGCTGGAATGTTTGATGACTGGATAAGCACTCTTCCAAGGTTTCCAATATGGGAGGCCTTAATACTTGACGAAGACATGATAATTGAAGGATCATTCAGTCCTGGTGCAACACCTTACGTCTCACCTGATAACACAACCCCTGACGAAGAAAGACCTGAACCCATGCTTGTGGATGAGGTAAAACAGTGAGATTTTATGACAAAATTAGTTTCTCCCCTCCAATCTCAAAACTTTTGTGGAAATTTCAACAGCTTCACCAACCCCTGATAAACCACGAAGGAAGCCCCTCACCTTATATTGGTCAAGGTAAAGCTTTTCTCGAAAGACTCTGATTTCATGCTAACTATTTGAATTTTTCAAGATATTTCTTTTCCTGTCCCATCTCTACCTGGTCCTCGAGGTGGACACCAAATGGTAATTGACAGCTCTAGTAAGGTACTGAATCGACTCGTGAACTTATATTCACCTACAGTTATTGTTCCTCAATTAATAAATATTAGACCCTTTATATGCTCGGAGGATGGGATGGAAATATTAATTTGAGTGACTTTTGGTCTTATGACTTGTCATCGGAGAAGTGGACGCTAATTTCCCAAAATACCGAACAAGACGGAGGACCATGTCCAAGATCTTGTCACAAAATGGTTCTTGACACAAGGTAAAAATAGACTTGATCTCAAGGTGCTGGTTCATTGGAACTCACTCATCGAATCTTTTAGTGCAAGGCAAATATTTGTTCTTGGGAGATACCTTGAAAGAAGTGCAAGATCCCAAAGTCCAAAAGTGAGATTGATTTAACTTGAAATTATTATTCTAAAGTTATGTAAATCATTTAGAGCGACTTCTATCTGTACGACATTCCCTCAAACAGTTGGACCCTCATAACTGATGACACTGAGGCAATGGATGGTCCCCCTTTAGTTTATGATCACCAGATGTGTATTGATCAGGTATTATTCTTGGATGGGAGTTTTAAATCAGTGTCGAAATACTAATTTTAGATTTCATTAAGAAATATCGCGTTATGTATGTGTTTGGAGGACAAATCTTATCCAACAGCCGAAATTATTACTGTGGACTCTACGAGTACAATATACCTAACAACTCTTGGTAAGAATACCAAATCAACTGACTTTGTGAGGGTCACACACAAATATTAATCACTTATATCTAGGCGGCGATTGCGGGAGGACGGGCCTAATGGGGCAATACCAGACACAGACATTAAACTTCGGACTGGGCATTCGATGCTTCTACACGAAGTATTTTATTGAAACTGTCTGTCCAAGATTGATCTTGCAGTACTATGTTTTAGGGTCTTCGAAAACTGTTCATTTTTGGTGGGCAACGGAAACCAGATTATCTTCGTGACTTACTGACATTTAATGTGGACACAGGAGAGGTTGAGGTCTTGGTGAACGGAGAGAGGTACTTTGCCCTTATATATGAATTAAGGGCTGTTTTTTGAGATGTGCCTGGTGCAACTTTACACCTTTTTTTCAATGGGGATTAAGAATTTTAGATACCAAATTGTTTGAAGACATAACCTGATTTCGTTCCGTTCTGATTGTAAGCTGGCTTTTCAAATTTTTTCATTTTACAGCTCAGATTCTGTAATTCCTGCTATTGGGTTCACTCAAAAAGCTACAATTGATTGCGAAAGAAAGGAAATTTATGTCATGACAGTAAGTTTAACTTTTTGACTTTAAAAAAATTAGCTTAATTTTTCTTTTTTTCTTTACAGGGTCTTCACAAGGAAAAAGATAAAGAAAAGTATCTTCATTTCCATTTTACAAATTCAGTCTGGGTATACAAAATTGACTCAAACACTTGGTCATGGTATGTGAAAAATTACATAAAGAGTTTCCCAATTTCTTGTAATAGTCAAGTCAACTTTTTAGTATTTATCGGAACGATCAGACAAATTCTAAGTATTGGTCTCTGATGCAGAACAAAGAACCTCGGCCAAGGTATGCTCATCAATTGGTTTACGACGAAGTTTCAAAGGTGAGAAGAGCCCCTTTGAAAGTTTTAAGAATTTTTCTTCATTAACTCTTCAATTTTAGGCACACTATTTGTTTGGAGGTAATCCAAACGGTGGTTCCTCAAAGGAAGACAATTTGCGTCTTGGAGACTTTTGGAAGCTCGTTTTCTCGCGACCCTCAAATCATGAAATTATTAGACAGTGTCAGGTCAGATTCGAGACTAAGAAAAATTTATTTTAAATTACAGTCAAACTCACGTTTTTTGTCCAATTTACAAGTTGTTGATGAATGTTCTAAATTTTAGGTGCACATTAGAAAGTCAAAGTTTTCAGAGCTTGCTCTTGGTAACAGCATGTCAGCGCTAACTTACCTCCATAATGATGTTGCAGCAGTAATGAGATGTCAGTCTGAAGATAAAAAGGACAAAGAGACCAGAGAGGTAACTCAAATTTTTCATACTCTTCTTAATTGATTGAAATAAATACTGCTTTATAATTTATTATTATTTTTAGTATCAACTTCTTGCAATGCAGCTTTTCCAGCCACTTGAAACCTCAATGGACGATCTCTACCCTGTCGATCCAGCCCATAAAATTCGCATAGATTTATTTGAAAGGTTGGCCTCTCATTTCTCAGACTGCATGACTCATCCCAAGGGAAATATTACAGATTTGATTCTTCTTTCAATGGATCCTAATTAGATTTTCTAGTCTCTAACAATTTTTACATTAATTCTTCTCATGTTGGAATCCATTTATATATATCTGAAGAAACTTGATCCCTTCGATGCTTAAATTACTGCGACAACCTATTGAGAAGAATTATGAGAAAAAAATTTGTTAAGTTTTCGTCAACAAACAAAACTTCATTTTGAATTTCGAATTAAATGGTCAGATAACAAACTTTAAGCTTTTACGAGGCTTGGCAAGTAAAATTGAGCTAAGTTAAAATACAAATACCCTTTGGTCAGATGATTCACAATTCGGAGTTTTGAAATCGCCTGGAGTTTCTGGCTCTAAAAAATATAAAAGTTTTAGATTACAAACAACAGTGTTAAATGACAAATCAAGTAACACAGTTACCGTCTCGTACAACAATTGAGTCAAGTTTTCTAAGCCATTCTTGGTTGTCACACAACTCTTTTAACCACATTTTGTCCTTTCCGATAAGGGCACCTTACCGCCAAGCTCGAGAAAAGTAAATCAAATACTTTTCTGGAATTTGTTGGCCAGTTTCCTTTCATCAGTGAGTGTCGATATTCGGCTTTTGATTTTGCAACTTAGGAACGATTTGCAGAACTCAAAAACTGCCCAAATTCCAAAAGGCTTTGACGCAAGGTTTATGGACCTTAAAGTAAAGTATGAATCTCATATATTTGCCAATCCTTTCATGACAATAAAGACTTATGATTGAAGAGAGTAAATTTAATACTTATGTCTCAAGGGCAAATTTTTCTCACAACTTGTGAACATTCTTGCTACATCAGCTGGAGACCTGTAAAAGACTGTTCGTTTTACTCTGCTTCTAAGTTTAACAGTTTTTTAGATAACGAATTCAGGATTTTATTGCCAGATTTGACAATGTGAAAGGATCAACCCTTTACAGTAAAATATGTAGCTCAATCCTCTAATTTGATTTTCTGAATCTAAAATGAAAGGAAAAGTTTACTGTTATAACAGGGCTTTCTACTTATTTCGGTGGTACCTGCTAGTAATGGTTTCAAAAGTCGAAATAAAAGTTTTCATAACATCATTACTTGAAAGATGACTGGGATCAAGCTTCTGGAAAAGATAAAAACTTCTGAAACTCGGCCCTTTTTTTTAATGTTTCGAATAGCTTACCTGAGCATAATTGAATATGACCCTCCCTGCGGCCCTCAGAATCACACTCTGGGAGGACAAACACATAACCTGGCAGTACCTGCCATACAACAATTTGAGAATTAAACCAAATTTTCATTCAATGACTTAACATTTTCTACATAGAGTGTACTTCATGTTTCTATGTAATTTGATAAAGAATTTGAAATTCTCATGCAAAATTTATAATTTTCAAAACCTCTTAAAAGGCTCTGGAGCATTATTAAAATTTAGGAATTTTTTTAGAAATATGGTAACCTTAACCAATCAAAAGTATGAAAAATATTTCATGAGCCAAACTTGGTTAAATTTTCTTAGTTTAACAAGGAGGAAAACCCAGAGGCAGAATTTTGTTAGGTTTGTTATTGTTACCAGCTCTCTCAGACTCTGATGAACACTAACTGGGGCCAGGGGGTTTATCCTGTATGGCCGTTGTCCTGGCCTCTTGGGGTGGGATGGGTGCAGGGTTTGGAGGTAAAGCCTCCGCTATTCAGTCCTGAGGACCATTTTGCATCTGGGCTGGTGTCCTGCCCTGAGACGATTCCCTGCCTATCTAGACACTCCTAAAGAGGAAGAGGGTTAGGCAAATTGATCAAACTCAGCAGAATTTATATTTGTGGTAAGAATGAAAGTTTTGATGAGAGATACTTATCCATCTGCTCAGTGTCACCATCTCTTTTATAACAATCTAAACTAAAGACCACTTTTAATTTATTTTAATTCCAAATTTAAGGAAAAACGTTTTTAAGCTCAGGAATATACATGTCCCCTCTCTTCAAAGGACGCCGCGCGAATCAAGCTTTTGTTTTTTTTTGTTTACAACTATTTGCGATCGATTGACAGTTTTTGGCTTTTTGCTAAAAAATTTAAGAATTTGACCAATTGACTGTCCAAATTTTACGAAATCTAGAGAATACGACTGATAGCGCCAGGCTATAAACAGTTGCGGCGTATTACGTGACCAAAACTTGACTCCATTGGTAGCTAGTGTTTATATCTGTGAATCCGCCATGATTATTGACTACATTATAGAGGGAGAGAGAGAGAGCTAAGTCTATTCATTTCAGAATCGCAGATACATGTAAACATAAAAAAAACTTCTGAGGAGTGAAAACTTTTGGCTACTGGAAAATTTCCAAGGAAGTCCAAAACTTCTTCATCTATTCGTCGCTGAAGCAGTTTTCAGCTCCAATAATCAGAAATGGCTTTGTTTTCTATTAGACCTAGACACTTGAGCCTCTTGAAAGCTTAGTAAGTTTAATTTTAATTCAAACATTTTGATCCCGTCAATTTAAAATTAGAACTAAAATACACTTAGGTTAAAATTTCAACTTTTTAGTGGTCCTTCAGCAGCCACTTACAGTGCAAGTGCGGGCCTTCTCGGGTT
>Ga0194133_10009648_pt1 | contig 11028 bp, 9 predicted proteins | sample TA2KigOf40mmetaG_FD_155448 | JGI IMG/M metagenome (GOLD analysis project Ga0194133, IMG submission 155448) | Freshwater microbial communities from Lake Tanganyika, Tanzania - TA2015055 Kigoma Offshore 40m | ecosystem: Environmental > Aquatic > Freshwater > Lake | place: Tanzania: Lake Tanganyika...
CTGCGAGCGGCGAATGACGGTCGAGAACGAGCGAGAGCGCACAAAAACCTATACCAAAAAAAGAAGAACATGATAGTCAGACGCAGAACAGTGCAGAAACCTTCTGAAACAGAGTATTCGTATTCTAAAACAACCTTTTCCTTCCAGAAACTGTAAAAACGCATCATAGTCGTCAGAGAAAAAATTTGCAGAACAAAGAAAACGGCCAAAAATTTCTTTAATAGAGTAAAGCTTATTTTTTACGCATAATCAATTACAAACAAAAACAAAGTTATTCAAGTATTTTTTATAATATGTCTTCTAAATGTTTATTTTTGGTCCTCAAGCTTAGACGTTAAGAACCAACGGCAAACGGTAAAGTTCTGATATAAAACTTGTGAAACCGGTTTGTCCATCAAAAAACAGTGTATTTAAAATTCCGTCTACGCTGTTTTTTGACGTTTTTTGCTGGAAACTGAAAGCTTTTGTTTGCGTGAAAGAGACAGATGTGTGTTAAGAAGATTTGGAAAAAAAGGAAAGAGACCAATAAGAGTTGAGGAAGACGAAACCATCTGCTCGGTCGACCTCACACACTTTCGTGTCCAGGCTCTTCCACGTCTGCCGAGATACCTGAGTTCTTGTGAGCTCAACTTATGACGACCAAGAAAAGCGCACAGCCACAGCACAGGTCATTTTTTAGCAGACACCAGCCAACAGAGAGCTGGTGGGGGTGCCAAGAGAGGCGCCGTGCATCCCGATCGTCCACACTGACCACACCAAAATTCAAAAACATCTTACCTTTGTTTTTACTCTCAGAGTTTCAGTCTCTCACTCGATTCACACACAAAGGTTAAATTTAGTTTAACTCGCTCTTCCTTTTTCACATGTCCACATTTGAAACAAGAGAAATCACACAAAGAATAAAATTTTAAAGATAACTTACACTTAATGAATGAAGGTCGGTTCCTAAATGACTAAATTTTATTTCTTCTAGAAAAATAAAGATCCACATTAAATAACACTTTTTCGGTTGCATTCAAATTTTTGCATTTTGGCAGATTCTGTGTCAATAGTAATTTTAAACGTGAGAAGAACACGCTATCGAATGAATGCGAAACGCCCCATCCTACTTTTTGGCCAATAGTTTTTGACGGATCCACGTGAATTTTCAAAGGAATGCGAAATGTTTGTGTAAAAAAATTTATCCAAGAGGTAGGGTCTAGGGGGCGTTAAAAAATCGACCAAGAAGTTGAATATAATTGTGATAGTGTATGAAATGGCACAACGTTTTAAAATGGTGAAGATGGAATACACTTAATTTGATTAAGAAAGGGTGTGTCTAGATAATGAGAGAATACTCTTGTTATCATCAAACACTCTTTCCCTGAACAAAATGACGCGTTGAAAAGTCTAATTCAATCTGGCAGCAGCTCTGATATCCTTAAAATAAACTTGGACTAGTTATAGCTAAAAAAGTGGACGGATGTATCACGTGGGCAATCCGTTTAATGCCTTGATTAAATTGATATTGAGTAGAAAATATTTCCTTTTTGGACACAAGGTTTTTTGAGGACGCATCCATTTCAAACGAAGGAAACTTTTACACTTCGTATCAATACTAACATTGGACTTGGTCAGCTGAGCTGGTTTTTCACTGTGACTTTGTGCTCGAGTCGGGAGAAAAAACAATATCTGAAAATATAGTCTTGTGTACAAACTGCCGAATGAACAAATTAAATCTTTATACCCGATTGCCCGGAAGTGGCAACGAAAGTGTTTGGAATGTTTGGACCAAAATAAACTTTCTGGTTGGAGGAAAGAGCATCATAGCGTTTCAGCTCGAGATACTCTTTAGTAAAGAGCAATTTGTTTGCAACGGCTTGCTTTTCAACTCGATAAAACTCTGCATCGCTTTTACTTTTTTCTTTTGCCTAGATATTAAAATTCAAATTATATGTTAAAACTGTTGTTCCAAAAATTTGGCCCCTCAAAACTCACGAGGTGCATTTCGTCCTCTATTTTTGCCATTTTTTGCATAGACTCCTTTTCCATTATGAGCTTGTCAAATTGTATTTTGGCCACCAAAGCCTCTTTTTCGGCTTCAATGACTGCCTTTTTTCGTTCCGTTTCGGCTTCCTTTTCGACCACGCGTTGGCGTTGGGTAGAAAGGAGTAACTGTGTCTTTTCAGCTTCAATCTAAAAATTTAAAAAGTATTTGAACGGATGATTTTATCTTGTTATCAGCAAGCTCCGCGTACCAGCTCGTAATTTTTTCGTATAGCTTCTGGAATTTTTGGCTTTGTCACGCGAACAGAATGTACTTGTAACCCTGTAAGAATGTGGGGAAAAAGCAATTTACTTTCAAACATGATCAATGTTTTACTAACTTTTCCCTGCCCCTGAATTACACAAATAAAGTACCTGGGGCCCATTTGATAAGGTCTGCTTGGAGAGCATTTTTCAAGTTCTCGTCTATCTGAGCACAAAGATATAAAATCGAAAATGATCCCTTGTCGAGAACGTTTTATTGAAGTACCTGATCAAAAAGATCAATGTAGACTTCTTGAAGACTGTGTGCTGAACAGAACTGGTTGAGCTCGTGATGTACTTTGTCAAAAATTAATGGTTTGTCATAATCTGACGTGTAGTTTCGAACAATATCATATACAGATTCGGTAGCCAAAAGATTTACGACTTCTATACGATCAAAGTAGATCATTACACCACCGCTTGTACCACACGGAACGTCTTTAACCTTGGGCAAGAGATATTATATATCAGACTGCATATCAAAAACTATATAAATTTTGCTCGTACCTCATCTGTTTGAAGGGTAGTTTGAACACCTCTGTACGTAGTAACATAAGGAATCATCATGTGATATCCAGGATGAGCAATTTCATTGAGGAGCGCTCCTCCTCTGTAGTAAACGCCGACGTGGCCCTCTTCTATTTTGTGTAGGGAGTGACTCACAGCCATTACAAATATTGCACCACCGAAGGCCAATGAGACTAACCCTGCTTGCGACATTTTGCAATGCAACCCAACCTAAAAGTTGTTGGAAAGCTGAAGATAAGATACAAGCTTGTCTAAAAACAAATTATTTGTAAAGATTTTCACGATTCATTCACCAATTATCTTTTGCTGTAGGACGAATTTTCAGTACAAAATTAAATTATCTTATTTGATTCGTTGGACCTCGTTCAAAAAGCCACGAATACTTAGAATCTTAAACTTCGTTTACCTTTTAGCTCTGAAACACTTTAATGAGGTTTCTTTTTCGATTGAAACTGTCTCTTATCACCAAAAATTACAATCTATAATGAGAATCAACAACAAGGCAGTTTTCTTTCTCCGAGATCAAATTTATTCTGAATGATCGAACTTCAATTGAGGCACGTCTCTAACTTTCTGCATAAATATTGAAATATGTTTACACTATTAGTAAATATGGCTGCCGTTGGTTCAATCAATCAATAGTCATAAAAAAGTTTTCTGAATCAACCTGGCAGGCCTATAGGTTTTTACTTTTTAGTGCCAATTTTGCCAAAATCGGTATGGAAATTTTTACAAAATCGTATACGTTGTTTGTTTGGTTTGTTTGTTTGTTTTGATAAGTCGCCCCAATTCGCGATGAATTTTTCCTCCTCATCGTTTTTAATAAAGCCGGTTGGTTATAGTGAAAAAAAGGTTTTGCCATAAGGAGTTTTAACCTAATGAACAGGTTTTTTACTCTACAAAATGGGCTTGGCAGGTGAGTTCTCTTTCTTCATTCAATCAGGGTGTCAACATTTAGAAAAAAATTTCTTTCTTTGAAGTAAACTTTTGGCTGTTGCCAGCCTGCAATTTCAAACTCAGGCTAGCGGGATTTGAGAGCAAATGCCAGGGTCTCTGGATCCATCCCCATCACCGCTGTACGAACAAGATTTTCAACAATCTGCTATTAATTATAGCAAAACCCAGAATATAGTTGTGGGTAACTTTTCCCTCACATTAAGTATCTCTTGAACTAAAGCAATGATCCCGATACCTAGCTGGGGCACTTGCAGCTCAGATTTCTCCCTTGAGTTCTAGTTATGTGGAAAGGGTCCTCAGGCTTCTTTTCAGGTGGAAAATATCCCATTTTTTCTCTCACAAGACGTCAACAAAAGGAAGAAGAGGAACTTTTTCACTTTAGGCATTTTTATTTTCACTCGTCAACCCACTTGACGTGGGGTTGGTTAACCTCAGCTTAAGAGGTTTTTGCTCTGACGAGATGTAGGATATGGGGCTGAAAAGCCACTGGTGTAGGTGCTGATCAACTGTTTGTTGTTCACAGCGTAGGTCTTTGCTGAATTTGTTGTTCACAGCTTAAAAGTCTATGCTGAATTTGTTATTCACAGCTCAGGAGTCTTTTGCTGGAGTTACTGCCCACAGCTCAGGGTCTATGCTTGAGTATTAATACTCACAAAAGTAGATTTCATCTACAATGTGATGGAGAATTTTCCAAAAAGTCTGGTTTTTTGGAGAGGTGAGTCCCCAGCACTTGCTATCCTGTTGAAAGCGGATGGGGAACCTCTTCCAAGAAAAATAACCACCAAATTTTTCTCTCAGAGGACCCCAGCACGTGCTGACCAGTCGAAAGCGGAAGAGGAACCTCTCTTAAGGCATTAACAAAACAGTATTTTTCAAAAACAAACAAATGGGTTTTTTTTATCTAGAAGACTAAACCCAGGTTTTCGGGTTCGGGATTTGTACCCGCCCCATCCCTATATAAATGTTATATACGTAAATAAAAAAAGAAATTATTCAAAAGTCAAACTTTTGAAATCGCGAGCAAAACGAAGCATAAATTAAGCAATTAGCCACTTAGACTATAAGAATGTCTCACGGTGAACCTTGTGTTCCAATTCGCCAAGATTGGGCGACCCTTATCAAACTCAAACCTGAAGGAGGTGAGCAACTTATTCTGATAAATTGTGGTACACTCTTCCCTTTTGAGTTTGTTCACCCTTTGACTATTTTTAGAGGTGAATGATTGGACCCTGGACACGAAATTCCTCTGCTACGTTTGCAGTAAGGAGTGCAACGGCTTTTATGAGAGTGTTCTGCATATCGGGTAGGATTGGACAAGTATAAGATTTCTAAACGACGATCGATTGATATAAGAAATTTAATTTTCCAGAAATGTTCATCCACACCTCTTGAATGGAAAGAATGCCCATTGCATAGTTTGTCCTAAAAGTTTTACGCGTCGTGACCACCTAAAGAATCATTTGTGGAGACACATCAACAGTCTGAGGCAGACGCCCAAATGCGTTGTGAAGGGTTCAAGGAACAGTATGGAACGAGAAATGTTCGAAAACAAGATTTTTCATGCCTTAAAGTTTAAATTTGTCTTAGGTTTTGACTGGAGGGAGATGCGTGAATGGGTATGTCAAAAATGTAACCTCACGTGTCGGGGCTTAACAGGTGACTGAAATCCTGAGACAAGTTTGGGCAATAAATCTTAGTTGTGTTTTAGAGTTTGCAAACCATCAGCGCTCCTTTCATGACTCTGTCATGGATTGCCCCTTCTGCAAAAGGATATTTCCGTCGAAAAAAAAATTCTCGGTTCACCTCAACTGCCATTCTGAACAAAGAGATGCATATCAGGTAAATCTCTATTGGTGGTTTGCTTGAGTAGAGGAGCGGAGGTTCGTTTGAGCGAAATCTTCTACCTAGAGAGAATCTTCACAATTGAGAGAGGAATCAATACCGAGCTGTTTATTGATGGAACGGTAGCTCTTTATATAGGGAAAAGTCAGAACAGGGAACAGGACTACAATAAAGGGTTGTGTATACCGTACAAGAACCCTTGTAAACTTTTGAGTAATCTTTTTTTCGAAAAAAGTTTTGTTTTTAATTTGACAATATTTTGACTGATAATGCTTTATTGGCCTTTTCGTTTTTTTATTAATTGCCCTTGTATAAGACCTCTGCCCCTAATTTTGGGTAAATTGGGGGTTCTCATACAGGGGGAAATACGGTATCTGTTATGAGACGTTAGAAAAATTTGTTTGCTAAAAAATGTTGTAATGAGAGATTAACGAGAATATGATAGAATTCTGAACATTTGATGTGAAAATATCATAATAATAAATATAGAAACCTGTAATAAGATAAAAATAGCATTAAGAAAAAGATAATGAAAACCTTTGAAATGTCTATGGAAGTTAAATTGATGTATTGTATTAAAAAGACTCGTGAGTAAAAGAAAAGACTCGATTGCCAAACTTGTGGCAAAGAATTCGATATAGCTTCTATAGCTGTTAAGAAATCAAGTGGTTGGAAAGCATTTATTTATCCATTGAAAATGTTAATAAATATGTAAGAACTTAAATTCTCTTTATCATATAAATCTCCTTTTGAATCTGTTACCCTTTTTTCATTCAGATCCACAAACCAAAAATTGCTAGCGTTCCTGAACTCCCACCTTCAAAGGTCAAGAAGCACAAAATATTTTCATCAAATTTTTGATAAATGCAGAGGCTCTTTTTTCAGAGGTGCTTCCCTGATAAACCTTTTGAAACTTTTGGAGGACAACCAGCAGTGGATGCTACTATATTTCAGGAAAGCGCCGCAACCACAGACCATGTAAGTAAGATTCCAAAGTTCCAAGTATATATTGAAATTGATATAATAGGCTCTTTCATTTAGTACCCTTTGTAATTTTTGAGCTCCCAATATTGCCTAAGCACATATCGACTTCGTTTGAAGTTTCAGTGCATCACTTAAATAATCTTGAAAAATTATCTGAAAATTTCATGACCAAATATTTAAAGGGGAGTGCTTGCTAGCCCTGCACCCTCTCACTGTGAGCCAAAAGGACCAAAAGCTTAAAATTTATTTAATAGGTATTTAATTTAAAAATAGGTTGTCTTGAAGAAGTCAGTCAAAAGCTAAACCTTTCTAATAAGTTATTTGTCTTACAGATCCAACAGACTGCCTGTCATTACTACGTCGATGTGTCTAAGCTGAGCAATGGAGAGTTCCATTGTGGCAGTGTTCAAAAAATTGATTTTGGTGACTGTTTATTGTTTATAAATAGCCAAGTTAATGTCATCGTCAAAATATTTTTCTTTGCACCATTTCAAAAATTGATAATATGTTTAATGCAATTTCCTTTTTCACACTTTAGGGCCGAAAATTACTTATGAAAAAATGAAAAGGTAATTTAAATTAAAAAAAATCTTAGTCATATGGATAGTAATGAATTGAAATGAAATCTTGTTAAAGCCAATCTTGCGACCTGGACCAACCTGAAGTGAAAATAGATGTAATTTTTGACCCGTTTGGTAGGTTCAAAATTATCTCATCAGGGAGAATCAAAATAATAACTATTTTAATTATTTAAAAGAAAGCTCCTCTGGAAATCATCAAGTAGTTTTGCCACAAGTAGGCAATTTGATCTCTATTCTTTTAAGTACATTTTATGGAGTCTGATTCCTGTTTAGAATCAAAGTGAATTCGAATCTGTCCCTCATCGTGTTGAGTATTTGCAAAACTGGTCAAAATATCACGTCTTTAAGTGCTACTTTTGTGCCTCAAACCTTCAGGGTAAGACGGAAAAGTTATAGTTGACGAAATATTTTCTGAACCTGAACAGTTTTTCAGGATTAGAGTTTGCCAAGAATCACTTCATTTCACACAACTTGTATAAAGTGTCCCCACTCCAATGCTTTTTGTGCCTTAAAACCTGTTCTAACACGATTCAGTTGGTAAGTTAAGGACTAAATTGTTCATTCGACCTACACTTGATGTAAATTTTTACATTCTAATTCTAAGGAAAACCACTTGCTTTTGCACATCTGGATAGATCTGGAAAGTCGAAATCAAAACTGTCTCAGTCAGATAAGTTTATTTGACCTACAAGATGCTCCAGGTAAATACTTAAAACTCCCTTGACTGAAATCTAAGAAATGGAAAATATCCATGTTCAGAGACCGCCTTCGAATTCGGGGATTTGACCAGCTTTTCTCAGTCTGCTCTCAACTTTGTTTTACATCGGGTTTCACAGAACAGCCACATTCTTGAAAACGCCAACAATCGTGATGAAGATGATCATTCGTGGTGTGAAATTATAGACCTCAAGTGCTTCGTATGTGGGATGCAAATAACGGGGATAGAAAATTCATCAAAGCACATGCTTTTATTACACAAGGTGGATACTATTAGAGCTGTTTCCACCTACCTCGGATGGCTTTCAAAAATTTTTTAAGGAGCTGGTTCCCTTCGGCCTGAGTTGCATTTTGTGTTCTGCCACGTGTTATGACATTTCGCTTCTAACTGTTCATATTTGGCGTCATTTTCATCCGGATGCATGCGAGACAGGGTAGGTTCCACTCTACTTTTAAGGCATTATTTCCCTAGAAATATGTTTAAACTTACAATAATAAAATCTGCCTTTTTTGAAGATTTAAGCTCGAAGCTTTCGGAATGAGTGACGAGGCATCATTAATCGAAAAATCTTTGCCAGTGAAGGAAAACCATGAGTTTCCCATTTTGAAAACGCTACCCTTCACTGATCATGAATCATCGAATATCTTTTGTGCTGTTATAGAGTCAAATCAGGTATTTGCTTCATTATTTACAATTATTATTCAAAGAGCTAACTTTTGATCTCACTCAGTATTATTGTGTAATTTAAAGTTCTTGGCCTTTTACTTCCACATCTTTCCCTTCCGTTCATAAAAGGCGAATATTAGCTCTAATAAACCACTCTTACTGAGGCGAATGTGTCCTGCCTTGGGGCTTCCTGAATATCGCGAGAAGAACATTTTCTTTTTTTTCTACAGAATGCTTCTGTTGGGTCACAAGTTGGTCAGCAGTTATCGGCTTTCGGTAAGATTTAAATTTTCAAGGATGAGATGACCATAAAACCTTGCTTCATAGATGAATTTTTTGGCTTTCCATTGGTGACTCCCATTGAGGCACCTCCGCAAAAGGTTGCCAAATTTGGTCCAGTGAGGCTTGCAGTTTCTCATCAAGGCACTTCGATTCCGACACGAATTTCATCGGAAATTCAAAAGGCCAATCGTCGTCATGTGGAGGTAGACTCTGAGGCGTCGAGTATAAGTTTTGTTTCCTATTAATTCTTTTTCCGTTCCGTAACAGGAGCAGTTGCTTTTGCAACAGCTGCACCAAAAGCATCGTCTCTCCGGCAAATTCCTTACTGCAAACCCTACTTGAGTTGTTCGTTTTTGGGCTTGTTTTGAATAAATGGATTTCAAGAATATAGACAATAATCAATTGTGGAGTAAAAAAATTGTTAATTAAAAGTGTGTCTCTTTAACGCTGTGCCTGAACTTAGATTGATATTTTCAATTACCCCACACTTTCAATCAGTTTCTCCAAATGCCAAACGTGTTTCACGTTTTTTACTTGCCCTAAAGGCAACCCCCAAACCCTCTCTGATCCATATAAAAATAACATACCAGGACGAAGCCACAAGAACAATGAATGCATTTCAGTTCACCAGGAGACTCTTGCTTCTTCGGCAAGTTCAGTCTGGAGCAGAAGATGTAAAAAATTCTGATAAAATGTTTAAGACTTTCTGAATAATGATCACACGGCCACGATATTGGCCGATTTCGTGCTTAAGAACGCTCAGTGTTTGCTTTCCAATCTAATATTCCACTATAGGTTGTCGTGTTAGTGTACTGCAATCCCCACCTAAAACAATAGGATGAAAAGCATTTTACAACTAAAAAAGGTTTCAAATTTAAAAACCTGATGAAATCGCTGCCTTCTTTCGCTCTAATCCCTTTGCGGCAAAAAAAGATGACTGGGTCAGCACGACCTGGTTTTGTTATTCCATACTTTTTCTCAAACTGCGCTTTGTCCATGCTTACAGAAAATGGAATAAATGGTATATTTCCTTTCCACTAGCCTCTACTGATACATTTGGAGGTACAAAACTTTACTTGAAGGCCGATTCAAGCTCGCCTAGAGGAATGTTAGTGGAGGATGGTATTATCCCTTCTTGTGTAAGCTCTTCAGGTTGCCTAAGGTCGATAATCGTTGCATTTCTTTCATGACGACACTTTTCAAATTCCTACAGATTGTTAAAATAGATTACGTAGATCAAGTTCGAGTCAAAATGTTACCTCAAACGACAAAGCTTTGGTAGGATCTAAATTTGCTTTGCCAGAATTGCTGGCAAATAGCCTCGACCAAAAACCCGAACTCGATGCACTGGTGTGAAAGTGAGCAACTCTCAAGTAACGTGACATTTTAAGTCAGTTGCTCTTGCTCCTTTCCTTTACCGTTCAATAACTCTGAAAAGTTCAAGACTCAAGTTATAATTTATAAATCTTGATTGTTGTCAAACGAGAAATTAAATTAAAACCCGATGTTTTTAACTACTGCTGAAGCTGTAGTCAAGTCCGTTTTATAAGAAAGAAGCGCTGCTTTGATTAAATAAGAACGTAGTAGTTTTTTCTTACGTCGCGGAAAACAGTGTAAACTGCAACGCAATCTCGCACGATTGAGGGTCTAAAGAAATGTGTGGTCTTTCATTTAAGTTTACAACTTATAAAATTTGACTAAAGAAACACATTGACAAAGTGTTGACGTGTGTGAATTTTAGCCCCAAAACATCCTTTTTTATTACCTTTTGAAAATTAAAGAATGATAAGAATCTTTTCCACTTGGTATCATTGTATTTGATCCTCAATAACTTTGCTAATGCAACAAATAAATTTGTAAGTGAGGTTTTTGATAATGAAATTGGTGACTAGTCCTCCACAATAGGCTGTGGAAATTCTAATCGATTTTCAAGCCATTTACATAGGTTTAACACGTCTTGTTCTCCAAACTTTCGACCAATAACTTGTATTCCTATTGGAAGGGAGTCTTTTGATAACTTTACAGGAATGGATGCGGCAGGAAGTCCAGCAAGGTTGACTGGTTGAGTGCAGTAATCATGCTTGCTTGTTTGAGTTCGGTTGTCTGAATTTGAAAACTGTTTGAATGAAGGAGCCGGAGTTAAAGTTGTTGGGGTAAGTAAAATGTCAACAGATGACCAAG
>Ga0194133_10009651_pt1 | contig 11026 bp, 14 predicted proteins | sample TA2KigOf40mmetaG_FD_155448 | JGI IMG/M metagenome (GOLD analysis project Ga0194133, IMG submission 155448) | Freshwater microbial communities from Lake Tanganyika, Tanzania - TA2015055 Kigoma Offshore 40m | ecosystem: Environmental > Aquatic > Freshwater > Lake | place: Tanzania: Lake...
ATTACAGAGGGTGAGTTCGAAGGGTACATCGCCTTCATGCGCCTTGGGTTTCATGTCGCCGCCCTGGCTGGTGAAGCGTATCCACAGCACGTATTTGTTGGCCGAGATTTCAGGAATGGCGCCGAGTTTCTCGTCGATGACGACGCGCAGCATTTGATAGGTGCGTCCCTGCAGCATTTGCTGGAAGCTGCCGGCAGCGGCGACGATGTGGGTGGCGCGGCCGGATTCGCGCAGCAGCCGCAGCACGATGGTAATGGCCGAGAACAGCGGTTCGAGCGGCGCGAACCAGCCGGTGATGTCGGCGCGGCGTTGTTCGGTGGATTGCTGCTGCCACGCGTGATAGGACGGCAGATCGAATTCGCAGGCACCACCGGGAATGATGGTGCGGCCGCGTATGCTCATCAGCCATTCGTTATCGCGGATGTGCTGACCGGTTTTGCCTTGCATGCCGATCAGTGCGCTGCTGGTGCGCTCGATGTCGGAAAGTACCTGATCAAGACGCGAGACTTCGACATTGGGATTGGTTTTGAAACCCAGCAGCGTCTGCTTTTGTCGTTCCAATTCTTGCAACAGATCGGATTTGAGGTCGGCGCGGCCCGACACCTCGAGCATTTCATAGATCGTGGCTAGTGCGACATGATGCTGTAGCGGATGATCCTGCTGAACGAAAAACTGGAATTTTTCGTAGAGGTCTTCCAGCCGCAACATGGTGCGAATACGCTCATTGAATGGGTATTCGTAAACGATCAAAGCAGCGTTCCTCGGAATTGGGCAGAAAAATATGTGTGTGATTCTGACCGAAGCCAAGGGAAAATACAAACTTCTATGCTGAATTGATGGTTGAGCAAGCACCGATCAAACAGCATCGCAAACGCGCTTATCTAAAAAATCAGGCCAAGCCCTTGATTTTCCCTGCCGCCGACGTGCCGCTTGACTGTCTCGCCATCGAATGGCGTGTTATTCAGAGCCGCCCGAATGCGTCGATGCGAGCCTCTTGTAGCGCTCGTGCAAGCGCAGAACGGCATCCGTTACGTTGGCAAGGGCGGCATCATTGACGATCACATCGTTGGCAATCGCCAGACGTTCGGCACGCGTGGCCTGTGTCGCCATGATCGCCTGCACACCTTCGGCAGAGAGTTGGTTGCGCTGCATCACGCGTGATAACTGCAGGGATTCAGGGCAATCGACGACCAGCACCCGGTCCACCCGGTTTTTCCATTGCCCGGATTCGGTCAGCAGCGGCACTACAAACATCAAATAATCCCCCGTTGCGACCGCCGCCTGCGCCCGGGTCTGCGTGGCAATCATGGGGTGGAGAATGGATTCAAGCTGCTTGCGGGCGCTGGGATCAGAAAACACATGGGTGCGCATGGCGGCGCGATCCAAGGCACCATCTGATGTCAAAAAACTATCACCAAAGGTCTCGAGTATCGCAGGCATCGCCGCACCGCCGGCACCCGTGAGCTGATGAGCGATCAGGTCGGTGTCGATCACGGCTGCACCGAGCTTGGCGAATTGATCGGCGACCAGCGACTTGCCGCTGCCGATGCCGCCGGTCAGGCCGACGGAGAATTTGTTAAACGTCTCGGATGGTTTCATTATTGTTTTAATTTACTTCGCCGCTGCTTTACCGATGCGCCGCAACCCTCATTACAGCGCCAAACCCTGCCCTAGCCAGAGCTGCACCAGCGTATCGCCATAAAACAGCGCAATCAGCCCGGCGACCGCAAGAAAAGGCCCGAAGGGAATCGGCCTGTCGCGTTGATGTCCGCGCAGAACGATCATCGCAATTCCCACCAGCGCACCGACGGCAGAGGACAGCAACACAATAAACGGCAGCATCATCCAGCCCAGCCAGGCACCGAGCGCAGCCAGCAGCTTGAAATCGCCGTACCCAATACCTTCTTTGCCGGTGGCGAAACGAAACAGCCAGTACACCGACCAGAGCGAAAGATAACCCGCCGCCGCGCCGATCACCGCATCGGACAAGGGCGCGAAGGTACCGCTCAGATTGACCAGCAGCCCCAGCCAGATCAGCGGCAGCGTCAGATCGTCGGGCAGCATTTGGGTATCCATGTCGATGAACGTCAGCGCAATCAGCCACCACACCAGCAACAGCGCAGCGAAACCTTTCAGCTCGCTACCCAGCTGCCACACCACCAGCGCCGAAAGCAGCGCGGTGATGATTTCCACCAGCGGATAGCGCCGCGAAATCGGCGCGCGGCAATAGCGACACCGCCCCTTGAGCCAGACGTAGCTGAAGATCGGAATGTTATCCAGCGCCGAGAGTGCGTGTCCGCAGGAAGGGCAAGCCGAGCGCGGCGCGATCAGGTTGTAGCGGCTGGTGTGGGGAGCGAGTTCGTCGTTCTCGAGGGCGACGAAGTTTTCGGTTTCGCGCTGCATCATCACCGGCAGCCGGTATATCGTCACATTCAGAAAGCTGCCAATCACGAGACCGATCACAGCCCATACCAGTGTTGTGGGCAGGTAGCCCGGCGCTGCCATCAGCCACTGAGACAGCGAGTCTGACAGCCAGGGTGGTAATACGGACGCCAGCATCGACGACAACGAAGAAGACAAGGAAGACGACAGCATCGGCGACAGCGAATCCTGCACGTTCAGCAAAGTATCTGCCATCAGACCACCGAGCCCAATTTGAAAATCGGTAAATGCATCGCGATCACCAGCCCTCCAATCAATCCGCCGAGGAACACCATGATCACCGGCTCCATCAACGATGCCAACGACGCGACAGCAGCATCGACTTCATCTTCGTAAAACTCGGCGACCTTGCGCAGCATCTGATCGAGTGCGCCGGATTCCTCGCCAATCGCGACCATTTGCGTCACCATCGATGGAAATACCTGCGCGTGCTGCATCGCCATGGTCAGACTGGTGCCGCTGCGTACCGCAGAACTGATACGATGCGTTGCATCGAGATAGACCGCATTGCCCGATGCGCCACCGACGGAATCCAGCGATTCTACCAAGGGCACACCTGCCGCAAACATGGTCGATAGTGTACGCGTCCAACGCGCAATCACGGCCTTGCGTACGACATCGCCAAATACTGGCAGGCGCAACAGCCATCGATCGGTGGCGGCCTGCAGTGCCGTCGAGCGTTTCCATGCACGAATGAAGAGTGTGGCCCCCATCGCGATACCGCCAAAAAGCAGATACCAGTATTCAACGAAGCGATCCGACATCCAGATGACCATCAGCGTAGGCAGCGGCAATTCGGCGCCAAAGCTTTCGAAAACGCTTTTGAACGAAGGTACCACCCAAATCATGATGACCGAGGTCACGATAAAGGCCACCGCCAGCACCGCCGCGGGATAAAACAGCGCGCCGCGTATCTTGCTTTTGATGGCCAGGGTTTTTTCTTTGTAGGTGGCGAGCCGCGCGAGCAAGTCTTCCAGAATGCCCGCCTGTTCGCCGGCATTGAGGAGATTGCAGAACAGCGCATCAAAATACTGCGGATAACGACGAAACGCCTGCGCGAGGCTGGTGCCGGTTTCGACATCGGCTCGGATGTCGAGTAGCAAGCGCGAAACAGAAGCATTCGCATGTCCACGTGCGACGATATCGAAGGCCTGCAGCAAAGGCACACCTGCTTTGATCATGGTGGCCAGCTGGCGGGTGAAGAAGCAGATATCTTTTTCGCAGATGCGTTTTGAGCGTGCGAGTTTTTTCTTTTTGATGCGCGTAGTCATCACGCCTTGGCGCCGCAGACTTGCACTTGCACTGGCTGAACTGGGCGCGCGTAATTCACCTTGCACGACACGACCGGACTTGTCCTTCCCTTCCCAAACGAATATGGATTCGTTGCTGGGGGTTTTGCTGGTTCGGGAAGGGCTGGCAGTGGTCATGGGAGGGTCCTTCTCTTGTGGGCGAATTTGAGGGCGAAATGGGGGTGTGGGATTTGTTGTGTTTGATTTTTAAAATCCAACCTAAGGAAGTGCTGATTAAATAAATGCGGAAACGTTTGTGGCACGATCAATGGCGCCAACACCTTGATCTTTTTCATCCCCGCGTCGTACAGCTGCGCTGGCTCGCCATAAAACGTGGATTTAATCAGCGTCTCCCTAATGATTAGTGCACCCCAAAATCTCATCCAAACTCGTCAACCCCTGCTTCACTTTCAGCAAACCGGATTCACGTAAAATACGAATACCATCGCGCCTCGCTTGCGCTTCGATCTCCAGTGCACTGCCATGCGCGAGAATGATTTTTTCCATTGCCTGCGTGATCGGCATCACCTGATACACGCCCACCCGGCCCTTGTAACCGCTCTGGCTGCAGCGCTCGCAACTCCCGGGCTGATAGGCCGTCCAGTCACCTAGGTCATCCTCAGAAAACCCTGCGCCAATCAGCGTGTCGGCGTCATAGTCCACCGGCTGCTTGCAGCTGCATAAACGCCGTGCGAGCCTTTGCGCAGTAATCAGGTTCACAGCCGAAGCAATATTGAAAGGCGCGACGCCCATATTCAGCAAACGCGTCAGCGTGGAGGGTGCGTCATTGGTATGCAGCGTGGAGAACACCATGTGGCCCGTTTGTGCAGCCTTGATCGCGATATCTGCCGTCTAAAGATCGCGAATCTCGCCCACCATGATGATACCCGGGTCTTGTCGCAGAAAGGCTTTCAGCGCGACCGGAAAGCTCAGTCCCGCGCGGTCATTGATATTGACTTGATTGGTACCCGGTAGATTGATTTCGGCAGGATCTTCTGCCGTGGCGATATTGATGCCCGGTTTGTTCAGAAGGTTGAGGCAGGTGTAGAGCGAGACGGTTTTGCCCGAGCCCGTGGGACCGGTCACCAGCACCATGCCGTAGGGTCGCTGAATCGCGTCGAGCAGCAGCGCCTTCTGATCAGCCTCGTAGCCCAGCGCATCAATACCCAGCTGGGCCTGACTGCCATCCAGAATTCGCATGACGATTTTTTCGCCGAACAGCGTGGGCAGCGTCGATACCCGGAAATCAATGCTGCGTGTAGTTGAGACAGCAAGCTTCATGCGTCCATCTTGTGGCATGGGAAATATCGAGGCGTGAAATCACCTTGATGCGCGAGGCGAGTTTTTCTTTGATGACTAATGGTGGCTGCGCGATTTCGCGCAGCACGCCATCAATCCGAAAACGTATCCGGTAAAACTTTTCAAAGGGCTCAAAATGCAAGTCCGACTCACCCATGTTGATCGCATCCGTTAGAATCTTCTGCAGGAAGCGCACCACCGGTGCGTCATCAATCTCGCTGGCGCTGCTGTCGTTGGTGGTGTTGGCTGATTCATCAATCAGCGCGATGTTTTCCAGATCATCGCCGATCATGTCGGAAAGGTTTTGCTCGGCACTTTGCGACAGTCGCGCAATCAGATCCAGTAACTGCGGCTGAGGCACCACAACCGGGTCGACCGATAAACCTGTCTGAAACTTCACCTGATCCAGCGCCTGCGTTTGTGTCGGATCGGCGATGGCGACGCACACTTTGTTACTGCGCTTGGCCAGCACCACCACGCGCTGGGTTTGCATCAGGCGGTCGTCAATGACTTTGTCGGGCAGGGATTGGGGATCGAGGGTGGTGAGATCAAACAACGGATGACCAAAGGTCTGCGAGCAAAACTGCGCCAGCGCCACGGGTTGCAGCGCGCCACTTTTGATCAAGGCATCGATGAAAGGAATTTTTTCGCTGCTACTGCTGCGCGTGATGCCCTCTACCTGCTGCGTCGTCAACAGCTTCGCCTGCAGCAGCACGCGAGGCAAAGCAGAAGCGGGTGGTTGAGAGGCGGGGGTGACGGACATGAAAGCTCGCGGGTTGATGTCGCGGGCCGATGATGCCGGGTGTCAGCGCTGTGAGCGGTTTGTTGTTTTTTGGATCGCGGGTGGTCGCGGTTGATTGTGGGGGAATTGGCTTGGGGTGATGTTTGGATACAACACTTTGCGGCTGAGAGCGCTTGGCTGTTATCTGCGCCTGTGGCCAGGATGGATCAAAAATTGCCGAATGTGGAGTCTTGCCTATGTCTGCGGGAGCGAGGTCCCCTGTTTGAAGACACCGGGCTGCTTGGAAGCCCATATTGAATTATTAATAAGTCGTTTATAGCATTCATGATCCATTAATGAACCACTTTCATTGACTTCATCTGATCAGCGTGGAACAATGCGTCATCAATGATTCAAATAAATACGCTGTGCTTTGCTAATGGTTTATTTCCATGGTTAAACCGATTTCGCGCCCGACGTCGCAGTACACCCACGATGCCCTGGCTTTGCTAGGACAACTCGTGCGTGAAGCCCGGCTGGACAAGGCAATGACCACGACCGATTTGGCTTCTCGCGCAGGTATCTCGCGGTCACTGCTTCAACGCATCGAGCGGGGAGACCCGGGCTGCTCGATCGGTGTGGTGTTCGAAGTTGCTGCTCTGTGTGGTGTACCGCTGTTCGAGCTCGAGCCGCGCCAGTTGACCCACTATCTAGCGCTGCATAGAGAAAAAATGGCTTTGCTGCCCAAATCCGTCCGAACCCCTGCTCGGCAGGTTAAACATGATTTCTGAGTTCGGCGCCCAACATCCAAAGGCCCAGGTCTGGGTCTGTCGTGGCGCAGATCGTGCGCTGTTTTGGCGACGGCAGTTTCTGAATCCCTTTGCATTTCTCAATGCGCCGGAGAGGGTGCGCGTTCCATGATGACCTCGTCTGGTACGAGTATGGAGCGAAAATGTTGTTTATCTACTAGGGCGGATACGCGCTGACAGCTATAAGACCAACGCCACCAACTCATAACTGGTCCAGTAAGTGGCCCGGCGCCTGATGCACCTGGCCGAGCAAAGGCGCCAGCCGCCGATGGTCATAAGTCCAGTGCGGCCAGTCATCGCGTTGCCAGAGGTAGCGTTTATCTCCGCTTTTCATGCGGTGATTATGTGGGATATTCACCGCAGGGTCACGGTAATCGCCGCAGATTTTGCGGATTGAAGGGCTTGTATGCGCCGCGTTGTACCAAGGGTCGCTGAACACGTAGACTGCGGGTTAGATACGGAAACCGTTGAAATGAGCTGAGTGGCCGAGAAAGAACATGGAAATACGAGCTATACACACCGAATCAGATTACAAGGCCACCCTGAAAGAAATTTCGGTTTTGATGGATGCCGATCCCGATATGGGCACCCCGGAGGGGGATCGCCTCGATATTCTGGCCACGCTGGTACAAGCCTACGAGGCCGAGCATGTTCCAATCACCGTGCCGGATCAGGATCTACTTCGCTAATTCCCTATAAAGCCTATCGAATTCCTTCAGACTGACGGCAAATGACGTCATGACGTGATTTCCAGGGAGCTCCTTTTGTCGCCAATAAATGTAGTCACGCACAGCCGCATCAAGGGCAACTTGAAGCTGGCGGCCTTCCGCCTCGGCGATTTGGCGCAACGCGTCGAGCACTTCGGGGGTGGCTTGGGATGAAAATTTTCCGCTGTCGATGGGCACCTTGCAGTCGCCATCAAACGAATATTTCGTGTTGTGCGGATAACTCACCGAAGCACCGCGCGGGTCAGGCTGGCGTTACGTTCCAGTATGAGGTCATCCAATCCATGCATCGGAGACTTGCGGATGAACTCGACCACAGATTGTCGGTTGCCCGTCAGGCGTTCAGGCAGGGTAGGGGGAATCACTGCCGCAACCTGCTGGCCGTGAAGGGTAATGTTTTGAAAGTCTTCGCTCTCTGTGCGTTTAAAAACTTCTGGCCCCCGAGCTTTGGCCTCTTGCATTTGCCATTCGTTCATATTGAATCTCCGTTTGAAATGATCTGACCAAATAGTTCGAGATGTTGCAGATTAGTTTGGATTTTTGCACGACTATCCCCTATCTGCGCTTGGCTTAAATTTTTGATGATGTTATGACGCAGTCAAAAAATGACATCATGAACATTTCAATCGGAGTCAGAATGTCTGAAGCTAAATTATTTCAAACAGGCATGCATCAGGCAGTGAGCTTACCCAAGGGTTGTCGAACCGAAGGTACCAGAGTCATTGTCAAAAAAATCGGAGCGGGAGTTTTGCTACTGCCAATCAATGATCCATGGTCGTGCATGTCGGCCGCACTTGAGATGTTTGAGCCGGAATTCCGACTTGAGCGTGAGCAGCCTTCTAGGTAGATTTGCCAGGTTGATGTTTTACGGTGCGTGTGGTTGGCGGCTAGATCAGACGTGGCATTCAGGCGGATCGATATCGCTGCCTTGTTCTAGCTTGGCCAGCCACGCATCAGCTTCCTCGGCTGTCGCATGCAATCCGGTCGTACTGTACGCCTCCCAAGCCTTCAGGGTGCCCTGGCGAAAGCGCTCGCGCGCCATTTCGGAAATTTCTTGTTTATCAATCACCGCACACCAGTCTTCCATTCGCCAGGCACCCAGAGACGCCACCGCGCCACTAATGACTTTGCAGGGATTTTGGGATCAATGGTCGCATTACCCATAGTGAGATTACGCTGGCATTGTTCAATCACAGTGGTCTCTTCAGGAGCATTTGTTTCAAGCAAAAACCCCAGTCGCTTAAAAACCGCACCATTGCCTAGACGTTCTGCATACGTCATCAACTGCGCAAGGTTTTTTGAATCGGAATGCAGGTAATTTCTGAGCATATCCTGCACGGAGCGAATACCACCACCAATTCGTGGGTCCGACACCACATCAAGCAGGGTACGGCTTGGATCAGGGCACCTACCCCACCCGATAAAGCTTAACCATCTTAATCGCCTGCTCCTGCACCTGAACAATCTCGATCACGCAGTCAGCAATCTTCAGGCTCACACTCGCCTCCGGAATATCCTGCAATTCCTCCAGCAACAAACCATTCAGCGTCTTCGGGCCGTCCAATGGCAGATTCAGATGCAGCCGCTTGTTCACATCGCGCAGTGAAGTCGTGCCCTCCAGCAGACACTCGCCACGTGCATCCCAGCCAAACTGATCCGCGCGAGAAGCACCGGGCGTGGAGGTGGTGAACTCACCCACCATCTCTTCGATAATGTCATCCAGCGTTACCAGCCCCTGCACTTCGCCGTATTCGTCCACAATCACCCCCAGCCGTTCTTGATTTTCCTGAAAATACTGCAGCTGGGTGAACAAATCTGTTTCCGGCGGAATGAAATAAGGCGTCGTCAGCAAAGCCCGGAAATGATCCACGGTGAGTTCATCTTCCTGATTCAGCAGCGCCATGGCTTTGCGTACATGCAGAATCCCAGCGATGTTATTCACCTCGCCTTCATGGACCAGCAGCTTGTTGTGATAACAGGTGGTGAGCTGATGCTTGATTTCATCCACAGGCACCGAGAGATTCAGTGACTCAATCTGCGCACGTGGCGTCATCACATCTTCAACCGTCACGCGTTCCAGATCAAACAGGTTCAGCAAAATACTTTTGTGCTTCACCGGGATGAAATTGCCGCCCTCCAGCACCATAGAGCGCAATTCTTCTGGCGACAAACGTTGGTCTCGCATTTCGCTGCCGGTCCGAATGCGAGTCAGTTTCAAAATGCCGCGCACGAACAGATTCACAAACCAAATCACCGGCCTACCCATCAGGATCAGTGGCTTGATCAGCATCGATGCCGGCAAAGCAATGCGCTCGGGGTAGGTGGCGCCAATAACCTTGGGCGTGATTTCCGCAAATACAATCAGAAAAAACGCCACCACCGCCGTGGCGATGGTGAGCACTTCTTCATTATTGCCAAACGCTGCAATCGCGATGGACGTCACCAGCGCCGTGATCAGCGCGTTGATGAGGGTATTGGCAATCAGGATCAGCGAGAGCATGCGATCCGTGTGTTCCAGCAGCCATAGCGTGGTTTTGGCGAGCCGCGAACCGCGTCGCGCCAGATGCTTGACCCGGTGGCGGTTCAGCGCCATCAGCGCGGTTTCGGAGATCGAGAAAAAAGCCGAGGTGCAGGTCAGGATGACCAGAGCAAGGATTTGCACCCACAAGGGTACGGTGTTCATGGGGGTCCGGGGGAGCGAATGTCAGGGGGGAGTATAGCTTCTGGGTGGGGGAGATCTGGTGCTTGTTGAAGTGGAAACTGCCCACAAAGGGCGCAAACGATGCTAATGAAATAACAACTAGCGACTTTTCTTGCTGAATAGTTGCCTGACTAAAAACGCACTGTGATTCAAAGGGCCCATGATCGGTTAAGATACTTCTGGTAAACATAATCACTGGGACATACATGCACTGGTATCTCATCTACACCAAGCCCCGCCAGGAAAAGTGCGCGCTCCAGAATCTGGAGCAGCAGGGCTACCAGTGCTACCTCCCTCTGCTCCCCAAAGAGAAGCTCCGCCAAGGCGCCGTCGCACTCAGCGAGGAACCTTTGTTTCCACGTTACCTTTTCATTAAGCTTGCCCAGGATTTCATGGCAAAAAGCTGGAGTCCGATACGCTCTACCAAGGGTGTGAGCCGGATGGTGCGATTTGGGGCGGAGCCGGCCAGGATTGATGATGCCTTGGTTGATCTGCTCAGAGCCCATGAAGCCGCCGTACTTGCCGAGCCGGAGCGGCTTTTCAGCCCGGGTGAGCGTGTGCAGCTGACCGAGGGGCCGTTTGTCGGGATTGAGGGGATTTACCAGATGGCGGATGGAGATAGGCGGGTGATGGTGTTGATTGAGCTGATGAGTAAGAAGGTAATGGTGCCGGTGATGGCGGGGAATTTGCGGAAGGTGGCCTGATAATTCAGGTTCCAATAAAAGTTGCGCAGGCAGCACGGCAACTTCCCCCACAACCCCGCCACGTTTCATCTGCAAAAACGTTTCTGCAAGCCATTAAGATGTGGCAAAATTCCACCACTCCGTTGGCCGCGTTGAAGAATTTCGCAGCGCGCCGTTTTCTAGAATTTTCCAGCAATAGATCAAAACGCGTTTGTCGATCGTGAGACGGCACGGCGGTAGCGTGCACGTAACTGGCATCCCGTGTTCTGCAAGCTAACTTTTTATCCAAAAAAGCAACTCCCCAATCTCTGGCCTGTAAGCCAGCCAAGCATCGCCACAGGTCTGGACGACGGACAT
>Ga0194133_10009652_pt1 | contig 11025 bp, 9 predicted proteins | sample TA2KigOf40mmetaG_FD_155448 | JGI IMG/M metagenome (GOLD analysis project Ga0194133, IMG submission 155448) | Freshwater microbial communities from Lake Tanganyika, Tanzania - TA2015055 Kigoma Offshore 40m | ecosystem: Environmental > Aquatic > Freshwater > Lake | place: Tanzania: Lake Tanganyika...
AAATTGATAAATGAAATGATATCGATTCTCCCGGATTGGGCGTAGGTAAAGGATCCTGAAGGACTTCATCTTAACAAGGATTGGGACATGGATATTTATGTAAACCTCGACATAACAATCCCAGAGTTAAAAAGTGTGTCTTCAGGCTGTTGCAGCTCATTGCTATGACAACTGACTGGGAACTGGGAGCCTGGGGTTCAATCACCAGATGCAAAATCTTTGACCCCTGGATTTGCCTTACTTAATCATTTCTTTGAGATGATTGTCTCAGTCAAAGCTGATTATTGTGCAGAAACTGGGTTAGAATTATCTCTTATACTCATTTATTCACATTTATCAAAATAATCGAGGGGCTATATAAGACAAAACTGTCAATCAAATGAACTGTTGCAAAGTTAACGCTATTATAATTCATTTGATTAGGTGTTAGAATAATCAGTTCTTAATACAAGATGTATTCATTATTAATCCACTTATTGACAGCATGAAGGCAAATTGCCTTTGGCCCAAAAAATGTTCATTCATAAATTCTTTTTAGTTTTTTCTGCTTCATCAAAAGACTTTTTTTATCTTGTTAGAAAGGTAAAGTTTTTCTGGTCTGTTTGATAAAAAAGTTAATACTTTTCTGTGCAACAAAGTGAAGCAGAAAAGTAGACTTTTTGTAGAAACAAAAATGATTTTGTTTTTGATTGTTGACATTTGTGCAACAATCAAGGAAAAATCCGGATTAGTGAGGATTTGTTGATATACAACAGATCCTACCGGATTTCTGAGGATTTGCTGGGAAAACAACAAATCCTCAACAAAGCACAGGGATATAAGCCATGGACTCCATGCAAATATATCCCTGTGAACCCAGGAAATGGTTAGGTACTCATTTCCTGCTCTGTCCAGCTGAACAACAAGTTCAGCTGACTCCTGCCCTCATTCACTGAGGAACTGTTGAGCTGTGTGGACAAGTTTGACCCTAGGACTGCTGTGGACCCAAGCCCATCGAAATTCAAGTTTGATTACTGCTGTGGACCCAAGCCTATTCTATGCAGAATGTAAGTGGATACGAAAAGTATATTGATCAATCTTGATCAGGTGATTTAGTTGTGTTCTTCTTTCAACCTTGTTTCCAAGTTTTTCTTACATTAAAAGGAAAGGGAAAAAAGTTGCAAATTAATGGTTTCCTCCATTACAAAGTTTTGGTTCAGCTATCAATCCTTAATTATTTTACCATAAAGCCAGGAAAGTTATCTGCAAGAAACTTTTGTCTTCATCTGTTCTGATGTTTCGTCACTTTGCTTCGCGACGACAACAATAACGTCCTCTCACTCATCCAAGTCCTGAACAACCACACACAAACACTTAAAGGGAGAAAAAAAACTTTGAGTTAGTCCCTGCTCTAGAATTGGTCCAACATTCCTAAGATTCTTTGGGAGGAAAATATTCCTGGTATATATTGTTGTGGAAACGATTATTGGATGGCTTTTATAGGTAAACACAACAATAGCGTTGAAGCTCTGAACCAGAAGGGCAGTGATGATGTCTGAACTGGCCTGGGAGAAAATGAAAAAAATCAAGCAGCCAAAAAGAAAAGCCAGTCCTTGGCCTGGATTTAATTTTCCTAAATGGACCAAGTTTTTATAGAATCAGGAAAAGTTTGATGGTCTAAAATATGCTTATTGAAATGATTCGCAATTATTTAAGTGTTGGAGAATTCTTGAATAGTTTAAAAATTTATCAAATTATTTTTTCAAAAGTTCCTTGGAAAATACTTGAGTGCTGTAGGAAAAAGTTCCTGTTTTTACTTGGTCGATAAAAAGCAATCCTAATCAAGTTATCAAAATTTCTCTGAAAGTTGAAAGTTAATTTTGAAAAGTAGTTGAGTGGTTCATCTTTAAGTTGAACTTTGAAAATTTTAAATTATTTAATTTTAAAAACAACCTAAAAGTACAATGAACAAGGTTTTGTATTTACCTCGAAGAACCCCCCTAGATAAAATAGAAGATTTTTCTTTTAATAGATGCACTTTTTGAGCTCTTTCAAATCTAGTCTCTATTGGGAACTTCAGTATCTTTTGAAGAAGGACACCAACTTAAACTTTTTACTAGTTTGGCTTCCAAAAAAAACTCTGACTCAATAAAAATAATCTCCACACTTCTTCTGTATCTTTGGTTTTGAAACAAACTCAGGAGAAGAAAAAGTCTTCCTATCTACACCTACCATTGTGTACTCAAATAGGTGCCTCATTTTTTGCTTCTTCAATTGTTGCTTGTGAAGAAATCTTTAGATTACTTTTTGAATCAACCATTTTGAATTTAAAAGTAGATTTGAACTCTTCATGCTTTCTGATAATTGATACACAAAATGCAATTTATTTAGTGTATTGTAAGCATCATCATAAAATAAAAAAGCAGCGGTTCATAAAGTAAAAGTTATGAAAAATGAGACTCTGGAAGATTGAATCCTGAAAATGTAATTCTGCCACGGTTGATACTGAAATGACCATCAGAAAGTTTCGAGTTAATTTTACACATCAATGACTCTGCCACAGAAATGTTATAAAGCCCAAACGTTGCCATCTTTGAAACATTAAAATCTAAAGAGGAAAGATTATCTTTTTGAATTCATAAAAGTTCTGTGACCTATTTAGATATCAATCAGAATTCTCTAGTCATAACAAAAGTAGGGTGGAAGGCAAGTGGACCATTCTGTTAATCTTCTTGTGCCTTATTCAGAACGAATCAAAGCTTCATGATAGTTTGGCAACGTTAGTCTTTCAAATGGGGAAAATGTCTGACCTCAAATATCAGAATTGGTAGAAAAACAACGAAAAGCCAGTTACTTAGTGTTTGTTATAATTAATGAATGAGGATATAGAACAAAATTGAAAGGCGAAATATTTTGCCAACCAATACATGAATTTTTTACCTGCTTAATTATTTGATCATTAAGGGTGTTTAAACCACTTTATTCCAGAAAGGTATACTTTTTTCAATTTGATAGAAATAAATCTTAGTTTCCAGAAGTTCCATTTGCATTTTGGTGCTCTGAGAAACAAACTTAATCCCACGAGGTTTAATGTAAGACATTAAAGAGGACAAAAAACACAGACTTATTTACTGGGTGAAAGGAGCTCAAAACTTTTATGACATTCGACATTCGAAACGTATTTTTGATCTGTAAATCAATTTTGTAAAATTATTCATATATCTGTGCTCAAAGGTCAGCTCTAGTTTATTTTCAAACTATAGCTGATGTACCCGGCGCTGCCCGGGTTAATTTGCAACCTGCTGAGCATCTTGAAAATGTGTCCTTCAGCTTTTAGGGTTTCAAGCCCCCAAGGTCCACAGGGGAGGGGGTGGGGGTCAAACCTGCACCACAACCTTCCTTGGACATGTGGGGTTGTGCGTGGAAAATTTCATCAAGATTGGTGCAGGGGTTTGGATTTCCATTAGCCCTCCACATACCAACAGATAAGCAAACAAACATCTGTACGCCCATTTTATATATATATAAGATAAAGTCTACTCGTTTCTTAAAATTCAGCTGGTTTTTTCATCGTGAAACTAATTAAGCAAAAAGCCTTGGAATTGTGTGTTAAAAAAAGTCATAAAAATGCACTCAGGAATCAAGCTTTAAGTGTCCTTGATATAACAAATAGACTGCCCAACAAAAAGTTGTAAAAGTAGAAAATAAGGGTCCTATTTACAAAACCTTTAAGCATAAAGTTCATCGCAAGTTCAGAAGGAAAAGCCTTATTCTGTTTTAAGGAAATGCATATTACAATTTAGTCTAAACAGAAGATTTAAAAAAAACGTATTGTGAAAACGTGCCCAGACCAAAAGCAAAAAAACCCATAAAACTCTCTGATATTTCCACAAAAAGTTTAGAAAGCTTCAGTGATTTAACTTGAAGTTTGATGCCAAATCCATGCAGGCTAATAACTTTTTGAGGATCGGCTGCCAATTTTAAAAATGGATATTGATTTCAAACACAAATGACATGATTGGTCTATTTCAAATAGCTTTTGACGATTTAAGGCTTACCTTGCTCTAGAAGTTTCACTGCATTTGCAACTTTTGCATCTTGCATGGATTCAAGGCAATCCCTCTCTGCTTGAAGTTCTTTAATGTACTCAGCTGTCTTTTCATCGTCGAGATTCGGTGTATTGCTGTCATGGCAACCTTGGTTAGGTGGGCTGGCAGAATTTACAGACCTGCAAAATTGAATAGTACCGCCTTAGTTTATATTCATATTTAAAAAAAAGGGTTCTTCCGAGAGATTAAGTCTCTGGTCAGAATATTTTTTTCCAATACATCTTATAATAACATGTGTTTCTCTCCTCTCAACATATGGTCTTGAAAGCTAAACAAGAACTATTACCCACAAGTCAACTCTAACAGAAGGTTTTAGATACAATCAATAAGACAGGCCTCTACAATTCTATTATGGAGTTTAGAAATATTTAAATATCTAGAACTGCCAAGAGCAGTGTTGTTGGAACTTGTCTTTTTTTGACATACAGCCTTTGTTGCACTCAATTTTAGTAATTTTTCGCGTTGCATTTGTCCAGAAGGAACAAAATTGAATTCATATGATTACAATGCAGCTTTTCCAATTCCATGCAACTGGACATTTTCTAAAAGGGAAACTGGGAAAACTTTTTTAGGGTAAGCTCTAAACTTACCTAACAAAATTGTGCTTAAAGGTTAAGCTGAAAATCTAAAACTTGATTGCATTCATATCCCTTTTAAAAATTGTCTAAAGGGTAACAAACAACTTGTCAAAGATTATTTTTGTGTGTAAGACTATGAAGTCTTGGTAGATATATAGACGTTGAAAAGAAATAAGAAATCCAATAAAAACTTTTCTGCCACAATTTGGCCTGACTCTTTGTGCAAAATATTAGTAAAACTTGTGTAATTTTGTAGTTTGTCACATGTTTTCTGCAGAATTTATTGTCCTTTTCATAAACTTGTACAAACAACATTTATCAAACATAAGTTTTGAACAAGCTGGAGAAGTCAAACACTTTGAGCTTTAAAATCAATATCAAATTTGAATGTATTTTTTAGTTTTGTATTTTTTCTGACAGAGAATTTTCAAAAGAGAAAAATGATAAAAACTGTATAGCCTTATTAAGTCTCCAATTTTTCTGACAAAAAAAATTCCTTCAAAAATTTTTATTTGTTTTTCTGTAAATATTCTCATGCAAAGGAGTTTGAAGGAAAAATATGTTTACTGGAAAGATGGTTTGAATATAGTACAGGACACTTTCCAAAAGAAAGTATATTCTGACACCAAAGCCGAATAGAGTAATTCATTTATCTTTTTTTCCATTTCCAGGGATCACATAATGGGCAACATAATTTTTTTGGGGTACCTAAAGAAAGAGCAGACATTCCACAAGAATGGCCACCAAACTCATTCATCAAATTCTTGAAAAAATGTGCTTGCCACGGTACAAATGCTAAAAAATTCTTTCAGGTGTGAATTTAGTTCAAAGGATTCTAAGTTATTGATAAAAAGTGAAACTGAAAAGCAAATGATTTCTTAAAATTCAAAAAGATCAATCTTTGAGACCTATCATTTCCAAGTGCTTGATTCACTGAATTGGTTGGAAAAAACAGTCATCTTACAATCAGAGATGCCTTTAAATTCAGAATTAAAAACTTCTTTTCTAATGCAACCCTTCAGAGATACACAATATAATTCCTTTTATTTACATACAACGAGCTGACAATATTTGTAAAAACCATTTACTTTTGTCGTTACAAATATATTTAAGTGAAAATAAACTTCTGTTTGGTGATGCTTGAACGTTTTCTGCCTGTTAATATTGAATCATGTGTAAAAAAAAGTCTCTAAACCTGTGGAAGTTTTTTGTCTCAAGAAATGAGATAAGCCTTGTTTCGTCTTTCGTCACAAAAAGTCAACCAACAAAAGTTTTTTTTTTCAATTCGGAAAACATCAGGAAAAACCATTGTAACTGTTCAGGTAATTAATTTTATCTTTGAAGCAAGTCCAAAACATTCATTCATTTATTTTCAGTAAAAATAACAAAGAAAGTTTATGAAATATGTTTCTTTTTCATCGGAAATGAAAGTTCGGTTGTCAGATTTAGTTGCAACACGTGCCTCATTTTTTACTTAGTCTTAATCTATTTATATGTAGTTTTTTGTAGAGTTACTCTGAAATTGAATTTCTTGGAAATGTGAAACTAAAGGGAGGAAATAGATACTACGGTTTGGAAAATTAATTTAAAAACGAAAAATATTGATGCACCTCCAGACAAAGTTTATTTCTGATTCTAAAAATATCAAGAATGGATTCAACATTCGAATGAGTTGCAACAAACACACACTGAAGAACTACTCCAGGGAAATACTTTTCGCCCCAAATCGATTCAGATTTTATTGAAGCTGGAGTTGTATTCTAATTTTCAAATAGAAGAACTGCCACGCATTGTGATGTAAGAAATATCGATTTCCTTGTGTCTACATGGGAAAGTTTGAAAAGAGTCACTTGTAGTGGATGTGAAAAAGCAAACAAAAATGAATAGAATGTCACTGGATTCTGATACGTAAAGGGACGAAAAAAGAATTGTACAATAAAAAGTTTCTTTTGCTTTTTCATCGATTCAAGTGTCTGTCCAAAGGCATTTAGTGGTCAAGAGCAGCTTGGATGTGTCTTTGAGTGTCCTTTTTATTTGGAAAATCTCTAAATGTCATCAGAAGACTATAAAGACGGACACTTGAATTTTCTAATAAAGTTTCGAGTGAGGGGAAAAGCAGGCTAATTATAATGTCGATCTCAAGGGTGCAATTTTTCATAAGTTTTAAAATTTGATAAGGTTCAAAAGTTGAGCTTAATGAAAAGTTCCAAAATCAGGTAGGTAGTTGAAATTTCAAAATTTCAATTGAGGGGATTCTTACCTTGAAGGAGACATGCTCCGTGAATCCCCATTTACAAGATGTTGAAGGTGGTTATCTCGGTTTACAGATGCAATTGACATGTAAGCCTGCAAGAAAAAAAATCAATTATCAACTTGGAAATATGAAAATCTTCTTGCCAACTCTAACAAATCTCATGTGTATCCTCTCCAAACAAGAAATATCCAAAAATTCACCTATCATTTTCAAGCTCTAAATCATTCCTAGATTCTCAAAAATCTTTTTTTACTTAATCCTTTAAAAAGGGGTTAACATTTCCCCTCAAATAACTTTTTTTGAAATTACTTTGAATATTCTCAGTGTGTCACTTTTTAACCCAATTGAAAGGGGCAAAGTTTAAATTTATTTCTCCTGACTTGAAATTTTCCTACGTATAGAAAGTTTCAAAAGGATATGAGTGATTTCAAAAGATCTCGGTTTTGGGCAAAATATCCTTCTTTGCTATAGCTTGTTGACAGAAACTCCTTCAGAAGAGTTTTTGGAGATCAAACTTATCGGTAAATTGATGGAAGCTTTGAAATTTCATGGTTGAGAAACTGGCTCTTATGTCAAAGCATCTTTCAAGTTGTATTAAATTTGAGACTGAGTTCTGACATAATTAAATATTTTATTCCGATTTCTAAATTGACTCTTTTTTAAACATTTTTTTGAGTGATATGATTTTAGACAAATTTTTTCCATTCCTTTTGATATTTTACAAAAAATTTAGCTGCTCATTAAAAGTTTTGAAGTTGAGATTTATGTACCTTGTTTTTACATCCTTCTTTCCTCACTCAAATATCAAATATTGAAGATAAGTTCTTTTGGAAGGGAAAGGCTATGATGGCAACGACAAAGGCCAATATTTAGTTTAAATATTTAATAAATTCCAGAGCAACATTTTCAATTACATCAAAAAGGTAACAGCATTCATTAATATAGAATTACTCCCTCTTTTTTCTTTTATATGCTATCCAAAAAAAAGAAATAGAGATTCATTTTTGTCATTTTGATCTTGTTGATATTTTGAATACTCAAAATATTGATTAGATATATTACTTTTTTGAAAGTGTGACTTTTACAGAAACAAGTTGATTCATCATGATTGCATGATGCATTAAACTGAAAAAAGTATTTATGTCAATCAGACATTTTATCAGAATAAAAAATCAAATCGGACAAAGTGCAATAGTTATGGATAATCTTATTTGATTTCAACATTACTTAATACATTAGAAAATATCAAAGATGACTTCCAAATTCGATTCAAAACTGTCAATAAGTTTTCAACCTTGATCAAAACTTGTTTAGGCTAGATTAGTTTTCCTGAAATAATCCTTGTTTGAAAATTGAGATAAAGACAACATTGATTGTATTAGAGAGATATGATCGTTACATGGAAAGAAAAAAAAGTTTATTTCTCCACTCTCCTACATTTCTTGAGAAACGAGATTCTTTTTTGGCTTTTGATGAATCCATAAATATTTTCTTTCATGTTACCATCAGCAATAGAAAAGTTTATGTTGACGAAAGAGGGGCTCCTTCGTGTGTTTATTACATGCTCTAGTTCTATAGAGAAAGCATGAAATAGAATTACCTGTGGTTAATGCAAAACTAGTGATTTAAAAAAAAGATTGAACAGACTTATGTAAAGATTTGCTGCAACTAAAAAGTTGTCAGAGTAAATATTTCACACCCGAAGGTTCGATCCTAAGCATCAAAGAGTATTGTAAGGCTCTTTGCTGGTAGGATTATCAAAGATTATCTCTTTCACCAGTCTTTTTATGGATTATAGAGTAAAAAAGGATTGTCTATCAAGAAATTGTTGGATGCATGGGGGAATTTTTAAGCCAAGGGCTTTGGCCTGGCTTATCAGTTTTTGAAAAGTGTGCAAAATATGAAAAAAAAAGATCTTGTTGGTCTGACTTACCGTTTGTGTGGGTGTAATTGTAGAGACCTGTTGTGCTGTGGTATATTGGTGTGGATTCAACATAGAGGAGTTCATTAGCATCATGGAAGGAACATTCATAGACAACATGCTGAAAAAAAATGTTTTGACACAATTAATAATGGCTAAACAAATAAGTTACATTTGTTTTGATATTCTTTGGCGTCGTCATGGAAAAATTACTATTCAAAAGGTACAAGCTATATTAGTTTTATGGTGGATTACCAAATGACAAATTACTTGCTGATGATGCTTCAAGAGAGCCTTGTTTACTCACAAAACTTTGGTAAAGAGTTTTGAAAGCAAGCTTTGAAATTTAGTTTTTCGCATGTTAGGTTTAATGGTGCAACAAAAGTTTCAGAGTGAGGCTTTGGAGGAGACCATAAGTCAAAAAAGAAAGGTGAAATTTTCAAGGGATTCTCAACTTAAAAAAAACTGACATTGAAAGTGTGGAAATGGAAGTCAAAATTGTAAAATAAGTCCGATTCTCTAAACTTACCTTGCTGCTGGCATTAGTGGTTGGGATGTAACCCCCGTCATAGAAACCAATGGAACGATACTTCCAGGCATTGCAGCCATCATATACAAAGCAAATGAGATCTTAAAGATAGGATTGAGCTAACCTGAAAGAAGAAAAAAGTAACATTTCAACATTGATTGAACAACTGAAATATAAACTTGAGTTTGAGGTTGACATTTTTTCTATCAGTCTATTCGGAATAATAGTGTTTACTCAAAAAATATTTTTGTCAAGAGAGATATATGGCAAGAAAAATGAATGGAAACCAGAAAAAAGCCCTCTCAAACATTCGAAACAGGCTTCTCCGGAAGAGATTTTTGTCCATCGCATAAAAGAAACGTAAAACTGCAAGTGCAAAAGAGAAGCAGGTCTTTTGTCTGGGATCATCTTAGTTAAGATGGTCTATAAAGATCACACCGACCACGTTTTTCGTTGTTGGCTTTATATGAAGGCAATGGGCCACACTGAAATAAATATAGGGATTTGTGTGACAGAATAATCCACGGTCCTCTTTCCTTTTCGTGCAGTGCAAATCTTGAAGGTTTTAAAGCTCCCTCACCTCTATAACCTTTTCAGTGAGAATGAAATTTAATTACCTTACATTATTTAGAATCAACAAAAGCAGCTTTGGTGAGAAACAAGCTAATGAAACTTTGATTTTATTGCCTCTTCGTTTTTAAGATCATAAAGTGTAATTGTAGCTTATTGCTATGACAATTGGCTGAGAGCCTAAGAGATTTGGGGTTCGATCCCTGGCCAGGGCAAATCTTTGACCTCTGGGTTAGCCTTAACTAGTCATCTAATGATGTCTATATCAGTCAATGAGGTATTTAGGTTAATTATAACCATTAAAAAACAATCAAAAAATGATCAAGATAAAATAATAAAAATTTTAATCATGCTTGGAAAACTGAAAAAGATATCCAAAGATTGAAATGGAACTGTTGTAAAGTCAACACTACCCTCATTCACCTGATTTATGTGTTAGAATATACAATGAGTTCTCCTACAAACTACTTGCTTTTTACTTTCCTTTACCATTTGCAATGGTCTCCAAATTTAGACTTGAGATTTTTGATTAGTTCATTAACAAAGGATCGATTGACTGCCCGTTTCGTCTCGTCTGGTATGTAAAGCTTCAGACCAACATCATTTTTACTTCAACTAAGTCCTGAAGTGCCTCATTCTGATGTCCTGTTGACCGGCCTTGCCAGCTCGTCAACTCTTTCCTACCACGTGGCTTTGGAAATGTTTAAACTGAACAAAACAGTATTTATGCCGGCAGACTTCCGGCTCGTGTTGCAAATGTTTGTTTATGGTTTGAAAAATCAGTTCTTCAACAAGATAGCCTCTGTTAATGTCGGGAAAACGAGTGGCAAACTCACCTGCAGAAAGAATTCCACCACCAAAGAAAGTAATCAACATGCCTCCCAAGAAACCAACTGCATCGATCGATCCTCAGGTTGATGGAACGCGGATCATTTTCGAGACGTTTGGCATCAACGATAAGGAGTTCTTTGGCGTTCTAACTGAAGAGGAAATCCTTTACATCTGGGAAAAAGTGCTTGGTCGCTCCGCTGAGGACATATTTGGAATGTCCTACAAGAGATCTATGAACAGATATTTTCGTGTCA
>Ga0194133_10009655_pt1 | contig 11023 bp, 10 predicted proteins | sample TA2KigOf40mmetaG_FD_155448 | JGI IMG/M metagenome (GOLD analysis project Ga0194133, IMG submission 155448) | Freshwater microbial communities from Lake Tanganyika, Tanzania - TA2015055 Kigoma Offshore 40m | ecosystem: Environmental > Aquatic > Freshwater > Lake | place: Tanzania: Lake...
GATGGACGTATCACTGGTGGAGCGGTTGTAGCGCCAGCTGCAGTGCCGCGTAGCTAAATACGGAAGAGATAATCGCTGAAAGCATCTAAGCGAGAAACTCGCCTCAAAACAAGTTCTTCCCATAGAGTCGTCGTAGACTACGACGTTGATAGGACGGGTGTGGAAGCGTGGTAACACGTTAAGCTTACCGTTACTAATAGCTCAATTGGCTTGATTTATGCACTGAAAAAATTTTTAAAATAATACATAAAATCTATTTAGTATTTATAGTTTTTCTTATTTTTTTATTTACCAAATCCCAGTTGCTGGGGTTGATGCTTCTATCATCTATCCATATATCTCCTATAGGTTTTCCTAAAATTAGGTTATCAAATTTTAATTTATTTTTTTTTAACCATTCTTGCGTCATATCGTATTGTGACCACGGTCTAGATGAAAATAGAATAATTTTATGACCTTTTTTTTTTAGAGAGTTTATATTTTTGATAGTTTTTTTAAAAGGCTTAGCTTTTTCTCGATTTTTAAAATCTTCCTCCGAACATATTGTTCCGTCAATATCAATTATTATTCTCATAAAATTCTAAAAAATATTTATACATTTTAATTTTTTTAATTTCTTTAATTTTTTTTTGACTTTTATTTAAAATATCATTTATCATTAGGTTTGGTACGTTTAAGCCAGCCTTGATGGAAGCTAGCACTCCTCCGGACATTCTTGGATTTGCCTCCATAAAATAGTAATTTTTTTTATAAAAAATAAATTGGAGATTAATTGGACCAACAAACTTCATGATTTCTATTATTTTTTTAGATATTCCTATAATTTTTTTATTATCTTCAGTGATAGTTAAGGTTGACTCTCCACCTGTTATCTCGTTCCTTATTCTAGGAATAATTCCAATTACCCCAAACCTCGGAGAGATATAGCAGTCAACGCTATATTCTTTGCCTTTTAAAAACTTTTCACAAACATAATTTTTATTACAAAATTTTTTAACTGTTTTTTTGTCATAGGTAATATAAATTAATTTAGCGCTTGAGCCAAACCTTGGCTTAAGTATCATTGGATAGCTTTTTAGTGATGCGGTTGTTTTTATTTTGTATTTTTGCAATAAAGTATTTATTTTTTTTTTGTCATAACAATTTTTGACAATATTTAAATCCGAAACCAATGAACAGGATTTTAAATATTTTAGCTTTGAAATAATATCAATAGCAGGGTCTGTATTTGCTATCACTAGCTTTATATTTAGTTTATTGATTTTTTTTTTTATATCTTTAATTATATTTTTGCTATTCCAGTTTTGCCCCTTTATTTTAATTACATATTTTTCAGCAGGAGCAAGAATATTTTTTTCATATGTATAAATTTTAGATATCAATCCTTTTTTTTTTGCAACTCGCCCTAACTCTTTTGCAAGGCCAATTCTTTTTGTTCCGCCCAATAACAAAATATTGAAAATATTTTTTTTAATTTTCATTAATTAGTTCGTCTATTTTATAATTTTTTTTTGATTTTTTACCTAAAATTTTGTGCCATAATAAAGGGGACATTCCATTACCAGGTCTTTTGATATCAATATTTTCAATATCAAATAAATCTCCTTTTTTTATATTTTTTATAGCTACTATGGATTTTCTAACAATTTTAATATTCCTTTTTTCACTTTTGGAAGGTTTTTTTATCCCGTTACCAAGAGCATTTGCAATATTTCTGACTCTCGTAACCATATTTTTAAACTCCACAGGATTAAGGCTTGCCTTGTGGTCTGGGCCTGACATTTTTTTATCAAGAGTTAAATGTTTTTCTATAATTTCACTTCCCAAAGATATCGCGGCTATACTTGCCTCAAATCCATTTGTATGATCTGAATATCCAACTCTAACATTAAATTTTTTTTTTAAGGTTTGTATCGCTCTTAAATTACAATCTTTAATTGGAGTTGGGTATGCCGTGTTGCAGTGCAAGAGTGTAATATCTTTTTTTTTTAATCCATTTTTAGTTAAGATTATTAAACATTTTTTTATTTCCTTCATATTAGCCATGCCCGTTGACAATATTACTTTTTTTTTAAAACCTGCGATTTTTTCAAGATAAGGAATATTATTTATTTCTCCTGAAGGTATTTTGAGTCTTTTTAATTTAAGCTTTTTAATAATTTCTAAGCCTTTCAAACTAAAAGCGCTAGTAAGAAACTCGATTTTATTTTTTTTGCAGCTTTGAATCATTTTTTTGTGAGCTATATCCCAATTTAGTTCTAATTTTCTAATCATATCGTACTGAGTTTCCTTTTTTTTTTTGGTATTTAGAATTTGATAATCTGCTTTAGGTGCATTTTTAGTAATCATTGATGAATCGGCAACCTGAAATTTAACAATATCTGCACCTGCCCATTTTGCTTTTTTTATAAGTTTTAGTGCCGTATTAAGATTTCCATTATGGTTTACTCCGGCTTCAGCTATAATTAAAATTTTATTAATATTTTTCATATAATCTGTTGTATATATTAAATTTTTAAAAAATAAATTTTGCGATATTTATTACCTCTAAAGCTGATTTTGGTATTTTATCAAATCTAGTAAAATACACCCAATTAAAAAAAGATAATTTTTTATTTTTTTATTGGTGGTGGGCACAAGAGTAGACTTTCAGGAGAAACATTTAAAGAAATTTTAAAAAATAATGTATTAATAAATGTTTCATTTTGTGTTGATATAAAAAAAGTAAAGGTATTGTAATTGAATATAAAAATGCTTATTTAGATAAAAAATCTATTAAGGTCCCCTTAAAAATTTAATAATAGGACTCCTAAAAAAAAAATTTATAAAAAATCAAAATGTTATAGAAAATTACTATCCTATATTTAATACATAATGTATTTAATTTTTCAAAAAAAATGTTTCTTAAATTTGATTAATTTATTAAATATAGATAATGAAGAAAAAATTAATTATTTTGTATCCTTATCCATTCAGTAAATTTAATTTTTTTCAATATAGTTTCGATTTATTAAAAAAAAAGAATGTAAAAGTAGAAATTCATAATTTATCAGACTTATTTATAACAAAAAAATTTCAAGATCAGTGGAAATCAGAAGAATATAAATTACAAAATATAAAATTCAAAAATATTTTTTCTTGGTTTTTTTACATTATTAAAGAACCAGCAAATACATTTATATTAAATTGCACTAATCAAAACATTAATTCTATTAATTTTATTATTATAAAAATAATTCTCTCATTAAAAGGTTTTAGAGTTTTAATTTATGATGTTATTGATGTAATTGATATAAAACCTAAAAGAAATCTTTACTTTTTTTACCACAAGGTTTTTAAAGAGACTAAATTTGATTTATTTTTTTATTTCAATTTTATAAAGAAATTTATATTTTCTTACTTAGATAAAATTCATGAATTTAAAAACGAAATAATACTAACCAATACTATTAAAAAAAATCAAAATGATTCAAGTAATAAAATAATCAGAAATATACATTCCTTTGATTATTCAAATTTCTTAAGGTCTGTAAATAAAATAAAAAAAAATAAATATTTCGTTTATCTAGATACCGGCCATCCATATTACGATGGCGATCATTATTTAGATAGATCTAAAAAAGTTACCCGTAATGAATTTTTAATAAAAGAATATATAAAAAAATTAAACTATTTTTTTTATTTTATAGAAAAAAAATTTAAAAAAAAAGTTTTAATAGCAGTCCATCCAAAATTAAGACTTATTAATAAAAAAAAAAATTTATTTAATCATTTTAGTAATTTTAAAAATTTTGATAGAATTGATACAAATGATGCAGTGAGAGAGGCATATTGTGTTTTAATAAATACGATGACTACTAGTGTATCTTTTGCTATACTTAACTATAAACCAATAATTTTTCTAGAGTCAGAAATTAGTAGACAGACTTTAAATGACAATACAAATATAAAAAAATTATTAACTTTATTAAAGATAAGAAGTTTACATCTAAATCAAGCTCATTTAATTAATAAACAAGACATTAGATTTAATAAAATAGCATATGATAAATATAAATTTTTGTTTTTGCAAAATCCCAATTTAAAAATACGTAATAAAAATAATGCGGAGATTTTTTATGAATTATTACAAGAAAAATCTATGATGTAAAAAAAGTGAACTGCAATGTTAAAAAATATTTTCGGAAACATTTTTTTTTAAATTTGTGATTTTCCTTCTTTTTTTTGAAAGTAAGTGTCTCTATACTTAAATTTATTTTAAATTTTGATCAATAATCTTTTTAATTTTAAGCGAGCATGAAGTTTTTGCATCGTAATTAATTAGATATTTCACATTTTTATTAATATTTAAAAAGTATTGTTTTTTTTTCATTTTAAGAATTTTATCTAATCTTTTTTCAAAATTTTCGTATGAACAGTTGTTAATTGAGCATATTCCTTTTATTTGAAAATTGTAGATATCTAAATTTGTCATGTTGCACGATAAAATTTTGCCTCCAATCGCTAGTTTTTCACCAAGCATTGTGGAAACAATACCTATAGTTACCTTGCTTTCAACGACATTTTTATAATTACTATAATTATTATCATAGGAACTATTTTTTATAAGGTACTTAAATTCCTCAGTATCAAGATATTTTTTATAAAAATTTAATTCTGGATTTAAACCTACTTTACTTTTTTTTTTTCCTTTTAAGATAAAGATAAATTTAAGATTTTTTTTTTTACAAAAATGAATTGTATATTTTGTTGTCAGGACAATTTTCTCTTCAAAATTATCAATTTTTAAATATTCATTTCTTTCATATGTCGTATCTGATATCAGGCATATGTCGTAGTAGTAATTACTTTTTTTTTTCAAATAATGATAATCTAAGAAATTAGAAAATCTTAAAGATCCTAAGCTATAAAAATTTTTGACTTTTATTTTTAATTTTTTATAAAGGTTAATATCAAATCTTCCGTGACATAAAAAATATGGAATATAAAATTTTTTTAAGATGTTTTGATTTATTAGTTTTTTTTTATAAAGGTAGTTATATTCCATCATATCGCATCTATAAGCGGCCTGTACTGCAAAAAACTTTATTTTATCTCCTAAAACTTTTGCTATTTCAGAAAATTTTTGACAATTATCGGTATACGTAATTACAATTTTTGGTCTTATTATTGTCAATAAAGATATTAAATATGCAGTTGATATATTACCGTTATAAAATTTTATAAAAAAATTTATAATGGAATATGATAGATAAATTTTGTTTATTTCATTGTACCTATTTTCTAATATAAAAGGTTTGTATTTACTTAGAACATTTTTTAAAGCAAACGCTGTACTTCCATCATATATTACTAAGTTGCAAGTTTTTGGGTTTTTAAAAATTATTTTAGACTTTATGAGTAATAATAAAATTTTTACAAATTTTTTCATAAAAACTTTTAAATTTTAAATAGACTTAATTTTTCTATCTTTAATAAGAATTTTCAATAACTTGATATCATCAGGATAGTTGATATCAAAACTCTCTAATTGATTTGGGTAAAAAGGTATAATTTTTTTTCCGGTTATTGTTTTATATTTTTTTAAGACATTAATTTTTGAAATTTCAAGACTTGCATTTTGTACTAATATTTTAGGTAAAGACTTTGACTGCAAATTATGGCTAGGTTGATTATTTTTTTTTTTTTTAAGTAATGGCTTAATATATCCTCTAGATTCTACCCACATTTTATATGGATTTTGTTTACTAATTTCTACAGCCCTTAAGGTTTCTGCCCTTCTATTTTTTTTAAATTTTTTCCATGCTTTTACAATTGTTTTTGCAGTTCTTAAGGGATTTGTTGGCCTCAATATAAAGAAATAATCAAAAGAAAAACCCATTTTTTTTAATTTTTTTATAGTATAATCAACCCATTGAAAGTCGTGTGAAGTAGAATTAGATATTTTTTTTGGTCTTAAAAATGGAACTTCACCACCATATTTTTTTGCTATTTTTGCATATTTTGTCGAGTCTGTTGAAATTATAACTTTCTCAAATAAGCCGCTTCTTTTGGCTTGATTTATAGCGTGACCAATGAGCGGATGGTTAAAAATTTTAGTAATATTTTTATTTTTTATTCTTTGAGATGCAGATCTTGCAGGAATTAGTGCTACAATTTTTTCCTTATACTTAAAGTTTTTGAACATCCTTAAGTTTTGTCGAGGGTAATCCGCCACTATTTTTTATTCCATATTTTTTTTCTACCCTTACTCTGTCATTAAAGTGAGGGGTTGATGCCTCAATAATAGTACAATTACTCAAAGCCTCTTCTTGGTGAATTGTTCCAGGAGGGAAGTGAAAGCAATCTCCAGATCTTAGAATTTTTGTTGATAATATGCCTTTTCCATTATCATATCTAATAAGTAATTTGCCTTTTAATAAATATCCGCACTCATTTTTTCGATGATGGTATTGTAATCCACCCTTTTTTCCTTTTGTAATATTTAGTTTTTTTAATGAAATCACTTTAGGTATTAAAACTAACAATTCCTCCTTCCCCCAGTTTCTATAGCCAATATCTTTAGCCTTAGGAAAAAGAACCACTTTTTTTTTTGTTTGAGCCATTTTTTTATTTTAAAAAATCTAAATCTTGAAAAAAAAAATTCTCATCCTTTTCTTTTTTTTTTTTAAGTTTTTTTCCTATTATTTTATAATAATAATCTGGTGTTAATCCTTTGTTGGTGTTTGAAACTTTTAAACTTATATCATTTTTTTTTATAATAATACGAGGTTTTAGATTTTTTGAAGCAACAATATATTTTTTCATTTTTTTTAAGGCAATTTTTTCAGATTTTATTTGCTTTTTTTTAAAACTACCAGTGAGGATATTAATTCTTTTAAGGTTTCTTGATAATTTAGCTAATCCTTGAGGTTCTAAAGAAAAAGCATGGTCAGAACCTTTTAATGTTCTATCTAAAGTAAAATGCTTTTCAAATACTCTTGCTCCGAGCATGTAAGCAAGTGGTGCTGCATCTATGCCATTTTCGTGATCCGATAACCCAATTATTAAATTAGGAAATTCTTTTTTGTATGTAGAAATTACATTTAGATTCATCTCATGCAAATCCACAGGGTAGCTTGATGTGCATTGCATAACAACTAAATTGTTATTGTTTTTACATATATTTTCTACAGCCATACGAACTTGGTCAAGATTTCCTCCACCTGTGCTTAGAAAAATTAATTTATTTGTTTTAGCAATTTGATCTTGGAGTGGAAAATTTAGTAAATCAGCAGAAGCAATTTTATAAGCTGGCAAATCAATTTTTTCTAAAAACTCAACACTTTTAAAATCAAATGCTGTAGCAAAAAAAAAAATATTTAATTTTTTAGCAAAAGATTTAAGTTCTTTATATTGATTTTCATTAAACTCTAAAAACTCTCTGTGTTCTCCATATGTTTTTCCGAAACTATTTTCACTATTATAGATTTGTTTATAAAATTTTTTTGTATAAAGTAATTTATTATTTCTTTTTTGCAATTTAACAGCATGTGCACCACAAGATTTTGCCGTTTCAAATAATTGAAATGCTTTTTTTATGTCGCCCTGATGATTATGTCCAATTTCTGCAATTAAAAACGGATTATTTTTGCTTAGTGTAATCATTTTTATGTAAATATTTTTTTAAAAAGATTTCTGTATTAATAAACTTCCATTCTAAATCTCTTTTAAAATTTTTACTATCATAATATTTTGACTTTATTAATTTATTAATTTTTAAAAACTTATTAGTTAAATTAAAATTATAAATTTTCATAATATTCTTTGCATCATTAGGATATCCTGAAAATCCTTCTTTTTTATAAATTAGTTTTTTATTAAATATTTTAATAAAAATTTTCTTTAAAATTTTTTTTTGTCTTATTTTTTTATCAGAAGAAAAAAAATCTATTTTATATTTAAGTGGAAGATTTAATATAATTTTTAGTATATTTTTTTGAATATAAACATTGCGAGGCTCAACTGAATAATTACAACTAATTAAATCATTCGACCTATTAGCAACACCAACTGACTGAATAAAGTAATCAAGAAATAATGATGATTGAATATTTTTTTCTCTTGGTTCTAAAAAACTATAAGCTTCATTAGTTTTATTCCATAAATCTTGGAATTTTTCTTTTAAAGATTTATTATTATAATCATTAAATTTAATCCCAAAATTGATAATAGATGAATATGGTGAAATGTTATTTTTAAAATTTTTATTTTTAGAGAAAAGACTCCAATATAATTGTTGCCCTCCAAATAGTTCATCGCATCCGTCAGCTGAAAAAAATACTTTGCATTTCATTTCTTTAAATTTTTTTGCCAAAAGCATTCTTCCGGGCAAATCGTGAGTTTGAAGCGGACTGGAGATTATTTGATAACATTTATTTAAATTGTCAGAGTAAATTTTCTTATTAGAATTTATTATTTTGATTTCATTTTTGAAGAAATTATTAAATTTATCAATGTGATAAATTAATTTATCTTTTCTAGGGTGATGAATGAATAAATTTAATGAGGAATTTTTTAATTTTGAAATTAGACCTGCTTGTAGTGTAGAATCGATTCCACCCGAAATAATGCAACCAAAATCTTTATTTGGTATCATTATTTTAAGTTGCTTTTTAAGAGCGTTTTCAAAGTAGTCAGCCATTTCATCTTCATTAAATGAATTATAGTAATTGTATTTTTTCTCCGAAATCCAATTTTTTGGATCATCATAAGAGAAACTTATTAGTTTTTTATTATTTATAGAGAATTTTGAAATTGTAGCGTTATTAATTAATTCAATTCCTTTAAAGCAAGTCTCATTTAATGGCATAAAATGCCTGGTATAAAAATAATTTTTTAAGACATTATGGTTTAAAATTATTTTATTTAAATATTTAAGAATACTTTCAATTGTTGATGAAATTAAAAAAGTATTTTCATCCTCATATTTGTATAAATTTTTTTCACCCTGAGCGTCATTTACAATTTCAATTTCTTTTTTTTTTTTATTAAGTAAAATATATGCAAACATGCCGTTTAAATATTGAGGAATTTCTTTCTTAATTTGGTATAAGTTAACTAAGACCTTAGTATCAGATATATCATTTTCAGAAATTATGTTTCGAAGATAGACGTTATATAGTTCTAAATAATTATATATTTCTCCATTAAAAGCTATGTAGTAATTAGAATTTTTTGATTTTATTAGATTTGAATCTTTATTTTTGCTGCCTGTAATTGAAAGAATTGAATTATAAATAAAAAGTTTGTCATCATAAAAAAAATTATATTTTATAAAATCAGGGCCTCTATTATACAGAGCATTACAAGATTTTATACAATGAAGTTTATCCAGTGGTTGCTTTTTAGAATAAGCCAGAAATATTCCACACATAATCGATGTTAAATATTTATAATAAGTTTTTATATCTATTTGTAAAATATTAAATAAATATCAGAATTAAAATAAATTTTAATATTTGAAACTATTAAAACAATTAAACAAATATTCCTCTTCAAAAATGTTAAATTACAAAACAGGATTTTTTTTTAAAAGTTAATTTCAAAGAAAAAAATTTTAGTTTTTATTTTATCTTTAGCAAATTTTTTTGATTTTTATTAGAATTATTGTAATTTACAAAAAATCTACAAAAGTTAAGTTTAACAAAGTTCTAATAATACCATTGCAAAAAATGATTTAATATAATTTATGGTTAAAACTTTAGGCGTCATAGGTCCAGGAAAACATTTCTATGAAAAAATTTATCCTATTTTAATAAAATCAAATTTTTTTAAGTTAAGTGGAGTTCTTAGAAAAAGAAAAAAATTATTTGAAGATATAAAAATATTTAATGAAAAAGATTTTTTTAAAAAAAAATTTGATTTTATTTATATTTCTTGTCCAAATAAATATCATGAAAAATTTATTATTAAAGCTTTAAAGAATAATTCACATGTAATTTGTGAAAAACCTTTTTTAATAAACCATTCAAGACTTCAATATATTCTAGATTTATCAAAAAAAAGAAAAAAATTAATTTTTGAGGCTTTTATGTATGTTTATCATCCAGTTTTTAGTTTTATAAAAAAAAAAATTGCTCAAACAAAATACGGAAAATTAAAATATATTATTTCAAACTTTAGATTTCCAAGTTTAGATAAAAAAAATCATAGATATAATAATAAAAATGGGGGATTTTTTTTTGACTCAGCTTCCTATCTTATTTCTTTAGAAACTTATTTGTTTGAAACAACATTTAATCATAAAATAAAATTTTTTTCTCATATTATTAAAAAAAAAACTTCATTAAAAGGCAATATAATATTAACTTCAAAAAAAATTAAACACTTTTATTTTTGGGGAGAAGGTCAAGATTATTTTAATAATTTAGAAATTTTTTTTAGTAATGCATATATTTTTATAGATAAATTTTTTAGTAAGAAAACAAATGAACAGATTGTGGCTAAGATACATTATAATAACAAAATAATAGTGAAAAAATTTAGTAAAATTAATCAATTTCAAGAAATGTTTAACGCAATTAAAAGAAATTATAAAAGTGAAGAATTTCAAAATTTATGCAGAAAAAGAATTGAAAACCAAATTAAATATATGCAAAAAATTAAATAAAATTTTAAAAAATGCAATTTCTTCTTATATCTAATAATGACTCTGACGGTGTTGGGCAGCATGTTGTAAAATTAAGTAAAAATTTAAGCGAGAATGGCATTAAGAATAATTTTATTATGTTGCACAAACAAAATAAATATAATAATTTTTTTTTACTTAAGAGAAGTTTTTATTTGCGATGCAAATTTTTTTTTCTAAATCTTATAAAAAAAAAATTAAATGACTTATTCTCTTTTGAAAATGCAACAGTAGATGATTTACAAATAGAAGAATGGATCAATAAATCTGACATAATTATAGTTTTTGATTATCATAAAATTTTTAGTATTAATTATTTAGAAAAATTCTTAAAAAAAAAAATAATTTATTTTA
>Ga0194133_10009658_pt1 | contig 11020 bp, 10 predicted proteins | sample TA2KigOf40mmetaG_FD_155448 | JGI IMG/M metagenome (GOLD analysis project Ga0194133, IMG submission 155448) | Freshwater microbial communities from Lake Tanganyika, Tanzania - TA2015055 Kigoma Offshore 40m | ecosystem: Environmental > Aquatic > Freshwater > Lake | place: Tanzania: Lake...
TTGGGTAACTTCACATCTTGATTTTTGACATTTTGCACAAGTAAAAGCATTAGTACCAGTTTTATTATTTTTTTTATATTCTTCTAATTCTCGTTTTTTAATAATTGTTTCAAACTTTTCAGGGTTTAATTCTTCTTGTTTCATAAATGCCACTTTTAATGGATCTATTTTTTTATCTTTAATTAATTTAACTAAAAATGATTGTTTGATAGAAAGATGACACATTATTTCTTCAATTTTAGATTCATAAATTTGTTGAATCAAATAAGGTGTATCATTAATTTCAGAAAATTCTTGACTAAAATTGTATACACTTAATTCAACATCTTTACTAATTTTTTCATCAAGAAATTTACTAATATTTTTAATAGTTTGATTTCGTAAACTAGATTCTATTTCCATTACATATAATTGATATTAATTTTTAAATAAAAATTTCAATATTTCTTAAAAACCATCTTGATTATTCCAAGAATATTTAAATTGTTCGGATAAAAATAATTCATAAACTGTAGTAATAATCCATTTTTTGAGAGGGATAATATGTCCATCTTTATCAATAGATGTAAAATTATCTAAATTACATTCTTTAAAAGTAATAGATTTAAAACGTTTAATTGTTTCAGAAGTTGTTGAATCATCATAAATTATTTGTTTGGGTAAATTAGAATCAACATACCTATTTGTTGTTTCAACATATGTAAAATTTATAAAATCATCCATATTATATAATCTTGGACGATATAACTTGTGATTAAGTGACATTGAACCAAATATATTTTTAGCTGCTATTTCATCAGAAGCATTAGAATTAACGGTATATAAATTATTCCAGAATGGTACTTCTCTTGAATATTTAACAAATAATTTTTTTTCATCAGAATTTAACCAAGTTCCAAATCCTCGCATACGATTCTTATTAATAATGTCAAGTGGATCTTTAGAACCAGCCATGTATTTATAATCTAAATTCATATATGTCATATGTGCACTAACACAACTAGGAGTCATATATACATTTGAACCATTATAATATGCACGAACACATGGCAAATGAAATCTAGATACAACAGAGAAAAAATCATCATATTTAATTGGAAATAATTCAAAATTATGATTTAGATACGGTGATTCAATTTTGTATTTATATGTATATATCAAATCAATATTATTATTTGATTTATTTAAATTTTCAAAACAATCTTCTTTAAATTTTTTATTAACATAAATTTTAAAATCGATTCCATCAGTAACAAATAAATCTGGATATTTAATTTTAAGGTTAGTTAATTCTTCCTCTGAAAACTCTTTTGATAATCCCTTTTGTTTTTCTAAAATCATTTGATCATAAAATGGTTTAAATTTCTCCTTGATAAAGTCTTCTTCAATGTTTTCAATTACATAATTTATTTTATTTGTATAATTGTTATTAGATCCAAAATGAATATTCTTCTCAACAAAATCTTCTGAAACAAATAGATATCCTAATTTATTTAGTACTAATTTAATATGTGTAGGTTCAGCATAAGAATTAGTACTACAAATATTTATAATTATTTGATTAAAAAATTTAGTAACATTATCAACAAATATGTAATTATCTTTTGCAATAAACATAACATCAATGTCAGATTTAGCATAATACTCATTAAAAAAGTTATTATATTGCTCTGTTAAAGTATTACAATTAGAAAATCTAGACATTAATGGATGCTGCTTTTGTAAACAAGCTGTCATTATACTACCTGTAATAGCAACTTTTGATTCTTCAAAATTAAAACCATCAAATAAATTATTATTAGGATTACTGGTACAGAAAATATTCATACGAACTCTAAATTCTTCTAAATTACAAATACCTTGATTATTATGATTTATACTTTTATTATCAATATACTCAGGAATACCTAATAAATTATCATAAGGTTTTAACTCTTCATCTGATACTAGAATTGGCATGTATGGATTTTGTTTTGGTTTTGTATGATTAAATATGAAAACAGGTAATTTTGAAGCAGTATTAATATCAAAAATAAATTCATCTGATTGTTTAACATATGATTTTTTAATACATTCTTCAAAATAAAATCTAATCCACGCATAAGACATTAAATATCTAAATAACGGCGCAAATCTTTTAATTTCACTAGCCATAAGATTGAGAATATGATAATTATTTACTACCAAATGACAGTATTTTTTACTAACCATTAAATTTGAAAAGAGTAAAAATCTTTGTTTATCATTAATTGTTGCAAAAAGTTGATTAATATCATCGCGAGTAAATTCACAATTTTCACTAACTCTATATAATTTAAAACCCTTATTTTCCATCATAGTAGATACATCAACAAATTTATCTTTGGGTTTAATTTTTTTAATATCAAGTTCTTTAATATAATCTTCATTCTGAGAAACTAGATTTTTATTGACACTAATTTTCTCAAGTAAACTAGCAATAGTTTTATTTTTAATACGAGATGCTTGAAAACTAAATTTCCTTTGCTTAAAAGTATTTGTCATATTACTCAAACAATTATAGTAATTTGTCCAATAGTTTGATTCTTCCAATGAATTGATAATATTAGATATTTTTTCATTTACTTGATAATTTGAGTCACTTATACCAAAATATTTATTTAAAACCTTCATATTGTAAACTGTTTGTAAAGTGTTATTAGAATCAAATTGTTCCAAATATATTAACAAGTTTTTGTATTCAATATTAAAAATTGGAACAACTATATTTTTTGGTTCTAGATTATAATTAAAAATATTAAATGGTAATAATTGTTCTCGTGACATAACAATAATATTATCCCAATGTATTTTATTTTTAAGAACTTTGACAGATGTTTTATGAAGAAGCAAATTTGAACTTACTTCATTTAAAACTTCTTGAGATAATTGCCAATTGTAAAATTCTGGATTAATTGGATTATTATTTCGTTTAACAATAATGTAAATATGTTTGTAATATTTTGCTATATTTTGTTGGTCTAATTCAACAACATCTCCTGTAGTTTCTTCATTGTAGAATAATGAAGTTTTATTATTTAGAAAAGGATTCTCTATGATAGACATTATTATAAAATCAAATAAGGGTAATTTATAATAAAATCAATTTTTCTAAATGAAATTAGTATATTATTTTTACATAATAATCATCAAATTTAATATAATCCATTGAAACCATATAATCAATTGATTTATCAAAAGTTGCTTGATCCAATTCAAATACTTTAATAGATTGCTTAACTAAATCGTAAAGCTCTTGTTTAGATCTCTTATTTTGTTTCAATAAATGATTAATATTGGTATTAGTTATTTCTTGTCGTGTATGAGCAAGTTCGTCATTTCTATTTTGTTCCCATATAGCAGCATAATCTGAATGAGTAAAAAATATTTCAATTAAATTATTCTTAAAATCTTTATTTGTCATTAATTCAAGATTATCGTTATGAACTCTAAATAATCCACCAGATACTAATGAACCAATGATATCATTTTTAAATTTTGTAGTATAATTATTAAAAAATGTAGCATTAGAAACTTCATGTATAGTTAAACTATTTTTAATATTAAACATTTCTAAAACCATAAATTGAATAGGTAACATTTTAATATCACAATCTAGATAACTAATATTTACTTCTCCAAAATGTGGGAACCAATTAATAACACGTTTATTTTCATATCTGAGTTCATAAAACTTTTGATAAATATTCATATGATTACCTATAACAGTATCTTTAATAGAATCTACTATAGAACTATTAATTATACCTTCATTTTGATTTATATCCCAATTGTTATAACTTGTTGTAATAACAGTCATTAAATTTTTAAAATCTTTAACATTTAATTTATTAAAATTAATATTATCATTATAAGAAAATTCAGTATCTGTAATTACTTTATTAAGTTTATAGACTAATTTATCTCCAAACTTATTTTTAAGATAATCAAAAATTTTCTTTTCAATTTGAATATATTCAATAAATTTACAATTTATATCGGAAATATTTGTCATTAATCTTTTAACTAAAAATTCATAATACTTTGAAATAAAAATATCTTTATCTTTAACATTTGTAACAAAATTTAATAATTTTATAGTATCTTTTTCTTTAAATTGAATAATTAAATCATTAATATTTTTATGAATTGATTCTTGTAATTCTTCAGAACTTAAAGTATTTGCAATCTTTTGATGAATAACATCAGTTTCTCCATTAATATTAATTCCAATTAATCCATCAGTAAATTTTAGAATATTAATTAGTTGAAATGTTTTATTTATATCATTTGATACTAATGTTATATTAACTAAATCTATAATTTCGTTGAAAATATTTTTATTATTTTCGACAGCTTCTAAATTAGAAGGAAAAAAAATTAAATTATCCTTTTTGAACCAAGTTTTTTCTATTACATATTCAATTTCACTTAGAGAATTGTTTTTGATAATTTCACATAGATATTCAACATATAGAAAACAAAGAGGGAAAGTTAATATTTTAACATCATCTTTAATAAACTTAAAATATGATTTGATAGTTTTAACAATTGTAAGTAATTGATTTAGTTTTTGAATTCTTTTAATATTTTCTGGTAAAGGTAGTTCTTTAAAATTAACAGCATGTTTTTTAAATATATTACTGATTATTTTTAGCATTTGATTATATGTTTCTGAATTATCATATTTATTTAGTCCTTTAGTTAATGTCAATAAATATTCAATATCTAACTGTATATTAATATTGAAGGTAACTATTTGTTCTTCAATAAAAATAAGAATAAAACTATCTGATATAATTAAATTGGTTAATTGTTTAATACCTTCTTTTATTACTTTATCATCAGATGATTTAATAATACTATTTAAATATTCTAACTTGGAAATAAAATTTTTAATAAATTTATTTAAACCAGATATATAAAAATTATCAATTTTAATCAAAGATCTCATATTATTGCGACGTGAAATAAGATAATTTTTAATATGAGAATCAATATTAACTGTGAAATTTTCTAAATTGATTCCTTCAAACCATATTATTTGATTAACATAATCGGGAATCAAAATTCTAATATCGGAATTTAAATAATTTTCAAAATAATTTTCAACACGATCGTGTAGTTTTTTCTTATCATCTTGTTGAATATGATTTTCAATTATTACAAACTTATCGTTTAATGACATTATGATTAATTATCTTAGATAATTAGACTATAATTCAATTTTTTTTATAAAATATTAATAATCATATGGATTGTATCTTGGTAAATCATAATTATATAATTTTACTCTAAATCCACCCTTACTATTATCAGTACCAGGTACTACTATAGTTTGACCATCTTCTATTTCTCTATCACCTCTAACAGTAATAGGTATTTTAATATCATTATTAGACATTACACCTTGAGCAAAATATTCCCATTGATTAGATCCTGGAAATTTCTGACGACCAAATAATTTAAATGCAGTTTCAGTATTATTTCTAAATAGTAATCCAACTTGATGATAATTATCTGGTTGTCCTCTTGTTGGTACATTAATCATATTTCTAACTTGTCTAACAGGATATGCATGTTCGGGTTGTCTTCTTTCGGGAGCAACAAAATTATTAAATAAGACCTCATGATCTCTATTCTGGATAAATTTTTTTCTTTTTAATTCGTTGTTCTCTTTAATTTTTTTATTCATAATATCTAAAATTGAATCATTAAATTTGTAATTTATATTATGTATATTTTTTTTTTTATCATTATGAATATACCAAGCAGCAAATCCTATAAAAATACAAAATATAATTAAAAAATAACTTTTTGGTAGACAAATATTATCAGACATTAATATTTATTAGATATTAATTTAGATAGTAATCATAAATAAAATCTAGTATATTAAATTCATAATTACTAATAGTATTTTGTTCAATATCCAATAAATTATTAATCATGATTATTAAATATCTAATTTGACAATTTAATGAATTTAACAATACATCTTCATTATTAAGACTAGTAAAAAGAACATAAATATTTTTAATATCAAATACATCTTTATGATGATAATTAGAGAAAATTAATTTTCCTAGTTTTTGACATAAATATAATCTTGATTCAATATCATTACAAGAAATTAATTTTTCGGTTAATTTTTTATATTCTATTTTAACATCTATTGCTAATTTTATATTAAATATATTTTCTGAACATTTTATAATAAAATTTTTAAAATCATAATAATCAATATCAATTATATATTTTTTATATTTATGAATCGGATGAATAAATAAATATTGTAATTTATTATTATTTTTGTGATATAAATAAACTTCATGAAATTTTACGATATATTTTATATTATAACTATTAAATATGAACTTCATATACTAGAAAATACAAATTATTTAATTAATAAGTAAAAAGTTATAAAATTTTTTTTAGAATCATCTAAATAGTTTATATGTGGGTATATAAATTTAATTTTATCTCTTAATAATGAAGTATAAATAGCTAAATTTATATCCAATTGTAATGATTCATTAATTTGTATTCTAGAATTAACTAATAAAGATTTGATTAAAAAATGTTCATCAGTATTTGAATCTTGTTCTAATTTTAATCCATATTCTAATAATTCTCTGCTAATTTTAGTATGAGATAGGTTTCTATTAAGAACCCAACTATAAATCCAAATATTATTTTGATTATCAAAATATCCTAAAAGTTCACAATCAAATTTTTCTATTTTATCATCAAAATTAAATTTTATTATATCATCATTATTTTCAAATTGTACATTTTTATTATAAATATAATCTTTATATTTAAAACATATTGTATCATATTTTTCAATTGCCATTTTTATAGTTTGACTTAAAGATTCTACGTTCATTAAATTAAAATAGAAAATTAATTTAAAAGAAAATTTATTATTATATTAATGTATTTGTTAGTATTAGCTTTCACATTTGTTAATTGTTACTACTTCATGATTTTATTTTTACATTTATTAAGTTTATTTACATATTATATTCAAATCCCTTTTTTGAATAAAATTAATAAAATTTTTAAATTACCATATTTTTTCAAGATATCTAATGAGAATTTATTTCCTAAAGACAATCAAGTTAATTATTCAGGAGAAAATACAAATATTAGAGATGAAGATATAAAAAATGTAGAAACAGATGAATTATATACAGAATCTAAAATTAATGAAGTACAAACAGAAGATGAAAAATTATTTAAAGAATCTAAAATTAATGAAGTAAAAACAGAAGATGAAAAATTATATACAGAATCTAAAATTATAGATGTAGATACAGAAGATGAAGAATTAAATATAAAATCTATTAAAGATAAAGAAATTAAAAAAAAGAATAATAATATTGAAGATTTTATTAAAATTAAAAAAAATAAGTTTTTAATTGATGAATCATTAGATTAAAATTAATAAAATATTTAAAAAATTATTATCAAAAATATAATAGATGAATTCGCAAAAAATACAATGTCTCAATTGTGGTAAATCTGGTCATCAATTTAAATCATGTGATGAACCTGTTATTTCATATGGTATAATATGTTTTAATTTAAATTCAACTCTAAATATCTCAAATAAGTCAATTAAAAATTACTTTTACAACAAATATATTGATATTGAGGAATTTAATTATTCTAATTTAAATAATTTAAAACATATTCCATTATTTTATAATAAAATCAAAATATTAATGATAAGAAGAAAAAAAAGTATGAATTATATAGATTTTATACGTGGTAAATATGATCCAAGTAATATAAATAATTTAAAAAACATATTTTCATTAATGACAAAAGAAGAAAATATAAAAATAATAAATAATAGTTTTGATTTTTTATGGAATGAATTATGGAAAGATACAGCTAAAAGTAAAATTTATCAAAAAGAATTTAATTTATCAAAAATAAAATTTGAGGAGTTAAAATATAATAATTTTTATGATTTATTAAGTGAAAATAACTTGTCTAATTATCAAGAAGCAGAATGGGGATTCCCTAAAGGTAGACGTAATAACAATGAACAAAATATTACATGTGCAATGAGAGAATTTAATGAAGAAACCAGTTTAGGATTTGAAAATTTACACATATTAGAAAGATTAAATTGTGCAGAGGAAGAATATATTGGAACTAACGGAATTAAATACAAACATATATATTATTTAGCTTCTTCCGACAAAGAACTAGAATTAAGTATTAATAATGAGTGTCAAATTTACGAAATTGGAGATATGGCGTGGTTTACTATTCCAGAAGCTTTGGAAAAAATAAGGAGTTATAATGAAAAAAAAATTGTAATGATTAAACAAATATATTTCTTTCTAATTAATTTATATTTGGATATTATAAAAAATAATAATAATTTTATTGAAATATAATTTTTCTAAAATAAATAAAAATTGATCAAAAGATTATTTAAAAAAATATTACTATAATAGATAATGGAAATAAATTATGATCTTATTATTAAATATTTGGTTAAAAAGACAGATAATATCAAACCAAAGATTAAATCAAATGCATTTATTACACAAAAAAGTATATTTAATTATTCAATAAATTTTCCAGATAAATTTAAGGAACTTTTTACTGATAAATTTTACAAATATGGAATTACTACTCATGACTATGAAAATACCAATATTAGTTTTTGGTCATCTCTATTAACATTAATTGATAAAAATTTTATTATACCTTATAGCAATGACGAATTTTCACAAATTAATCAATTTAAAAATCAATTAGTAGAAAAATATATGAAATCCAAATTATCAAGTATAAATAAATCATTTGATAAAAATGATTTAAGAGAAAGAATGAAATTAGATCCAGATATTTACATATTACAATATATATGTGATATATTTGACATAAATATATTAATATTTGATTTTGAATCAATAAATGTATATACAGTTTATCATAAAGATATGATGAATCCATGGAAACTGACTTTATTATTATCAAAATTTAAAAATTATTGGGAACCTATTATGATGATTAAGAATAAATCAGAGACTAAGAGATTTTTTAATTATAATGATAATATAATAAAAAAAATTATTCATACAGAAAATTTAATAGAATATTTTGAAAAGAATAAAATAGATAAAGAATTTTTGTATATTAGTAATATAAATGACATCTTGTTAATTGAAAAGAAAAAACTAAAAATTACTGAGACACAATTAATTGAAGACTCTGAAACATCTGTTAAAACAGATGATGAAAACAATATTTTTGTTAAAAAAGATGAATTAGAAAAAATCCAAAAATTAAATAAATCAAAAATTAATAAAATGAGAGTTCAAGAATTGTGGGATATAATAGGTAAGTTGAATATTGTAATAGAAAAGAAAAATCCAACTAAATCAATTTTAATGGAAAGTATATTAAGTAAAATAGGTACTTAAGTAAGGTGTAATATAAATTAAACGTTTATATTTAACGAAAAATATGTTTAATTATTAATATGATAATAATTAAAATAATTGTTTTATTTTTATTTTTAATATTTGTTGAAAAATACCCGAAATTAAAAAATTTTACTGATGAAACAAAATTTAATGTATATAGATCATTAATATGTTTATATTTTACTTTATATTCATTTGATAATGTTATCAATAATGTCTTTAAAGGATATAATGATCCATTTGATTACAAAGTTCAAGGTTTTCAAGACGTTTCAGAATGGTTTATGGCTTATATAATGTTAGATATAGGAAAAATGATTTGGATGAAGAATAAAAGATGGGATTTATATATACACCATATATGGGCCCTAGGATCTTGGATGATAGCTAATAAATATGATAAATTAGGTTTTCTTCATAACTTAATACTAACTGGAGAAGCTATTAGTATAGTAACTGGAATTGATGCTATACATATGGAAGAAAAAGAGATGGATAAATCAAAAAAATGTAAATATTATCGAAAAAATGTTATAAAATATTGGAGATTACCAATTTGGATTATTACATTATTAGTAACATTACATCAATCACACAATTTACCATCATTAATGTTTTGGAATGGAATATTATCATCATTAATAATGATTTGGTTAGATAGATTCTGGGAACAAAAATGTGATAAAATATTATGTCTATGAATAAAATAAAAAAAAATCTATATTATTATAAAATCACATATGTCTTATGGTGAAATAATTTATCCAGAAAAGTGGGGTCCACATGTTTGGCAAGCTTTACATTATATTACTCTTGGATATCCTGAAAATCCTACAAAAGACAAAAAGAAAAAGTATAAAAAATTTTTTATTTTATTAAAAGATACATTACCTTGTTCTGTTTGTGCAAATCATTATGGTGAAAATCTAAAAAAAATGCCTTTATCGGATAAAAATCTAAAAAATAAAGAATCTCTTGTAAAATGGTTTATAGATTTTCATAATATTGTAAATAAAATGAAAAATAAACCAATTATAAATTATATTGAAGCTAGAAAAATAATTGATACTAATATTCAATGTGTTCAACCAGTAAAAACTATTGAAAGATTTACTAATGTTACTAAATCTAATTCAAATAATACTTTATGTATATTACTAGCTTTATTTATAGGTTTAATTATCATTGCAATTGTTTATAAAAAAAAATAAAACTATTTAAAATATAATTATGTTTATATTTTAATAAGTTATGTCTGATCCTAATTTAAAACAAACACCTCCTGAAGTAAGAAAAGAATTTAATACTGATTTAATTAAATCAAATGTTAGTGAAATTCAAGAAATTATTAGTCAAAATCTAAATGCGGACCCTTTTGATTTAGAATTAAAATTTATGGAATCTCATCCTGAATTTTATCAACAATATCCTTTTTTGGTAAAAAAACTATGTAAAAAAGAAGATATTAGTATGTTATTTAAAATGCTCAGTAATTTAGATCAAGTAGAAAAGGGTGAAAAGTCATTGGCATCTGTTGAATTAAA
>Ga0194133_10009659_pt1 | contig 11018 bp, 12 predicted proteins | sample TA2KigOf40mmetaG_FD_155448 | JGI IMG/M metagenome (GOLD analysis project Ga0194133, IMG submission 155448) | Freshwater microbial communities from Lake Tanganyika, Tanzania - TA2015055 Kigoma Offshore 40m | ecosystem: Environmental > Aquatic > Freshwater > Lake | place: Tanzania: Lake...
CTTTTTCCAACAAGGAAGGAACCTGGGTGGTTAAGGATCATCCAGAAGGGGGCGAAATGGAAGCAGCAATAATCGCAGGAATAGCACATGATAAAAGTGAGGCGAAGGTAACCATTGTTGGTGTGCCTGATCGAACCGGAGTGGCTGCTGCCATATTTCAAGCCATCGCAGATGCCGACATTAATATCGACATGATTGTGCAAAATGTTTCAGCTGCATCAACTGGCTTAACCGATATCTCATTTACCCTGCCAAAAACTGAAGGGGCTAATGCAACTGCAGTTTTAAAGCGAATTCAAGGTGAGATCGGTTTTGCTTCCATTCAATATGATGATCAAATCGGTAAATTATCCTTAATTGGCGCTGGTATGCGAAGTCATCCTGGGGTTACCGCTAACTTCTTTGCTTGTTTATCTGAGGCTGGAGTTAACATCGAAATGATTTCCACTAGTGAAATTAGAATCTCAATTGTATGCCGGGCTAGTGATTTAGATAAGGGTGTAAGAGCAGCCCACACCGCATTTGAGTTAGATGCCGATCAAATTGAAGCAGTTGTTTATGGCGGCAGCGGTCGATGAGTAAAAAACCATCCCTTGCTGTAGTTGGTGCTACCGGTGCGGTAGGAACTGTAATGCTAGATATTTTATCTAAGCGAAAAGATGTCTATGGTGAGATTAGATTAATCGCTTCCACCAGGAGCGTTGGGAAAAAACTTATTTGTCGGGGACGAGAGCTAACTGTTGTTGCACTATCAGCGGAGGCATTTGAAGGAATTGATATTGCCATGTTTGATGTACCAGATGAGGTTTCTCTTGAGTGGGCACCAATTGCAGCAAGTAAAGGTTGTGTTGTAGTTGATAACTCTGGCGCCTTTCGAATGGATAAAGATATTCCACTAGTTGTGCCTGAGGTAAATCCAGATCAGGTTAAAAATAGGCCAAAGGGAATTATCTCTAATCCAAATTGCACAACACTTTCCATGATTGTGGCAATGGGAGCTCTGCATAAAGAGTATGTCTTAAAGGAGTTGGTAGTTGCCTCATATCAAGCTGCCTCTGGTGCTGGCCAAAGTGGATTAGATATTTTGCGAAAACAAATTAGCGAGGTTGCGAACACTCCCGTTGGTGATAATGCAGGCGATATTAGAAGTGTTATAAAAGATAATGGACCCTTTCCAGCCCCCCTTGCCTTAAATGTTGTGCCTTGGGCTGGATCATTAAAGGAGGAGGGCTACTCTTCTGAGGAGCTAAAGGTAAGAAATGAATCTAGAAAGATATTGGGATTACCTAACTTAAAGGTATCTGCAACTTGCGTAAGGGTGCCGGTATTAACTACTCACTCACTGGCTGTGCATGCCATCTTTGAAAAAGAGCTCTCACGAAAGGCTGCTCAAGATGTGCTTAAAAACACAGCTGGGGTTGAGTTAGTAGATGATCCTGAAAATTATAAGTTTCCCACCCCAGCAGATGTGGCCGGCACCGACCCTACCTGGGTCGGCCGGGTTAGAAAATCACTCGATAATCCAAAGGCGCTTGATCTATTTGTTTGCGGAGATAACTTAAGAAAGGGTGCTGCTCTTAACACGGCTCAAATAGCAGAGTTAGTAGCACTTGAGTTCTAATCTAAAGGTTAGGGTAAACCAATGACAATACTAGTTGCTGGGGCTACTGGATTAGCAGGTTCGGCAATTTATCGAGAGTTACTTAAGGGTGGAGAAAAAGTAGTTGGCATCTCTAGTAAAGATGTGGATCTATTAGATCGTAAGGCAACCTTTGAATATTTAAAAAATCTTAAGCCCAAGGTAGTCATCGATGCAGCTGCAAAAGTAGGTGGTATTTCTGCTAATAATAATTTTCCAGTTGAGTTTTTATCAGAGAATATTCAAATTCAAATAAATTTAATGGATGCTTCCCACAGCACAGGCATAGAGAAGTTTGTTTTTTTAGCCTCAAGTTGTGTTTATCCTAAGAATTCTCCACAACCTATTAAAGAAGAGTATGTTTTAACTGGACCACTTGAGCCCACTAACTCCGCATACGCCATGGCTAAACTTTCTGGTATTGAGTTAATAAAATCTTATAGGCGCCAATTTGGACATAAATGGATAAGTGTGATGCCTACAAATTTATACGGTCCAAATGATAACTTTGATTTAGAAAGTAGCCATGTATTTCCGGCACTAATCAGAAAACTTATTGATGCGAAACATTCTGGAGCTAAATCACTCACTCTATGGGGAAGCGGCAAGCCTAGAAGAGAATTTTTACATGTTGATGATTTAGCTAAAGCAATACTTGTCTGTTTGGAAAAATATGACTCAGATCAACCTATCAATATCGGCACCGGCTTCGATTTAACGATAAAAGAGCTTTCAAAGAAGATTGCCAAATCAGTCGGATTTGATGGAGAGGTAATTTGGGATACAAATAGAGAGGATGGGACCCCTCAAAAAGTACTAGATATTAAGAAAATTTCTGATTTAGGTTGGAAACCATCTATTTCTCTAGATGAGGGTATTAATCTGACTGTAGAGTGGTATCTGAAAAATAAATAAGGAGTTGTTTTGTCATCTAAGAAAGCATTTATAACTGGCGTAACAGGTCAAGATGGCTCCTACCTTGCTGAACTACTTTTAGAAAAAGGGTATGAGGTACATGGCTTAATTCGCAGATCTAGCTCCTTTAATACGGCTCGAATTGATCATATATATCAAGATCCGCATTCACTGAACCCCAAATTATTTTTACACTACGGTGATTTAACTGATGGCGTAAATATGACAAATTTAATTCACCAGATTCAACCAACTGAAGTTTATAACTTAGGTGCTCAATCTCATGTTCAAGTTTCTTTCACTATGCCGCAATACACTGCTCAAGTTGATGCAGTTGGCGCGGTAGCACTCTTAGAATCAATTAGAGCATCCGGTGTTAAATGTCGCTACTACCAAGCAAGTACCAGTGAGCTTTATGGCTCTACGCCACCACCACAAAATGAGCTTTCAGCTTTTAGACCACGAAGCCCATATGCGGCTGCAAAGTTGATGGCGTATTGGTCAACAGTTAATTATCGAGAGGCTTATGGAGTTCACGCTACAAATGGAATTTTGTTTAACCATGAATCTCCCAGAAGAGGAGAAACCTTCGTAACCAGAAAGATAACCAGAGCTGCTGCCAGAATAGCTACCGGGAGTAAGGAAAAACTTTATTTAGGTAATTTAGAGGCTGTCCGTGACTGGGGATATGCAAAAGAGTATGTTGAATCTATGTGGTTAATGCTTCAGCAAGATAAATCAGATGATTATGTGGTTGCAACTGGCGTTGGAGCCACGGTTAGAGAGTTTGCTCAGGCAGCCTTTGAAGAGGCTGGATTGAACTACAAAGATCATGTCGAGATGGATAAGCGCTATGTCCGCCCAACAGAGGTAGATGCTTTAATTGGAGACCCATCAAAAGCTGCCAGAGTTCTTGGGTGGAAAGTTAAGACCCATTGGAAGGCTTTGGCTAAATTAATGGTCGAGGCAGATTTAGAGCTACTTAAAGCTAAACAGTAATTATCTTTTTAGATTTGATTTAGTATTTTCGGCAATATGAATAATTGCAACGGCAAGCTCAAATACTAATCGTATTCCTAAAATAACTAAAAAGGTAAGCACGACCCCACCTGCTGCCACCATTGGGAAGGTAGCGTAATCTTGATTTAAGCCATAGGTACTTGAGGCGAAAATTGGAATTGCAATTGCGGCAAAGCCAATGATTGCGACAAAGTAGAAGGTGTATAGATAGGAGGCAACCTTTCTAGTTAGGTACTCACCTAATTTAAAATCCTTCATATGTCCTAACACAGTTTTAATATCACCCTGCCAGGTAATCCAAGCCCATAGGGAGGCTAGTAAGGCAAGTCCTAAAATAAGTAACTTTAAGGCTATTTGAATTACACCCAGTATAAATAACCAAACTAAGGTGGCAGCAAAGCCAGCTGGCGCCTCTGATTTAGCTAAATCATAATTATCTAGCAGTGAGATAATCATGGCGTATGCGGCACCCATGTAACTGGCGGCAAAGATGGTATAGAAAACAACCATATGGGTTTTATTGGCAGGTGCTTTTAGAAAGTTAACTAAGCCAGTTAATAGATTGGCCACACTACGCTTTTGAATTATCAAAGATAAAACCAATGGAATCAGAGCTACGGTAGCCAAGGCCTCTATGTAAGGTGCCTCGCCTGTTTTAACAAATACATTTTTAAGCAAGGTAACAAATGCCACCTCATTGGTGCGCCAGATATCAACAATCCAAACTAAAAAGAACACTCTAGTTACTAGGGCTACCACAGTTAAAAATGCCCGCATCTGAAGATTTTGGGCAAAGAGTGCGAAAATAAGGCTAAATAGCTAACTAATAGCCAGGTAAGCCCAGTGGATGAGGTAATGGCGTTAAAGGAGAGAGCTAAATTTGTGTAATCATTTAAGGTATACCAATAAAAGGTGTCTGGAATTACCAGTATTAATGCAACTAATAGATATACACGGTGTAACTTAAATGAGGTTAGATTCATTATTTAAGCCTACCTTAAAATATTTTTTAACTAGTTAATGTGATAAGTGAGACCTCAGGTGGGCAAAACAATCTAATTGGTGCGTACGGGCTATACCCCATACCAGCTGAGACATTTAGCCATGGCTCATCATTTACCTTACTTAAACCAGATGCGCGCCAATTTTCTAAATCACAATTGGTAGTAAGTGCCTTTGATCCACCAAACCAAGGCAGGCGAACCTGACCACCATGGGTGTGCCCTGCCAAAATTAGATCTAATTTATCTTGCGCCATAGCAGCAAGTACTCGCTCATATGGGGCGTGTGTGATGCCAAGAGATATATCAGCTGCTTTACTTACCTTTCCTTGCACAAGTGGATAATTATCTAACTCTAAGTGAGCATCATCTGTACCCCGAGCTTCAATAATCACTCCCTTTATCTTTACCCTTATTTTTTTATGATTTAAATCCTGCCAGCCGCCCTTGCTTAATTGCTTACTTAATAATGTTGAGTTTAACTTCTTACCTAATTTGCGCTTTCCCTTATCTGGAAGCAAATAGGAATAAGGATTTTTAAATCTGGGCGCATAATAATCATTTGAGCCAAATACAAATAATCCAGGTGTATCTAATAACTCACCTAATGCGCTAATCAATGGCTTAATCCCATCATTATGGGCAATAAAGTCCCCAGTTGAGATTATTAGGTCTGGCTTTAGATCAATCCAGCTTTTAATATCCTTAATTAACTCTTTTCTACCCGGGGTTAGATGCAGATCTGAAAAGTGGAGAATTCGAATATCAGCGCATCCCTTTGGGAGCAGGGGAAGGGAACTTTTGCGCACTTTGTATGCCATAGGTATGAGAAGATACCGTTATGGGACTAAAAGAAAAACTTCAGGCAGATTTAACCGATGCGATTCGTAGCCGCAATGAGGTAGTAAGTGGCACGGTGCGAATGTTGCTGGCAGCAATTACCAATGAAGAGGTGGCTGGTAAGGCGGCAAAGGTATTAACCGATGCTGAGATTATTACCGTATTATCTCGAGAGGCTAAAAAACGGCGAGAAGCGGTTGAGGCATATACCCAAGCCAAACGCGATGATTTAGCCAGCAAAGAAAAGGCAGAGGCGGCAGTAATTGCCAATTACCTACCTGCGCAATTAACAGAGGATGAGATTAAAAAACTAATCCATGATGCAATTGTAGAAACTGGTGCAACTGGGCCTGCTGGTATGGGATTGGTGATGAAGGTATTACAACCAAAGATCGCAGGTAAGGCAGATGGTGGTGTGGTATCTGGATTAGTTAAGGCAGCGCTGGCTCAATAATTAATATTTAAAAATAAATAAAAGAGAGAAGAAGAAAAATGAAGTATGAATATGCCACAGTTCCACTACTTTCGCATGCCACTAAGCAGATCTTAGACACCTGGGGCAGTGATGGTTGGGAGTTAGTGCAAGTCATTCCAGCACCCGGCACAGGAGAACAATTAGTTGCCTATATGAAGCGAGAGTTAAAGTGAGTATTAAAGATAAGTTACGAGAGTTAGGTTTAACTCTACCAACAGCTGCGCTACCAGTTGCTGCGTATGTACCAGCTGTTAAAACAGGAAACTTAGTATTTGTGGCCGGACAGCTGCCATTAGTTGATGGCAAGGTTGTTAAAGAGGGCAAGGTTGGCAAAGAGGTAACTCCGGAGGAAGCAAAAGAGATGGCGCAGCTTTGCGCACTGAACGCTTTAGCTGCAATCTCCTTAGTTGCCGATATTGATCAGATCCAAAAGATTGTCCGAGTTGGCGGCTTTGTAAACGGAATCCCTGGCTTTACCGCTATCCCACCAATTATTAATGGCGCAAGTGAGCTATTTATTAAGTTATTTGGTGAGGTAAATGGCAAGCACGCTCGAACTGCGATTGGGGTAGCAGAGTTGCCACTGAATTCACCAGTTGAGGTTGAGGTAGTGGTTGAGGTTGTTCATGATTAGATTTATCTCCAAGCAGATTCATTTATTTCTTAGAAGAGTTGGCTATCAAATAGTTTCAGCAAATTCTTTTCTTCGTAGTCAGGACGTAGTTGAATTGCTTATTTCTAGAGATGTGAAAGTAAGAAACATCTTTGATGTAGGAGCGCATAGAGGTGAATGGACCCTTGCAATCTCCAAATACTTAAATCAAGATGTTACCGTCACAATGTTTGAACCCTCTTCGCACCATAAGGCAAATCTAGAGGCTATCGCCAATCAATTTGGGCACAGATATCTTCCGATTGCTCTGGGTAAAAGTATGGGAATGATTGATTTTTACTCTACAGGCGGGACAGGTGATTCTTTCTATGAAGAGATTGAGATGCAAAACAAGACTCGGGTTTTGCCAATATCAACAAAGGTAGAAACCTTAGATTATGTAATTGACAATTATTCCTTGATTCCACCAGATTTACTGAAATTAGATTGCCAGGGTTCTGAGTTAGACATTTTGAAGGGGGGGGAGAAAACTTTGGGTTGTGTTTCAGGAATTATTCTGGAGGCTTCTATACTAGTATGCAACAAAGGCGTTCCACTATTGGGAGAAATAGTCTCCTATTTAGACGAAAAAGGTTTTCTCCCGATTTCTTTGAGCGAAGTGCACAATCGAAGCGGGGTTCTCAATCAACTCGATCTAGTTTTTTTAAAGAAGTCACTCATCAATTATAAAGAGTTTGTCACAAGAAAGTGATTTTTGAGTGCTCTTGCTCTGCCATAGAGTGTATTCTTGCTTGTTGCATGTAATGCGGTAACTATAATTTTATAAGATATGCACTTTTGTAACTGGCGCGCCGCGCTTTACTAGCCAAGCAGCAGTAGCAAATGGCGTATTAGAGCTATTTGATCATATCTGGGGCGATTCTGGAGTTGCTGTACGAAGGGCTATTGGAGTAGTTGAACTACCACTTAATTCATCAGTTGAGTTTGAGGCGTTAGTGGAACTATTAAAAAATTTAAGATGTTTGATCTTAATATCTAGCAAAACTTCATACAATAGATAAATAACTTAAGTTCTCAGTTCTGGAAATACCTTCAAAACCGCCAACTACCAATACATGGTAATTTGTTATGTACAATTCTTTCATGCATATTTTGATAATTTGTGATGGTTTTAGGATTGGAGGCATTGAACGCTTGGTTTTAGATCAAGCCTATAAATTAAGTGAACAGGGGAAAAAGTGCGACATAGTTGTTCTTAATCAAAAACCTAGTGCTAAGCAAGATAGCTTTGAACACAGAGAACTAGATCTATTCTTAAAGTATGATATTAAAATCTCATATATTGTTGGAACTAGATGGATCCAATTTGTTTCTCTTTTCAAATTTATTAGCAAACCTACTACAATTTTTGCCCATTCACTCAGGGGAGCTGTCTTAGTATGGTTTATTAGAAAGTTTAAACGTGGTACTTACAGAATAGTTACTGTAATCCACCAACTTCCAACACTATCAAGTAACTCACAACTTTTACGTAGAATGATTTATGCGCAATTTTGTGACCGTATATTGATTTTTTCTCTTGCAGCAAAAGAAGATTGGGAATATCGTAAAAATCTTAATATGGTAAGAAAATTATTGCCAATTAAAAAACAAATTTCTTTATGCAGAAATGGAGTATTTCTTCCTAGGTTAGAGAGCAGCAGATTAGAAAAATCAAGTTCGAGAAATCTGGTCGAAAGGCTTGTGTATTTAGGTCGACTTACCAGCTGGAAGGGAATTGATACTTTTTTAAGACTAGCTCAACTTCCTGAATTGTCGCACCTAGAAGTATTAATTGTTGCTCCTACAAATGCTGAAGTCCTGCTTTCGACTGCCGGTGAAAATTTGCGTAGGCGGATGAAAATCATTGTAGGAAAATCATTCTCAGAGGTGGATTTTAGGAATAGCGACTTGCATATTTACCCTGCCACTTACGGTGATAATTTAAAATTTGTAGAAGGGGTAAGTATCAATGTGCTCGAGATGTCTTACTTAGGAATTCCAAGCCTAATCTCAATGGGTGGGGCTAGGACTTGGCCTGAATTGATAAAATTTGGACTAATTAAGGAAGTAAACTGGCTCGACTTACAAGCTACCTCGAAATTAATATTAAGCGGCAATCTTCATCGTCAAGATTTAGACTTACTTGAAGTTAGAGAACTACTTGATATTAAGCATAATTTGCATAACATGCTTAGTAACTAGCATAAATTAATTCGAGGTTTCAAAAAAATCTAGAAATGTGAAAATATCTTTGAATTCAGTGTATTTTTGTAGAGTCATATTATCTAGTTCTCTTAACAATCCTCTCGTAATCTATAACGATAACTGCTCGTGGTTCTAACTTTATCCAACCCCGGGATGCGAAATCAGCAAGTGCTTTATTAACTGTTTCTCTAGAGGCCCCCACTAACTGAGCTAGCTCTTCTTGCGTTAACTCATGATTAACATGCAAACCATCTGGTTTTTGAGTACCAAATCTTTCACCTAATTTAATAATTGCTTTTGCTACCCGACCTGGGACATCTGCAAAAACTAAATCACTTAATACATCATTTGCTTTGCGCAATCTCTGGGCTAATCTGCCTAAAAGTTGTAATGAAACTTGTGGATGCTCTTTAACCCAACCAATAACCTGATCATTAGCTAGAGCTAATAATTTTGAATCAACTACTGCAGTTGCAGTTGCCGTTCTTGGTCCTGGATCAAATAAGGAAAGCTCACCAAACATATCCCCAGGTCCTAGAATTGAAAGTAAATTTTCCCGGCCATCATTTGAGGTGGTTCCTAATTTTAATTTGCCATCCACAACTACAAAAAGTTGATCTCCGGAATCACCCTCTTTAAATAATGTTTGACCGCGAGATAACCTCACCCCGGTCATTGAGGCACGAAGAGTTGCAGCGGAGGCCTCATCTAGGGCAGTAAAAAGTGGTGCTTTACGGACTGCCTCTTCTTCATTTTTTGCGGTCATAGGCTTAAGCATACCGCTACCCGCCTATGAACTGCTAATAATAAATTTTTTCAAGGCTATCTAAGAGTCAAAGCCCAATCCGAGACGATCTAAAAGTTTAAGCCAAAGATTTCGCTTGCCCTTGTTTTGATCAGCTCTAGTTATTAACCATTGAGTTAGGCGAATAAATAAAAATCTAAATGGCTCTGGTGGAAACGGAATTGGTTTGTGTTTAACCATCTGTAGTGAGGTTGCTTCATTTTCTATTTCATCTAGAAGGTCCAACATGGTTGAGGCACCAAATCTAGTAGAGGCAACACCAAGGCCGGTGTAACCAAGAACGTAGGCAACCTTGTTATCAAAATCTGTTCCCCAAAATGGGGAGAATCTAGAGCAGGTATCAATTGCCCCACCCCAACCATGAGTAAATTTAATGCCAGCTAATTGGGGGAAGGTTTTAAAGAAGTTTGTAGCTAATTTTGCATAGGTTTCAGGCCTGGCTTCATATTCCTGTCGCACCTTGCCTTTGTAATTATAAATTGCATCATAACCGCCCCATAAAATCTCATTCTCTTTTGTTAATCGGTAGTAGTGGAATTGATACCCGGCATCGGATAAGCCCTCTCTACCTTTCCAGCCAATACTTTCTAATTGCTCTTTAGATAAGGGTTGAGTTACTAATTGAAAATCATAAACCGCAATTACATACTTTTTAACACTTTTTAAAAGTGGGGTGTAGACATTGGTAGCAAGCGCCACCTTTTTTGCTCTAACTCGGCCATAAGCAGTTTTTACTACAACATGTGAGCCCTCATCTAATAACTGTTCAACCTTTGAGTTCTCATAGATTTTCACCCCCAGGGATAGACAAGCTTTTTCTAATCCCCAAACCAGGCGAGCTGGATCAACTAAGGCTGTGCCATCTGCATCATATAAAGCTCCTTCATAAAGGGGTGAGTTAACTCTTCTTCTTATCTGCTCTTTACTTAACACCTCAACATGATCTCCAGTGTTGTTTCGAGCAATCGCCTCCTCTTTTAAGCCCTGTAATTGCCAAGGGGCAACTGCAACCCGCAACTCACCGGTTCGCTCAAAATCACAATCAATATTATATTTTTTTATAGTTGCTTCAATTTGATCTAAATTATCTCGGCCCAACTTATCAATTATCGCCATCTCATCTGCAAAGCGGGTGTAACCATTAACAAAACCATGAGTTAGCGAGGCGTTACAAAATCCACCATTACGCCCAGAGGCACCATTTCCAGTTTCACGTTGTTCAACAATTACAACCTCACGCTTTGGATTTCGCTCCTTTGCAAGTAGCGCTGTCCAAAGTCCGGTGTAACCGGCACCGACAATACAAAGGTCGGTTGTGACCTCACCAATGAGTGCTGAGTGAGACTCTGGCTCAAGTGGGTCAGCATCTAGCCAATAAAGTGAGGGCTGAAGATCAGCTAATGATGAAAGAACAATTGGGTCGATGGGCGCCATCGATATATCCGGCTAATTACCGGACTCAC
>Ga0194133_10009661_pt1 | contig 11018 bp, 2 predicted proteins | sample TA2KigOf40mmetaG_FD_155448 | JGI IMG/M metagenome (GOLD analysis project Ga0194133, IMG submission 155448) | Freshwater microbial communities from Lake Tanganyika, Tanzania - TA2015055 Kigoma Offshore 40m | ecosystem: Environmental > Aquatic > Freshwater > Lake | place: Tanzania: Lake Tanganyika...
AAAGGGCGATATCGCCTTATTTTCTATGGTCGCGATCGTTTTCAAAAAGGGAGACTTTCAGTCTGGTAAACGGCAATAAGATACGCAAAGTCTACCTATTTTCGATAAAAGGGAAAATAGCAACGAATCACCCTATAATCACCCTATTTTTTTCGGTAGGGTGTTTCCATTAAAACTGATAGCACGTTCAGATGATTTTGTTTCTAACTACTCAACACCCTGGTAATTGGGGAAATAAAATGACTTTACATATGGATACTATCAAATTGCTAACAAAAGTTATTTTGAGTTCTGACAAATTTGAACCCTGTTGTCTGAGAAACCTTTGTTTGAGAAAAAGATAGTCCCCTGAAATTCTATTTACTCCATTCTCTATTCTTTATATAGTTTCAATTGATGGACAGATGCTGTGTAATTTTGGATCAAAATTTTGTTTCACTTCTTTTTTTTTATTTTGTAAACTTAATTTTAGTAATCTCTATTTAATTTTAATCAAACCAAACCTTCTATTACGGATTCATTGCCATATAAATGAATTGCAAGTTACAAATTATTGACTACAAAAATCCTGGTATAATTATAACTTGCAGGGTAAAATGTCGAAACGTCAAAAATATCGAATTGATCAGTTAAAGTGAGTAAATTGTTAAGTTGTTAGAATCAAATTTCAAATATCAGAGATCAAATATAAATGCAAGTACCACCGTTTGTATATCACATGTATGTTATCAGGTAAAATATATCTAATTTACAATTAAAATTCAATATAATGCTAATTCAAATAATTATCTTTGTAAATTCATTAACTGTCGAATAAACTTGTTATTTGAAAAATGTCTTTTTCAAAAATGTTCTTATGCGCATCTTGTTGGTTAGGGTTAGCCAGCTCTGGTCCATGGTGTTCGTGATTTCCATCATTCTGAATGCTTCATATTTTCCTACTTCTTTAGTAAAATATCATTTTTCTTGACTTACACAATTTTAGAAATTTAAAAAATCCCTTGAAACTGTTGGCAGCCAAAAATTTTTATCCTCCTCTTTGACACTCCCTTCAATTTTTATCAGATAAGAACTATTTTCCATTCTTTTTACGTGACCATGCATCGAGTGCTGCCATCTACCACCGCTAGCATTTTTCTTTCAAAAAATCATTGATCACTAGACGTTTTTCTTCTCCGTAATATTTCTGCACAAAGGGGTGAAAATATTTTTGAAATGTCCTTGGTAGGGAACGCCTCATCCTTCGGTTGACAGAGTCACCTCAACAAAGGTTTAGCAAGAAGAAAGGGTTCGCCCCTAGACTACTGCTCTGTTGTAACCAGGTGCATAAAACACCAGTACCACAGGGAAAGGTTATCAGTCGATCGAAAGATTCCATCCAGATTACATATCTAAGTTTTAACCCCAAAAGACACTATCTATTAAAAGCATCTGCTCAGTGCTTACAGTCACTTATTAGAATGGCAATGCAGTTCATTCAAAACTACTACAACCACTCTCCACGTTATTACAACAGTCCACAAATCTCAAGTTACGATAATTATTCCAATCATTTTGGAATGAACTCATACGATTCTTATTATCAACCTCCAACACCACCACACGATTCACAAGAAACCAAACATCAAACATCAAACGATTATTATGAGCACCTAAGATATTGCTCAAGTGACATCAACGGTGAGTTGAAAAACGATACTCTTTAAACCATATATGTAACCACAAAGACAATTTTTTAGCAGGTAATGATTTCACTTCTAACCCAAACTTTTGGAGCCAAACAAGTGCTGCAACTCCTTTAGACGCAAATCAAACATCGCCTTATAGCGTTTTTAGTGACAGTTTTAATTCATACGACTGCAACACTCAACAGAGCATCAAACGGTTGAATCAAGTAAGCTTTATTAAAAGTTTTCCTTCTTGAAAAAGTGATAGTAAAAGGACAAATTTTAACTGTTAGATTTCTACGCCCTCGTTGTCCTCACAATCTGAAATTATTGCATCGTGTTTATCTAACGACGGGATAAAAAAGTCGAGCAAAAAAGGTATTTCAACAGTATTATAAATAGAAATAATGTATATTAAATTTGAATAAAAAAAATTATAGGCGGTCGTCAGTGCATCAACTGTCAAGTCACAGTGACTCCCTTGTGGCGCCGCGACAACCTCGGAAACAACCTTTGTAACGCTTGTGGGCTTTACTTTAAGACCAACGCTACCAACAGACCAACTGTGAAGACAAAAACGACAAGAACAGTGAGTTTACGTTGTTTGCAATTCTAGTATTTAATTTAAATGACAAACGGAATTCTGAGCCGTTTCTATCTTTCAATCAAAAATATTTTTTACATCTACGTACGTAAACTTTGTGCTGGTTCGACCCACTTCGACGATTCCAAATATGGTTTCAGTGTATATCTTTTAACAAACAGGTTTTGAATTTGGAATGATTTTTAACTTGACTTAATTGATTGCAAGACCATTTGGTGCTTGGAACAGAAATCAAGACATTCAGAGTTACAGATCTGATCAGATAAATTAGGATTTGTATCTGTGATGACTACTCTTTAATTGATAACAAATTAAGACAGTCAGAATAAAACTTTAATTAAGTACGTCCTTCTCCATTTTTCTACTTCATTGGGTTCTACAGCGCTTTTATGCTGAAGTGTCTTGGCGACGTGTCTATTAAGCCGTTTTCTTCTGGTATTTTTGGAATAATAATAATTAGAAAGTATTGCAATATGTTTTTTCATTTTCTTTCTGTCAATTACAATTTCTCGACACTTTGTCAAACTTAATTTCATTTAGAATTAAGAGAAATATTCGAAACTGGCAATTTAGACCACCCGTTTTTGGGTATATCGTTTGACTGTTTCACTGCATGAGGTTAACTATGGCTCCCAGCAAGGTAGTTTACATTTAAAATGAATCTTTCCAATAGACCACCATCCAACAAGTGTTGCCTTTGACTTTCAGAAAATTTGTAAAAAAATATCTACTTTACCAAGCGGAAGTTATTGTTTTGTATTTTCCAAAACATTCGAGTGGATTACTTGAATGTGGGGTGATTTAATGAGAAAGGACCAAATTAAATGTTTTGTTTAAAGAACAGAAAGATGGTATAAATCGTAAAGGCAAAACGGGATATGATAAAAAATGAATAGTCCAATTTTTAGGTTTTTGATTGAAGGTGAATAATGTGATAACGTTTTGTTGTCAGTTCTCTTTAAATATTTCTTGATTTATCCTTTTCTAGCCAACATGTAAAAGAGATGGCACAACTTGCACGAATTGTGGAACAAACCACACAACATTGTGGCGTCGAGTCCCAAACATTGGAGTAGTTTGTAACGCCTGTGGCCTATACTATAAACTACACGGGGTAAGTTTACAGCTTTTGGAAAATTAACCTTGCCCAAGCTTGAACTTTAATTATTTTATCTTATAATAGGCCTCACGACCAACACATTTGAAGCGTGACAATATTCAAACCCGAAATCGGAAACTGAACAACCGCCAAACAACTTTCAAAGACCAAATGACTTACCCTGCCAACAGTTGTAGCTGGTCAGGAACTTCTTCAGTCCAAACCCAACTTTTTCAACCCTACCTTCCAGCATTTTTTCAGTCAGCTAATAACACAATAAGTCAGATAACTTTTGAAAATTAATTAACATTGTTAACGTTTTCTAAATATTTGACATCATTATGTTTTTGTTTTTTTAAATCTTTGTTGCAGAAAAAATAAACTTTAAATCAAAAAATTAATTTTATATAAGCTAATAATTAAGAGACTGAAGTTTCCAAAGAACTAAGCTTTAATTCACTTACTATAAATAAAGTATGTATTTGAACATAAAAATACCTTTTGACTTAGTGGTTATATATATATATATATATATTATATATATAATATATATAGTGCCTCACAGTATTGATTCATGTTTAGCTAGCTCATTCAATCTTTGTCTAAAAAAATTTGTGTTGCATGATATGGTATAGTTAAGTGTTTTTCTAATCATTGATAAAAGATAAGCTTTTTGTTGTGCAAATAATACATATAGAAGTTGAGCTCTGTAAAGTTTTTCACATAATTATTGCTTATTCTTTTGTGTCACGCAGGCAGTTTCCATTCTACCTTTTAAGTTTTCGTAAATACAAATAGAAATTATGATAAAAATTTTTAATGAGAAGCAGAAATGATCGAAAAGTTACTGTACAGCTTACACATTAATAGTGCCTCGCATTCATTGTCAAAAGAATTTTTTGCCCTTCTTTTGCTAATGATAGAAAACCATTAAGTATCGCGAAAAAACAGATACCTTGACTTAAATTGATGAGCCAAAGAGGTAGGCTAATGTTTGTTTTCTAAAACAGGTTTTTCCAACTGGTTGTTAGACAGTTAAATTTTTCAAAACAGCCCAAATGATTTCTTTACATGATCTCAAACATCATCAGGTTTTCATATTTAAGAGTGATTTTTGGATTTTCCTGTATTGAAAAATATGAAAATTTGAAGAAAAATTTGATTTGATGGATCTCGTTAAGATTTTCAAAGGAATCATTTTTTTCACCAATACACAATTTGATTGCAGATGCTATAGGGATCAAAGTACAACTGGATGACGATGGAAACAAGACTGAAAGTACTTAAGGAGAGCATTGAAAATTACCCTGATTTTCCTGAACCTGGGGTCAATTTCTAAGATACCAGGGGTCGCTGTGGCCCAACAGTTATAGCATCTGACTGAGAACTGGGAGACTGGGGTTCAATCCCCGGTCGTTGTAACTCATTGCTATGACAACTGGCTGAGAACTGGGGTTCAATCCGTGGTGTGGGCAAAATCTTTGACCCCTGGATTTGCCTTTATTAATCATTTCTATGAGATAATAATCTGAGCCAGGATTGATAGTTTTAGAATTATCACTTATTCTCATTTATTCAGATTTATCCACACTTATCAATTGAAAATCAAATGTTCATAAGACACAATTTGTAGTCAAATGAACTGTCGTAAAGTAAACACTATTCTCATTCACTTCATTTGGTGTTAGAATAATCAGTTCTTAACACAAGTTCTCGATCTCTTGGCCACTGTCCCTTTTGGCAGCAATTCGTCTTATTCAACAGGCTAGTGGTGTTGTTGAAGAGGGTTTTGTAGTGATAGAGATTGGATATTTAGATGCTAGAGAAAAGTTTCCAGAAAGTACTAAAATCACCTCATTAATCATTTATGATGATGAAAATTAGATATGATGATATGATTATTCTGTGCTCTTATTGTGAGTAGTTTTGAATTTCGAGCAAATCGTTGCATTATTTATTATTGTAACTTTATCATGCAATAAAAAAACATGTAAAAAAAGTAAAAATAAAAGATTTTCAAAGGAATGAATCATTAGTCTTATCAACTTAAATCTCTATTTGGTAGGGAAGTTCACAAAAATTTAACATATGATACAAAATTGGGTTAGTGCTATGGGAACTATGACTCGAGAGTAAGAAATCTGGTCCTGGCAAACTTTGAGCTCAGGTAGCCACTATATACAAAATAATCTCAAAATAATCGGTTCACAGACAGATCAAAGCAGCTTCATGTCATAGTGGCTGAAGGCACTTCAATAAAACTTCACTATATTTACATCTTTTTTGTACAAAGTTTCTCAACTTTGGTTAAGTTATTTGCTCTCAGTCCTCTGATAACTTATAATAGCCTGGCCGGGTCATTTGGTCAGCTTTATATCACCTTTGTAGTCACTATAAGTTAGATATCATATATTCTTTTTTGCTGTTTTGCTGTAAAGCAATGTAAGTACATGAAATAATATCTTACAGCCTTTCTCTCTAAAAGGGACTAATAATAATTACATGAAATGTTATTAACTCTTGAATGGTCCCTTTCTGATAATAATACTGTCAATTGACGTATTTTCTTTACAGGATTAGTCATCTTTTTACATGTCATTTTCTCTACTATGTATTCATGAAGATTTTATCAACCAATTACAGCCCTGAGCATCTTAATGATGTCTCAGATTTACTATTTTAATATTTACCGCTCGTTTTGAATGCAGGTCAATTCTTCTTCTTTATGATTTTTAAAAATGTACACATAATCAACATCTTAAATTAAATTTTGACAAATGTTTTTCTGTGTTGTTTATGCCAAAAATAAAAGTACAAAAAAATTTCACAATCTAATTTTGAGAATATTTTAGTGGTTTCAAAAGCCTTTTTTAGATTACAGATTATCCCCCACAGACCTATTTGTTTCATATTTTTAGGTTACACAAAATATGTGCTGACCAACAATGGAATCATCATTCGTTCTGCTTTTTGCCCTGTGAGACTTCGAAAAGGTGACAGTTTCAAAAAGATAAGACAGTTCTTGGGTTTTTTTGTTTCAGATCTCAATGACGAAATCCGTTTTTCACTTCGTCAGAAAATTTTTGGACAAAGGCGATTTCGATTCTTAAACGACAAGGAAATCTCTTAAAAAGAAAGTGAATATTTAGATCACGCATCACAAGCTCCTGGCTTTTAAACAATTAACAAGATTCCTTCAACATGTAGATCCCAAATCGATCGAATTTAAAAAAGCCTATGAGTAGTTTTAACTTCCTTTTAAAGAGCTTTATCGAAAGAATAATCGTTTGAAAATACAACTTAGGTGAAAATTTTGATGAATTTATTTTAGGTTGAATCTTTTTTTGGATTTGAACTTTGTCCTCTACGTTGAATCAGAAAAAGACAAAAACTATCAATTAAGTTGAATTTAACAATATCTTGATATAAAACCAAGGTGAAGGCATATTTGTTTTAAGTTTATAGCTATATAGGTATAGACTAATAAATTAAAGACTCAAAGATACCAAGATAACGTCTTCTGTCTCTCTCTAACTTTGAATTATATAGTACTATAGATAGATTAGAAATCTAATGAAATAAGTTTAACTTAGCATTTTGTAAGGAAAGCCCATTTTAGTCTGTCATTTCAGGTTTACACAAAAAGTTTAGCTCATATCGCTTTGTGACATGTCACTTTTTCAGTCAAAAAAAATTTGAGTGGAACTGGTGTGAAACCCAAATTAACAAAGCGATTGGCTTTCCCACTATAAAAAGGCTGTTATCTAAGAAAGAAATCAGATTTGTCATCTAAAAATTTTTCTATTTATTTCATTCGTCATGTACCAATCTTAGTGTAACAGCTAAGGCATATCATATTACAATTTTTTATAAGCAAGTAACAAAACTAAAGCATGAAGCCACTTAATCTGACTGATAACCAGATTTTCTTCCATAGATTTTTTGTTAACCCAGGGCTACCTAGGCTGGTGGCCATTTTTCGGCATATCATCGATTAGATTCGAGCCAACGACTTTTCAGTTCTCAGTCAGCTGCCAAAGAAAGGCCACGGCCATACCTATGCTCAAAAACGTGTGTACAACACCATCTTTATCATTGTAAACAAAATATTTGTCACTTTTGTCTCTATTTAATTGTATTGTGACACATGGCACGGGTCTTGAAGAACCCATCAGGATTACAATTTTGGTGGAAAAAACTGAGGGTCTGGGGTTTGAACAAACTTTAACCCCGGGTTGAAAAAAATCCAACAAAAATATTCCCAGCCTTATAGTGAGTGTCCCTTCAATGATTTTTACGCAAGGCGCACTTTAAAAGATATTTTAAAAACTAGCCTTATTTTTGAATTGTCCCCACTCTGCTTTTATCAAACAAAAAAACTGTCTAAATAAAGCCTCAATTGATCTATATATTTTAAATATACAACTTATTCTGATTGACTAGAAATTATGTTACACCTATGTTGGTGTTTCAGCCAGTTAGCTATCACTCTGTGGCTAATTGAACGTTTGGCAGTGTGATCTAATTAGCATGAGGTAAAGAGATAAGAAACCAAGATACGTTGTGAACACGATGGAGAACCAAAAATCAATCAAAAATTATCACTGAACGCCACGTGAGATAACCAAGAACTGATAGAGACCTTCAAACTGGATGCAAAAGTATGGTAAGAAAAAAAATTAAATACAGCGACAAAAACAGCAGAAAAACTATTTAAAACTGACAGGGCTTAGCTAGATAGAAGCGTACGACATTTGACAGAAATGCCGACTTTGAGTTGAATACAGTCATGATAATAATATCAAAAGTCAAGACTTGCTTGTAATATTATATTGGTACAGCTAATAAAGATGGCTCAAAGCCAATTGAGCGAAATCATCGAAGCTACTGAAATTCATGTCTTTCGAATCTGCTGTTAAAAATCTAACTGAATGCTAGTGCACTAAGTTCTTTTTTCTGTAATTGTGACAATTTCCACTTTAGTTGTTCTCAAACTCAATCAAAAAAATTTGGTTTAGTTATAAAGAACAATCAAACTTTTACTTGTCTTAAGGAGTAATAAATTAGTCCGAAAAAATATTTAAAAAAAGTTCTGGTAGACAGAGATCTGTCAATTTGTATTCATCTCCAACCTTCGAACGTAGGTCATTCCACCAAGACAGCGTAGGAGGGAGTGTTGGTAGGAATGCCTCCGATTTCAGACGATTAAAACTCATTTGCGATATTTAAAAGGGAAAAGCATTTTCTCTTTTATACTTCTTTGAAATCCTTTAAGTTATTTTAAAAATAGATTAAAAAGCTTAGTAATAAAGCTGAAAATGAAATGCTAAGGTCAATTGTTTCATTCATGTTTTTGAAGAGTTTTGTTTTGCATATTCAAAGACTATCCATGAATAATTTTGCATGATATTTTTTAATTTTTCCCTTTTTTTCTTCGAACACATCATCCATTTCAAAACAAGACTTTGACAAAAACTGGTTTATTCAGAAGCTAGATCAGCAAAAAACTAACCTTTTTCATCTCATCATTATTTTTACTTCTTTTTAAAACAAGATGACTTGCTACAATGATATCCAAATCATAATGGGTAATATTAAGATATTTGAAGAAACTTTATTTTAACCCTAAATTTCATTTCTGGTATTTAAAAATATCATCGATCTAGATAATATTAAATCTAGAGTTCACGGAAATAAACCTTGATAATATTTGAATTTGCTTTTCCTCGACTTTTGTTTCTAATCTGGTTTTTGATCTGTGAAATGACTTATTCAAACTTTTTGAACACCTCGAGATTGACTGAGTTTCATTGAAGGCTAATTAAATGTGGCGTGAAGAGGAAGTAGTTAGGTCGAAACGAATGTCCATCCATCATGATGTGATTTCTTGATTGCCTCTACCAACTTTACCAATTAACAGGTAGCTGCTTGTCAAATCAAAATTAAATCATGATTTATTCATCTGCTTTCACATTCTTAAACGCTACAGAAGCTGGAAAGGAAAATTCAGGGATCGAATTAGTAACTTTTCTAAATTTTTTCCTTTTTTATTTTGACGAGAGATCTCCAACTGTTCACACTTTCTTTAAACTGATTAATTAATTATTACGTATAAGTTTTAACAAGTCCTGGTTCAAACCTTTTTCTACATTTTGTAATTTGAAATACTGTTAAGCCTGGAAAACATTTTTTGCTATCAAAACTAACATTCAACACATTTCAAACCAGAGATCTGATAAAGAAATATAGGTGTACACTAAGCACTCCTCAGCACAGATGTCTCCAAATCCTTGATCCTGAAAAAGTTTACCGTCAATCGAAAAAAACTACTTCTTTTTCAACGTACGATCAGTCAAGCAATTAATCTATATTTGAATAACAATAAATGATTTTATTTGTGTATTTGAGATCACAAGCTCAGATCACATGAATTGTCGTAAACAAAAATTATAATTTCAAAAATATAAAATAATACTTACAATTTTAGATAAACAAAACGTTTTCATACTAAAGGTGGACATCGCACTGGAATGGATATTTGCTGAAGATTTCAAACTTCTTTATACGTGCACTTGCAAAAAGGTATTAGGTTGATTTTCAGTCGCAAAAAGGGGATTTCCTTTCACAGACAATTTTTGAAACTTTTGTGAAGTACTCCAGGAAAACATTAAAAAAGTTATCGTATTTTTGCCAAGTAACTGCTGGGCATTTAAAAGTACTTGTTTTAAGAGCGATCCTCAAAGGCTTATTGTCTGAAACTTTCTATAAAGAGTAGTGTCTTTAGAAGGAATTTCAATTGCAAATTGGGTGATAAAAACAAACACCAACTACTAAAATAGTACGCAACGAGTGTATCTTTTTCTTGAAAACGTATGTGAGAACAAATTACTTTCTCAGAAAGTAGTTGTAATTGACATCAATCTTAAAGGAAGTTTTATAAGTTATAGCTGATGCGCATAAGCAGGCTTTAATTTTTCCGCTCTTTGATATTTTACTTCCAGAAAATGCAACGCCTTTAGTGTTGAAACAGAAGAAAAAAATTCGAAAATTTTGACCTAATTAATTCAGAGCTCCAATTATTGCCGACGTTTGACTAATAGAATTTGATCCAGCATATGAAAAACCACTTGTCAATGGTGAGAGGGATTGTGGTGGTGGACCTTGTAAACCGCTGAGTGCAGAGGGTGATGCAGAGCTCCCTGTCGAGTACATCATACCAGATGATGACATGAATTGAGAAGCCATTGTCTAACAGAGTTTGGGACTTATAGATTTCGGTGAAAGTTAAATTTAGTTTTTCTTTCTCACCTGAGCTGTCATTCCGCTGCTGTAATACTGGGACATAGAGCTTCCCAAATAGCCCGAAGAGCCAGCACCTCCCCCCATTGCAGATAGGGCTGACATTCCTCCATATGAGAATGATTTTGCATCAAAAGGTGAGAAGAAATCAACTACAGACCCCCGTTTTTTCTTTGACTTTGCTGATAATTTTCTGTTTCGCGTTTGAATTCCATCCTTTTTCATAGTCATTGGACGAGCAACCTGAATTTTAAAATAACCAATTATTAAACACCCAGGAAAAGTTAATCCGTTTATGTGATGGTGGCTTGAAATTATTAGTAATACGCTAAACATATATGTTGTGTAT
>Ga0194133_10009665_pt1 | contig 11015 bp, 9 predicted proteins | sample TA2KigOf40mmetaG_FD_155448 | JGI IMG/M metagenome (GOLD analysis project Ga0194133, IMG submission 155448) | Freshwater microbial communities from Lake Tanganyika, Tanzania - TA2015055 Kigoma Offshore 40m | ecosystem: Environmental > Aquatic > Freshwater > Lake | place: Tanzania: Lake Tanganyika...
AGGCACTCTCAGTTAGGGTAATAGTAATCTGCAGTGTCCATAAACTTCTATGGCGGGACTCTTATAAAGGTGTTGGTTGCGCATCAACATTGCCTGAGTTTATACTGCACAAGATTATTATTATTACTATTATTAGATGACATTGAAGCCCGAACTATGGAAAATTCTACCATGGACCTAAATGAAAGTATTTAAACATTGCATTTAGGGTTTTTGTGTCAGCCATCTCCCAAGATAGTCTGCCCCAAATTATGGTTCTGTAAAGATTCTCATAGATGTATGATATAGAATGACTGAATAAATTTTAAACAAAAAAAACTTTGTCTTACAAAAAATGCCAATGTTTACCTAAATGCAAAGTTTTTCTCAACAGGATTTTCTCAAAGGAAAAATTTATGATTAAGACCCCCCAGTAAAGAGATTAAGAAGCTCTCTTTCGTTTTCAAGAACTATGAAACAGCTTGAATGCGTGACTCATTTTGAAAGAAAAGAGCTACAACTCAACATAAGGTATTCTGTACTTGTTACTTCAAATTTCACAAATTTAATCCGAATTGACTTTCCAGTCACGAAAGAAAGTGACTATAACCATTTTCAAAAGACAAAATTACGTAAAGGGACTAGTTTCAGGTCTTCAAAGTCACATGTATGCCATTGCAGAACTTTAAGTCACTTTTGTCAACATGCAAAATACCTTTTAAGAAATCTTTTGGCCATATTTTTTTACTTTTCAAGAATTAAAGTTTTCAAATCTTAGATATAATTATCTTGTTTGTTATCATTAAGATGCCTGTTTCTAAGTATACCTTCGTTTGGAAACTGGGCCAAACATGAAAATGTCAACAAGAGATGGGAAAGGATCATCACTAATACTAAAATTTACTTGGAAAATCCTAGAGGGGGTGCAAACATGTAAATATTGATCTTTGCGTTGAGAATTGGATTTCTTTTCATACAATTTTTGAGAGCCAAAAGCTCAATATGTTATCCAATATTTTTGTCAATTTAATAATAAACTTGGATATTCTGATTAATCGAGTCGAAGTACAAATAAACTCAATTGTTAAGATGTTAAAAGGAAAATCCTTCATTCTTTGATTAAACAATGAAAAAAACCGTAAAGGATTTTTATGGCTTACAAAAATCATAAGATGAATTGTGATGTTTGACAAAGAGAGCCTAGTTACTCACAAAGGAAACTAATTAAAAATATGTGAAACTGTTCTCTTTCAGTCTTATATCTTCCCTCAAAAAGCATTTTAAGTGATGGATCTGCATAATATAGATTTTCCTTTTGAAGGTTTAAGACTCTAGGCTGTTATTATTGCCACTATTTCTTGGTGCATTTTTTGAGAAATCATGAAGAAATATGAGAATTTTCAACTTTTATTTTTCAAAAGTTTGAAGTTTGAGTGTGATTTCAGGGTATTCAGATGCAGAGTAATTTTATGTAAGTGGAAGAATGGATAACAATCCCTTCTGTTTATATATCCGTTTTTTGACGTTGATGAATATAATTTAATACGACTTGAAAAGATTACAAGTAAAGGGAAATTTGTTAAATCTCCAAAGAAGAAAAAATTTCCAGATCTCCATAATTTTCTCAACTCTTTCTTTTTGCCTTTGTGATTTGGCACTTCTCGAACCTTATTTGAAAAACATGCACCGAACAAAATAGAAAAAGTGAATTCGTTTCAAAATTTTGCTTTAGGGTTTATATTTTGTAAAACAAAATCAAGTCTGAGCATTTTTTCTTGGTTTTAAATCTGCCTAAATTAAAAACTGAACGTATGAATGATATTGACTTGATTTTTATTGAGTAGTATAACTCCAGAATAATATATTCTTACTTCAAATAAAATAATGGTTTTGACTTTTTCATTTGATTTAAACTGAAAATGGCAACTCTTATGTAAAGAAAGTTAATGTCTGGGCCTTGCCTAACTGAAGTGCAATTTTCCAACGTCGGTGCTTCAAAATTTCTGTTCAAATTTTTAATAAAAGGCTTTATGTACCTGTGAGAAAGCTCAATTCTCATTCAGGTGTCCTTTTTTATGTTTATTTTTTTTTTGGTGAAAAACTTCCTTTTTCTTCCATAGTGAATGTTCGAAATGGAAGAAAAACTTTCTCTTCTTTTTAGAGGCCTTGTTCTTAAAATACCAGCTACAAAATTAGAACACTCACCAGACTTGGCTTTGAAATATTAGCTTCTTCAGAACAGACTAGAACTGTGTCGTTCAAACAACTTTCTGGAAGTTTTAAACATCTCCTATTCAGTAAACAAAGAAATTGTGGTTTGACATTTCTAGATTTGTTTAGTAAGCCAAAAAAAACCTTCTTGCTGAGGTGTTAGCTTTTAATTCTGATCTCATGTCTACAAACAGTCGTCCTTCAACATTTTGTGGCCAAACTTAAACCTGTCCAAATGAATTTGCAGAGGAAAAAAATCTTGGACCAACCAAAACAGAAAAAGTTTTGATTAAGGCCAATATTTTATTAGTTCTAGGCCAAAAAAACTTCTCCTCGTATGCTTGTAGATATTTTTGTATATCAAAAATCGATAGTGATGACTAAACTACAGCAAACAAAATAATATCAGAATCTCAGCAAAGGACAATCTGTAGGAAAATAAAAAAAACTAGTCTAAAATATAATTGGAAAATTACAAAACGACCTACTTTCTCAACTAATAGCTTTAATGATTTGCATTTGAATTTTTTCATTCATATTTTCCTTAAAAGTTTCACAATTGGAGGATATTTTTTTTCATTTTCAAACGATGCCAACACGAATCCTAAAACTTATTCTTTAAACTATCAAATTTCGAGGTCGAGCAGTTTTCAAGGCTCATTCTTACACCATTATTGGTCTCTAAAAGTTTTTTTTTGTGCAAATTTTTTTTGTAAGGAGCAAAAAAACACTTGGTGATGAAGCCAAATGAATTCAATGAAAAAATTAATCAAATGGAAAAAAAGCTGGAAGGAGGAAAAAGGCAAGAGAAAAAATTTCATTACTAAAAGGTATATGTTTTGGCTCGCCAAAACACGATTTTTTGCATCAGTTTAGAACATAATGGCTGCAAGTTTCTTTTGGCTGTTGTTTGAACCTATACAGACCTTGAAATGAATGGAACCATTCTTAATGAAAGCAAGAAGTCTGATGGGAAATGACGAGTGTCAATACAAAATGAACAAAATAAAGCTTTCTTGAGTTTTATTTTGTTTGACATGTTAAGGCTTAACTAGAACAAAAATAGAACTTTCTATTTATTTTTCCTTGAACTAACACTTTGACTTCTTTCTGGCAAAGTGAAATATACTTTTTTGCTCATGCTTTAAATACAATTACACTTTCATAGACTTTTCAAGTGATGTACGAAGTATGTTTACTTTCTAGATTTGATTTATCTTTTGTTCTTAGATTCCATGATTTATTGACTTTTTTTCAAGCTATTTTTCACATGCAGACAGGTGGAGACATTTTGTCATGCTAATATTGGGGATGGGTTAAGGCTTAAAACGTGCCAGTACTTTAGAAAAATGTGCAAAACACAGACTTTTCATTCAAACTAGAAATTCATAGGAAAGAAAAAACTATATTATTTATGGCGATTGATAGATGGGTTGATTTTCTTCATATTATTTAGCCTTCAGGCTGGCTGCCCTGAAAATAAAAAAAAACTTAAGCTTCTCCATAATTATTTAACAGCATAAGAGATATATCCGAATTTATCAATCATTTTTCATAATTTAAAAGCTATAACTAAACCTGTTTTGGAGCTAAGCTGAAGCTCTGGGAACAAGCATGGAAACTTTTTACAGCCTTTTTGTGTTAAAACAGCTGAAAATATCAATTTTCAGAAATTATTATTGCCCAGAACAAGTTTAAATCGATCACTTTGATTTTATCGACTTTGTTTGATTTTCGTTTCTGGGGGAAAATGTACTTTCATGATTTGTACCTACATCAAGAAATACAGAATATATATGAGAAAAGAACGTGACTGTTTGTGTTATTTCAACAATGAGCAAAATGTGCTTGAAAAGTTTTTGTTTTGCAAATGTTAAAATTTTTTATACCTTAGGAGAAAGGTTATTTTAAAAACTTGCTCCTTTGTCTTGTCCCAAAACTAACAAGTCAGGTGTTCTTAGAAGAGTAGGAGCAATGAATATTTGAAGTGTGCTGAAAAGAGCAGGAATAGTTTAGGACCCTTAGATATGGGTCAATTTTCATACGGGTAGCCCAATCATGACATTCCCAATTGAGAAACGAAACAATCATGAATTGTGTATTTATGGAACGGCGGAGAACGTAATGAGAACGGCGGAGATGCAAGCATGAGCTAAAATCCCAGTGAAGACCTTCCCAATCAAGAAAAGAATCAATACTGAACTGTTTATTCATGGGGAAGTGAAGCTTTATATACAAAAGTAAGGGAGGGATCGGATCTCTTGGAAGAGGGTAGATTATTGGCAGGAAAGAAATAAGCGGGAATGAGATCAGCGGCAGCCTGTTTAGGTGAACTTGCTACTAAAGGGGAAAAGGAAGCTAAACAATGGCAGCCTGATTGAAACGACTTTGAGCTTGGAAAAGTGAAAAATATCGTAGCGCGAAAAGGGGGTAAATGAGCGTGTACTATGATATACAGGCTATAAAGATAAACGACTTATTGTCAAAATATGTATTGAAAGCAGTAATTGGAAAACCATCAAGAAGCTTTTGAATCATCATCAACTAAGTGCAAGAATAATTAGTTTCTTATACATGTATGACTTCTCAAAAAAAGTGCTTAGAATTCGCCAAGTTTAGATTGGTTTAGTAAAAAGCAAACAGATTTTTCTTCGGTTTCAACTTTGCCGTCTAGAAAACAATTCTACAGCTAGTCAATGTTGACTTATTGTACAGCTTAAAAAAATAATGTTGCAAAAGAATAAAAGAGTCAGTCGAGACTTGGCTGAAATGAATATGGCCAAAGTTTTTTTTTCGAAAGCACATGGAAAAAACTTTGGAAGCGAGAAAAAGCTTCTGGAACCTCTGACAAAACAAACAGTCTCTAGTTTCACTGTAGATAGACGACAGAATTTAACAATGCTTTAATGATGAAAAAATGCCTATTTAGATTGGAAATACTTTCACTTTGATCCGTAGCAAAAGTGGTTTTTTTTCTTGCCTAAAATCATTCAATGAAAAAGCAAAGTTTGTTTTTCCAAGACTTGGACGGTTATATTTATTTCGTGATCTAAAAATGCATCACAAAAGAAGTTGTTCGTGACGAGTGAAAATACAACAAAAATCTCAAGACGTGAAAAACAAATTGTACCTTTTTTTCGATTCAAGTGCAGCACACCAAACAAATAGAGTTGGTTTATTTCTAGAACATTTTTATTGCACAGCACACAATCTCATTCATTTCCATTCTTTTTAATCAGATGATTTTACACATCAAATATTTCTGTGGGCTTTGAACTTTGCCTCATCAATGCTCTTTTTCACACAAGACATTAAAACATTTGCTGCGACATTTATGAAGAAAAAGTGATCATTAATGATGCCTTTGACAAAGAAAAAAGAAATCTATATTTCAATTTTCTTTACTTTAAACGACTGTTGTTTCTCTCTGTGAGAAAAGAAGCCTCATACTCAGGGGAAATTTATATCCTGATTTAATTAAAGAACGTGATTCAAATAGACAAGCAAACAGGTCTTTTGACGAATTTGTTCTACCAATGAAGGTGAAATTTCTAAGGTCGATAAACTTTCAAAGTATCACGTTTTTTTAAAGCCTTTATAGTTTGAGAGGGTTATTTTTATGAGATGCGAGGCAAAAAACCGAGTTTCTTCCCCTCCTTTGCTCCACTCAATACTTATAAAATTTGTTACTGTTGAAATTTATGATGTTTTATTTTGGCCTCAATTGACTTCTAGGCAAAAAAAAATTGTCGATAAAGTCACGATTTGGGTGATAAACTTAAACTGCACCACCACCCATGATTTGACGGTGAAAAGTAGGTCGTTGACTTTGTAAAAAAAATAAAAATTGTTGAAGTGCAAAAATAGTTTTACAAAGTCGTTGTTTAGTTGCTGCTCCCACATTGTGCTTATAATTTAAAGTTGAATGCACTCTGGGGTCATAATTATAATTACGATGTGAAACGTCGTCATCAAATTTTAACAAAGAGAGTTTTTTTTCAAACTGAGAATTAAAATTCAACAAGAAATTTAAACCACATCTGAACCGGTTCAAGCTCCCCTTGATTGTCAAAAAAAATTAAAAACTTGAAATATTATTATTTGATAATGTTAAAAATTGTTAAAGCTTTTTTTTCTATGTTTTCAAGAGATGTTTTTGAATTTCAGCTTGGAGGAGATATTTTTTGCCATCATTTTGAACCCCCGTCTTGTTTTTCTTGCATTTCGATAACTTATCTTTGATCCTGAGTCACAGACCTTTTCTTTGTTCGTGCAATTCAAAGTAGAAATCATGCAAACAGGTAGGGCTGAAAGGAAAGGTAAAAATCGAAGAAGAAATGGCAGACTTTATTTTTTGCCCAAACCTGTTTTTTCATCCATTTGAGTTGGGGTTTTTTTTCACTCAAACCAAACTTTTTTTTGTAGGATTAAGGCCTTTTTCTCAAGGCTGGCAGAGTTTTTGCGTCATTTAAGGAAAACAATTTTTTTATCATGTCAGAAATGGTGTGAGAGACTAAAACCATACTTAACCTTCGCCGTAATGTTCCATGGGCTTTCTCTCTCATAAACCTATCCGAGGCCGATCTAAGGCCTCGCCACTACCAGTACAAGTGGGTGGGGGTGTTGGGAACTGAAGGGTCGAACGTGGGCGGCAAAAAGAGGAAGATAACTAGATATTTAAAGAAAAATAGTGAGGAAAGGTTCATTAAAAAATAGGGATTGTCTTTAGCAATTCATACGAGGATTAGAATTCACTTCTCATTGCTCAATCGTTTTTTAAATTGGAAGGATCGTTTCGAGAGGATGCAGCCTTGGAAAATCTCAAGTCAGATGCTTCAACGTTCACGCCCAGAAGGGAAGAAAAACTTTTTACCCAATGTTTGCTTGATGAACAAACTTTGAAAAAATAGTGAATGATATAGGCCATTTTTTAAAAATCTAATATGGACCCAGTCAAAAAAAGATCAAAGAGAGATTTCAGTCAGCCCCTCTGAAAAAAATAGCCTTTGAATCTGTTTTTTACAAAAGAAAAGTGAGCCTGAAAGGGTTTTTCAGTTAAAATCGCTAACGAAGTTGCATTGAATTAGAGGATTATGAGAAGAGGTGATTTATGATGATTTGGATTGAAAAAAAGTTTTTAACCAGCCTATTTCATATGAGTTTTAATTTAAAAAGGAGGAAACTACATGATTCAAATAGTATTAACTTTTATCGATTTTATGACACAAACTTTTTGATCAATATTTGAGAGTTTCACCTTCTTGTAAAGGTAGAATTTAAACTTTCCTCAAACCGATATTTCATATCGAATGAAATCAACAGTTTCCCATTTGTTCAGATGAAAATTTGTAGCTAAGAAAGAGCTCGAAAAGTTTTGTTCTTGTTTCTAGCTAGTTTTTTTTCGACATTTATATTTGCGCACATTTCTCCTCTCTTTGTATTTAGGCCAGCCAGCCAGCCTGTCAGCAGAGTGAGAGGGGCGCGCGCTTCCGCCCCAGCCCCAACTCTATCCCCGTCCCCGTTCCCGTTCCCGTCCCCAACTCCGTCCTCGCGTTCCAGATCGCGTTCACGTCCGCGCAGGCTTTCAATCCAACACAACCTTCAAGAGAGATTCAGTGAGACTTGAATGGAAAAACATATAGCACTATAAAAATACAAGTTAGAAGAGACTAAAAAATTATTTTGACGTTTTCCGAGGAGGAAGTCTGTCACGTTTTCGAGTCCGTTATCATCCGCTAAGAGGAAGGAAAAGGAGAGTGGTTCAACTCATATGACAATCTCTGCGTCATCGTGTCTAAAAATCGGGATCAACTCATCCAAACGATAATGAAATTGCGACGTTGAGAACGAACAATGGAGGTTGAGTTCGTTGCTGAAAATTGCCTTCTGCATTTGACATAGTAACAAGGAAAAAAAGGTAGGTTACGACACTACATCTTGTGGATGTTGCTGCCCAATCCTACATTTAAAAAATCCTTTAACTTACACACCTCGTCCAATGATCATGTAATGTAACATTTTCAGCTCATTTATGTGAGATGCAAAGGTCTCACCTTATTCACTAAGATTACCATTAAAAGTTCATCAACAATCATCATTAAAGAATCCATCCTCTGAGAGAATTCATTATTGTAGTTTGTGCAATGTAGGAAAAAAAACTTTTTCACTTTTTAGAGTGGAAAAATAACTTTGTTTTTCAAGCCAGTTTGTCTGAGGTTTCTTCTTCCAATGTTGATCTCCAAAAAGAAAAAAATATCTTGTAATGTGAAAAAAACCAAATTTCTCTATTGTAATAAACAGCTTTCGACGGAATAATATTTTTTGTTGTTGTATTGTTTGGGTGCCAAAGTGACGATTTTCAGATGGATAAAAAGTTGAAAATTCAAATGTTAATTCCAAAAGTAGACAATCATGCAATCTTTCTTTTTAACAATTCACTATATCTTCTCCTTGGAAATGAAACATTCACTTAACCTTTTCAAAAAAAGAGTCCATTTTGAATTACATAGAATTTCATGCATTTTTATCTTTTTTTAATCATATAAAGGCATCTGGTCCCTGGCTGGCAATCTAATTATTGTCAATAGACTCTAGATTCATATTTAAAAGTTATCATTTTGAATAACTAGTACAAAACTTTTGATAAAACTTCAAATATAAGCTAGATACTATTAAAGTTGTAAACACAAAAACCAATTTGATGGAATATTAATGAGAGTCTAGATTTCGACATAAATAAATAAGATTCATTTATTAGGAAGATGTCAGTCTAAACCGAATCAAAGATTTTTGTGTGTAAATCCTGGTGGCCACGCAACGGTCATCCGATGGTTTCTGATGCCCTGTAACTTCATCGCAACGTGTTTCTTCTTAGACCCCATTTGGCACAGGAATCCGGACGGCCCAGGTAAGAATCAAAACTCATATTTTAATGTTGCGTTGTTATTAGTCAGAAAATTTTTATTCCTTCTGTTTGAAAGTGCGTTGTAACTTATTCCAAACAGCAGGTGGGAACAAGACAAAATTTTTGTCTGTACCCAATGCAAAAAGTTCAAATTATATGCACCATAATTTCTTTTCCAGCCTTCACCTGTTCATACAAAAATAAAAAACATTCCAAAGAAAAAAAGTCCTGAAATGAATAACTATACTCATATGTTTTAGGGAAAGACCCATCACCGGATAATTGGCCACTTCAAGAGCTGAATCCAAACCCTGTAAATCAACAACCAGGTGAGTAAAACAAATTCAAAAGTTTTTTATTTGGCTTTAATTGTTTTAGACTGTAATGGTCTAAGCAAACAAAACTAAATAAACTTGTGTAAGATATTGAGAACTCTTTGGCAAATGTTTATTTGCATGGGTGGAATCCGTTTACTGTGTTCTCAACTTACACCACCTGGAGGAGTGTTATCGGCCACCATCTCAGAAAATACATGTATTTGAATAAATATGAAAATAATAGAGACCTTCTGTTGCTAAGTTCCGAAGCAAATTTGAAGTGTAGCTGGCAAAAAAAAAGAAACACTTTAACAACATTGGAAAAAAATTATATTCTTAATTCTAGGAGTGGCTCCAGTGGCAGAAGTTGCTGCCTCAAGCACCCCCCAATCTGGGGGAGGTAGTGCTGAGGTATCGACCGCAATCCAGAAAGATGGATCAAAGTACATTCACAGTCGGTCAGCGAAGACATTTCGTGCCTATCTTCCCATATGCCATCGGACTTACTCGTGTATTCACTGTCGGGCTCACCTTGCCAACCATGACGAGCTCATCTCAAAATCCTTTCAAGGTAGCCAAGGACGTGCCTATCTTTTCAACTCTGTTGTCAACATAAGCTGCGGCCAGGCAGAGGAAAGGGTCCTTCTTACTGGACTACACGCTGTAGCTGACATCTTTTGTGATTGTTGCAAGACCACTCTGGGATGGAAGTACGAGCAAGCCTACGAGTCCAGTCAAAAGTACAAGGAGGGAAAGTACATTATCGAACTGGCTCACATGATAAAAGAAAACGGATGGGAAAATGAGTGTTGAAGCCGTTGTCCTGAACGCAAATCGAAACACATTCAGAAATCATGAAATATTACATTCTGTCAAACTAGGGGAATTGTTGTTAATTATTTTAATTGGTCAAACCCTTATTGGAAACAAGTCATTTTTACCTAAGTAAGTTGTTAAACATTTAAATCAAATTCAACGATGTTAAATGATATCAATATTCTTGATGTGTTTTTTTACAATCATCATACTACATTCAGATTAGTTATTTTTAGGAAGCTTATCCATATCTTTTGACAAGCACCCCATCTTCATTTCTACTCCAAGCAACTTAGCCTATAGTTCAAGAACTATTTTTTCAGAAATGTTAAAGCTGAAGTCAAGTTCTCATCTTGCATTTATAAAACTTGAGTATATCCTACACAAAAAGTAACTCTTAAGCAGCTTGAAGTTATCTTGAAAATATTTACCTCTTTCTTTACATTCTGAAAAACTTTTACACTTTATTTATTGTTGAGTAGCCACCATTCAGAATCGAAAAACCAATAACTCAAAGACATTGTTTAACAAAGCAATCATCTCATCCTTTACAACATAGTCTGTCATAATTTTCTTTCAACAAATTTAGTTTTCATATTTTTTCCCCTACAACAACTTGGTAGCTTCAACATGTTCATCATTTGGAAAGATATCATCAAATCATCTGGAAGTAGAAAAAGACTGAATGGATGATGTTTATTTGCGACACTTTTCCTTTAAAGCCACACATTTTTTGTCGATTGTGGAAAAACTCTTACAGTAAAGCGGTTTTTTAATATTAAAATAAG
>Ga0194133_10009666_pt1 | contig 11015 bp, 9 predicted proteins | sample TA2KigOf40mmetaG_FD_155448 | JGI IMG/M metagenome (GOLD analysis project Ga0194133, IMG submission 155448) | Freshwater microbial communities from Lake Tanganyika, Tanzania - TA2015055 Kigoma Offshore 40m | ecosystem: Environmental > Aquatic > Freshwater > Lake | place: Tanzania: Lake Tanganyika...
TTTTAAAATGTGGTACTAATACTAATAACTTTCAATGTCTTTATTTATTGCCTTGCCCGGATGACCACGAAACCATTTTCCTTTAGAAAAGATATTTTAATCTTTTGAATGAACATTTATCTCTTTTCAGTTTTGATGACTGCGATATTTTTATATGATCGTTAGCCAATGATACTGAATGTACATAAAAGCCGAGGCAAGGATATTGACAATCTTTTGTTATATTTTCAAATTGTTTAAATTTTAACATGGTAAAAAGTACAAGTATCAAAATCCTATGAATAGCTAAAAAAACAGAAAACGAAATATATAATCGATAAATTTAAAGGTACCTTTTTATTTATTCTTTTCTAAAATGTTAAGATCAAGGTAATATCTACATGGTCTAGATGTGAACTTACACTAAATTGGAATAGGAGAAATTAGGTGCTTTACAAACAAAAACTCTAAAGGGCTTTTCTCAAATACACTATTTTTGATTTCTTTGCTTTGCTGCCTTGTGTCAATTTAGGTTCCCCTGACTACCTTTCCAGGAGATGTTGTGAGGCGGAGAAATGTAATTCTATCAAAAGAAAATTTGAGTTAATTGTAAATTTCTATTTACTTTATAACACGTCGAAAATTACACCTGGCCTTTTAATACTAGGATTTTTTAGGTTAACCCACGACACCTGAATTTCCTACATGGCATGATCTAATTAATTTCTCTCAACCAAACATAAAGGCAGAGAGAAATTGAATATTTTTACATCAGGTAAAGGTCAGGATAGTTTTTTATGGCTTTTTTGGCCTAGAGGACAAATATTGGTAGCCTTTAACACGGTCAATCAATTATACCCCTCCCATGAGCCATGTCTTTCCAGCCACTTTACCAGCAGAGTTTAAAATAAAATCATCTCACAAGGTTCCCATAATTTGAAGAGAAGTGGCCGATGCTCCCGTACATCTCGCTTATTCCTCCATTTGGAGAGTATCCACCCTAAAATATGAATTGATTGGAAAAGATAATAATAGTAAGGACTTCAATTGCACTGTACCTGTAAAAATCGAGACAACTCCTCTTGTGTGTCGAAAATCATAACCATGAACGGAGATCCAGGTACGTGTTCGCCACTCCACTTTATTTCAATGCGGTAGTCTCCAGGCTCTGTGGGTTCGTACTTGCATAAGATTGTTCTGTCCTTTTGAGATTCACGCTGCATTTCCACCCGGAAAGCACCTTTCATCGAGGTGGGAACATATAATTTCTCTTTTAATAACATCTACAATTAATATCTATTACCTTTGGGTCCTCTTATTCTCACTGTCAATTGCCCGGCACCTGCTCCCCTAGTGTCACAAATAAACCTAAGCAAATAACAAAAACCAATATAAAAAAGAGCGTCTTAAGTGACTTCAGGTTGTCATCAATTGATTGATAAAAAAAATTTCTCGAGGTCTGATTTTATAAGTATACCTTGATTGGTACACTGCTAGAACGCCATGTTCTACTCCTGGACCATAAACTTTAACCCTTGATGGATCTGGGGCACCAGCTACTCGAACTGAAAAAGGAGATCCTTGGACATGAACACCACCATAACGAATCGAGAGTTGGTGACGGCCAGGTTCCTTTATTTAATGGTCAATTATTTTTGGAACAAAAGCTTAAAAGAACTTCATATGGTAATGCACAAACTTGAGGCTTGAGGTTCAACGAAAAAGTTCCATCTTGATGATCATTGAGCTCGCAGTAAGCAGTCTTACCAGTTGGTCCAACACAGTGAAGACTTAATTCTCCAGGACCCGCTTTCCTATTGGATGAGAATGAATTCTTTCGTTTCAAAAAAAAATGTTTGATCAAAATGAAATTCAAACCTTGTGTCGATAAAACTGCGTATGTCTCTGCCTAAAGTTCCAATTTTTAAACCGTCGCCTGAGCAAACAACCTGTGTAAGAAAATAAAAATGATAGGCGTGGATAATCTTAAATCGAGAGATCTTTTACTTTGTTGTTTGTTCCACCAGGCTCTGCAATGATTTTAAGCGGGCAGCCTTTCACCTAGGAATAGCAAATAAAAATTGAAAAATCAAATGAATTGTGAGTAAAGGACACTAACACACCTGTCTCCCAGACCACAAAACATTGAGCAGGTAAGTTCCAGGCTGTCTTGGAGAGTATGTTGCAGTAAAAATATTATTTCCAACAGGTCTTATTCTAACTACGAGATCCTCCTAAAAGGTAATTAAAATTTAGAATTAAGGATTTAGAATCAAAGTATTTTTCTTTTATTTATCAACTCATTCATGACATACCTTCAGACCAGAAACAACAACTTCTGGACGGCCATTTTCTGCAGCAGCTGACCCATCAATTGTGAAGTGGTTATCTTCACCGCAAAGGGCACTCACGAGCCCCTTAACGTTAAAAAATTAAATTACCCTTTTCATTTACCAAACCATTGCAAGGCTCTAATTTTACTATTTAAGCAACAAACCTGTCCAGTTAGCCTAACTTTGCCAACTCCAGAATAGTCAGAAACTACTCCTCCAGCTTTGGGCATGATTCTGAAATTAATTTGTTGGCATAACAATTTTTCAAAGTTAGAGCTGGAAATTTTAAGAACAGAAATGAATAATAGTTGACTCACCTAAACGGACTTTTCACAAGAGGTTTTCCGTTCCACCTTAGTACAACGTTATGTTGAGCTGCCTCGCGCGGAGTGAAGCGAAGTATTGCCCTAAGTAACAAATCAGTTTATACCTAATAAATCGAATATATCCTTCAGATACGTGAACAACTATTTGCCCAAATATTAGTGATGTTGAAAAATGAAATTTGGTCAGACCTTCTATCAGTGTGCTCCGTACTGGTTTTAACTTCCCCGTATTGAGTAAGGACTTCAGATTGCAAGTAGCCTGGAAAATGATTGTTCATAAATAAAAACATATGAAGTAATATTTGAGGATCATAAGAGTGAAAAAAACGGCTGTGTATACCAGGACCAGCTTTTGATACGTCGAACTCCAACAGACTTTCCTCTCCAGGTACAAAGTAGCCCACACCCTTTTCGTCAAGCAGTGCCTGCCATCCTCCCAGGGGACAAATAGATTTAGTGTTGCTTACTTTTGCTTGAAAAGTTCGCTCTAAAACCTATAATTTGAGTTGGATTAAAAAATATTTGTTACAATAGAATAAAATCAAACTTCCAACCTGCTCGTCGTTTTTGGAATTTACTTGTATAGAAAATATTCCAATTTCCTGAGGAACGAACGTACAAACGAAGGTCCCACTCTTTTCTTTTTGGATGTATGTCTAAAGAAATTTTTTATTGAAAATTATGCATTAGCCTTCAGGTCGAATAAAGTTACCTGAGGGCTGGTCGTAGGTCCCCGTACCCTTACAACTGGATCCACAATAAGATTCTTCCCCTCCACAAAGAACAGTATTTCTTCGTTTAGCTGAAAAAGTTAGTGTTATGAAAAACTCAACACAATTTTATCAAACAGCATCATCAAGAATTTTAAAAGATCTTAAGCATTTTGAAATGAAAAATAGGCTGATAAATACCTGTCCACTACTCAGTCCATCGCCATATACTTTTAGCTCGTTAGAACGCCTGTCTTCCACCGAGAAATTTATGGGGGAACCTGGAACTTGTTCTCCTCCGTAAACAATAACGAACTTATAGTTTCCAGCAGCCTCTGGTATAAATTCAACCTAAACAACAGCCAAAATAATTTCTATTTTTTTCAAAATAACGAGCATTTTTCTAATACCAAATCGATTTCTTTGTCTTTAGAGATTCTTTTGATGTCAAGAGGTAGCTCTCCACCAAGAGGTGACGTTACGGTTACGTCGAGTTCTAAGATAAAAATTTTAAAGCAAAGTATCAAAATTTCATGTGCCATGCCAGGACCTACCCGCGAATCCAGCGTCAATGCGTTCGACCCGGAAACTTATTGTTTCGTCCACGAGATGAACCCTAGTTGAGGTGAAAAGGAGGCTTTGATAAAACAAACAAGGTTTGACGATTCTTTACTTTTCAACCTACCTATCTCTCTGAATTCCTAGGACTTTCACTTTTGATGGGTCGAAACTAAGACATTGAAAGGGAGATCCTATGATTGGCCGCATATTCTCAAGAACGTCAATTTTGAAAGCCCCTGAAGTTCTTGTGACAAATTCTGCCAACAAGTTGCCGTCTTTCTGTTGGTAACAGCGAACTGGGACTGCCTCATTTGGAGGAATAACATCTGGGGGTCCCGAGACAATCACGTCGAACTCTTTACTTTGTTTCCCAAGAGTATGTATGATGAATGAGGTGGCTTTTCCTACTCTTGTATGGTACAAGCCTTTGCCGCTGGCAGTCACTTCTTTGCCGAAGTGGGGGTTGCGGACCTTTCAAATATTTTTTTAATTGATTTTCAAAAGTACTTGCTAAGGCATTGATGATTATTCAAAAGTTTTTTGAAGTATAATTTGTTACCTTTGCTTCCATGGGTGTGGCTGTTACCGGAAGTCCGTTGTACTTTATGTCTAGCTTATGAGGAATTGCCATCGTTGGATAAAACAAAATATCGTACTAAAATAGAGAATGCCTTAAAAAATCTTTGGCAAAAATGCAACAAAAACTACTTTAAGTTTGTATTTCCATATATTCTTTTTTCATTAATATTCTATGAAAGATAAGAAGTACCTGTCCATTAGCTAAGTCTTGAATGGTGTGTCTAACTTCTTGACCAGCAGCCCTAAAAAAGTGACATGTTACAAAACCTTAGCACTTTTAAGTTAAAAATGTTTTTGCTTGAGGAATACCTTATGTTAACTGAGAGTGCACCTTCTCCACCTTGTGAAGTGTCCACACGAACTTTATTTTCTTGACCTTTGGACGAAAAAAAAATCAAGAATGTCATAAAGTTTGTTTAGCTACAAATAAAAAAATTATAATTTAGCTGTAAGCTTCAGATTTAGTAATCGTGAACACAATTTTGAAAATACATACATTCACACATTTTAGTCGAGAACTTTCTGTGTTATCTTTATCAGGATTACTCAGCTGATCAGCTTAGAAAAAATAGTTAAGATTTGGGTCCTAACTAAAACTTTGTAATAACTTTACAGTATCGATAGGAACGAAAAAAATATATTTTAGATTCGATTGATTTCTTTATTTGTTGGAACTTAATATTTACCGAGAGTAATGTCTCCTATTTTTGAAACTTTAATCATGTTAGGGTCAAAGACATCCACGTGAATAGGGTCTCCAGCAATACAGTTTTCCTGGAATATTTTTTTTTAATTTTAATTTTAGTACAAGAAGCATAATTTTTTTAAATTTTACTTGCCTGGTCTAGAACTCTTATTATGTATACACCAACTTTTCTCGGGCTGTAAGTTACCCTGTGACAAAAAAATGCAAGTAATCATGACATGAATAATGTGCATCCAAAACAGAGATTAAGAAAACTATTATAAAAATGAAGTACCTTGAAATACCTTCCTGTATTTCAAACTCTTTGTGCGGAACTATAACGCCACTTGGGTCGTAAATTCTAACAGCAAAGCGCTCGATCATTTGCTTCGAATTTATGGTAAAAATAGCATCGCGTCCCACAGAGGCTTTTTTGAGCCCATCTCCTCGTAAAATTAGGTCCGTGAACCTCTCGTTACGTCGCTCCTAAATATATTTATTGTTAGGCTTCCATTTTCAAAGTAACTTGATCAGCCTTTACCTGGCGTACAGCAGAATCCTTTCTATCTTCGACTATTTTACATTCAAAGGGACTGCTTTTGATATCTTGATCGTTAAAAGTAATATTTACAAAATGCGGGGAAGTTTCCTGAAAGAAGTAAAAATAAATTTACAACATTGTCTCTGGACAGTTCTCAAGTGACTGGTACCTGTGGAACGAAAGTAACGTCGTAGAGCCCTCGGCTTCTCGCCTGGACCTCTGCACGCACAGAAGTTTTTGCTGTTGTGACGACTAATTCAAGCGTACCTTCCCCAGCTTGACTGGCATCCACAGTAAATGTGAGGGGCTTCCCCACCGGTTGAACCGTCGGTAAACTGGCCACACAGACTTTATTAGCGTCATAAACATTGCAAGTAAAAGGAGAGCCAGCTATGTGAGCTTCGTCCTAAAAATATTTGAATGGTTGATTAATGCCAGCCATTAATTTTTTTAGACATTGCAAGGTTTTTTGGGTTAGGTTACGCCCTTTTCTATGGTCAAAGCAAGACAGGATCAAGTGTTGCTTACGCTAATTACCTGCGTTATTTTGATAATGTGGGGACCAACTTCGTAAGGCTCGTACTCTACTATGGCTGCGTCTGACCCACGATCGACATTGAGCTCCAATAGTTGTCCTTTAATTTATGTTTTGGAACATTAGTTTTGGAGCGAATTTATAAAGATCAATTCTTTTTTACCAGAAGGAGATAACACAGAAATCTCGTACAACTTTGTCTCCTCTTTAGATGCTGCTATAGCAAAAGTCACCGGAGAATTCACCGAGCACATTTTGATCCCTGCACCACTTACTGAGACACTTGTATTTCGTATGGAGCATTCGAATGGTGAATTTGGTACTGGCTCGTTATTAAACTTCACGCTAATCTGTAAATAACTTTGAAATTAAGAATCTAGGACTTTCCTTGTAAAAAAGCTTTTAGCCAACCAAATGTGTTTGAGCTTCGGTAGGCTTAAAGTTGACCCTGAACTTGGCATTTCCTTCAGACTGAACATAGTTCGGAACATTTTTACCGTTCACAGAAACTATGATTTCCAAGTTTCCAGCTCCTGCGTGAGAAGCATCGATAGAGAAGTACACTGCTTTGTTAATAACACCAGGAGTGAAGTTGGAGACGTTAACCTGAAAATTTAAACAGTATTCATATGCATGAATCAAACCAAACGTTCAACCAAAACTTTGAGCTGAAAGCTAAAAGTAAGAATTTAGTTTATCAAGTAAAGAAAAGTTGTCACAGAAAAATTATTTTAATTCTAGAACTCTTGACTCCTTTAGGAAACTTTTGCCAACATTGACTATTGTAATTAGGTGATAAAAGATCGACCAAGATTTTACCCTAGTTGCATCGTAAGCTTTCACTATAAACGGCGATCCCTGCACATGAAGGTCTGACATCTTAACTTCAACTTGGTGGTCGCCGACTTCAGTAGGTACATAATCAACACCGTAATGACCCTCTCCGACAAATCTTTAAAAGATGTTATCGTACAGTCGAATTCGAATTTTCAACGCGTTTAAAGTTTTTACAATTTACCTTATACTTGAGGAGACTAATTTACGATGTGGAGAGAGGACTTTAACCTCAGGATCACCCATTTCACTTTGGCCTTCAATGAAAAACGTTGCTTGACGATTGACAGGTACTTTTTCCAAGCCATCGCCAGTCTAAAGAAAATTCAGTATGATAAGACAGTGAGTACTTCAGGCATTTCAGCACTTCGCACCAGGTTGACTCTAGCAGCATCAACGATAATGCATTTAAAAGGAGACCCAGGAACGTTTTCAGCATTAAACTTTAGTTCCACTATGTGAGGCTTGGGTTCTTTGGGAACAAAAGAAATAGCGTAGGTATGGTTTCCTTGGGCCTGAGCACTTGTAGGTACTTGTCCATTGTTTACTGAAAGTCAACAAAATAAGATCTCAGGCTTTAAAGTTATCGTAGGGAGCTTAGATATCGAGCAAAAAAACTAACCAGTTACTTCGAGGTTGCCTGGTCCTGCTTGGGAAGTCTCCACTAAAAATGTTACAGGCTTTCCTACGATTCCTTTTTTGCACTCGCGAACCTTTATGTTTAAAAAAGTTTTTCATTATAACAATACTTAATGTGATGTTTTCAAAGCTCATTTTACCTGGATTGCGTTTACGTTATACACTTTGCACGGGAAAGGAGATCCTGGAACTGGGTCTGATCCAAAGGAAACGTAAATCTATTGATTGTGAATCAAAACATTTAGTAGAAATTTAAAATTCTATTTTTTTAGAAAAGTTGGTACTTGGTGTTCTCCTGCTACTTTCGGACAAAATTCTGCCTTGAAAGTTCCTTTAGATATCTCCTGAACTTGGGTCGGAACGGAGTCTCCAAGAGGTGAATCAATCACGATTTCGATATCCTCGACAGACCCAATCACGTTAGACAACGTAAAAAATGAAGTTTTTCCGACAGCCGTGGCAGCCAGGGCATGTCCAGAGACAATTATATGGTTCGGGTCTAAACGAGTGGTTTATTGAAATAAAATATATTCGATCTGTATTTCTCATATTGACAGCAAAAAGAAAAAAGTTTTACCCGTATGAATTTTGGCAGTAAAGGGTGCACCAGGCACAAGTTCCTTATTGAATGTAATATTTATGATGTGGTCAGTTCCTTCGAGTGGAACAAAGCTTACAATGAATCGAGCTGACCCTTGAGGATGAACTTGGGTTGGAATGTTTCGGCCACGAGCACTAATCGTTATCTCCAAATTGCCTTCCCCTACAAAAACAGAAAGTTTTTTTTACATTTTCTGGCAATCAAACTAAAACTTTCAAATATTTTTTTTTATTTTACCTGCTTTGCTGGCATCCACAGTAAAATCAACAGGCTTCCCAATAGTTCCCCAAGGAATCGATGAGACAAGAACCTTGGATGCGTCGTAAGCTTTTCCTAAAGAACATTTTAATTGAGACAAAGCCAAACTTTGTGGAAAAATTTAACAAATACCAGTAAAGGGTGTCCCCCCAACAGGTATATTGTTGTACTCAACACTAATGATATGGGGTCCAACTTCTTCCGGTAAAAATTCTGCCAAAAATCCGCTCTTGACGTTTCCCGTTACCTATAAAAGACGAAGATAAGGATGATCTAAAGCCATCAGATGTGAAAGATTACTTTTGTGGTTTGATAATGGAGCTCAAATTATTTTTTTCTATAGGTTTTGGGCTCTTTGAACATTTTGTCAATTGCAAATGAGGGTAGACATGATTTTCCGTGACATAGGCAGATGCCAAACATTGAATATATCTAACCTGCACGGGAAGGTCGTTTCTAGGTCCTGCGATGGAAACAGCGAGCTCTGCATTCTCTTCAGTCTCTACGTGAATTTGAAAGTTGGCCTTCTTGTTTACAGGAAATAATTCCAAGTGGTGCAGAGCGACAGAAACTTTGCCTACATTTTGATACCATGTATGAGTAAAAAGGGCCATTAAGATTATAGAAATTAATTTCAATTGTAGGTACTTGTGTCTGCAATTTTGCACACGAAAGGACACCCTGGGATGGGTTCGCCATTGAATTTTATATCGATGGTGTGAGGTTTCGATTGCTCTGGAGTAAAATGGACCAAGCATCTTCCTCCGCCGAGAACCTGCGTTCAAAAATAATTTTTTTACTTGATCAATCGACCTAATAAGTTAAGTAGATGGTTGGGTCGATTTTCCACAGCATTCCGGGCAACAAGAACTTTCAAAACGCACAGAAACGGTGTGGGCCCAGGTCCTCGGTAACTTGTCGTGCTTATTTTTGTAATATGTGACTCGTTTTCTCTATACCTGTACATGATTGGGCACTTCGCCGTCGTTGATGGAAATTTCGAGTTGTCCCTCGCCGGCTTGGGACGCGTCCACACGAAACTGACACGGTTGACCCACAACGCCGTTCCCGGCTTCGGTCACTCTAATTAACCTGCGCGAGGGTTACGAAAGGAGGTCGTTTGAAATACACCGTCATTGCAAAATCGTCACACAGTCCAATTTTTACCCGGAATCATACACTTTGAAGAAAATCGGCGACTCTGCTATCTTTTGGCCCATAACGTAAACGTCCATGATGAAAGTTCCCACTTCCATAGGTATGAACTCGATGTAGAAGAGTCCATTATCGTCAGAAATACTGAAATCGCGTGTCAAAAAACCAAACCGTTAGCTCAGCTGCCAATCAGATCCCCAGTCGCAGTTTTGACCGCAAAAAAATTTACCTGTATGACACGGGAATTTTGGCAGGACTCAATACATTGACATCGATATCCTCTCTGGAGAATCCCACGGCAGAAATCTCGCACACCGCCTTCGTTTTGGCCGGGGTGTGCTTCACGACCTCCCCGATCACGTTCACTTTTCTCGAGGCCATTTTCTGAAAGAAACGCGAGCTTAAAGATTGTTGTACGTAAAGGGTTCAGTTTCAACCTCTACCCCAACCCTCACTGTCATTTTCTAAACCTGCCAAAAAACCGCACACTGTTTTTATCACAATGTGGACAAACGTGTCACCGTCTAGTTTTACAACCCACTCCCATCTTCTGCATTTATAGGTCGACATTATCACCAAAACCTGATTACCCTTTTGAAAAATTGCGATCCACTCAAATACTTCACTTTGGGATGAACCTGGTCGTTCACATGACTGTCTGTCAAAACGGCCCTCTTCTGAATAGAAACACGCCACTTGGTTTTCGTAAGACCTGATGGTTTCACTTAAAAAGATTTCAGTTGACAACACAGTAAAAGCATTGTCGATTTAACACTAAAAATTTAATGAAGAATGACTTGAATTTCTTTGGATATTGGAATTCTTCTCCCATTTAATTGATCCACAAGTGGCTGAGCGAGGTGAGGCTGAGCTGAGGTGCTTCTTACTCACTGCTACGCGACTGGCGAGGCGAGCGCGTTTTCCTTTTCTCGCCTCGAACTCCGTTTTTGTCGGACCAAATACAAATTTTTCTCGCTCTCGCCATTTTTTTTAGGTTATTTTCCCAATGAAAGTCTAGAGAACTTTTCTCCTTCACCTGTGCGCGCCGGTGGCGTAGTTACCTGTGCTTTAAGACTGCCAGACTGCCAAAATTCACCCCAAAGATCCTATTTTCGTAAATAAATGGATTATTGTGAGCTTCCCAAGCTTTTTTACAGTAGTTCTATTTAGAATTGCTTTGAGCCCAGGCTTCAAGTTAAAAAATACTTCTTTTAGAGCAAAATAGTTATATTTGACCAAATAAGGTGAGCCTTTTTTGATCTGGCTTTCTTCTTTTTTG
>Ga0194133_10009667_pt1 | contig 11015 bp, 11 predicted proteins | sample TA2KigOf40mmetaG_FD_155448 | JGI IMG/M metagenome (GOLD analysis project Ga0194133, IMG submission 155448) | Freshwater microbial communities from Lake Tanganyika, Tanzania - TA2015055 Kigoma Offshore 40m | ecosystem: Environmental > Aquatic > Freshwater > Lake | place: Tanzania: Lake...
TGTAACTGGTCCAGAAGTTGAATGCGGCATCTATCAATATGCATGGGCGGCATACAACATTCTCAAACAATCTAAAAATTATGAGTATGAATTTTTGGCGACAGATGATCATCGTGAATTCTTGCAAAAAGCAAGCGAAGTTGACATTGTGATTTACAATCATCATCCACATACTTTATCTTGGTTGTCTAGTGGCATCACACGCCCACTACACAATGATGGCAGACTGAAACAAATTGTAATCTATGGGCATGAACACAAAAATCGATTTACAGGTGTTGATGCGTATATCGTAACCGATCCATATGCTGAAGTTGGCGAGAACGAATACAATGGTATGCCACCAGTTAAGTATTATGAGAATATTGATTACTCACCACCAAAAGGTGTCATTAAGATTGGTACAAGTGGCATTGGTAATCGAACAAAGAATCTTCCTCAGATTATTAATCTAATCAATGAACAGTTTACCGAAGATGTAATTCTCAATCTTCATGTATCAGATGGTAAGTTTGTTGATCCTTCAGGCAAACTATCTGAAGACTTAACAAACATTGTAAAGCGTAGAGCAAATTCAAATGTGCAAGTGCAAGTAACAAGAGCATTTCTAGACAAGATAGAACTTATATCTTGGTTGAATGAAAACGATATTAATTTGTATTGGTATGAAACACCAAATGTACCTGGTGTAAGTGGATCGATTGATCGTGCAATCGAATGTAAAAAACCTTTTGGAGTAAATGAATCATCATTTTTATCACATGTACGAAGAGATTTTAACGACCTCAACAAGGTATCAATCAAGCAAATACTCGCTGGCGGAATCGACCCTTTTAGCGAATTCTATAATTTATGGAATCCAGAAAGGTTCATTGAACACTACGAGAACATCATTGAAAAAGTTTGAATTGGTACTTCAAGGCGAGTACTCACCAATAACGAAAACGATTATTGAAGAGTACTCTAAACTTTCATTTGTGGAAAGAATTATTCTTTCTACTTATGAGGCAGGCATATGCTATGACATACCAAAAGAAGTTGAATTGGTTCTAAACAAAGTCATAGAACCAAGAGGTACTGGCAATCGCAATCTTCAAATCAATACAAGTCGCAATGGTCTTGCGTTGACAGAGGGTTACTATTGTGTTAAGATGCGTACTGATCAATTGATTCGTGACATGCAAAAAATGTACGACTATTGGTTAAAGCGTCATGAAGATGGTAAAGTATTTGTCATGGGCATGTATCGTGCCTTTCCATATCATCCAAGAGACCATGTGTTTTGGGGTAGAACTGAAGATGTGAAAAAAGTTTTTGACATACCATTTGATATTGATCGTGGTATGGATCAAGACTATCGTTACAAGACGAGAGCAGAAACTTATCTTGGTCAATTCTATTATGCAAGATTTGATCCAAGCATTCAAGAGCATATAGATAATCCATTAGAGTTTACAGTTGATCGTGCGCCAAGAAAGAATGAAGCATTGACAAAAGATTTTCGTATTCGCAATAAAGTCTTTGCACCATTTCCAAAAGTAAGTTTATCATGGCCGAAGCACGGATTGGAAGAATATCACTACAATGTTGGTGAAGCATACACAGAGTATTGGGGCGAAGATGATTAAGTTATTAATTTTAGATGTTGATGGTATTCTTACCGATGGCAAGAAATACTATGATCGTCAAGGCAATGTTCGCATGAAGACTTTCTGTGACAAAGATTGGACTGCCATTAAACGATTTCGTGCATTAGGCATTCAAGTTGTCTTCTTGACAGGTGACCCTTTTAATGTTACAATAGCAGAGAATAGAAACATAGATGTTTATGTTAACCGCACTTCAGATGGTGTGCATAAAGATAAGATAGAATTCTTGGCAGATATTTGTATTGAATACGAAGTTGCACCTTCTGAAGTTGCGTATGCTGGCGATGATATCTTTGACGCAAGAATTATGAAAGCAGTTTACTATTCATTTTGCCCAAGCGATGCACCAGGCGAACTGAGAAAGATTGCTACTACTTCTTTTGGTATGGGTGGACAAAATTTTGTAATGGATTTGTTTGATTGGATGCGTAATCGAAACCTGTTGCCAGGGTATGACTTTGACGAACACTTAGAAAAAGTATATGAATTAGATCGAAAGGAAAAGTTTTAATGTACGATTTTGCACTCTATGGTCATTTGACTTTTGATGAAATTTATCATGATGGTTATCACTCTACAAATGTTGGTGGCATTGCGAATGTGTGGCGTTCGTTGAAAAGCATTGATAAGCGATTGAACATTTACACTTGCCCATTGCATTTTGGCGAATCTAAAATCGTAATCGAAAACGACAAAAAAGACAATTACTCAAATCTCAATCAGTTTGAAATGTTTCTTGGTGATGCAGTTGAAGCGAAGTTGTCGCATGTTGCATATGTCAACGAATTAGATAGCCCAAGCATTGTGAGAGTATTGAAAGGTGTAAAGACTGCCGATGTTTGCACCACAAAAGAAAATGAGGGCAAATTACTTTCGCTTGAAATTGCAAATGAGTTTGATTTTATCTTTGTTGCTGAAGATCAAAAAGACTTAGTGCCAAAAGAATTCAATCGCAGACTTGTTGTACATGGACCATGTCAAACAACAGTATACAAACATGGTGTACAAATCACGCATTTTGAAAATTTTGATCAGTATCTAACTGGTGCAAATGTGCTTGGTGCTGGTGATTATTTTGCCGCATGTTACATGTATGGTATTATTCACGGCCGTGATGATAAACATTGTGCTGAAATGTCGCAACGATTAACAACAAAATTTCTAAGAGATCGACATGAAAAAGCCTAATGTTCTAGTACCAATGGCAGGTCTTGGTAGTAGATTCGTCAAAGAAGGTTTTACTGTGCCAAAGCAATTGATCAATGTCAAAGACAAGCATTTGATTGATATTTCGCTTGATTGTCTAGTACTCAAAGATGTGAATCTGACTTTCGTTATTCGTGACGAACATGTTTACAATTTTCGCATGGATGAAATTCTACGCCAAAAGTTTGGTGCAGATGTAAACATTGTTGTCATTGATCACTTGACAAGAGGTTCTGTAGAAAGTTGTTTGTATGCAAGAGAGTTTATTGACAATGATGAACCACTTGTCATTCACACACTTGATATTGAATTTGCACCACAATTCAATCCTCAAGAGATGTATAAGATTGATAGCGATGGCATCATTCTTACATTTAAATCAAATAGCACGAACTATTCTTACGCAAGAAAAGTTGGTAACTATGTTGTAGAAACCGCAGAAAAGAAGGCAATCAGTAGCGATGCATGTGTTGGCATCTACGGATTTCGTTCTGGCAAAGAGTTTTGTAACTTTGCTGAACAAATGATTGAGAAAGACATTCGCACAAATAACGAATTCTACATTGCACCGCTCTACAATCTATTCATTGAATCAGGCAAAAAAATCACTACATTTGAAGTTGATAAAATGCATGTCTTTGGAACTCCTGATGAGTTTCGATTCTATAAGAACAATGTTATCAAACGCATTGGTGACAAGCCTCTCGCATTATGCTCTGACCATTCAGGATATGAAGCGAAAGAGTTGATGAAGAAAATTCTTGATCAGCATTACCTCAAATATATTGACTATGGCACGATTGTAAATCGTGACTGTAATTACAAAGACTACATTGCACAGGCAACAAAAGGAATTTTTGAAAGCGAATGTGACTTTGCATTTGCATTTTGTCGCACAGGACAGGGTGTAAACATTTGTGCAAATAAATTTAAAGGCATTCGATCAGCATTAATCTATGATTCTTTTGCGATGGAGATGGCAATTAGACACAATTGCGCCAATTTCTTTGCGATTCCATCAAAATCATTTGATGCAAGTATTGCTCAATCTTACTTATCAATTTTGCTAAATACTTCCTTTGATGGCGGAAGACACCAGATTCGTGTACAGGAACTAGAATGATAGTTTCAAACATTGATCAGTATTTTAAAGGATGGTTTGTAGGTAACTTTTCCCCAAGCATATATAGAAACACATCTTTTGAAATAGGTCATCACAAACATAAACAAGGAGAACCTACATACCCCCATTATCATAAAGTTACTACAGAATTAAATTATATTGTAAAAGGTGAATTGAAAGTATCTGAACAAATTTTAAGAGAAGGAGATATGTGGATATACGAGGCTAATGAAGTATCGGATGTTGAGTTTTTATCCGATGTTGAACTGATTGTAATTCGCTGGCCGAGTGTTCCATCCGACAAGTATGAAGTTAATCGCACATAGAGGCTTAACGAACGGTCCGACAGATTTAGAGAATAGTCCTGATCAAATCGAATATGCATTACGAGTTGGTTATGATTGTGAGATTGATCTATGGAGAATCAATAATCAATTCTATCTCGGACACGATAACGCCCAACACGAAATTCCAGAGAGTTTTCTCAGAAACGATAAACTCTGGATCCATGCTAAAAATCTTGAAGCATTACATTTTTTATGTTTGAACTCTTCACAATATCATTTCTTCTGGCATGAAGGTGACGCATATGCCGTCACGAACCTTGGCTACATTTGGACATATCCTAAACAAAAATTAACTGATATCAGCGTATGTGTAATGCCTGAAACATTTATGGAACTTGATAAGATTAAAGAACTCAAGTGCCATGCAATTTGTTCGGATTTTGTAGACCAAATTTAATTAACCTTTAAAAAAGGAGTATGCATGAAGTCACTAAAAAAGATTTCAATGTGGATGTTCATCTTTACGGCAATACTTGTTTCAAGTATGGTTGCTAAAGAGATATCCCATGCTATGAGTTTAGTTACATACGATGTACCTTTTGCGAGATTGACCAAAGACACACAAAAACATATCGCATGTCTTGCAGAGAACATTTATTTCGAAGCAAGAAACGAACCGATTGAGGGGCAATATGCCGTGGCATTTGTTACCATGAATCGTGTAAAGTCTCCAGATTTTCCAAATGACATTTGTAGTGTAGTGAAACAAAAAACACAAGTGCAAATTATTGGAGACAAAAGAATCGTGTGTCAATTTTCATGGTGGTGTGAACCCATACCACATCGCATATCTACCACCAATCTCTTGACAGAAACAGATAATAAGAAGTATAATGAGATTGTAAACTTAGCGATTAACTTCTATGTAAATTATGAAAGATTAGAGGACCCAACACAAGGTGCATTGTTTTACCATGCAGACTATGTAAGACCTGACTGGAGAAACTTACAAAAAGTAACGCAAATAGGTAGACACATTTTTTACGAAAGGAAAACTAATGTCATTTATAATTGAAAAAAACAATCAATTTGGAATGATGATTGCAGTTTGTATCGTGATCATTGTATTGTTGGTTATAGTAAACTCTCTTTTACAAAGAGTTATCATGGCAAACAATATTGACAATGCAATTGGAAAGGGCATTGATCCAATTACTGTAAGATGTGCATACGCACCAGCAACGGATAATGTTTGTTTGGCATATGCAATTACTCATAAACCTTTAGAGGCACCTGAGGCACCGACCAAAAAGAAATGAATATAAAATTAAATATTTTGACACCAAAAGAGTTTGAAAATCGCATCAAAGACTTGATGAAACAAAAGTCACCAATTACTATGATTGATGCGATTGTACTCTTTTGTGAACAAAACAATTTGGAAATTGAAACTGCCGCATCTCTCATCTCATCTAAGATGAAGAATGTAATTGAGAGTGAGGCAATCAAAGGTAAAATGATTACGACAAAAAATGCTAAGTTACCGATATGAAAATGGAAGCAATTGATGCATATAAAATTTACCTTGGCATAAAAAATCATTTTACACTTGACAAATACGACTACATCAAGTATAATCGTAAGGTCAATGTGAGTTATGATTCGTTTTTAAAACGAAGGGACAAAATATTTTTTGCAAAGTTAGGTAATCGAAAAGACAAATATTTGGAAGACTTTCTTGTGGCAAACATGATTCATGATCCAAAGATATGGGTTGGAGAATTACTCTCAGATGAATGTGAGAATCGCTACAAAGAGTGGGTAAAGAAAAAGCAATCTCTTACCTATGTCTTTACAAATGAAATGTCTTTCATTGATGGTTGGAATGCCGAAGAGATAAACAGTTGGTTTGGTGTGAATCATGGTGATCATCCAAACATCATAAAGAAATACTTGCGTGGTGAAATTAGTTTAGAAACATTAACCATACTCAATGCAATTATGGGTTTCATTATCAAGTATGACAAGAAGATTACTGATCCAGTTTACAAAGGAGTAAGTCAACTATGCAAAAAATACCAGCCATTTTTGGAATTCGACATGCCAAAAATGAAAAACATTTTGAAAAACATGGTGAAACAAAAGTAAACTCTTTGTGGCGAAAGAGAAAAATTTGTGCATTATGTCTATCAAAAAAGAATCTTGAACAACTATATACTAATGTACATCATGAAAATAGTGGACAAGATTAACATACGATTCAATACATTTACATACGGAGAAAATATATGGCAAATTCATTCGCAGAACTACGCAAGTCACGCAACAAAGACTTGGAGAAGTTGACAGAGCAAGTCAACAAACTCAACTCTAAAGATGGTGAGAAAAAGTCTTATGAAGACAATCGCTTTTGGAAAGCGACTGTTGACAAAGCAGGTAATGGTCTAGCGGTTATTCGCTTTCTACCATCGCCCGAAGGTGAAGACATGCCTTGGGTACAATTGTTCTCACACTCTTTTCAAGGACCTACCGGTCAATGGTACATTGAAAACTCCCTCACTACGCTAAACAAAAAAGATCCAGTATCAGAGTACAATACTCTTCTTTGGAACTCTGGCATCGAAGCAGATAAAGAAACTGCAAGAAAGCAAAAGCGTAAACTTCAATACATTTCAAACATCTATGTTGTTAAGGATTCAGCAAATCCTGACAACGAAGGTAAAGTATTCTTGTTCAAGTTTGGCAAGAAAATTTTCGACAAACTCAACGATCTAATGAATCCTGAGTTTGAAGATGAATCACCAGTCAATCCGTTTGACTTGTGGGAAGGCGCTAACTTCAAATTGAAGATTCGTAAAGTAGAAGGTTATACCAACTACGACAAATCTGAATTTGATTCAGCAGGAACTCTGAGTGAAGATGATGACGATCTAGAGCGTATCTGGAAGTCTGAATACAAACTCTCTGAGTTTCTTGAAGAAAAGAATTTTAAATCTTATGATGAATTGAAGAAGCGTCTAAACTTGGTTCTCAATCTTGAGAATGATACTGTTGTGACTGAGAAACCAAATCAGCCAGCGGTGAAGAAAACTGAAACTGCTACATCTTCTGTAAAGAAGAAAACAGTTGAAGATGATACACCACCTTGGAATGATGACGATGACGAAAGTTTGAGTTATTTTGAAAAACTGGCTGAAGATTAATTTGTTTTATCTCCTTTAAGTTCTTCTTGTTGTAACCTTGACGCCCCTCTTCGGAGGGGCTTTTTTTAATATGCTGAAGAAAGTACTCTGTTTGGTGCTGAACCTGAAGTTGCTTGAGGTGGTGATGTAATTACATTTGTTGGTGTTGATCTTACTGAAGCATTTCCGTTACCAACAATATTATTAATGAATGTGCGATTCAAACCCAATTCAGATGTTGGGAATTTTAATTCGACAGGAATTTCACGACCATCTGGTAAAGGAACAACCGCTTCAGTTCCGTGAAGTATTGCACCATAACCAGACTTAGGTCCTGATGTAATGCCACCAACTGCAAACGATCTACCTGCGGCAGCCATGTCTGCCATAAAGATTGCTCTTGCGGCACCAGTCAATGCTTCTTTTGATGTTCCTTTAATTCTATCAAGTTCCTGCATTGCTCTTGTTGTAGCAAAATATTCTTGTGCAAGTTCTCCTTGCATTTTCGCAAGTTGTTCAATGACTTTTGGATCACCTTTTCTCACAATTTCTTCCATGCCGCCATTTGCCGCAATGAAGTCTTCTACAACCTTACGATATGCTTTTCTTGCATCTTCAAATGTTTCACCCATCATGTTAGTCAAGTTTTGAACGCTCATTGTAGCATCAAGCCCAACAGATTCTAGTGACTTTCTCATTAAATCTTGACCTTTTTCTGCGGCATATTCTAATTGCTCTTCTTTTGTGTAGAAGTTTTCAAAGTAAAATTGAACATCTTTTGCGTACTTATCAACACCACCAGCAATATCAAGGAATCTATCTGCAAGGGCTGCGGCTTCAAATTCGTCTGCTGAAAGTTTAAGAAGACTAAAATTATATCTAAGTTTTTCTGTAACGCCAGTCATTGCAACTGCGGCTTTTGTCAAACGATCAAATGTTTCAAAAAGTCTTTCTCCTTCTTTTTGAAATCTATCAAGGGCTGTTCCAAATGCATCTCTAATATAAGCATCAGAAAAGTCTTCAATCATTTTTTGCAATGCTTCTTTAATTTCTTCTTCAGATTTTCCTCTTAAAGAAACTCTAACTTCTTGTGAAAATGTTCCTGCAAGCAATTTATTGTAAGCATCTTGATATGATTGTGTTGCACCCCTACGATCAAGCCCCATCATTTTACCAGCGTCTTTAATACCTTGAGTAAGTGATTTGAGAGAATCGCCAATATTTTTAACTAACTCAGGAGGAAGTGCGCTATAATTTGTATATCGTTTATCACTACGATATGTTCCACCTTTTTCTAGAATGTCTGTATAACCTTTAAGCGATGCTGAATCTGTTTTAAGTGTACCGGTAATACCACTATCAGTAACTTCTGGTGCTTTACGACCAAACAAACGATTTACAACACCACCAACTGCGCCAGCAATTAAACCTCCTGTTGGATCAAAGAATGAACCAATCACCGCAACGGCATCACCAACACCAGATTTATATCCACCAGAAAATGCGTCAGAAATTGATTTAGCAGTCATGGCCGCACCAATTACACCTGCAACATAACCTACTTGACCAGCAGTATTCATAGTTCCAAAGTTAGCCATGTTTTGATATCCACCTGAAGCACCAAGCGACATACCACCACCAAAACTTGCCATTCCTTGTCCAATTGTTTGCTGAACACCGCCTGCGGCACCTGCACTAAAAATTCTTCCTCCGGCGGTGGCTATGTTGCGACCTAGCCCACTTACCATATTGTAGCCTTGTAAGGCTGTCATTATATTTTGTCCAGTTAATCCCGCTTGTATCGCAGTAGTTAATCCTCCTTGAGCCAAACTACCACCAAATGTTGATGTGTCAACACCAAGTCTTCTACCTAAAAACAATGCACCCAAATTACCAAGTGCTTGAGTTGTTGCACCTAAAGGACCTGGACCTCCAAATCCTGGTGTGGCTACACTGGTTACACCACCTCCCCCATATGATGGAATACCCGATGCCGTATAATAAGAACTAGATGCTCCTGATGGTGATAATACCTCTCCACTCGGTGCTATAACCATTGTGCCGCCACCTGCTCTTTGATCAGTAAGTCTGTTAGCCAATTGATTCATAGAATCATACTGAGCATTTACGATTGGATCAGAAACTAATCTTGCTTGATCTTGTGCTTTTCTTTGTTCTTTATCTAAATTAAATAGTGGGCTAAAAGGTGTACCAGTTAATGTCGCAAGTTCTTTTGCAATTTTTGCCGCACCTTCATCATAACCAAGTGCGCTTCTCATTCCTGTTGCGGCACCAGTCATTCCATAAATTAAATCTTCCATTGCATTTTTTTTGTTACCACTTGCAAGACTGGTTATGAAACGATTTGCTTGTTTTGATTGACCACCAAACATTGGTGCAATAACTGTTTCTATAATTTGGTCTGAGTAACTTCCTACTAATTGTGTAAAGATTCCTCCAACCTGTCCTCCCATTTGTTTACCAAATATTTTTTCGGCAAACTTTTGCATTCCTGGTGCAATGGCTTGCTGAATTGCACTTCTTCCTGAACCAGGCATACCTTGACCATATCCTCCTGCCATTGCAGTCAGAATATTTTTATATCCATTTTCTAATGTAGAATAGAATTGCTTTTCTAATTGCTCTCTTTCTGTTCTATATTTGTTGTCTTCTTGACGATATTGAATTTCTCTTCTTTCAGCCGATTGCATCAAAGCAATTTGTTGATTGTCACGATTTGGTGATTCAATTATTGCCTCTGCTACTGCCTCAGTCATCTGTCTTTCTTGTTGAGATTGAACTGGGAAGTTTTGAGAAGCCATTGGACCACCAGAGCCACCACCAGGTCTATAACTTGTACTTGTAGGATCCATCGGACCACCAGAGCCACCACGAGGTCTATAACTTGCAAGAAGCGTGCCTGCGCCAGACATTCTTTGATTTGTGCTTCTACCAGCAGACCTTTCATACAATCGGTCTACAATTGCGGCCGCCTGTGCTTCTGTTTTTGCCCCTCTTAATTTGTCTCCAGCAGATTTTTCTGTGTTTGCAAGTTCCCAAACAACATATGCTAACTGTTCATCTAATGATGCACTAAGAACATCTTTACCATATAAACTCTTAAATCTTGATGCACGATCTCCACGCCATTGTGCAATACCAAATGCAGTACCAACGCCAGATTTATAATCACCAATTGCTTTTGTGTTTAATGACGCACCAGATTCGGCTTGTAGATTTGCTACTAAACCAGCGGCTTGTGCTGGTGTATATCCTGCATTTATAAAGTAGTCTAACGCATACTGCGCTTGAGGCGTAAGTTTTCCTGCGGCACCACCAGTTGCACCAGAACCAGGTGGTCCACTATAATTGCTAGATGTTGGTTTTGTTGTTTTTGCAGATGCGGATTCTTTTGTTTTTGCAGATGCAGATTCTTTTCTTTTTTGATCACGAAGACGCTTTCTTTCTGTTGCGTAAGTATTGTCTAATTCTGTAATAGTAACTGCTTCTCTTACGGAATCAACAAGTTTCTCTCCACCTGGAACATACTTTGCTACTTTTTTGACGC
>Ga0194133_10009668_pt1 | contig 11014 bp, 10 predicted proteins | sample TA2KigOf40mmetaG_FD_155448 | JGI IMG/M metagenome (GOLD analysis project Ga0194133, IMG submission 155448) | Freshwater microbial communities from Lake Tanganyika, Tanzania - TA2015055 Kigoma Offshore 40m | ecosystem: Environmental > Aquatic > Freshwater > Lake | place: Tanzania: Lake...
GCGATACCGATGACTTCGGTTTTTCTTTTAGTAAATGGCATGGGCGCTCTTTTCGATACGAGCAACCAGGGCCTGAGCCGCAGTCACAACGGAATGATCGGGTTCTACCTCTGCAGGTTCGTTCGCTGTCTCGTCGGCCGGCAAGCCGAGTCCGCGAATGGCAAGTGATACCAGCTCAGTCGCTGTCAATATCTGACAGTTGTCGGTAGCCAAGGGACTGTGCGACGCGGCCGACAGCGGCACCGACTTTTCGCACAATATCTGCAGCAGAGACCATGGCTGGGTTGCTTCATCCATGCGCGACACCATCAGGCTGTGCCAGTTGATTCTGGTATCGACGAGATATTTTCGCACCGTCGTGCCCGAGGCATCGGCGGGCAGTACAAGGTGGCAGCTGAGCTCTTGTGCGCAGGCACTGATCTGCTCCATTTTCGCGACGACCTCAACGCCCGGCGTATCGATCAACACCAGTTTGCGGTGGCCCAGTTCACTGAGCAGCATTTTCAATGTATCGGCATCGGTGGCGCGCAGGCAGTCAATACCGCTTTGCGCACACAGCATTTGAATCTGGCTCCACGCACCGGCACGCTGATCGCAATAACTGATAACCGCAACCGACTCCGGACCTTTGCGCTCGGCAGTTGCGCGGGCAAGGCGGGCGACCATCATGGTCTTGCCTGCACCGGAAGGGCCGGCGATCGCATGAATACCGCGCTGTGGCAGCTTGGCCCAGTGCTCGCCCAGACTTTCGATCAAATGGGCGCTTAGTGCTTCGGTGGCCTGCGGCAGGTTGTCCATATCGCTTATATGATCAACCAGCAGCGTGCGCAGCGAAACGGGAATGCTCGCTTCGGCCAGCGCCGACACCAGTGGGCGTACAGCTGACTTGGTGCTTGATTCCGATTGCCATGAAGCGACGCGTTGTGCGAGCTTGAATTCTTTGCGAATCGCCGAGAGCTCATCACGCACCATGTCCACGATCTCGCGTCCGCGAATATAGTCGCGCTGGTCTTCTTCATTTTTTTGTGCCGGTGGCGCTATCTCAGGGGCGGGGCTGACGGTGACGCCATTGTCTACTTCTCTGAATGATTGTTTGAGCATCTGATTGAAGCGCTGCCCATCGCCCAGATCGCTGGTTTCCAGCAGCGTTTCGGGTGCGACATCGACTGCCACGATGACTTCGGTCATGCCGTTGACCTTGGCGTTCGAGACGAAGAGTACGTCCTTGCCGTAGAGAGCGACTGCTTTTTCAGTGGCTCTGCGAATGTCTTTGGCGAGTATGCGTTTGAGTTCCATGGGTTATGCCTTTAACTCTTTGCTTGCGCTTCTACGGTGTAAATGACTTTGACTGACTGATCGTCCGGTATTTCGGTGTAGGACAAAACGATCAGCTCGGAAATACGGTGACGAACCATCTTGGACAACCACGGGCGAATCGAGGGTGCGACCACCAGCACGGCCGGATTGCCCTGATCTTCCACCGTACGCGTTGCATCGCGCAGGGCAGAGAACAGGCTCTCGGCAAGACCGGGTTCGATCACCACGCTTTGCCCCGGCGAGCCATTGGTCAGCACGTTGTGGAGTAATTGTTCGAGTTCGGGCGCCAGCGTCATGACGGCCAGATTTTCTTGCGTATCCAATAGTTCCTGAACAATCATGCGGCCCAGCTTGGGTCGGACCATACCGGTCAGTTGTTCTGGGTCTTGTGTTTTTGAGGCGGCATCCGAGAGCGTCTCGACAATCGTGCGCATATCCCGAATGGCCACGCTTTCGGAGAGCAGTAGCTGCAGGGTGCGCGTAATCACGCCCAGTGCCATCTTGCCCGGTACCAGATCTTCCACCAGCTTGGGCGACTTTGCAGCCAGCTTGTCGAGTAGCTGCTGGGTTTCGTCATGCGAGAGCAATTCGGAAGCATTTTCACGCAAGACTTTGTTCAGATGAGTGGCAATGGCTGTGGCCGGATCGACCACGGTGTAACCCAGCGTGCGTGCGTAATCGCGCTGCGAGGGATCGATCCATACGGCTTCCAGACCGAAAGCAGGTTCTTTGGTGGGTATGCCTTCGAGTTCGCCGTAGACCTTGCCGGGATTGATCGCGAGCTCGCGGCCGCTCTTGATTTCGCCTTTGCCGCGCACGACGCCATTGAGCACGATGTGATACACGTCAGGATCGAGATTGAGCGCGTCGCGGATACGGACGGGCTGCACCAGGAAGCCCAGTTCTGCCGACAGTTTTTTGCGAACGCCTTTGACACGTGGCATCAGCTGTCCGCCCGTCTCCGGATTCACCAGGGGTATCAGACCGTAGCCGATTTCCAGACCGATCAGGTCGACCTGATCGACATCATCCCAATCCAGTTCTTTTGGTGCATCGGGTTTGGCTTCGGCAGCCTGAATCTCGGCTTCTTCGGCCACGGTTTGTTCTATCTGGATCAGCATGAAACCCAGACCCGCCGTCGCGAGAGCGAGCGTCAGGAACACCAGATGGGGCATGCCGGGCACCATACCCAGAATCGCCAGAATGCTGGCACTAATAAACAGGGCGGAGGGATTCGACAATTGCGTGACTGCCTGCTCGGTCATGGACTCCGAGGTCGTCACTCGGGTCACGATGATCGCAGTCGCCAGCGAGAGGAAGAGGGAAGGAATCTGCGCGACCAGTCCATCGCCGATGGTCAGCAAGACGTACAGCTTGCCCGCCTCGGAAAACGACAAGTCGTGCTGCGCCACGCCGATGGCAAGACCACCAATGACGTTAATCAGCAGGATAAGCAGGCCTGCCATCGCATCGCCCGACACGAATTTAGACGCACCATCCATGGAGCCGAAGAAGTCGGATTCCTGAGCGATCTCGTCGCGGCGAGCCTTGGCTTGTTCTTGCGTGATCGAACCAGCATTCAGGTCGGCATCAATTGCCATCTGCTTGCCCGGCATCGCGTCCAGAGTGAACCTGGCATTGACTTCCGACACCCGGCCAGCGCCCTTGGTGACCACGAAGAAGTTCACAATCATCAGGATCACGAAAATAATGAACCCGACCAGATAATTTCCGGCGATCACAAACTCGCCAAAAGCCGCCACCACCGCGCCCGCCGCATGTACACCCTCATGGCCATTGACCAGAATCACCCGGGTCGAGGCCACATTGAGTGCCAGTCGCAGCATCGTGGCAAACAGCAGCACAGAGGGGAAGGACGAGAATTCCAGCGGTTTTCGGGTGCCGATGGCGATCATGATCACTACCACGCTGACCAGGATATTGAAGCTAAAGAGAATATCCAGCAGCAAGGGCGGCAGCGGAATGACCAGCATTACCATAATCAACAGCACAAGGAACGGGATTCCGAGCCCGGAGAGCTCAAATCCCGACAAGCGCTGTCGAATAGTTGACATGGATAGCGTGGCCATTTTTAAATTCTTTTTAAAAAATCAATCACTTATGGTTTGTGGCCTCAGGGGCCGGGTTTCCTCGCAGAACATATAAGCAAGCGATGTGCCATAGATACCAGCCATGTGGCTTAATAAAGCAGGCTGGCACCCAAGGCCGCTCATGCGCAACCGGCGCACACCCGGGAAAACGCGTTGCAATGCTCAAGCGCCTGAAATGCCACCTCAAAAATTGCATTCTTGAAATTAAACCAGGGTCGGGATTAAAGAAGCCGGTCCAGTTGCCGATAAAACGGGGGAGCGAAGGTTTATTGCCTTCCGTTAATACTTTATAAAGCGGTGTCATGCGGGGCTCGATCAGGCATTATTTGAAGAGTTCCCATAGGAAATGCTGAGGTTTACCGCAAGAAGTATTCCGGCCGCTAGCTCGCTGCTGACTAACCAAGGGGTGATTCATGAACAAAATGTCTAAATGCACGATGGTTTCGCTGGCCGTGCTGATCTCGGCTTGCCAATCCATACCGTCGGTCGCCGTTGCCGACAATGCTTCGGCCAAGGCGGAAGTCAAGCCGATCGATCCTCCAGTTGAAGCCAAGGTCGAAGCCAAACCTGAGCCCAAGGCCGAGCCTAAAGTTGAAGCCAAGGCTGAGGCGCCCAAGCCGGCACCTGATGCGGTCAGCATGATCACGCCGATGACCGAGCGCCAGCAAACCATCCGCGGCACCGGTTACGCCGTCATCAGCACCCAGAACCACAAGAACGGTGCGCAGCAGCGCCTGATGGCGATTCGTGCCTCGAAGCTCGACGCCTACCGCGCCCTGACTGAACAGGTTTACGGTCAGCAACTCGACGCGACCACCACGGTGGCCGAGATGATGATCACCAGTGATACTTTCCGCACCCGCGTGCAGGGCATCATCTATGGCGCCGTGCTGGAATCGATCACGCCGATCGGCGACGATACCTACGAGACCACCTTGTCTCTGGACGGCCGCGTCGTCAATGACCTGCGCGTGCTGTATCTGCATCACCTGGCTGCACGTAACCGGTAACAGATCATGCGCTCCCCACGACTTCTGCCCCTGCTGCTCGCGCTGCCCCTGGCTTGTGCGGTGATCCCATCGTTGGCCGATACCTCGGGCTTGCCGACGGACCCGCGCAAGCGTCTGGAAGCCTTGCAGCATGCACTCGTCGCAGCGGCCATGGACACCCAGACCCGTGTTCGCACGGCAGCCTGGGTGGACAGCACGGGGAAATTGCATGAGAACACCCGCATCACCTCCGACATGAAGGTGCGCGGTGTGCGGGTGCAGTCTTACGTCAATGCCGAAGATGGTCCATCGGCCGCGATTGTGGCTGAATCCCGAGGTGCCACGCCCAGCGAAGAGATCTGCAAAGCGAATGTGCAGCGCTATCGCCGTGAGGCCACGCTGGAAACCGCGCTTCGCATCACCACCAGCGGTGCGGACCGCTATCAGTGGGAGATGCTGATGGATCAGGCACGCGCGCGTCTGGTGTCGCGTGCGACCATCAATCGTGCCTGGCAATTGTCGATGCCGGCCAACATACCTTCAACCGCCTACGATCGCATGCTGGTGGGCGCCGTGCCCGACATCTCGCCGTATCACATGGTGATTGAACTATTGCCTCCCGGAGCGCTGGCCATCGAACCCATTCGTCCCAAGCAGTCACTGCGCGAGAAGTCGGCGCAAATGGTCAAGACTGCCGTCAATTACGTGACCGATGAGCCAAGGCGCAGCAATCCCGTGCCTTTTGTGATGCGTCTTTCCGTGTACGAGCGCAGTAACCACCGCTTGTTGTGGCAGGATGCTGTTCCTTTTTTCTTCCCGGAGCGGGAGCTGACAACGACCAGTCAGCCGCTGCCGCCGGGTCTGCTTTCTGAGCTCGATCGTGTACTCGACGGCTGGCTCAAGAGCATGGACAATAATTTCTCCTGCCGCCCGCAGCAGTTCAACGTTTTGCAGGAAACACCGAACGGCTGGGTGATCAATGGCGGCCAGATCGCGGGTCTTTCGGCAGGCGACCAGCTTTTGCTGATGAATCGTGAACATCTGCCCGCCCGTATTCTGGAGCCCGACAGCGCCCAGCATCTTGCGCTGGTGGAAGTGGTGAGTGTTGCTTCCGGACGCGCCATCGTGCGCCAGCTCGCCGGGCCGGCCAGTATCACGCGCTCGGGTGACTGGGTTGCCACCCCCTTTTAACGAGGCACTGATTTTTTCAGCATTTCCCTGAAATTTTGCGGAGAACAAAATGACCATCGCCCAACGCAAACTCCTGATTGCCGTGCTCGCACTGTTTTGCAGTGCTGGCGTTGCGGCTGCCGATGCGCCCAAGGCTGAGCCCGGCAAAGATGCCAAGGCAGATCAAAAGGATGAAAAGAAGGACGACAAAAAAGACGGAAAGGACGCCAAAGACGCCAAAGACGCAAAAGACGCCAAGGCAGATGCGCCGGCCGAGCCCGAGTTGCCCTCCAAGCCTTATCCGACCAATGTAACGCCCAAGGCTTTCGCGCCCAAAAAAGATGCTGCGCCCAAGGCCAACGCGGGTCAGGACAAGGCCGACGACAAAGCGGCCGATAAATCCGGCGACAAATCCGGCGACAAGACAGCTGCCAAATCCGGCGCCGACAAAACTGCCGACAAGCACGCAGCCGAAAAATCCGGCGACAAGCATGCTGCAGACAAGTCGGCCGATGCCCATGCGACCGACAAATCCCAGCATGAATCGAAATCCCAAAAGACGGCTAAAAAACATCGCAACCATCGCAACGCCCAGGCAAAAACACAGCCCCAGCCAGTTGCTCCGGCCATGGTCGAGCTGGCCCGTCAGGTGCTCGCCCAGCAGAAAAACCCGGCCTTGAAATCCTATGTGGTTCAGGCTCGCGATAATCTCGACAGCGTGATCCGCAAGACCATGCCGGCCAACCTGTTTGCGCCGGGCATCTTCCGTCAGGCCTTTCTGCGCGCTAATCCGGCACTGCTAACGTCGGCCAACGTCAAGCTCAGTACGGGTCAGGTGCTGCAGGTGCCTGACGTATCCATGATCCGTGCCGTCGTGCTCTCCGAGGGTGGCAACAGCGCCGAGATTAACGATAGCAAGATCAGTTTGCATTCGAATGCACCGGTGGTCGCGCCGACCATCGCGGCTACCGCCAATGAGCTCAATCCCCCGATTGCGATTCCGCGTCTGCCGGTGAATGTCGCAGCCAGCGCCAATCCGGTACCGGAAGTTTCTCCGGAGGAAAAGAGGAAGTGGGTTCGCTACCCCTGACGCGGAGCGTCCCCTATGTTGTCTGGCCCTGAGCAGGCAGCCCTGCCGGGGCGACTCAACCCGATCTATCTCGAGGGTCGTCCCCTCCAGCTCGAAACGCCCATCGCCCAGCAGCTTGGTTTGCGCGATGGGCAAATCGTTCAGGCCAACGTCGAGCTGCGCGGCGAAGCGCTCAAGCTTCTGCTGAATGGCAAGCTGTTCGACCTGCCGCCTGGGCTCAGATTTCGTCCGGGTGACAGCCTGTTCTTACGCGCCTATCAGGGCGCCAATGGCTGGCAGCTGAGGATTTTCGATCCCGCCGCGCAGCCCGCAGCAACGGCTGCCGCAGCCCTGCCTGCGGCGCCACCGGAGTCGCCGGCGGCCCAGATCAACGCCTCGCGCCTGGCGGCCTTGTCGCTGCGGCCCCCGATGTCACCCACCTTGCTCGATTTATTCGCGCCGCGTCAGGCGGCAGCGCTTTTGCAAACCACGGCCAATCCCGAACTTGCAGCCATGTTTCAGCGCATGCAGCTGTCCATGCGTGGGCTCTCTGGTGCCAGCCTGCAGGCCGCCGTGCTGGGTTCCGGTTTCTGGATGGAGGCGCTGCTATCGCGTGGCCAATCGCCACCCGCTACCGATACCAAGGCCTGGCTGCGGCGCATGATTCGCGCACTGGGCGACAAAGACACCTCGGTCGTTGCAGGTCTGAAAAAAGCGATTGATGACATCGAATCTGCGCAAGTCGAATCATTGGCGGCACAATCGCGCGGCGAACTCTCCTTCGGTATGGTGTTGCCCTTTATGGATGCCAACCCGGTCCATGTGCGTTTTTTCCGTCCGGCCCGTCAGCCGGGAAGGGACGCGCCACCGTTCTCGGTCGACATTCACACCGAAAATGAGGTGCTGGGCGAGATCTGGCTCAAGACGTCGATCACACGCGCATCCCATGTGGATCTGATGATGTGGGCACTCAAAGGCAGCGCAGTGAGGCTGGCTCGCAAACACAGTGATGCACTGGGTCAGCGCCTGCAGCAGGCGGGCCTGACCATGGATTCCTTTCGCATATTTCACGCAGCACGTCCCAGCCTGCCCGAGGGTTGGTCACCACCGGCGGGTGCGATGCTGGACGTCTCGGCATGAAGCGCACCCGCGAAGCGGTTGCCCTCGCTTACGGCAAGCGCGAAGCGCCCGTCGTCACCGCGAAAGGCCGCGATGACTTGGCTGATGCCATCATCGCCGAAGCAAAAAAGCAGGGGGTTTATATCGCTCAGGATCGCGAACTGGTAGCGGCGCTGTCGCGGCTCGATCTGGAGCAGGAGATACCGCGCGAACTGTATGTCGCTGTTGCGGTCGTGCTGTCGTGGGCTTACTGGTTGCAGGGTATGAAGCCTGGCGACGAGAAGGGGTAAATCAAACTTCCTCGTAACCGCGACCACCGCGCGAGCGCGCCATGCGGCCCAGACGGTCGTAGACTTCGATGGAGGCGGTGGTCTCACCGCCATTCAGCGTTTGCAGCGTGCCGCGTATGGCATCGAGCTTGCGGGTGATCAGGATCTCATTGCGGCGATGCATGTCGCGGCAATCCGTGATCAGGTTTTTGAAAGTGTCCCATTGGGGATCGTCCAGGCGATTGGATTCCGTGCCCACACCAGTCAGGCGAATGAGTGAATCGAATATCTGGGTTTTTTCTGGCTGTAGTGCCTCGAAAATATCGAGGTTTTGCTCCCGCAGCGCATCGAACTCCTGCTGCAAAAGCTGTCGCAGTGCCAGCCCATGCTCAAGCGCCGCCACCAGCTCGGGGCTGGGTACGGTGGCGGGTGCAGCGGTCATGGCGTCCAGCATCGGGAATCGGCTGATCAGTCGATCAGTTTTTCAATCGCGACGAAGCTCTCCGCAATGCGGCGCGCGTTCATCGGGTAGTTGCCATCGCGCAGCGCCTGCTTGATCGCCTCGACTTTTTCGCGGTCGAAGCTGGGCTCGGCCGTTGCGCGCTTGGCGACCTCGGACAGCTCCAGCGTGTCCTGATTAGGGACGGGCGGCTTGGCGGCTTTGGTTGCCTCAGGCTGACCATCACCGGGACGCTCCAGCGCTCGGCGCTTGGTTTTCTCAAGGGCGACTTTGTCCAGTGCGGCGCTGCCACTGAAGATACTGGATATCGGATTGCTCATGATGTTCTCTCACTTTCGGCCATCGGCCTTTTATTCCTGTCACAACGAGTATCGGATGTACTGTAAAAAACTTTAGGGAGATGCTGAATAAATTCTCGTTTTTGGCGAGCCAGTGCAGCTGTGCGGCGCAGAGTCGAGCGAAATTAAGGACTTAGCGCAATTAACCTGACTCCTAAAGTTTCCGATTTTATTTAGTCAGTGCTTCCTTAAACTTCACTACAAAAACGAGTGCCCGGTTAGGCATTCGGCGTCAAATTCATCTAACTTCCTCTTACTAAGCCTTTTCCTGTCACAACGCCACCTAAAATTCTTCCGGATTCGGCATTTCGCAATTTAATTTGCTCGCCCAGTCGCCCATCCTGCATTGCTTCCAGCCGCACTGAAATCTGAAATTCCCCGGCTTTGCCGACTGTAAGTTGAACCAAATCGCCTTTTTTGACCATGATCGCTGGTCGCAGGTCCGCATTTCTGACCGGTTCGCCCGCGCGCAGGGCTCGGACCAGCTCCTGACCTTCCAGGACTGTGGCCTCAAGCAGATGCGACTTGTTTATTTTATCGGCATCCATCTTCTCCAACTTGAACATTTCGGGCTGCAATAGCAGGCCGGGCGCCAGATTGCTGGAGGCAACCAGCACCATCCGGGATTCCGGAACGGCCTGGGCTGGCGGGGTGCGTGTCTGCGCCGAATTGTTAGCCTGACCATTTGGACTTGATGGTTTTGTATTTGCCGGGGCCGTTTGATTGGCTTGTACGAATCCTACCTTGATATAGAGCTGCCATGCGGGCTTGAGGCAGCGCGCTCTGACGCTCTCGCGGTTAACAAAAGGATAATCAAAAATGTACTGAGAGGCGCAAGGCTGAACAGCGACACGCTGATCCAGTGGCGCGATGGTCACTTGATCCACCGGCACCTCATTCTGCGATGCGACCCATTTTGCGGTCTCGGCCGCCAATGTGTCCGCTGGGCTGGCAGCTTGCGCACCTGGCGTCGCCAGCAGACAGACGGCCAGCAGCCTCGCCGACAGTCGGCGGGTGCAGGACATTGCGGCGGTTTTGTTTTTCAGAGTCGGCATCATGTCATTGCTCAAAAAAACTTTCGTTGTTTGATTCGGATTCTCCTTGACTGGAACAGGCCTTGCTAATTCACTTTTATCCGGGCTCATCACTGTTGAACTCCCGACAGATATGGGCTTCAAAGCAAAAATAGTTCCAGCCCTGATAAAGGCCAGCCAACATGCAGATTCACGCCAATAAAGCCCAGCTTGCCGCCAACACCTCCGATGCCAACCGTGCTGCCGAGCGCAAGGCCAAACTGGGGGATTTCCGACAGGTTCTGGCGCAAGCCAAGGAAGGTATTGGCCCAATCGTGACGGTTCAGCGGGGCGATACTTTGATCGGTCTGACCCGAAATTACCTGGGCAATGCGGCTGGCCAGTTCAATAATGGTCAGATTCTGGAGATAGCCAAGACCATCGCCCGCGAAAACGGAATTGCCAATCCCAACCGCATCCTGCCGGGACAGGCGCTGAATATGTCACCCATGAGCACGATGGAGGCTCTGAAACTGCGGCTTGGCACAATCGAGGCGATACAGTTGGCTGCTAATGCCCATGTGGAAACGTCGGTACTCGACAAGACGCTTGCGCGAGCAGTGGCCAAAGGCTTCCTGCCGGCCGATCAGCAGGCCGAGGTGCGCAACAAGATCCTGTCGCTGGCCACCGAGCATCGCTTCGCCCCTGACGATTTTGCGCGCATGACCTTAATGGAATCGGATGGCATGAACCCCAAGGCAAGCAATGGTTTTTGCCACGGCATCATCCAGTTCTGTGCCAACACCGGTGCGACGGGCGTTGGCTACGCCAGCAATCCGAAAGAGATACTGAATCTATCCGTCATGGATCAGCTGAACCTAGTCGATCGTTATTTCACCCGCACTCGCCTCAAAGAGTACGGCCCCGCGTCACTGGATAACCTCTACCTCACCGTCCTAACACCCGGCGCCCGAAGCGAACCCCGAACCAACGTGCCTTTGAAAATCCCCGGACGTCAGGCGGCCTACTTATATGAAGGGCGAGATCCGAATGCGGGCATCATCACCCGCAATTCGATCTTGAGCGGCTTGCGACTCAATGCGCAGCAGCGCCTCGGCGAGTTTACTCAGACCATCGCGAAAATCGAAAGCGCTGATTT
>Ga0194133_10009676_pt1 | contig 11009 bp, 11 predicted proteins | sample TA2KigOf40mmetaG_FD_155448 | JGI IMG/M metagenome (GOLD analysis project Ga0194133, IMG submission 155448) | Freshwater microbial communities from Lake Tanganyika, Tanzania - TA2015055 Kigoma Offshore 40m | ecosystem: Environmental > Aquatic > Freshwater > Lake | place: Tanzania: Lake...
CCACCACCAAGGAAATCGCCCAGGTCGGCTCGATCTCGGCCAACTCCGACGCCGACATCGGCAAGATCATCGCCGACGCGATGGACAAGGTGGGCAAGGAAGGCGTGATCACCGTTGAAGACGGCTCGGGCCTGAACAACGAGCTGGAAGTGGTCGAGGGCATGCAGTTCGACCGCGGCTACCTGTCGCCGTACTTCATCAACAACGCCGACAAGCAGCAAGCCATCCTCGAGAACCCGTACGTCCTGCTGTTCGACAAGAAAATCTCGAACATCCGCGACCTGCTGCCGGTTCTGGAACAAGTGGCCAAGGCCGGCAAGCCGCTGCTGATCATCGCCGAGGAAGTTGAAGGCGAGGCGCTGGCGACCCTGGTCGTGAACAACATCCGCGGCATCCTGAAGACCTGCGCCGTCAAGGCCCCGGGCTTCGGCGACCGTCGCAAGGCCATGCTGGAAGACATCGCCATCCTCACCGGCGGCACCGTGATCGCCGAGGAAGTGGGCCTGTCGCTGGAGAAGGCCACGCTGAACGATCTCGGCCAGGCCAAGCGCATCGAAGTGGGCAAGGAAGAGACCACCATCATCGACGGCAACGGCGACCAGAAATCGATCGAGGCGCGCGTCAAGCAGATCCGCACCCAGATCGAGGAAGCCACCAGCGACTACGACCGCGAGAAGCTGCAGGAGCGCGTCGCCAAGCTGGCCGGCGGTGTGGCGCTGGTGAAAGTGGGCGCTGCCACCGAAGTCGAGATGAAAGAGAAGAAAGCCCGTGTCGAGGACGCGCTGCACGCGACCCGCGCCGCGGTGGAAGAAGGCATTGTCGCCGGCGGCGGCGTGGCGCTGATCCGCGCCCGCAGCAGCCTCGGCAAGCTCAAGGGTGACAACACCGACCAGGACGCCGGCATCAAGATCGTGCTGCGCGCCGTGGAAGAGCCGCTGCGCCAGATTGCCGCCAACGCGGGCGACGAGCCCTCGGTGGTGGTGAACAAGGTGGTCGAATCCAAAGGCAACGTCGGCTACAACGCCGGCACCGGCGAATACGGCGACCTGGTGGAAATGGGCGTGCTGGATCCGACCAAGGTCACGCGCTGCGCGCTGCAGAACGCGGCTTCGGTCGCCGGCCTGATCCTGACCACCGACGCGATGGTTGCCGAGCTGCCGAAGGAAGACAGCCACGCCGGCCACGGTCACGGTGGCATGGGTGACATGGGTGGTATGGGCATGTAACTCGCAGAGCGAGTTACATACCCCGGGAAGAACAGGGAGCAGGAGGGCACCCAGGTGCCCTCCCGAGCCCTCCCTCCTCCCGGGGTGTATCCAGAAACCCCGCTTCGGCGGGGTTTCTTTTTGGGCGGTTACAATGCGGCGGTTCGCACCCACCGGGAACCTTGGCCGTGCCTGTTGAAATCACGCTCTTGTCGATGCTGCTCGCGCTGGTGCAGGTGGCGCTGTACCTGTTCCTCGGGCGCGGCGCGATGTGGATTTTCGGCGGGTCAAAGCGCGACCAGAACTTCATCTACCAGCTGTTCAAGAAAGTCACCGATCCGCTGATCAAGGCCACCCGCCTGATCACGCCCAAATTCATTCTCGACAAGCACCTGCCTTTCGTCACCATCCTGCTGCTGGTGTGGATCGGGCTCGCGGTGATCCATTTCCGGCGCGCCGCCTGCCTCGCGCAGCAGCTTGCTTGCACATGATGGCTAAGGCGGTAAGCCGTGCGGGACCAACGGTTACCTCCCAAGCGCTCACATTCCGGGCATGCCCAGAAACTGCGGTGTGGCGGGCCGAAGCGCGACCAGTCCTTCATCTGCCAGCTCTCGAAGAGAGTTACCGAATCGCTGATCAAGGTTGTTCACCTGATCACGCCGCGGTTCGTTCCCTACAGGCTCCGCCCTTCTTTGACATCTTGCTGCTGGTGTGGGCGGAGTTCTTGGGGATCCACTTCCGGCGCGCCGCCTGCCCAGAGCTGCAGCTCGCCCGCCGGTCGGCTAGTGCCTTGACGCAAAACGCTTTTACGGTTTAAATAGCGCCCTTTCGTCCGGCCCGGCCGGCGGGCGAAATCCCCTCCGCGACCTTACAGGTCGCATCGGCGTTACCCGGGGCCAGGTAGCTCAGTTGGTAGAGCAGCGGACTGAAAATCCGCGTGTCGGCGGTTCAATTCCGTCCCTGGCCACCATCCCCATTTGTTCCGCAATGCCCTCGGTGCTATCGTTCCATGATTGACATTTGTTGATCATTGACTAAAGCTGCATACCGCCTGTGCTGAACCCCCAGAATCTGATGGCCTGCGGGTTCATTGCAAGCCCATAAAGCGCACCCGAGTGCGCAACTCAAAGTTCGCAGCGATTCCCCGAGGAGGATTTGAATGGATCACCCCGTAAAAAGCGCCGTTGTGTTCGGCAAGGCCTGCCTGCTTGCCGTTGCAGGAATGACGTTCATGCCCGTGCCGCAGGCGATGGCCGCCGATGCCGTGAAGAGTTATCCCAACCGGCCCATCCGCATGTTGATGCCGAATGCGCCAGGCAGTTCCACCGATGCGCTGGGCCGGGTCGTCGCCACCAAGCTGGGCGAAGTGCTGGGCCAGCAGGTGGTGGTGGATAACCGAGCCGGCGCGGGCGGCGTGCTGGGCATGGAGATCGCGAAGAACGCCAACCCCGACGGCTATACGCTGATCTCCGCCTCCACCGCGGCGATGACCATCGCGCCGCATCTGCACAAGAAACTGCCCTACGATCCGCTGAAGGATTTTGCCTTTCTGTCGCTGTTTGCCGTGACGCCCAATGTGCTGGTGGTCAATCCGGGGCTGCCGGTGAAAACGGTGAAGGACCTGATCGATTTCGCCAAGGCGAAGGCCGGGCAGATCAACATGGGCTCGGCGGGTTCCGGCTCGCAGAGCCATCTTGCCGGCGTGCTGCTGCAGACCATGGGCCAGTTCGAATCGCTGCATGTGCCCTATAAGGGCGGGGCTTCCACCGCGGCGGTCGCGGCGGGTGAATCGCACTGGTCGATCAATCCGGCGCCTTCGGTGCTGGGCCTGGTCAAGGCGGGGCGGCTGCGCGCGATCGGGCACACGCTGCCCAAGCGCACGGCGATGCTCGGCGACATGCCGGCCATCGCGGAAACCGTGCCGGGTTATCAGTACGGCGGCTGGCAGGGTCTGCTGGCGCCGCGGGCCACGCCGAAGCCGATCCTAGACAAGCTGCGCGATGCCCTGATCAAGACAATGAGCCTGCCGGAAATCCGCGACGCGCTGAACAAGCAGGGCGCGGAGGTGTTGACCAATACGCCCGAAGAGTTCCAGAAGTTCGTGCAGGAAGAGCTGAAGAAATTCGGGCCCGTGGTCAAGATGGCGGGTTTGAAAGTCGAATAGCCGCCGCATCTTGCCGCGCAAACCCAGCAGCGTGAAGCGGCAGGGCGACATCGTACCGCTGTGCTGCCGCATGGGGGCGGCATGAGCGCCGGCATCCTCTCGCAGGTCCGCGTCCTTGACATGACCGAAGGGGTGGCAGGCCCTTACGCTGCCACCCTGCTCGGCGACATGGGCGCGGATGTGGTCAAGGTCGAGCGCCGCGAGGGCGACTGGCAGCGCAGCGCCGGCCGCGGTGAACCCGGGCGCCACGGCAACCCGCAGTTCATCGCGCTCAACCGCAACAAGCGTGACATCGGTATTGATCTCAATGCCGCCGGTGTTTCACGATATCGCCGAGCGGCTGATGGTGTCCGGTGTCGAGGTGCGGCGCCTTGCGGCACCGGTGGAGCTTGAGGTTGAAACCTATCAGGTCACCGAGCGGCGGGCGAGTGCGACCTTTGTCGAAGGCCGCATCACCCACCAGGTGGATACCGAAATCCAGCCGAAAACCCTGCGCTTCCCCGCGGGCAGTTGCGTGTTCCCGATGGCGCAGGCCAATGCCAACGTGGTGGCGGTGGCGCTGGAGCCGGAATCGCCGAGCAGTTTCGTGTCGTTCGGCATGATTCCGGTGGACCGGCGGGGTTCGCCGGCGACCATCGCCGCGCCGAGCGAGGTGTCGGTGTACCGCCTGATGCGCCCCGCCGAGCTCGATTACGCGCGAGGGCCGAGGGTCAGCCCCTAGACGCCGGACGGATTACTTGACCAGCGTCGCGCTCCAGGAAGTCGCCGGCGCGTCGGCCTTGGTGCTCATCATGCCCTGCATCACCGGCCCGCTGACGCGGCCGGTGTAGGTGGCGCCGGCGATGCTGAAGCTGATCTGGTCGCCGCGAAGATTGGTGCTGGTGATGCGGTGGCTGATGCCGTCACCAGTGCGGTAGAGGCCGGTGATTTCCTGGAATTTCTGCTTCAGCTCAAGGCTGCCCTTGTCCATTTTCCAGGTGCCTTCGACTTTCGCCGGCACGATCCACAGGTAGGCGGTGCGGCCTTCAGAGGAGTCGATCTGGTCGGCGGCCCAGTCGTCCATGGTGAAGGCGTGCGACACGACGCGCGTGCCCGGCTTCATGTCGAGGATGGTCGGGCGCAGCTTCAGGTTCAGGAACGGTAGCAGGTACATGGTGACAACATGGGCCTTGCTGAAGTCGGTGGCGAAAATGTCGCCGCGGATGAACTGGGCCTTGTCGGCGACGCCTTCGCGCTGCGCGTTGCGCCGCGACAGTTCGACCATGTCCGGGTTGTATTCGACGCCGAAGGCGGTGGCGCCGAACTGTTTGGCCGCGGTGATCACGGTGATGCCGTCGCCGGAGCCGAGGTCATAGACGATCTCGCCGGGTTTGAGCTCGGCCATCTTCAGCATTTTCTCGACCAGGCTTTTCGGCGTCGGCACCCAGATCACGTCCTTGCCGGCCTGGCCCACCTGGGGCACGAATTCGCCCGCCGGTTTGGCCGGCTGCGCGCCGGCGAAACCGGGCAGCAGGGCAGCGATGAACGAAACGGCCAGCAGGGTACGGCGGGTGGGCGCTTGCATGGTGTTCTCCAGAAATGACTGTCGTCGGATTATGCCCGAAGGCGTTTCAGTCCGGTTTCGCGCCCGAGGCCTTGACCACCGGCGCCCAGCGCGCGATTTCCGATTTGATGTGTGCCGCGAACTGCTCGGGTGTGTTGGCCACCACCTCGGCGCCGTCGGCGGCGAGGCGGTCCCGGACATCGGGCCGCGCCATGACCTTGACGATGTCGGCGTGCAGTTTGGCCACGATCTCGCGCGGCACCGCGGCCTGGGTGAGCACGCCATACCACTGGTTGGCGTCATAGCCGGGTGCGCCGCTCTCGTGCAGGGTCGGAATTTCCGGTGCGATCGCCAGCCGCTTCAGGGTGGCCACGCCGAGCAGCTTGAGCCGTTTCGACTTGATGTGCGGGCCCAGCGCGACCATGCCGGTGATGGTCATTGTGGTCTCGCCGGAAATCATGCTGGCCATCGCCGGCGCGGTGCCCTTGTACGGCACATGCACCATGTTGATCTGGGTCAGCAGCTTGAAGTATTCGCCGGCGAGGTGCGATGCGCTGCCGCTGCCGCCCGAGGCGTAGAGCAGCTCGCCCGGGCGCGCCTTGGCGAGCGCGATGAAGTCGCGCGCGGTTTTCACCGGCAGCGAGGGGTGCACGGCCATGGCGTTGGGCACGGTGGCGAGCACGGTGACCGGTGCAAAATCCCGGATCGCGTCATAGGGCAGCTTCGGATACAGCGTCGGATTGACTCCGAAGGTGCCGACATGGCCCATGACAATGGTGTAGCCGTCGGGCGCCGCGCGCGCGGCGAGTTCGACGCCGATGGTGCCGGCGGCGCCGCCGCGATTCTCTACGATCACCTGCTGGCCCCAGGCCTCGGTCAGCTTCTGCGCGACCAGCCGCGCCAGAAGGTCGGTGCTGCCACCGGGCGGGAACGGTGCGATGAAGCGCACCGGTTTTGCCGGGTAGCCTGCGGCGCCCTGCGCGAAGGCGGTTGTCGCTGCGGCGCAGGCGGCGAGGGCGACGGATGTCAATAAGTATTTGATTTTATTCAATTATTTTTTTCCATCCGCCGAGTGCACTGCTAGGTTTTGAGACGGCCGTCGAGTGTTACACCGGCATCGACCATGCGCTGGATGTCGGCTTCGGCAAGGCCGACTTCGCGCAGGATGTCCACGCTTTGCTGGCCCAGCTTCGGCGCGGGACTCCAGCTTTTGCGTACGCCGCAGGACCATTTGTTGGGCAGGCGCATGTTGCGCGTGCGGCCCTCGGTCGGATGGTCTTTCATCTCGAAGAAGCCGATGTCCTGCAGATGCGGATCTTCCAGCACGCTGTCGAGCGTGTGGTAGGGCATCGCCGGTACGTCGGCGGCATCGAAGATCTCCAGCCACTCGGCGGTGGTCTTGCCTTTGAGCGCGGCCATGCGCACTTCGAAATAGGCCTTCACGTTGGCGAAGCGCGCCTGCACGCTGCAAAAGCGCGGGTCGTCCTTCAGCTCCGGCTGGCCGATGGCCTTGAAAAAGGCGAAGGCCTGGTCGTTGGTGTTGGCCGAGATGCAGATCCAGCCGTCCCTGGTCGGGATCGGCTTGCCCAGCGGATCGAGCAGGCGCGGATCACCGGTTTCGCCCAGCGGCGGGTCGAAGGTCTTCAGATACATGTGCTCTTCGAGCACGAACTTGACCAGGTTCTCGAACATCGGGATCTCGATCGAGCAGCCTTCGCCGGTCTTCGCCTTGCGGTAGAGCGCCATCGCGATCATCTGCACGGCGATCAGCCCCACGGTCTTGTCGGCCACCACCATCGGCACGAAGCGCGGCTCGCCCATCGCGCAGTGGTGCAGCGCGGCCATGCCGCCCGAACCCTGGATGATGGTGTCGTAGGCGGGCTTTTCGCGGTAGCGGCCGTCCTGGCCGAAGCCGAACATGCCGCAGTAGATGATGCCGGGATTGACCTTGCGCACATCGTCGTACGACAACTTCAGCCGCGCCATCGCCGGCGGCCGCACGTTCCACACCAGCACATCGGCCTTCGCGATCAGCTTCATCAGCGCGGCGTGGCCGTCCGGGTGCTTGAGGTCGAGCACGATCGAGCGCTTGCTGCGGTTCAGATGCAGGAATTTCGCGCCCATGCCCGGCGTTACCGACTTGCCGTTCATGTTGCGGATCAGGTCGCCGGATTTGGTTTCGACCTTGATCACTTCCGCGCCGTGGTCGGCGAGGATCTGTGTCGCCAGCGGGCCGACCACGACCGAAGTCAGGTCGACGATGGTGACGCCTTCAAGCGGACCGCCAGCCATTATCGGATGCCTTTCATGCGAACTCCGCTTCCGCGGTCAGCGCCAGCGCGCCGGTGTCGTCCTGCGCCCACAGCTTGGCCGTCCTGTTGTCGGCCGAGGGCTCGCCGCAGATGGTGATGGTGCGGCCGACAAACAGCGCGCGCACATTGCGCGAGGACATGAACTTGATCGGGGTCGAAGCATGGGTGCGCGCCAGTTCGTACACCAGCAGCGTGGTAAGCCCGCCGTTCATCACCAGGTTGGGGTAACCCTCCACACCGGTGACATAGGGATGGTCGTAATGGATGCGGTGGCCGTTGAAAGTCAGTGCCGAGTAGCGGAACAGCATCACCGGATCCGGCGTGACCTGGTGCTGCCACACCGCCTGGCCCGGCGCCGGCTGGGGCGGAGGCGGCGGCGCATTCTTGTCGGGTTCGCCGCGGTAGACGATGTCCTGCTCTTCGCTGATCGCCACGCCTTTCGCGTTGCGGATGTCGGTTTTCACGGTGACGAACACCATGCGCCCGCTGCGGCCGTCCTTGACGGTGACATTCTGGATGGTCGAGGTGCGGTGGACCTCGTCGCCGATGTAGAGCGGCGCGGTGAAGGTGGTGCGCTTGCCGGCGAACATGCGCCGCGGCAGCGGTACCGGCGGCAGGAAATCGCCGCGCGCAGGATGGCCGTCCGGGCCGATCTGCGAATGGCGCACCACGCGCGGGAACAGGATCGAGTGCCAGCCGACGGGCAAGGGGTCGCCCATTTTCGGGAAGGGATCGTTGCGGTCGAGCGTGGCGGCCAGGCGGTCCACCGCGGGCACGGTGACATAGTCGATGGCCGATTCGCTGCGGCCGATCCATTGCTTCAGGGCATTCAGGGCATCGGGGTCTGCGGACATGCGGGGCTTTCCGTGAACGGTTATCAGCCCCCAATTTTAAGCCATCACCCGGGGGCGGGCGCGAGGCGGAAGTCGAAGCTCACCTGCTCAAACGGCAGCGGCAGGCCGTGACGCCGGGCCAGCGCCTCGTCGTGGCTTTGCTGCGGTTTAACCAGCAGCGACTCGCGTACGCCGAATACCGCATCGCCGTCGATATAGGGATCGTCAGCGAAAAACACTTCGGTCGTCAGCGCGTGATGGCCCTCGGCCGAGACGATGAAATGGAAATGCGCCGGCCGCCAGGCATGGCGGCCGCCGGCGCGCAGCAGGTCGCCCACCGGGCCGTCGTAGGGCACGGTGTACGGTGCCGGTCGCACCGTGGTGAACGAATAGGCGCCGTCATCGCCGGTCAGCATGCGAAACCGCAGGTTGTCCGGGCTTTGCTCGGGGTCCTGCTGCCAGTATTTGCCGTTGACGGCCGCCTGCCAGAAATCAAGCTGGGCGCGCGGCACCGGGCGGCCGGCCGTATCCAGCACGCGGCCGCTGACCAGCATCGGCTCGCCGGCGTTGTCGCGCTTGAGGTCGCCGCCGACTTCAAGCAGCGGCGAGCCTTCGGCATGGAAGGGGCCCAGCGCACTGCGTTCGGTGCCGCCCTTGCCGCTGGCGATGAGATCGACCAGCGAGGACAGGCCGAGAATGTCCGAAGTCAGCACGAATTCGCTGCGTGACTCGTTGCTGATGCGTGCCGCGCAGTGCAGGAAATCGAGTCCGGCCCGCCATTCCTCCGGCGTCAGGCGGGTGTCGCGCGCAAAGTCGTGCAGATGGCGCACCAGGCTGGCGATGATCTCGCGCAGCCTGGGGTCGGCCGCGCCGTCGAAGGAACGGACGACCGCCGCTGTGATGGTGTTGCTGTCGACGTCGCGCATGGCTTCTCCGCTCAGTCCACACGCGCGCCGGACTGCTTCACCATCTGCGCGTATTTTTCGACTTCAGTTCTCAGGCGCGCCGCAAACTCGGCGGCGGTGTTGGGCGTGAATTCCAGCGACAGCGCCGCGAGGCGCTCCTTCGCCTGCGCCGACTGCAGTGCGGCGCTGAAGTCGCGGTTGATCTGGTTCACCGTCGCCGGCGCCACGCCCAGCGGCGCGAACACCGAGAACCAGGTGCCGTCGTCGAAGCCCGCGAAGCCCGACTCGGCCACGGTCGGCACCTCGGGCAGCACGCCGGAACGCTTCGCCGAAGTCACCGCGATCGCGCGCAGCCGGCCCGCCTTGACATGCGGCACCGCCGGCGGCATCGAGGTCGAGCCCACCGGCACCTGGTTGCCGACCACCGCTGCGGCTGCTGCTGCCGGGTTGTAGGGGACATGGGTGATGTCCACTTTCGCCAGCGAGCGGAAAATCATTTCCATGTTCAGGTGCGGCGTGGTGCCGGTGCCGGAGGAGCCGTAGGACAGCGGCTTGGTCCTCGCCAGCGCGATCAGCTCCTGCAGCGTTTTTGCCGTGAGCGAGGGATGCACGGTGATCATGTTCGGCGTGGTCGGCCCCTGCAGCACCGGCACCAGGTCCTTCATCGTGTAGCCGGGGTTGGCATAGAGGCTGACGTTGACCGCGATCGCCGAGCTGTTCATCAGCAGGGTGTGGCCGTCGGGGTTGGCGCGCAGCGCGGCCTGGGTGCCGATGTTGCCGGCGGCACCCGGGCGGTTCTCCACCAGCACGTTGTGGCCCCACAGTTCGGTCAGCCGTTCGGCGACCACGCGGGCGACGATGTCGGTGGAGCTGCCCGGCGGAAAGGCGACGATGATGCGTACCGGTTTGGTCGGAAATTTTGCTGCGGGCTGGGCGCTTGCCGCGGCACTCGTGACGGCCAGCGCGATAAACAGCAAGTAATTGATTTTATTTATCATTTTTCTCCCCCGGCGGCCGCAGGATGCGGCGCGCGACGCGCCATCCTAGCCGAGGCGCGGGGGAAAGAGAATCCGCCCGCGGCAATCGCGGGCGCAGGTCGTGCCGCAGGGTTGCGGCTCAGCCCTTCATTGCGGCCAGTGTCTTTGCCTCGCGCGCGACGATGGCGTCGTAACTCCGGAGCAGGCGTTCGGCACGGACGATGATCGGAATGTCGATCATCTTGCCGTCGAGCGCGAAGGAACCGCGGCCGGCAGCGGCGGCCTCCTTGTCCATCGCGATGACCTTGCGCGCGTATTCGACATCGGCCGCGCTCGGCTTGTATTCCTCGTTGACGATGGTGACCTGGCCGGGATGGATGCAGCCCGCCCCCATGAAGCCGAAGTCGCGCGAGCGACGCACCATCTTGCGGAAGTTGTCCCAGTCGCCGAAGGTGGCGACGCTGTCGACGAACCCCAGCGGCATGATGCCCGTGGCATTGGCGGCGATGACCATGTGCTGCTTGGGATAGAACAACGCCTCGCCCGTGGGCTGCATGTTGCAGTTCAGCGCAAAGTCCTCGCCGCCGATGTTGCAGGCGATGATGCGGGGCGTGGCGGTGGTGATCTCGCGGATCTTGAAGAACGCTTCCGGTGTTTCGATCATGGTGATGAATTTGGTGTGGCCGACGGCCATGCCGCGCTTCTGCTCGAGCTCGCTGACCAGTTCGTCCAGCAGCTGCAGGTGGGACACGCCGGAGGCCTTGGTCACCGCGATGCCGTTGACGTCCGGGCATACCGCGCACTCGATGTCGCGCACCGCCAGCGACAGCGGCTGGTTGATGCGCACCACCACGTCCGCGCCGCCGCGGCGCACGCGGGCGGCATTTTTCTCGATCAGCTTGCGCGCATTGGCCTTTTCCGCCGGCGGCACGCTGTCCTCGACGTCGAGCTGGATCACGTCGGCGCCGCGGGTGTGGGCCTTGTCGACGTATTTTTCGACGTTGACGGGCACATACATCAGGGAGCGCCAGACGGGGAGTTCGCGGTACATGGGGGTTTCCTTTGCGGTG